>Ga0214166_1000006_pt1 | contig 121109 bp, 147 predicted proteins | sample TroBogepilimnion_27_FD_153005 | JGI IMG/M metagenome (GOLD analysis project Ga0214166, IMG submission 153005) | Freshwater microbial communities from Trout Bog Lake, WI - Practice 18AUG2009 epilimnion v3 | ecosystem: Environmental > Aquatic > Freshwater > Lake > Epilimnion/Euphotic zone ...
ACAGCAAATGCAGTTGCAGGTGGAAATGTCAGTGGTGCAGTAGGACTTGCTACTTATGCCACAACAGCAAATGCAGTTGCAGGTGGAAATGTCAGTGGTCAAGTTTCTTTTGCAGCAACAGCAAATGCAGTAGCAGGTGGAAATGTCTCGGGCACTGTTGCAAATGCGACTTATGCAGTGACAGCAGGATCAACTACTACTGTTACAATTGGTGGATCAGTAACTACTACAACTCTTACTACTGGCGCAACAGCAACAGCAGGCACTATCACAGGTAACTGGTCATTAGCTGCAGGCTCACAGTTAAGAGCTACATACGCTGACTTAGCTGAGTGCTATAAAGCTGATGCTTATTACGAAGCAGGGACAGTCCTGGAGTTCGGTGGATTGAATGAAGTCACTCTGGCATCAGACTCAACAAACAGAGTAGCAGGTGTTGTATCAACTAACCCTGCGTATGTGATGAACTCTCAGTGCGAAGGCGAATACATCGTGCAACTTGCTTTACAGGGCCGTGCGCCGTGTAAGGTCAGAGGTGTGGTACGAAAAGGTGATATGATGGTAAGCGGTGGCGATGGCTTCGCACGACCTTCAGCAACACCGTTAATGGGAACAGTAATCGGTAAGTCTCTGGAAGACTTCGCTGGCACATCAGGTGTCATCGAAGTAGCAGTGGGCAGATTATAAAATATCAAAGGAAGAAACATGGCATCATATATACAAACTCCAGCAGCCGGTAGTCTAAGGATTGGACCGATTGCAACAGACAAAGTTCGAATCGCAACTACCTCATGCGCGATTGCGTTCAACATCGGTAACTCAGCAGTAACAGCTAATACAACCGCATGCGAAATCATTCCAGCTAGCACAGTAGAACGTAGCATCTTGGTGCTCCAAGGTAACTATATTGCTTATATTCTTGCTGATGGTACAGCAGCACCATTCAGTGTAACTGAACTAGGCGCCCCGCATCTGGTCACTGGTACGTAACCCATCATTTTTCGCCCAAAGCGATAAATAAACTCATACACTCTCATTCTGAGAGTTTATGCTGTAACCCACAGCGTAGGACTAGAACTCCACACAACCTAAAGGAAAAACAAATGGGACGCCCTCTTAAAATCGCCAAATCACAATTCGTTGGCACAATCACCGGAACAACAACCGGTACAAACATCGTTACTTTCATCCCTGCTATAACTGCTACTGTTAACTTCACTGTAGGCATGCCTGTCGTTGTATCAACTACCGTCAGTAACATCATCGCCGGAACAACATATTGGGTACTAACTATGCCAAGCACATCGTCTATGACGTTAAGCTCGACCCCGTTAGATGCTAATATCAATAGGACACCGCTTGCACTTGGCACAGTCGGCCCGGTCACTGTTGGTTTCACTGTCAATTTAGTTGACTATGGTTTCAACAATCCAAATGGTGCAGCTAACACATACAGCGTTGTCGGTGGCAACACCGGAAGCTATGGCAAGCAAGTTCTTGCTGATGTTGCTATCGGTCGCGTGGGCGCCGGAACAGTAACATTGAACGGTACGGCTGGTAAAGAAATGTGGGGCGCTGGTACAGACTTTGCTAACACGTTGTCAGTTGGATCGTCAGTTGAACTGGCAGACGGCACTATAGCAGGTCATGTCGCAGTGATTCCTGGCTACATCGTAGTCGCAGTTACAGATACAGAAGCAGTCGGTAGTATTGTTGTTGCAGTTAGCACAGCAGCAATGAACGCTCTTCAACCAATCGTGTTCAATGCTGATATCGGTAATTTAACAGCCGGCACAGTGTATTGGGTTCGTGATATTCTGAGTGTGACAGATTTTACTGTCAGTATGCAGCGCAACGGTTCTTTAGTAACGCTTGCTGATGATTCAGCAGTTGTGACTGGTCATCAAGATTATGTCGTGATGGGCGCTATCACTCCGCAACATTATGCACTGTCTGCTTGGACATATGCTGATAACGAATCTGGTTTCATCGTCAGACAAAAAGGTCGTAGCAAGTTCCTTGTAACTGGTCTGACTTCAGGTCTAACTGGTGTTTGCTACACAGCAGATTTAGCAGCAGCAGCACTTGTGCCCGGCACAATGCGAGTCTCTGCAACAACAGCGGCACCGGCAACTGTATTATTAGAAAGATTAGCTGATCATACAGCCAGAGGATTTGGTAACACTGATACTGCTACAGCATACTACGCATCGTTTAACGCAGCGATTGCAGCAAATGCAACGCCAAGTCAACCGTACGGAGTGATTACTGTTAATAACTCTTAAGGATGATGTATGGCAACTGGTTTTTCAGATACACAAATGGGGAGCATGGGCTGGCGTGGGCGTGACGGGCCCGGCACTCTCGACATTTCGCAGATGATTGCGAATGAGGATGATCCCAAACAACGGGCATTCCTTATTGTTCTCCATAGCATTAACCAAGCTCTGGAAGCAAATACAAGTACCGTAAGGGAAATTAGTGATAAGTTAGAAATTCACCTCGAAGCATTTAACGAACATACTGCTGAAGGAGAGAAAATGATGAATCAAGGGCGCGGTGCCTGGAAGATAGTAGCATGGGTTATTGGATTCGCACAAATATTAGCAACTGGTGCTTGGGTCACACAACGAAGTGAGATGACTCAACTTTCAGCAACAATTAATACTGAGGTATTACAAGGGGCTGAAATGAAGGGCAGGATTGATGTAATAGAAAGAACTATTCAAACTCATATATCGGACTCGTCAAAGAAATAAAAAGAGCACTTCGGTGCTCTTTTTCATTTACTGGTTAGTGCTTTAAGCTTGTCGATCACAACATCAAAGTTGACGGTGTTGAACAGTCCCGGATGTAATGGTTTAGGGTATTGATTATCGCCTACCCAAGCATATCCGCAATGCTCATCGTTCAACACCGGGGTAAACTCATCTTCAATCTGGCAGAAGAAAGTATGATAGGTGAACGAGCGATTGATAAACTTCTGAATAGGAATCAGCTTCGCATCTTTAGGGAAGTGACTTATTTCTTCTTGACACTCACGCACAACACCCTCTAATAGAGTTTCGCCCTTCTCAACCTTGCCGCCGGGTATGCCCCAGTTGCCAGGGTTCTTGGCGTCTGTGCGAAGTAGATATAGATAGCGTTTAGTTTTCGTGGCGTAAAAGAACACGCCGGCAGATTGATTCATATACTATTTAGACTATGCCATGATGTGCCCTACATTTATCAAAGTGCCATCTACCCATGGCACTTGCGCCCCCTGATGTGCCGCAATGAGGACATTCTACAATCGGTTTAGGTATACCGGATAACGCCTCGCTGATTTTAGGATTCTTTCGACCAGTAAGGGTGGCGCTCACCCAGGGCTGTTTCTTTCCGCGCTGTCTTTCACTCTTTGCGGTATTCTGGTCAGCAGTGTGTTTTCCACCAACTAATTTTTGTCTAATCTTTTCTTTAACACATTCAGTTACTTTTTTGCCCAAGTTAGCTTTTCTAATTTTATCAGTATGTGATTTAGATTGTTTATAACCACTAGTGCCTTCTCCACCATCTGTTAGGTTACGAAGTACCCCGGTCCCTAAATCTTTTCTACCGTACCACTTAATTAGTTGTCGTTCTAGTGCGAAAGCACCTATCTCGGTTAAGTTCCGTTCTATTATAATAATTCTAGATTTTTCAGGTACTTTAATACGGTGGTTAATAGAGTCATATGCTCTACTGCCTTTTCCCTTGCCTATATAATACACGGTGTTGTTGGTTTTACGCAAATATGCATAAACATAATAAATAGTCATGCTGTGATTCCTTTCAATCATAGAGTAGTTGGGGAGTGGACGCCCGCGAACTACACTTTTATTTATCAAATAACAATAGAATAGTCCCCGGCCGCATAAAAGCCTTCCCAAGACTTCATCCAAGTATCATCAGTGAAGCGATACTGAACCGCAGTGGTGAGATTAGTGACATACTGAACATCAGCAAGCAATGAACTGTCAAAACTGACGAACCATTTGCCCAGTGCGCTGCTGTATTCAATAATATCATTAGCTTGAGCGATTAGATCACCCCAGCCGATTGTTGTGTCGCCCACATGACCGATACTCTCAACGATCAGATAGCGTCTGCCATTGACTGGTGCAGGTAGTCCGGCGTTAGGACCAGAGACTAGCGGATTGATTACACTGTCAACAGGAGCAAGTGTATTCTGCGGCAGAGTATCAGGGTCGATACTGTAAATCAACAGACGATCATCATTTGGATCAGGAACAATCGTGCCAACAATCTCTGTTGTCATATAGGGATTCTGTAACCAGATTTGCGAGATGCCTGGACGAATCGTGCCGTATACATTCAGCACACTGGCCCAATAGACTGAGGTGTCTGGGTTAGGTGGCAAGTTCAGATCATCGTTCTCAGGATAGAAGTCCCGATTAGCAGGAAGTATTTGCAGAGCATTGCTGATCAACAATAACTTATAACCGTAAGGCGTAATCTTTTGTCTGGTCCCTAACAACAGATCATCATCTTGAATGTCAGTAAGCGCATGACCTTTGAAGATAGACGCAATGATTTTCTCAATGACGCCGTACTTTTTAAGTTTCGCTGCGGTGCTCAACCATATAGGCATGTAGAACTTCCAAGTCAGCACATCGATAGGATTGCCTGAACCTTGTGGAATAGTTCGTGATGACCAGTTCAGTGACTCTTGATAGACAACGCTCAATGAAGTCCAGTCAATGAAGTTATCAGTTGATTGTATTTCAAGCGCAGGGTTAAACAGGGTACCCAGCTGCTCAACTAATTCAAGCTTTTGATTGTAGTTTGTTGTCCAGAAGTCTACTGTTATTTTAAGTGTATACGGCACTGGCATTAGTCGTTCAACTGTAAATGCTTGCCCCTGTGTAGTTTCATAAGTCTGAGTGTCACTATTGTATGCACGTTGTCTGATGCTGATTCTGTCAGTATATGTAGGATCCTGAGTTCGTTTCTGATCATACTCAAGCCCGCTGATGTAATATGAAATCATCGGAGCACTTGGCAGGTTGCTTGCGGTGTTGTTAGAGATGATGTTTGCTGCTTGTCTGCTGCTGTCACCATACATCACCGGTACTCTGACCATGATATCATTGCCTGCAGGGTCTTTGCCCCTGGTGACTTGCCAGTTAGAAAATATCTTCGCAAACTGTAGTAGAAAACGGCGAATCTGATTATCGTAGAAGAATGCGGCCAAAATAAATCCTTTAAAGTATAGGTGGCAACGGATCGGGTGCCAGTTTTAAAATAGTTGACAGTGCTTGCTTCTGCGGAACGAATGTCCCATCTGTAAGTTCTGTCTCATTTGAGTTATTGATGTATCCAGATAGCAATGAAGTATCAGCTGGGGTGAAGCCAGTATATGTTCGCACATCAGTTGAGATTCTGACCCACAATTGGCCGTCCCATCTGAATAGCATCTGCGGCAGATAGTCAGTGCGAAGAAAGTAGTCACCAAGCTGAGGTGCCAGTGGGAAGGTGATACCAGCGCCAGTTGGGAAACCATTTGGTGCTTCACTTGATCCTGACAGATATCCTGCTGTGTAGCTAAACGACAGCGGACTGTATCTGGCAATGTAAGTGAATGCAGGGTCTGCGTCAGCCGTGAAGTCCATCGCTCCTGTGATTGTTCCGTCAAACCCTGGTGACATGAGGTCAGAGTCAGCAGTCACATCGATTGAATCTACTGTGCCGTAAGGACCGACTCCGGAACCCAATGAGTATACTGACAGAACTTTCTCACCCGTGACCGGACCCGATCCGCTGCCTATCTTCTTGGCAGGTAGCGTCACTGACTGTAAGATCATCTGCAGGAATGCAGTGATATCCGTGTTCTTCGGCAGACGAATAGCTGGGCTGGCGTTTCTGTATTTAGGTGACTTCATCAGCACCACAGTGCCGACTACAATAGGTGGTCCACTACTTGTTATCGTCAAGTCATAAGGCGGAGCAGGTTGTCCAACTTTGTCGGACTCTGGACCGTATTTAGGAACGATGTATAACTTGGTGTTATCATATCCCGATTTAGGTAGTTGTCGCGCTGCCTCAGCTAATACAGCATCATTGATGGCGATGTTCTTATTGTACGTTGACAGAATATCTTTAAGATTCTGTTGTGTATCCAGCGCCCAGTAAGTAGCGTTAGGTGGCATGGTGCCAGCTGGAACTTCTTGAGTTGAGGTGTAGTTAGTGTCGCCAAATGTGACGACATAACCTGCCGGATATGTTTGTGTAGCATTCCACTGACCAACATAGTTGTCAGTGTTTGCGGGTTGAGCAAGAATTTGACTGAACTCTTGACTGTTAACTAACGGTTCGCACTTGACACGCCACAGATGCGGATACCAAGTAGGAGAGAAACCTTCGCTGGCATAGTTTCCGTCAGTGACTTGATAGAATCGTCTTAGCGACACCGGGATCACTTCGTTCAGCGGGTTGTAGTCAAGTAAATGAGGAAGTTCCAGTACATCACCGACCATCAGCTTCCGACCGACCAATTCAATCATCGTGTTATAATGAATGGTGATGAATAAAATATCGTTGTTTAGGAACAGACCGAATTGACTTAGGTCGAAGTCCAGATTCTGTACTCCATATTGACCGCGCAGCCTGATGATGTCCGGTTCGTATGTCCTATCGCGGTTTTCCTGAAATAACAGGTCCTGGATATTCATTGGATTCAGTGAATCATATTGTGGTTGAGTAGCATCAATCGATGTACCCTGATTTGTCGGTCCGAGATATTTATGAATATACAGATCAGTTCCGCCTGCGGTCAATTGTTCGGCAACGGCCCGATCAAAGTATCGATAATCATTGCTTTTGGTGGGATGGTACAGACTCAATCGTGGCATATATTTATGTATTTGTTAGTAAACACCATCCTCCGACGCGAAGTTGTTTATGGTTGACGACACTGCTCATACTTGTAATGTTGAGGTTATATTTTTTAGTGAGTTCGGATTGGGTGCAACTTTCCTTTTCACCATTTTGGTGAACGAAAGAATAGATAGTTAGATCGAAATTGGGATTGTTCCCGCCAAACCTGGTAATATTCCATTTTTGTTTTTCTGGAGTTAGTCTCCATCCGCGATGTGTCTTTGCTTTATTAGTAACCAATCCCGTAACACCAGAAATATTCAATGAATGTTTTTTGACCATGTCATATCTCGTACAATGCTCAACTCTTCCATCAGAGTGAAAAAATGTATATAAGGTTGTATCCCAAGGACACCCTGCTTTACCTTCTCCACCATCAGTTCTATTGTGCAGAATCCCAGTGAGATTATCTTTTCTACCATACCATCTTATCAATCTTCGCTCCAGAGCATATGCCCATAACTCAGTTAGTCCGGTTGCGATGACTATTATCCTGTTTCTATCGGCTGGCAGCGGAATGCTGTGCTTTTCGGTTGCTCGTTTGCCAATGCCCTTTCCGATATAGTATGGCGTGCCGGATTCTCGCAAATAGGCGTATACATAAAATCCTTCTTTGGTGTGTTGTCGGCCAAATATGTGCATAGAGTATTTATCACTTGACAATAAACCCGTAATCTGTTACACTGAAAGTGTAGAAAGAAGGAGTAGGAAATGTCTGAAGTTAAACTAAACGGTCCCCTGTTCAAAGTGACGATGACTGAACACGAACGTGGTTATGGTCAGCGCCCGATGGGTGAGAAATTTTTTGACAACGAGGAAGAGGCCAAAAAGTTCTGCGAGGAATACTTCGGCGGCGACTCAGAGTGCTATTTCAGGGCAGAGTATCGCAAAGTGGCGTAGGTTGACAATAAATCAGTTTGGGTATATAATACACTCATACACTGAAAACGGAGAAACAAATGGCTTACACTTTTGACGAAAACATCGTTTCTGATCTTCACAAAGACGCTTTCGGCTTCCGCCCGAGTCAGTCTTGGTGGTACGGTTGGACTCATGCTTCCGACGAAGGCAAGCAACATGAGTGGGACTATATGCTCAAGATTCTGGATAACACCATGGCAGAAGATGCCCGCCGGGAACAAGACGCTATCGTGGCGTTCGAGGTGCTCGTCACCAAGACGATCAACTCAGGTGCCAAGACCCGCGAAGTTGCCCTGCGCTGGATCATGGAAGCAAGCACCTGTGACGGTGATTGGGAATATCTCTGCTACACTCACGGTCTCCCCTACTCTTACTTTCGCAAGGTGGCATAATGGCGTGGATTGCTGTAATCATCCTAGTTCTTACAGGTAATCCAGGACTAGCATTTATCGTTGCAATGCTGTTGATCTTGTTCGGTTGACACTTCATCTAAATAGTGCTACAATATCACAAAGGAAAACTAATGGCAACTCGTAAACACAAAAAGACAGAAGACCACAGTCAAGTCAAGGCGCTGAACCCGCGTGATGTTGATCAAAAATATCTCGGCGACGAACCTCTGTTCGCCGAACAACCTGCAGCCGAGAATCGCAACTCAGCGATTGCCCGCGGTCTCGCATGGTATCATCGTTTCTACACTCGCAAAGATGCCCGCGATATGCTGGCAACTTATCTTGACATTCATGAACGGACAGCAGATGCCAAAGTCATGCGTAAAGTCGATGAGGGCGAGTTCCGACTGCCCACATTCGCATGGCTGTCTCGCATGGTCCTACGTGGTCTTGAACTGACAGAGCATGAAATGCTGTCATTGGAAAACGAAATCTCCAGGCTGCTGTTGACTATCAACAAGCCCGAAGTTAAGGTGACAAGCAAATTCACAACTGCGGCAAAGACTCCTGAACAGGCTGCAACTGCTAAGACAAACATCCAGGAGACAATGCGTGAAAAGGCGCGTGAGGCTGCAGGTGAATTGGAGGGACTGTTTGATGACTACCTCACAGCAGGACAACCCACAAAACATTCGCTGCGTCCAATGGATGAAGTGGCTAAGAAGAATGTCATGGTTCAACACATATCCATGCTCCGTGAAGTCTGGAACAAGAAACTTGCTGAAATGAATGAACTGCTCGAAGGCAAGGACGCTCAATTGGTTCAAGCGTACAGTCATTACAGCAAGCAACAAGTCAAGAATACGATCAAATTCATTGAGTTAATCATCAATGACCTCAATAGTTATGTCAGTCTCAAAAAGACAACGAAAGCACCGCGCGCTCGTAAGGCGAGCCCGGTGGAAAAAACGGTCTCAAAAATGAAATATATGAAGGCGTTCAATGACCCGGCAACAAAAGTAGATTTGATCAGTATCAGTCCTATTAAGGTACATAACGCCGAAGAAGTGTATCTGTATGATACCCAACTACGGAAGTTAACATACCTAGTAGCCGATGAATATAGCAAAACTATGACTGTCAAAGGCACAACTATTTTGGGCTTCGACACAGCAAAAAGCCAGACAAAGACACTGCGTAAACCGGCAGAACAACTAAAGGAATTTCTGAAGTTGGGCAAACCGGCCGGACGAAAGTTTTTCGAGGCTATTCGGGCAGTAGCAACTATTCCCAAAGGTCGAACAAGCGACCGGACTATTATTTTGAAGGCGTCGTAATCAACTGCCAACCCTTCACTGTCCTTACGGCACCGCGCACCATCTTATTGACGTTGCGCGATTCCAATTTATGACTGGTATAAAAATCGTGACGAGTTGTAAAAACTTCCTCTCCTGTATCTTTATGCCTAAAACCATATATTGTGTGATCATAACTGTGGTGCCTTCGCCCAGCAAAAGGGGATGTGCCATCCGGTTTGCGTGAAAAAGGATTGACATATCCCGGTATTAATGTTTTGGTTTTACTAACACTAGAACCATCTTCCCTCTTAAGGAGATTGTGTGTTTTATTCAGTACACGATCAATATTATGATTACTACCGTCCGGTCTAGTTTGCCATGGATGTGTTCCTTTCGTTACACGATCAGTTTGTACATTTGTTCCATCCGGTCTTGTCTGCCATGGATGTGTACCATTAATCACTTGTTGTAAATTTCTAGCCCGGTTGAGTTCAGATAATATTTCTGCAGGCATTGTCATTTTGCGCCCTATAAGCAGACATGCTCCGAAGTCTGATTGCCTATAATGAATATCATAATGCTCCTGGATACTTAGGGCTGCTAAATTAGATGGGCCATTGTTAGTACGATCACCATCTAAATGATGAATGTCATATGTGCGTCCGGTTACATCTTTTGGGATCGGACCGATATGGTTCTCGTATATTTTACGATACTTAGTTGTTCCACAATAAATACACATGCTGATGCCCTTTCACGGCGTTAGAGAGGGTGGGCCTGCCAGCCGCGACTCTCACTTTTATTTATTCCGTTTTGATTGATTTCCTGTAAAAGATTATGTATAATCAAGTTTTAGGAATAATATGATCGATCTGAATAAGTATACCGAATTTGTCGAGGCTATTACAAGCCAAGCAAGCAATGATCTAACATCATTCACCAACTCAATATCCAGGGTTGATGCGAATTATGATGCCAATCAAGATAAGTATGGTCCCGATGTGAATGTGCCTTTGCTGATTACTGGTGCTATGGGTTTGTGTGGCGAAGCCGGTGAATTCAGTGAGATTGTCAAGAAGGTTTTATTTCATGGCAAAGAACTGAATGAAGAGGTCCATGCTCATCTGGTCAAAGAATTGGGTGATGTAATCTGGTACTGGACCAACACTTGTCGGGCACTCGGCGTTAACCCTAACGATGTGATCGCTCTCAATGTTTCAAAACTACAATCACGCTACCCGGGCGGAACATTCTCCGCTGCTGCCAGCGAGACTCGCAAAGAAGGCGACATCTAATGATTAAATGGGATGACGATCTTGTCCTCTTCAATGAGGAAGAATACAACAAACTCCCCGACGGAACTGAATTGACCTGCATTGACAAGTCGACCGTTATTAAGGGTAAGGATGTTATCGACATGGATACTCGCGGTGGTCATATCGCTTTCGGTGTGAAGGATCCATGGAATCATCCCCTCAAGGATCTGTTCCTGATCTTTAAGTTAGTGCAATAGCAGTAATAACTTGGCAATAGGTCGGCACACCTCGAAGTGTCCTACAACCTCGTCCTCAACCCATGGTGTGACGGTAGAAGCGCGCCAACGCTAAATTTATAGGACTACCCTTCGGGATGCCTAAACGCCTGCTCACAGCAGTTCACGTTTCCTATACCTTAACGGTTGTGATAGAGTAATCTACGAAAAGTTTGTCACGCCAGAGTAATTGCGGTAGAGGGCGTGGGCTGGTTGAATCTCCTCGATGAACCACGGTTCAACATAACAGCGAATACAGCAAATCCCAGAAATGGTTAGTGAGACATAGACAATCCTCCACTATAATATTTGAATTCATCGTCGCACCTTCGGGCCTCAAGAATAGACCTATGGCGTAGTGGATTTATATCTACTCGCCATGCCTAAGAATAGATGTGAAGTCCCCGTTTAAGATATCATTAAAAAGACCCGAGCGAAAAAGCGAAGGGTTAAAGACCCGTAGGGTCTGTGTTAAGATGCGTGAATAAATGAATAGATCCGGGATGAAAAATCAAGGAAAATACTATGGCAACAGGACTCACTTTAAAAGGTGTTATTTAACTGGACCTTTTTTCGTAATAAATATGTTATGGCACATAACATATTAATATGCGGAGATAGTTTTGCTGCGGACTGGACAGTAAAGAGAGCAGGCATCGGCTGGCCCAATTTGTTAGCGAAAGATTTTAGCGTTACCAATCTAGCGCAAGCTGGGTGCAGCGAGTATAAAATCTTTAAACAAATTACGTCAGTTGATATTACCGCCTTCTCCCATGTGATAATATCACACACAAGCCCCCTTCGATTGGTGGTGAGGGAACATCCGGTGCATAAGACAGATTCGCTTCATCATAGCAGCGACCTAATATATGCTGATATAAAAGAACATAGCAAAAAATTCAAAAATCTACTTCCTATCGTTGATTATTTCGAGAATTATTTCGACATGGAATCTGCTGTGTTTATGCACACCTTATTGTGTGAAAAGATATGTTCAATAACCAATGTGATCTATCCGAAAATTATTCACGTGGTTAATTCAGAATGGAGTAACCTTTACCAGTTTAAAGATATGCTGAATTTTGCTGAGGTGCACCGGGATAACCCAGGATATTTCAACCACTACTCCGCTATAGGTAATCACATAATATATGACATCATCAAACAACACTTATAAGCGATTAATAGCGTTCGGGGCATCCGTAACATTCGGACACGGTTTAATCGATTGCTATAACTTCGACACCGCTGGCTCAGGCCAGACTCCTAGTAGGTTGTCATGGCCGGCTTTAGTAGCTGATGCTATGAATATAGAATGTGATAATCGGGCCGAGTGCGGCGCACCGAACTTAAAGATTTTATTAAACGTATTAAGCGCGGATACCTGCACTGCTGATCTTGTTATTATTTTATGGAATATTTCTGATCTTAGTATTCTATTTGACGATGTGGGGGAAATTATTCGCCTCGGCCCTAATGAAAAAAATCAGATGCATCTGTGCAAAGAATTTTATATGGCCCATTCCGAATATGATTTAAGCGTGAGAACTCTACTGGACATTGGTCATTCAACTAACTATTTGGAAAATAAAAACGTAACCGTATATAATTTTTATAATGATGAAAATTTACATAATTTTATTGCCGGCGCCGCCCTACCACTGCCACTAACCGGTTCTATCAGATACCTCGACGCATCAGTTAATCTAGATCAGGGTCTAGACGGTATCCACCCCGGTCCTCTCTCGCATGCAGCTATTGCAGACTTGATACTGACACACATAAGAACTGATAAATAGAATATCAGGGAAATACTATGGCAACAGGACTTACTTTAGAAGAACGCAAGCAACAACTATTCGATAACCTCAGCAACAGACTTGGTGCTGGGATTATCGATTTGGAAATCGATCCTGCTCACTATGAGACGGCATTCAATTACGCCGTTCAGGTGTATCGTCAACGGGCGCAGAACGCCACGGAAGAAACGTATACTCTGTTCACCACTGAAATCAACGTTGATACATACACGCTTCCGGAGCAGTTCATCAACGTCAGATCGTTATTCAGACGCACGGTTGGTCTTGATACTGGCCCTTCATCATCCTCATTCGATCCTTTCAGCAGTGCTATTCTTAACACATATTTGTTGAACTACAACGCCGCAGGTGGTCTGGCAACGTATGACTTCTATGCAGGCTACGTTGAGTTAGCGGCAAGAATGTTCGGTGGATATGTTATTTATACCTTCAACCCAGTCAGCAAAGTGCTGCGTATCGTGCGTGACCCTAAATCGACTGGTGAGAAGATTCTTATCTGGGCCGACGTTCTGAAAACAGAAGAAACACTGCTACAAGACTTGGGTTCAGGTCCATGGATCGGTGACTGGACTCTTGCTGAACTGAAGATCATCATTGGTAGTGCGCGTGAAAAGTTCAGCACAATCGCAGGTCCAGGCGGCGGCACCACTCTCAACGGTGCAGCAATGAAAGCAGACGGAGAGAAAATGAAAGAAACTCTTTTAGAAGACCTGAAACGCTTCGTTGACTATTCACAACCCCTAACCTGGGTAATCGGTTAATAAAACACTTGCTTTTTCTGTAAGAAGGTTGTATAATCAACTCTCTACAGGAGTAGCATGAATAAAATAATCTCAGTAAGCGGTTTCATTGGCAGCGGGAAAGATTCTGTTGCCGACTATCTAATCGCCAAACATGGCTTCAAAAAAGTAAGCTTTGCAGGAAGTCTCAAAGACGCAGTTGCATCAATCTTTAGTTGGGACAGAACTTTACTCGACGGTCTTACTGCTGAAAGTCGTGAGTGGCGTGATCAAATTGACCCATGGTGGGCAGAACGTCTTTCTATCCCAAAACTCACACCACGCTGGGTTCTTCAACAATGGGGCACAGAGGTATGTCGCCTGCACTTTCATATGGACATATGGGTAACAAGCGTAGAAAACAAGCTGCGAACCTCTGATCAAAACATCGTGATCACCGATTCCCGATTCAAGAATGAACTCACTTCAATCAAGAATGTCAACGGCACAACGATCAGGGTTCATCGCGGCGCAGAACCTCATTGGTATGATGATGCAGTAGCTTACAACAAAGGGCCTGATGGTAATACCGGTTGGGCAACAGGGAAAGCGGTGCTTGATCGCCATCATGTTCATGCCAGTGAGTATAGCAGTGTTGGGTTACGATACGACTTCCATCTTGACAACAATGACACTCTGGTTGAACTCTACAAGAATGTAGATCACATTCTTAATCGACTATAAGATCACCCCGGCGCCAAGTCACCTCTTTGCGCTTGACAACCTCGACACAGCACAGACAAATTGTTCTCAGGTTTGACAGTTCGATATTCTCCAGATTCCCATCAGTGTGATAAACTAGAAGTTGACTTGGATAAATGGCGCGAAAACCGCATAGGTCACACACTACTTTCTTTTTATACTTGCTTCGTTGCCAGTTCGCCTTACGAGGCCGGAGATTGGCCTTCTTTCGGCCACACTCATCACATCTACTTCGATAGTGTGTGACTCCTGCACGGATATAGTTCACCGCACAGAAGTTCTTATTACATGTAGGGCAGATGGGTCTCAAATACAAAGCACAATCTGTCAGTGGTTCGTTTGCTGACATATGTAATTGATATTTTTTGTTATGTATTGCTTTTTCTTTCTCTTTTTGTAGATAGTTACGATCCAATTCTGTGGGTATTCCATTTGCTATTCTGTCATTTCGCTCCTTGTTTATTCTTTCTTTTTCAATCTTTCGCCGCTCAAGTAGTTTTTTATTTTTTGGTACCCCAAATCTTCCTCCTGCACCCATACGTCCGCCTTCAGCGATGTTCCATCCTATGTTCGGACCAGGCCTCATGTCATTCTCAACCTCATAACAAAATACCTCTTGTCCTGTCATAATTATATCTTTGATGATAGCATTTTTTCCATAGTCCCGGATGGCTTCGATAAGATTAATATTATGATGTCTATTTTCAGATGCTCTGCGAATATGAGTAGCCATCCTGGATTCTGGATTCTTAGAAACACCAATGTAACCTTCATTCAATGGATCAGTGTGTTCAATAAGGTGTAACCAATAGACAGATGCTTCAGAATAATTCATGTCTTTATTTATCATTCTGGAAACAATTAACAATTAAACATTAAAGGCACGGTTATCGACAATAACCGAACTTTTTTCAGCAAAAAGATAAATATTAGTATCATGCAAACAGGCCGTAAGCCTCAAAATTTTACTTAAAGGAAACAATAAAATGGCATTAACATCACCAGGCGTAGAAGTCACAATCATTGACCAAAGCCAATATCTACCAGCACCGGGCGGTTCAGTTCCTCTTGTTATTTTGGCAACAGCGCAAAATAAGTCTGATGCTTCTGGTACTGCTGTTGCTGCTGCAACAACTGCAACAAACGCAGGCAAGCTGTTCCAAGTTACAAGTCAACGCGACCTGGTCAACTTGTACGGTTCACCGTTCTTCTATTCTACAACGAATGGTACTCCTATTCAGGGTTACGAGTTGAACGAATACGGTCTACTTGCTGCTTACTCGTTACTCGGAGTTACTAATCGTTGCTACGTTTTACGTGCAGACATTGATCTGGCCAGCTTAGTTGGTCAAACAGGTCGTCCTACTGGTTTTGTTGATAACGGAACATACTGGTTAGACACAACTGATTCTACTTGGGGCATCTATCAGTTCAATGCGGGTACAGGCAAGTTCACACTTCAAAGCCCGATCGTTATCACTAATCCCGATGATTTAACTGGCGGTGTTCCTCTGAACAGCATCGGTAATATTGGTGACTATGCAGTAAATACACTGCACACTTCGTCTTATCCTAGTGACCCTACATCAAGACAGTATTTTTACAAAACTACTCAAAATATTTGGACAACACTGGGTGGCGGATTATGGCGCGGCGACATTCCTACGGTTATCGGGAACAATGCGGTACCTTCCAATACTTTAGTCGCCGGTCAGTCATTCAATATCCATTGCAATGGTCTATATACTGCAACAATTACTGTGCCAGATGATGGCGGCGGCTTCGGTTCAGTGGGGAGCGTGGCCGGTGTTATCCAGACTCTGGGTTGGTCAACTTTAACTGCTTCAGTTCGAAGCGGTAAATTATGTGTATTTTCAAAACAGCCAAAAACAGGCGCGCCCGTATATTTAAATTTTAGTTCCAGTTCTGGTTCAGTACTGGCTGATATCGGAATTGCTGCAAACACAAATTTATATCAACCTAGTCTAATTTACGGCACTTCTGCGGAAATGCCGCTGTGGTCGAGCAGTCAGACGTACCCAAGACCAACCGGGTCTGTATGGATTAAAGTCGGGGCAGCGGGTAACGGACTGCAACCAGTCGTATCTAAATTTAATTCTACCACTCAACTATGGGTGAACAAGAATGTTTCTTTATACACATCAGACTGGGCTGCTAATGCAGAATTAGATGGATCAGGCGGTGCCGGCATTGCTGCTGGTACGGTGTATGCTCAATACAACTTTGATCTTCAATACCCTTTAGGACCAGTTTATCTATACGAAAGATTGGCGACCGGCCCGACAGTAGTTACAGGAACAACAATTCCTACAACGTTCAGTGCAGGCACTATTACAGTACAAGTTAGCACCCCTAGCGGCCCTAACTTAACAACCGCGCAAACAGTAACTATTACAGCACCGCTAGGCGCACAAGGCGCTGTCGGCTTCGTTACAGCATGGTCCGCTGCTAATATTCTTTATACGACAGCAAGCGTTACTACAGACGGCGCAATTCAACTAACTCACACTGAAGGCGGAGCAATTGTTCTAGATGACTCGATCGGCGGGGTTAGTAACGGAATAATCGCTGCAGCAGGATTTGTAGTTAATTCTACTACTGGATGCAAATATGGGCCTAGTGTTACCGCTGTCTTCAGTAATGCACCGTTAGTCGGCGGCCCCGGTACAAATGGTGAAGCAAGTGTCACCTCAGTCACAGGATCATATATTTTAAACGGTGCTGGTGTCGGTGGAAATGCGGGCACCGGTTACACAGTGGGAGATGTGCTTACTGTGCTAGGTTCTTCGCTAGGCGGAATTACTGGAGTAAACGATCTAGTAGTTGAGGTTGCCGCAGTCGGCGGATCGACTAATATCACAGCATTGGCATATGTGTCAGGTGCACCTTCTGCAATGTATACTACTCAATTGAGTAATTGGGTTGATTTTGACTATATCTCGAACGAGGGCCCGCCTGTCGCTGACCCTGTTAACAACAAGAACTGGTTCTACAGCGTCACTGACGAAGTTGATATCATGGTTCAAAAGGGCGGCGCATGGGTTGGTTATGGCCAGACTAACTACGATAGTTCGGGTTTCCCGACGACAGGTGTTAACGCAACTGACCCGATGGGCCCGATCATTTCTGCATCTTCCCCGACTGTTCAGAATGATGGATCAGTATTAGTTTATGGTGATCTTTGGATCGATACAAGTGATCTTGAAAACTATCCAGTTATCTCTCGTTGGGAAGCAGTAGGTGATGTTGGTAGTCAAGTTGATCAATGGGTTCTGTTAGATAACTCTGACCAGACTAGTTCAACTGGTGTTCTATTTGCAGATGCTCGTTGGGCAACGGCTGATACAGTAAGTCCTACTCAGGATCCGATGGCAACTATCCCAGCATTGCTACAAAGCAGATATCTTGATCTGGATGCTCCTCAGGCAACTCTGTATCCACAAGGCATGTTATTATTCAACACACGCCGCTCAGGTTACAACGTCAAGCAATATCGTTCAGCATACTTCAACATGACTGACTTCCCAGGAGAAACACTTCCTACAGAGAAGGCAGCATGGGTTACAGTAAGCGGTAATCAATCAAATGGTTCACCGTACATGGGTCGCAAGGCACAACGTGCTATGGTTGTTGAAGCAATGAACGCAATAGTGTCTACTAACACAGACATCCGTGATGACGATAACTTCTTCAATCTGATGGCAGCACCTAACTACCCAGAACTACAACCTGGTATGGTTACGCTGAACAATGATCGTGGTATGACTGGCTACATCATCGGTGACACACCGCTAAGATTAGCAGCAAGCGCAACTGACATTCAAGCTTGGGCTACTAATGCAGCTGGTGCTACTGGAACAGGCGAAGCAGGTTGCGTAACACGCGACACTTACTTAGGTCTGTTCTATCCAAGTGGTATTACATCTGACTTGTCAGGTAACTTGGTTGCAGTGCCATCGTCACACATGATGCTCCGTACATTCTTGCGTAACGACAGTATCGCTTATCCTTGGTTAGCTGCTGCTGGTACTCGTCGTGGTATCATCGACAATGCTTCTAACATTGGTTATCTTGATGCTGCAACAGGCGAGTTCCAGACTATTAAAACAAGTCTTGGTCTTCGTGATGTGCTGTATACAAACTTCATCAACCCAATGGTGTTCTTCACCGGAGTTGGTCTGTTGAACTACGGTAACAAGACAAGTTTCAACTCGTCTAGTGCCCTTGACAGAACTAACGTTGCTCGTTTAGTTGCGTACATTCGTCGTCAGTTGACATTAGCGGCTCGTCCGTTTGTGTTCGAACCGAACGATGCAGTGACACGTAATCAAATTGGCGGTGTTGTTCAGACATTGATGGCTGACTTGGTTGCAAAACGTGGTCTATATGACTATCTGGTTGTGTGTGATGAATCAAACAACACACCTGCTAGAATTGACAGAAATGAACTTTGGATTGATGTTGCGGTTGAACCCGTGAAAGCTGCTGAATTCATTTACATCCCGGTTCGTATTCTGAACACGGGTGAATTGAGCGCATAAGAAATGCCCTTCGGGGCATTATGATAAATAATATTAACAGGAGATTTATATGGCAACAGGATCAGCATCAATCGCAAACATGACAGTACCAAATGGCGGCGCTGGTGAAACACTATTAATGCCTAAGCTACAGTTCCGCTTCAGAGTTCGTTTCAACGGATTCGGCTCAGGCGATGTAGGTACATTAACAAGACAGGTCATTGATTGTTCAAGACCCAACGTCACTTTCCAAGAAATTACAATGCCGATTTACAACTCGACAATGTATCTATCTGGAAAACATCAGTGGCAACCAATGACACTCAACCTTAGAGATGACGCCAGCGGCAAAATCTCTGCGGCAGTTGGTTCACAACTTCAGAAACAGTTAGACTTCGCTGAACAAGCAAGTGCAACAGCTGGTATCGATTACAAGTTTGAAACAGTTATTGAAATGCTAGACGGTGGCAATGGCGGAACAGAGCCGACAGTTCTTGAAACTTGGAGTCTTGCTGGTTGTTTTGTACAAGTAGCAAACTACAATACGTTGAACTACGCAACAAATGATGTGGTTACTATCGCATTGACTATTCGTTTCGACAACGCAGAGCAATATGCAGGCCCATCAAGTTCAGCTACACTAAGCGGTTCAGTCGGCGCAGCAGTAAGAACAGCATCGACAACAGCAACTGGCAACGGCAAGTAATTTCAGTTAGACTGAAATATGTCAGGTCCAGTATCAGACTTTCTACAGGGTGTCGCCGGAGGATTCTTCGGCGGCCCTGTTTTACGGGATTACACCCACGCCTCTAAAACATTCCGAGTAAACAACTTTGAGAATGCGCCGAAGCTAAAATTTCTGTTCCATGTGAACTTTGAAGTCAACACCGAAGCTCTTCCTAACTGTCCTAGTGCTAACTGGGGGCTGGCGGTGAAGTCGATTAAGCTACCATCGTTCACTATGACTACTCATGAGATGAACCAGTACAATCGTAAGCGAATCGTTCAGTCAAAGATCAAATATGATCCAGTGGATATCACGTTCCATGATGATGCTGGTACTGCCCAGAACGGCGGAATGATCAGAAATCTATGGAAGCTTTACTATCAGTATTACTATTCAGATTCAAAGAACCCTAAGATAATGATAGCGTCTAAAGCAGTCAACAGCGATAGTTCTAAGGGCTCGGGGTACAACAACAGAACGCAATATGACAAGTCAATCACCGGCGATGAAAACTGGGGATATTCGGGAGAAGCATCTCCGTCAATGCCCGGATTAGTTAAAGTTCCGTTCTTTAAATCAATCCGTATATTCGGATTCAATCAGCATAACTACGTCACATACGTTCTTGTTAATCCGATGATTACACGCTTTGGTCACGACACATATAACTATGCTGAAGGCAACGGCACCATGGAGAACACCATGACGCTTGATTACGAAACAGTAGTGTATGACTCTGGTGCAATATCAGGTGCTAACCCAGGTAACATGGTTCCGGGCTTCGGTGATGTTGCTAACTATGACAAAACCCTGAGCCCTATATCTCGCCCTGGATCAAATTCTACTATATTAGGCCCCGGCGGGTTAGTAGAAGGTGTAGAAGGGTTCTCTCAGGCAATATCAGAAGGCAACTATCTAGGTGCCCTTGGCATCGCAGGACAATCATACAATACATTTAAGAACGCAAACCTAGGTCAGGTTCTAAAGAGTGATGTGACTTCACAGATACTTGGCGCGATGAATAGTACACCTAATGCGAACAATCCATTCAAGATTCCATCTGGTTCTGATATAGGTGCAGCAGCAGCGAACCTTATAAATAAGCCACCCGCTATTCCACCTGATAAATAATATTATGGCACGAATATTAGACACTCGCACAGCACTTGATAAAACAATCAGAATCTTTGATTCCTTTTACGCCTTCGATGCGGTAGTTAACGGCGATGAGTTTGATGTTGTCAGAGGCTACTTCAGATCAGTCTGTGGTAGTTTCAACATCGCTGACAACATGACTGCGGTGCTATTCAGAATCGCGCAAGAGACTCACATTCCTGTGTTAGACTTGCTCGGATACATCAAGGGAACAACTAAGCTGGAGATGAATCAGGTCATCTGCTACTATCTTAACAGCTTCAAATCAAAGACTTCTCTATACGGAGTAAGTGTGGTCCCGCTGGCAAATCAGCCGGCGTCACGAAACATCGTTCAGTAACATGGCTAAGTATGCCCAAGGTATCTTCACTCCTAAATTTCCTGAGAAGTATATAGGAAAGAAGGCACCGAAGTATCGTAGTTCGTGGGAGATGGCCATTATGACCTTCTTCGATAACAACAAAAACATATTGAAGTGGGCCAGCGAGTCAATCGCTATTCAATATATTCACCCATACACCGGACGACCCACCAACTATATACCTGACTTCTTTGTTGTGTATGTGAACAACACTGGTAAGCAATACGCTGAAGTTATCGAAGTCAAACCAAGATCACAAACTATAATGTCTGAAGCCAAGAGTAAAGGCGATCAGCAGCAAGTCGTTATCAACACGGCTAAATGGCAAGCAGCAAAAGCATACTGTAATCAGCACGGCTTTGCCTTCAGAATAATCACGGAGCATGATATTTTTAGTAACGGCAGACCCAAACGATAAATATCATATGACTAAAAAACTATCAGAACTTTTCCAGTTGCCAATTGACGATGAAGAAACTATCGTTCCAGAACGAGCACAGGAAATAACAACAGCAGCCTATTCAAATCTTGAGAAGATTGAAGCAGCACTGCCCCAGGTCAGAGGGCTTGATTCTGCTGACAACGAGATGGACGACCTTGCGCTACTTGCTCAAGAAAGCTACAAGGATCTAATGGATCTGGGCCTACAAGTGGAAGCACGATTCTCTGCTGAAATCTTCAACTCGGCCAGCACATTCCTGGGACATGCTATCACTGCTAAGACTGCGAAGATCAACAAGAAACTGAAGATGATAGATTTACAGCTTAAAAAGTTGAGTCTGGATCAAAAAACAGCATCAAACAATGAAGAAATCGAAGCAACACCAGTCGGTGAAGCCAGATTACTTGATCGTAATGAGATGCTAAAGGCGTTGACCGGCAAAACAACTCAACAATGATAAATATATAATACAGGAATATTCCATGATTAGCTTAAAAACATACATCGCAGAAAGCGTCAGATCGTATAACTATACGATTAAGATCGCCGGAGAGGTCGATAAAAACTTTATCGATTTGTTCAAGTACAACCTTAATAAGTTCGACCCGATCAAGATCAGTGACCCGACCACTACGCCAGTTCAAAAGGACCCGTACGGTTTCCCGGGATTATCTAACCAGCCAGTAACGATCATCAAAGCTGAGTTTAGATACCCAGCAACTGAGCCGATGATTCAACAGATTGCTATGCTACTTGGTCACAACATCAACATGGTCAGAGCAACGACTACTGACTTCAATGACAGCATCAACGCAGAGAATGACCAGTTTGCTAATCAAGCTGATCACAATCCGTTGCTACTTCACGGTGAGTTGGAAGACAACGGCAAAGAAGCTGCAAAAGAATATGGTGAATCATATCTGAGTTCTATCAAGAAACAATCAGAAGGATCGAAGATCGACATTCCGTATGAAGGTAAAAAGACCCCGGATTCGTTTGATCCGTTCAAGCAACCAGTCATTGATAAGAAGGGCACTGAAAGCCCTATGAGTAAGATTACTCGTCCCGCTAAGCCTGCGACAGGCGCTCGAAAATAAATAAGGAAATAACATGAACATTTTAGACATGATGAATAAGTTGACGGCGCTGTCACAACCACTTACTGAAGCAAAGAAGCCTTCTGAAGGAAATGCTTTTGATCTGAAAACAAAGACTACCCCTGAAAAAGAAAAAGCAAAGAGCTTTGTTCACAAGGGCAAGTATGGTATGGAATACCAAGGTGATCCTGATGATGAAGAACTAGATGACAATGGCAAGAAGAAAAAGAAAGCTGCTCCTGCTGCTGACGAAAAGCGTGGTCGTGGCCGTCCTAAGAAGGGCGCTGATAATGCAGGTAATGTCACTAAGCCTGACTGGTCTGCATTCGGTGCCAAGAAGGATGTCAAGCTACCTAAGTGGGACAAGAAAGCAACTAAGAAGCACTCGCTCAAAGACTGGATAGAAAATCTTGACACAGCACTTAACGAAGATGGTCAATACACTTCGTCGCCGCTACCAGGCGCGACTGCTATCAAGAACCCACAAGGTCAACAAGTAGCAACAGCAACAACCCCTCAGGCTACTGCTGCTATGACTACTATGATTAACAAGGGTGATGTTGATCTTACAGATCCTAATAAGGCACTGAAAGAAGTCGGTAAAAATCACATGGGTGAAACAGAATATCATGGCTACTACAAGTGGCGCGTTGCTTGCCGTAAAGCAGGTGCCGTAGAGTTTGTTGGTGACAAAGACATTGACGAAGGGCACGACGCCAGTGGTCAGGCAGTCGGCGAATGGGACGGCGTAGTCGGTTCAGTATACGGTGACGCACACAAATCTCGTCCGGTACCAGCTGGAATGAATGAAGCAAAAGCTAAGAAAGATTACGACCAAGATGGTAAAGTCGAAGATGAAACAGCAGAGTATAAAGGTCTGTCTGGTAAAGTAGCCGCTGCTAAGAAAGCTAAACAAGTTGAAGAAGCTAAGAAAGCTAAGCCAGACTTCCTTGATGTAGATAAAGACAAGAATAAGACAGAGCCGTTCAAGAAAGCTGTCAAAGATGCAGCTAAGAAAGTAGAAGAATCTTCCACCGTCAACGGAAAAACCGAAGATCCTAAGTCATTGAGATGGAAACAGACCAGCATGAGCCCAGACGCTGCAACTGCGAAGTATGGCAAAGCAAACGTCAAGGTAACCAAAGGTGGGTTGAATAACGGTAAGGACATGGTTGAAGTTAAAGTTCCATTAGGTGAAGGTAAAGATGAAGGCAAACCAGGTAAGAATTTTGCTAAGATCGCTAAGTCAGCTGGTGAAAAATACGGTTCAAAAGCAGCAGGCGAAAGAGTCGCCGGTGCTGTCAAAGCAAAGCTTGCTAAACAAGGTAAGCTAGAAGAAGGCAAAGTAAAAGAACTCTCTATGGATCTTGAAGACCGTACAATGAAGGACGCAGAGTTCAAAAAGAAATATGGAAAGTCGAAGGCCGATATGCAAAAGAGTTTGAAACCCGCTGACGCTAAGAAGCCAGCAAGCAAGATTAAAGAGAGTATCCTACGTGAATCACACGACACGATGAAACACATCATCAACAAGTTCAAGCACGAAGTCAAGAAGTTCGTAGCCGGCGGTGACTTGGATGAGGATCTGTATGACGCACTGTATGATTACTATTGTGATCAAGGCGAAATGCCTTACGGCACTATGAAGGCACGTGATGGTGATCCATATGAATGGGTTACACAACGCTTTGATACTGATGTTCAAGACCATGATGTTCCAGTTGATGAAGGTGCGTATTCACAAGATTACTTCACTGCTAATAAGCCAAGTCCAGTGCGTCAAGCTGCTCAAGTACCAGCTAAACCTGCTCAGACTCCATGGAGCAGAGATCCTATCGCTGCTGCTACAGACAGAGTGTATGACGTATTCAACAGACCTAAGGCAGGGACAGGTGATGTTCAGTTCGAAAGTTGGGCAAAGAGTCTTGACAATCTGTTAAGCGAAGGCATGAATGTTGTTGCTAACACTGGATTAGGCGACGGTCCTGATTCAGTTACTATCTCGGCAACTGACGAAGATGCTTTGAAACTTCTGGCAATCGTTAAGTCTGCTGGTTTAGGTATGTTCGCCAATGATGATCAAGTAGGAGATGAAGGTTCACCTCAAATGTCTATTCAACCACAGAACAACCCTGATGCAGAGATTGGTGTAGTTGATGATCACGATGATATGCTCGGACTCATTCGTAAGATGACGGGTCAAGGTAATGCAGGTCAACAACCCGGTGCTATGGAAGTCGAAGTAGACGAAGAACAAGGAATGAATCCTGGCGAAGCACAAGGATATCAGGATGAAGAAATGGCTGCAGAAAACACTCCTACATTCGGTGAAGTCGAGCCTGATCAAGAAGGATCATCAGAGGAAGAAGTTCAACAAGCTACTGACAAACTAGAAAAAGTACATGATGTATGGAGTCAGGCAGATTCTGACGACGGTGAAGAATCTTCTGAAGACGAAGGTGAAGAATCAGCCGAGGAAGAAGAATCCGCTGAAGAAGAAGATGAAGAATCCGCTGAAGAAGAATCCGCTGAAGAAGAGGAAGAGGATCTAGACGAAGCATACGCAAATGGTGCTGAAGATACTTTTGAATCTGACATCGACTTCATGCAGAACGTCATCTCTGGTGGTGTTAACGGCAGAAAGCGCACACAATCAGTTGGCAACCCCGTGACAATCGCATCGACTCCGATGAAAGAATCGACTGATTTACTGTCTGACTGGAAAAAGTTAGCAGGCTTCTAAGAAGATAGAACATAAAATAGCTCGGTTCGCCGAGCTATTTTTTTGGATACAGTGTTTAGAGACAAACGATAAATACTTGATGAGCGAATATTATGTATATGCCTACTTGAGAGATGACGGAAGTCCGTATTATATAGGCAAGGGTAAAGGAAATCGAGCCTACACTAAAAGTAAGGGCGAGATAAGTAAACCCGTTGACAAAACAAGAATCGTTATTTTAGAACAAGGATTAGCGGAAGTTGATGCCTTCACATTAGAGAAACAGATGATTGGCCAGTATGGACGTAAAGATAATAACACCGGAATACTTCGTAATAAAACGGACGGTGGTGAAGGCCCGGGCGGAATAAAACAATCACCGGAAGTTATTGCCCGACGAGTGGAGTCCTCTAGAGGAAAATCAATGGGTATGACAGGAAAGAAACATCGTCCGGAATCAAATGAAAAACGAAGGCTATCGATGCTAGGTAAAAATACCGGGACACATACGATTGAACATTGTATTGCTAGTGGACTACCCAAACGCGGAATGAAATATAAATCACAATATAAACTCGTATGCCCGCACTGTGATAAATCAGGCGGTAGCGCAAATATGAAAAGATATCATATGGACAATTGTAAACAAATAGAAAGATAAGGTTATCCCATGCAGCAAAACATAGACTTCGGTACGTTCCCAGATGATCCTGATGCGGATGCGATACGAACAGCCTTTCAGAAGGTACAGACAAACTTTGATGAGTTGTTTGACGTAACTGCAGGTGCGGCGGTTAACTCTGTTAATAGAACCCCGGGTATAGGTATACAAGTTAACTCACCTACAGGCAACGTAGTTGTCAGTGCTAACATCGCCACTATCCCGATGGACACAAGTACATTGAGATTACGTCTGGAGAACGGTCTCCCGGGAGCTAACGGAGTTATCATTACCGGGCCCGGTAGAACAGTTTTTGTCGATCTTCCAAATAGCATCACCACCAATAACTTCACTGCATCAGGCTGGGCGAATGTAACAGGTAATGTTATCGGTGGAAATATCAATACCATTGGACAGGTCGTTGCATCAGGTAATGTCACTGGTAGTAACCTAAACACCACTGGCATCGCCAACGTTATCGGCAACGTCATCGGTGGAAATCTGACTACTAGCGGCAAAGTTGCTGCATCTGGTAATATTATAGGTTCAAATGTCACCGCCAATCTCGGGTTGTACGGAACCACTGCGAATGTATCCGGTAACGCAAACGTCGGCAACATCGGCTCAACTAATGGTGTATTCACTGGCAATATCACTGCTGGTAACGTGGGCGGAGCTAATCTAATAACCGCGAATTATCTACAAGGCACGTTGACTACTGCGGCGCAACCGAATGTCACTTCAGTCGGTGCACTATCTGCGCTTACTGTAACAGGTAATATAGCCGGCGGTAATGTTAATGCTGGAAATCTACTGACAGCTAACTACGTGCAAGGTACACTGACAACAGCAGCACAACCGAACATTACGTCAACTGGTACATTAACTGGTCTAGGTGTTAATGGAACAGTCACCGCAGTAAACATCACTGCTAACACCGGAGTATTTACTGGCAATGGTTCTGCTCTTAATAATCTCACTGGTGCTAATGTAACCGGTACTGTTGCTAATGCGACATATGCCGTCTCATCTGGTACTGCAGGATCAGCTACTACTGCAGGAACAGTCACTACTAATGCACAACCAAATATCACCTCAGTTGGCACATTATCTTCTCTGTTGATAACCGGCAATGCTAATGCAGCAAACTTCAACGGAACATTCTACGGAGCAGGTACAGGACTCACTGCTATCCCGGGTGCTAATGTGACCGGTACTGTTGCTAATGCAACGTATGCAGTGAGCGCCGGCGGTTCAGGAACGGCCAGCACAGCAGGTACAGTCACCACAGCAGCCCAACCAAACATCACTTCTACAGGTACATTGACTGGACTGGGAGTAAATGGTACAGTAACCGCAGTTAATATCACTGCTAACACCGGTGTATTCGCGGGTAACGGTTCAAGTTTAACTACGCTAACAGGTGCTAATGTAACAGGTACCGTTGCTAATGCGACATACGCAGTTTCATCTGGTACTGCGGGAACCGCAGGCACAGTCACTACAGCGGCACAGCCAAATATCACATCGACTGGCACGTTATCTGCATTGACAGTAACGGGCAATATTGGGGCAGGTAATATAAATGCAGGCAACATGTTGACTGCAAACTATTCGACAGCAGTTCTAACAACCGCTGCCCAACCAAACATTACTTCAACTGGTACATTAACTGGTCTAGGTGTTAATGGAACAGTCACCGCAGTAAACATCACTGCTAATACCGGTGTGTTCTCTGGCAACGGATCAGGACTTACCCAGCTAGCTGGCGCCAATGTAACCGGCTATGCACCTAATGCAACCCACGCTAACATCGCTGATGCTGCAAACGCAGTAGCAGGCGGAAATGTCAGCGGTGCAGTAGGCCTTGCTACATTCGCTACAACAGCAAATGCAGTAGCCGGCGGAAATGTCAGCGGCCAAGTAAATTACGCAGCAACGGCAAATGCAGTAGCAGGTGCTAATGTCAGCGACCAAGTAAATTACGCAGCAACGGCAAACGCTGTGGCGGGTGGCAACGTCAGTGGACAAGTCGCTAATGCTCTGGTAGCAGGAACTGTTTACACTGCCGCTCAACCAAACATAACCTCAGTCGGTACTTTAACCGCAGTAACAGTATCTGGTAACGCAAACGTCGGCAACATCGGCTCAACTAATGGTGTATTCACTGGAAACATCTCGGGTGCTAATTATGTATCTGCTAACTACTTTACTGGTACGCTGACAACTAATGATCAGCCTAACATAACCAGCACAGGTACATTGACTGCGTTAACTGTTAATGGCAATATAGGCGCCGGCAACGTCAATGCTCCTACATTCGGAGCACATAACGGCACGGTTGGAGCAACTACTGCGAACACAGGTAACTTCACAACAGTTACGGCATCTCTGACAGTTGCAGCAACTGGAAATGTATCAGGTGGAAATCTCACTACCGTCGGCGCATTAAGTGCAACGGGCAATGCTAATGTTGGTAATCTCGGCACCGCTGGGTTAGTAGTAGCAACTGGCAACATAACTGGTGGCAATTTAGTAACTGGCGGAGCATTGAGCGTAACTGGTAATGCGAATGTAGGCAACATCGGAGCAACGAATTATGTAGGTACTGCTATCAACATAACTGCTAATGCGAACATCGGCACCACGTTAAATGTAACAGGCAATGCTAATGTTGGTAATCTCGGTACTGCTGGTTTAGTAGTAGCAACAGGTAACATAACTGGTGGCAATTTAGTAACTGGCGGAGCATTGAGCGTAACTGGTAATGCGAATGTAGGCAACATTGGTGCCACATCAGGTGTTCTTACAGGAACGCTAAGTGTAACCAGTAACGCCAACGTTGGTAACTTAGGTACTGCTGGACTTATCATAGCAACAGGTAACATCTCTGGTGCGAACTTAACAGGAACTCATTACGGCGCAGCAACTGGGTTGACCTCTATTCCAGGTGCGAATGTAACCGGTACTGTTGCTAATGCAACGTATGCAGTGTCATCTGGTACAGCAGGTACTGCTGGAACCGTGTCTACGAACGCACAACCGAATATCACATCAGTTGGTACATTAAGTTCATTGGCAGTAACCGGCAATGTAAATGCAGCAAACTTCAACGGAACCTTCTACGGAGCAGGCACAGGTCTTACTGCTATCCCGGGAGCAAATGTAACAGGTACTGTTGCTAATGCAACTTATGCAGTATCAGCAGGTAGTGCTGCTACAGCAGGCAGCGCCGGCTCTGCAACAACCGCCGGCTCTGCAACAACCGCCGGTACAGTTACTACTAATGCTCAACCGAACATCACCTCAGTAGGCACTCTTTCCTCGCTTGCTGTAACTGCAACCATTAACACTTCTAACTTGTTAATAACTGGAACGGGCGGCGCTGGATTCATAACTATCCCCGGTCAATCACTCAATCCGCCTAATCCGACTGCTGGTAACTTGCTGATCCATGCTAGAACGATTAATGGATTCACACGAATTGAACAAGATAATGAAGCTCCGACTAATTTAGTATACGGACGAGACACCGCTATCATCTGTCGCAATGACACCGGCGCGACTATCAACAAGGGTCAAGCAGTCTATACAAGCGGAACAGTGTCTAACTCACCGCAGATTGCGAAAGCATTAGCATCAGGAGTCGCAACAATGCCTGCGATTGGTGTTGCTATGGACGATATTCTTACTGGTAACTTCGGTCAAGTAATGGTATCTGGTATCTTGGTATTCGATACATCAGCATATGCACCGAGCGCCCAAGTATGGGTGTCACCTACAACAGCAGGAGCTTTCACCGCAACTCGTCCTTCAGGATCAAATGTTGTCCAACGCATGGGAACTATAATGGTTCAAGGCGGACCTGGTGTCGGACAGATGTTAGTTCTCACAGCACCTGCACTCCTGAACATGGAAACAGGAACAGCCGCAGCTACTTGGACTGCGAACTCGGCCATCGCTAACTACTTTAGTGGCAATGGGGCAAATCTGACAGCATTGACAGGTGCTAATGTAACAGGTACAGTTGCTAATGCAACCTACGCACTGACTTCAGGCACGGCAGGTACTGTCACAACAGCAGCACAACCAAACGTAACTTCAGTTGGTACGTTGTCTGTTCTGGCAGTAACAGGTAATATCTCGGGCGCGAACTTAACAGGAACTCATTACGGAGCAGCAACTGGATTGACCGCAATTCCAGGAGCAAATGTAACAGGAACAGTTGCGAATGCCACATACGCTATTTCAGCTGGATCATCAGGTACCGCTGGTACGGTAACCACTAATGCACAGCCGAATATCACTTCACTCGGATCACTTACTGGATTGATCGTCAACGGTAATATCAATGCAGGTAATACAGCGGCAGGCAACATTGTCTCGGCAAACTACGTGCAAGGAACATTAACAACTGCTGCCCAACCTAACATCACATCAGTGGGGTTGTTGACCGGGTTGAACGTAAATGATGGTATCACGGCCGCAAATATCACTGCGAATACCGGCGTATTCACTGGTAACGGATCAAGTCTTACGGCACTTACAGGGGCGAATGTAACCGGCACAGTTGCTAATGCAACATATGCAGTAAGTGCAGGTTCTGCTACGACAGCAGGAACCGTCACAACTGCTGCTCAACCGAATATTACATCAGTTGGCTCGCTAGGTGCGTTAACTATTACTGGCAATCTATCATCAGGAAACGCTAATCTAGGCAATCTTGCTAAGGCAAACTTCTTCCAAGGTGACGGGTATCTAATCAGCAATCTCACGGTATCAGTCGGTAATGTTATTGTCAATGGTAACAGCAATGTTAGTATTGATCTTAACGGCAATGTGCTTATTTCGTCAGGAGGCAATGCGAACATCTTTGTGGTAACAGATACTGGCGCAAATGTAAATGGTTATCTTAAAGTGTCAGGCAATGTTGCTGCTGCTCGTTTTACAGGATTATTAGCAGGTGCATTAACAATCGCTGCACAACCTAACGTAACAACACTGGGCACTATGACAGCATTGAATGTGTCCGGTGTATCTAACCTAAGTGTAGTCAGCAATGTTCGTATCTTCGGTGGTAGTCTAAACTATTATATGACCACTGATGGTAACGGTAATCTTTCATGGACATCAGGTGCGTTCAGCCCGTGTGGCGGAACGAATACCCAAGTTCAGTTCAACGACAACGGAAACTTCGGTGGCAGCGCAAATCTTACCTTCAATGGTAATCTGTTGACTATTATTGGTAACGTTCAGTCGACAAACGTGTTAGGTGGAAATGTTGTCTCGGCAAACTTCTTCACCGGCACAATAACTACAAACGCGCAACCTAATATTACATCAGTGGGAACATTAACTGCGCTGATTGTAAACGGTAACATCAATGCGGGCAACACTGCAGGTGGCAATCTTGTATCCGCTAACTATATTCAAGGTACATTAATTACAGCAGCGCAACCTAATATTACATCAGTGGGCTCATTAAGTTCATTGAATGTAACCGGCAACGCAAATGCAGCAAACTTTAACGGAGCCCATTACGGAGCAGCAACTGGGCTGACAGCAATTCCGGGAGCAAATGTAACCGGTACCGTTGCTAATGCAACTTATGCAGTGTCATCTGGCAGTGCAACAACTGCAGGAACTGTCACAACTGCTGCTCAACCGAACATCACATCAGTCGGAACACTTACTTCACTTATTGTAACAGGTAATATTCAGGGATCTAACGTAGTTGCTGCTAACTATGTAGGTGGTACCATGACTACCGCTGCACAACCCAATATTACTTCTGTTGGCACTCTATCTGCGCTTGCTGTGACAGGCAACATATCATCTGGTAATGCTAACCTAGGTAATCTGGCATCAGCGAACTTCATCACAGGTACGCTTACTACGCCGGCGCAGGGTAACATTACATCATTAGGAACACTGGGATTATTATTCGTTACTGGTAATATTCAAGCAGAAAGATTAATTGCTAACAACACACTGAACGTAACTGGTAATGCTAATGTCGGTAATCTGGGAACTGCCGGACTACTTGTAGCAACAGGCAACGTCTCCGGTGGAAATCTTACAACTGCTGGAATGTTAACAGTTACTGGTAACGCAAACGTAGGCAACATAGGTTCTAATATATTTACCGGTAACTCATTGACTATATCAGGTAACGCAAACGTTGCTAACCTAGGAGCATCGGGTCTTATCATATCCACAGGCAATGTGTCCGGTGGCAACATAACGACAGCCGGCAATGTAGTAGCCACTGCGAACATAACAGGTGGCAATCTAATAACAGGCGGAGTTCTATCGGTCACCGGCAACGCAAATGTTGGAAACATAGGCACCCTAGGGTTGATCGTGGCCACAGGCAATATCAGCGCCGGCAACTTTATAACATCCGGCTCTATGTCAGTCACCGGAAATGCCAACGTTGGTAATCTAGGAACAGTTGGATTGGTAGTCGGCACCGGCAACATTACATCGAACGCAAACGTCATAACAAATAGTATTCTTGGCAGAACATCAGGTGTTACTATCACCGCAGTTGGTTCAGATCAAAATATATCTCTGGTGCCAACTGGCAACGGCACAGTTGATGTGGGTGGAAAACGCATATCATCATTGAATGACCCGTTTAATGCGACTGACGCGGCGACCAAAGCATATGTTGATGCAACTACTTCATCATTGAAGGTTCTGGCGTCTGTTGTTGCTGCAACCACTGTAACTCTTACTGCGACCTATAACAACGGTGCCAGTGGATTTGGTGCTACTCTTACTGCAACAACAAACGTAGTTCTGCCGACAATAGACGGATACACTGGGTTAGTTGTTACTAATCGTGTACTTGTTAAAAATCAAGCGGATCCTATTCAAAACGGTATATATGTTGTCTCAAGTCTCGGTGTAGTAGGAGTTTCTCCTTGGATACTAACCAGAGCGACAGACTTTGATGGTGTGCCACCCAGCGAAATAACTTCAGGTGCATTCACGTTCATTACATACGGGGTACAAGGGTCAACTGGTTGGGTAGAATCTGCTACTGGCGGTGGTCCTGGTGGCGCGATCAGACCGGGTATAGATGCTATTTCATTCACACAGTTCTCTGGTGCAGGTACATATGCAGCAGGTACTGGATTACAACTTGACGGAACGATATTCAGCATCAGCAGCACAACAGTAACGGCAGCTTCATACGGAGGTTCTACCGCAATACCATCATTCACTGTTAATCAGCAAGGTCAACTCACTGCTGCATCAACTTCTGCGGTGATAGCTCCGGCAGGAACGTTATCCGGTGCCACACTGAACGCAACGGTAGTAACATCAAGTCTGACAAGCGTAGGAACACTCGGTAATCTAACTGTATCCGGTAATATAGGTGCAGGCAACGTAAATGCTCCGACATTCGGTCCGCATAATGGTGCAGTAGGAACGCTTACTGCTAATACAGGTAACTTCACATCTGTTACTGCATCGCTGACAGTTGCCGCAACCGGTAATGTATCGGGCGCAAATCTTACAACTACTGGTGTATTGTCAGTAACAGGCAATGCGAACGTTGGTAACATCGGCGCACTGAATGTAATCGGCACTACAGGTAACTTCACAACAGTTAATACTGGAACGCTGAACGCCAGCACAGTAGTAAATGTCACAGCGACTACGGAATCTACCAGCTTAATAACAGGTTCTATTAAGACAGCAGGTGGTATGGCAATTGCCGGTAACGTAGTCATCGGAAACGAATTATATGTCGGCACCGGCGCAGCAGCAACAACATTCACTAATCCTGTTATAATCGCCAGCGATACTGGTTCAGATTTTATTCAGTTAGCATTGGTAAACACAGCCGATACTGGATCAGCAGACGTATTAGTATACGGTGATAATGGTACAAACGATCAGGGTTGGAGCGATCTGGGCTTCACTGGTAGCAACTTCACTGACCCTTTATACACGATAACAGGAACAAACGACGGATATGTATTTGCTCAAGGCGATACAGCGAATGTAAAGGGCGGCAATTTAGTCTTTGCAACAGGACAGTTCGGCTCTACGAAAGACTTGATCTGGGCAACAGGTGGATTCTTGGTTGCTAACGAGAAGATGCGCTTCATTCATGCAACCGGTCAGTTCTATGTTAAAACATCAACCGTGTCAACAAGCACTTCGACCGGTGCATTGCGTGTTGCAGGCGGCGTTGGTATCGGTGGAAATGCTTATATAGGTGGAAATGCAAATGTCACAGGAAACATAAGTGCAGGTAACGTAAGTGCAACTACATTCACTGGCGCATTATCCGGCGCAGCAACCACAGCAGGTACTGTCACCACAGCAGCACAACCGAATATTACATCAGTTGGCACATTATCTTCTCTGTTGATAACCGGCAATGCTAATGCAGCAAACTTCAACGGAACGTTCTACGGAGCAGCAACTGGTCTGACCGCTATAGTGGGCGCGAATGTCACTGGTACTGTTGCTAATGCAACTTACGCGATTTCAGCAGGCAGTGCTACTACCGCAGGCACAGTAACAACAAATGCTCAACCTAACATTACAAGCACAGGTACATTGACTACATTGACCGTTACGGGTAATATCGGTGCAGGTAACGTTAACTCTAACTTCTTTGGTTCAGGTACCGGTCTTACTTCAGTAGCCGGAGCGAATGTAACCGGTACAGTTGCCAATGCAACATACGCAGTCAGTGCAGGATCAGCTACTACAGCGGGTTCAGCTACTACAGCGGGTTCAGCTACTACAGCGGGCTCAGCTACTACAGCGGGCACAGTCACAACTGCTGCTCAACCTAACATTACAAGCACCGGCACTCTTGCTGCGCTTATCGTAACAGGTAATGTCACAGTTGGTAATCTTGTCACAGCGGGTTCTGGAGGCAACATAACCGGTGCTAATGTAATAACTTCGACAACAATGTCGGCAACGACAATATCTGCAACAGGTAATCTATCAGGTGCTAACGTAACAGGAACGCATTATGGCGCGGCAACTGGTTTAACTTCTATTCCTGGTGGAAACGTAACCGGAGTAGTTGCAAATGCAACCTATGCAGTAACAGCAGGAACTGCAAATGCAGTAGCAGGTGCTAATGTCAGCGGTGTAGTTGCAAATGCAACCTATGCAGTAACAGCAGGAACTGCAAATGCAGTAGCAGGTGCTAATGTCTCGGGACAAGTAGCAAATGCTAACGTAACATTCTACACCAGTATATCTTCTGTTTCAGCAGGCACACTTTACCCTCAGTTTGTAAATGCTACCTCAGGCAATCTTGCTACTCTTGCAAACTCTGTTTATGTTGCTAACGCTGCTAACGGATCTTTTGCTGCAACTACTTTCGTCGGTGCTTTAAGTGGACTTGCTTCAAGCGCAACAATAGCAGCAAGCGCGAACGCAGTGGCCGGAGCTAATGTATCCGGTGCGGTAGCATTTGCAACAACAGCAAACGCAGTGGCCGGAGCTAATGTATCCGGTGCAGTAGCATTTGCAACAACAGCAAACGCAGTGGCCGGAGCTAATGTATCCGGTGCAGTAGGACTTGCAACATACGCAACTACAGCAAATGCAATAGCCGGGGCAAATGTCAGCGGTGCAGTAGGACTTGCAACATACGCAACTACAGCAAACGCAGTAGCAGGTGGCAACGTCAGTGGACAAGTCGCTAATGCTCTGGTAGCAGGAACTGTTTACACTGCCGCTCAACCAAACATCACATCAGTTGGTACATTGGCTTCATTGTTAATAACAGGCAACGCAAATGCTGCAAATTTCAACGGTACATACTATGGAGCGGCAACTGGATTGACAGCAATACCCGGTGCGAATGTCTCGGGTACTGTTGCAAATGCAACATACGCCGTAAGTGCAGGCAGTGCAGGAACAGCAACAACAGCAGGTACTGTAACTACAGCCGCGCAAGCCAATATCACCTCAGTGGGTACTCTGACAACATTAGGAGTTAATGGTACGGTAACGGCAGTTGCGTTTACTGCTAACACCGGAGTATTTTCAGGTAATGGATCCAGTCTTACATCACTTACGGGCGCTAATGTTACGGGTGCAGTCTCATTCGCAACTACGGCAAATGCTGTAGCAGGTGGAAATGTCAGCGGAACAGTTGCTAATGCAACATACGCAGTGTCGGCAGGTAGTGCAGGTAGTGCAACGACGGCAGGGTCAACAACTACAGTGACAACAGGCGGATCAGTAACTACAACAACGATTACAACTGGCGCAACAGCAACAGCAGGTACTATTATTGGTAACTGGTCATTGGGAGCAGGTTCTAAACTGAATGCAACTTATGCTGACTTGGCTGAATACTATGCAGCGTCACACCAGATTGAAGCTGGTACTGTTGTGGAATTAGGCGGTGATCACGAAGTTCAAGTATGTAATTCACTGATGAGTACATTGGTTGCAGGTATAGTTACAACCGATCCAGCATATCTGATGAACGCCGGAATGGATTGTCTATTCCCTGTTGCGATAGCCTTGCAAGGACGCGTTCCGGCGAAGGTAATAGGCCCTGTCAAACGAGGTGACATGATGGTCAGCGCTGGTAACGGTCTCGCCATGGCATGTGCTTCACCTGCTATGGGAACAGTGTTGGGCAAAGCATTAACAGACTTCACTGGTGTTTCAGGCGTGATAGAAATCATGGTCGGAAGAACTTAACATGGTAAATCTACCAATGTTGCAATCGCTCTGCCCCGGTACTAAAATAACTGTTCTGGGCCAGTATGCTCCGGCACTCAATGAAGTAATGGACTACTATGAAATAGGTAGTCAGCATAGAATAGCAGGATTTCTTGCTCAGGTCATCCACGAAAGCGGTGGATTTAACTTGGTGAAAGAAAATCTGAACTACAGCGCAGATGGTCTCCGAAAAACATTCGGTAAATACTTTCCAACAATAGAACTTGCTACCCAGTATGCCAGACAACCTGAGAAGATTGCTAGTCGCGTGTATGCTAACAGGATGCATAACGGAGATGAAGCATCAGGTGACGGGTATCGTTTCTGTGGCCGCGGCCTGATTCAGATAACAGGCAGAGAGAACTACACTAAACTTGCCGAAGCACTTGATATGAGCCTGGAAAATTGTGTCAACTATATGGAGACACCAGAAGGAGCATGTTCATCAGCGGGATGGTTTTGGGACACTAATCAATTAAATGACTATTGTGATTCAGGTGACTTTATCACTCTTACTAAACGCATTAACGGTGGCACCAACGGGCTTGAAGACCGTCGGCACTATTATGACCTGGCTATCGCCCTGCTAAATACACTATGACACAACCTATTTGGAACACGACTGCAGGATCACTGGGATCCTTTCCGGCTCTGATATTACTTGATGTTCAATTATCAGCATCGGCACAGCTACCGGCTACTAGCATACAATACTCTTTGTTGAGTGGAACATTGCCGACAGGGTTATCACTGACTGTTGATGGATTGATTTATGGATTACCGGCACTAGTTATTACAGATACAACAAACACCTTTACTGTTCGTGTAACAGATAATCTAAATAGTATCCGAGACAGAACATTCTCAATGAAAGTATCCGGTGCAGTTCTTCCGCAGTTTACAACTCCGGAAGGAAGTTTATTAAGCACTCAGGACAGTATCTGGACTGAACTTCCGTTAATGTATTCTAATCCATATACTGCTAATGAAGTGATCATAGAGTTGAAGGAAGGGGTTTTGCCACCGGGACTAGAAATTAATGCGGCAGGGGTTATTCGTGGTTATCCTAATCCGCCTATAGTTAATAATACATTGAATGCCACCGCGACCAATGCCACAATTACTACCTCAGGAACTAACTTGATTACATGTGCAACAACTACACATTTTAGCACAGGTCGACCAGTTGTATTTACGGGAACAATTGTGTTTGGTGGGATAACGGCCGGCAGAACATATTATATCAAAACAGTGAATAACACAACAACGTTTACTATATCCACCACTCCCGGCGGTGATGTATTCCCCCTGGGCAGTGATACTGGCTCAATGACAGTTACGTTACCAGCAACATCTGTGGGCGCTCCAGCAATACGAACGTATTCCTTTACGTTAAAGTTAATAAGTGGTCTAGGTGGTGATACTGCTGCATATTCTATTACAGTAATTAATCAAAATACTCCTGTCAGCGAAGGTGGTCCGGGCAAGACAGCTAATACAAGAGTCCCCACTATTCTCAATACTCGGCCACTAACATTTAACATCACTGATGCTGATCCGTATTACGGGTATTATGTTTTACCGCCGATAGCGCCGTCCCAACCAGCGAATATAGGAACTATTCAAAGTGGTGATTATTTTGCCTTCAAGATACATGGTGATGACTTCGACAACAATGAACTTGTATATTCATACTCGGGGTTACCTCTTGGGCTAGTTGGTGATCCTGTAACAGGCTGGATCACTGGAACACCGATTATATCGTCGGGCATAAGTAATTATAACTTTAGTGCAGCCGTCAGTAAAAAATTAAACCCAGGCATCAGCAGTGTATATTTTAACTTCGGTCTGAAAGTGAGTAACGGTGTTAATGATACTATAACATGGACCACTCCTGCGGATCTAGGAACAATATTCAACGGTACTATTAGCACGTTGAGCGTAGAGGCAGCATCGGGTGTTTCTCTGATGTATCGCGTAGTAGGTGGTAGTCTACCACCGAATCTAACTTTATTGGAAAATGGTGAAATAACAGGTTATGTATCCGATCAACCTACCGAAGATTTTCTCCTTAAAGGTAACAGCACTATATTTACCGTTACGGTACAGGCATACTCTCTGCAATATTCTATTATCCACTCTAGCAAAACATTCAGCATAAATGTTCTGCAGGAATATAGTCAACCTACAGATATTTTATATATCAAAGCTGCTCCGAGCGTAAATGATCGTCAAACCATCGATTCATTATTGACAAACGAAACATTGATACCAACAACAGATTTGTACAGACCGGACGACGGCTATTTTGGTAAAGCAACAAGCGTGATTTATGCACATGCGTATGGGATATACGCAAGTGATATCAGCGAGTACATTGCTTCGGTCACTACTAATCATTACTGGAGAAGTATCACTCTCGGCGAATTAAAAACTGCCGAGGCAAAGAACGACGCCGGAGAGGTTGTGTATGAAGTAGTGTATAGTGAAGTCATTGACAATCTTGTTAATCCTTCTGGAACAAGTATAAGTAGTAGCATATATTGGCCTCGACCAATTGACTTGGGTTTGGGACCATGGTATACAAGTGTGACTGACATTTATACCAGTTATGATTTCTCCGGAACTTATTACACCAGTTTGACTTCAGGATTCGCCCGAATATTATATCCAAATAGTCTGATCAATATGCGTAACAAAGTAGCCGCATCATTGGGTCAAGAATTCGACAGCAGATTGCTTCCGCTCTGGATGACTAGTCAGCAAGCAAATGGCAGCACACTAGGATACACTCAAGCGTGGGTGATATGTTACACTCTGCCGGGTAAAGCCAACACAATAAAGAATAATATACAGTCATTATGGCCGCATACGCTGAACGAAATCAATTTCAGCCTTGATAGATTCACGGTTGATAAAAGTTCTACCTATAATTACAATAAGAACGTGAATCCGGCTGCGTGGACAGGATTGCCAAGCGCAACACCGGTGCCCGATCCACTGAACAGCAAGGACTTTACCATACTTTTCCCGCGTAAAACTATTTTACCCGATCAAACTCAATACTAAATAGATATATGAGCAATATAAACACCAATGGAATCAACGTAAATTATCCTACCCCAGGCGTTAACAACAACAGTCAGGGGTTTCGTGACAACTTTGCCTCGATCAAAACAAACATTACCACAGCAGGTGTGGAGATAACCGATCTTCAGAATAAAGTAGTTGTTAAGTCTGCTTTGGCTAACACCGCAGTAAACAATGACATGGCCGGAACGATGATCAGCAACACGCTGACCAGAGGGTTCCGCGCTTCTACTTATAATTTGGGCAATGCTCTCTCCGGAACTGTTCTTGTTGATGTGTCTCTCGGTGATGTCCAGTACGGCACCATTGCAGGTAATACGTCATTGACATTCACTGGTTGGACTACGGACGGACGAAATAGCGTAGACTTAGAACTTGCTGTATCAAACGCTTCAGCGTTTCTGTCGTTCCCGTCAGCTATCTCAAGTGATCAGTGTCTGGGTGTTACTACTCTGGAAAACTATGACAGCGCAAACAACGCAGTGAGCATCCCTTCTGGCGTATGCCAGCTAGATTATACATTGAGTTCAGTTGATTGCGGTGCTAACATTACAATCGAACCATTCAATCGCCCGAGACGGTCCACACAGATTCGCAGGCGAGCGCCTGCTCCAACTGGATTACTAGGTGATATAGCAGGAACAGTGTCAGTTGATGCTAACTATGCGTATGTCTGCACCGGAACATTTGATTCGGGCGGCGCAAATACAGTGATTAAGTTAGGAGTAGCTGCCACTACAACAGGCACCAATCTTGTCACTCTTCCCAACGTTACCAGTCTTGTTGTTAATGCTCCTATTATATTTTCGGGCACGACATTCGGAAATATAGTTGCTGACACTGTTTATTACATTAAGTCGATTGCTACTCCCAATATTACGGTCAGTGATACTCGCACCGCAGGAACAGCAGGAACAGTATTTGCTCTGGACACCGCATCAGGCACAATGACTGCTACAAGTTATAACGGTACGGACATCTGGAAAAGAATCGCACTCACTTCTTGGTGATAAGTAATGATAGGAGACTATCATCGAACATCCTTTCATTAACCCAACTGAGTTGGCAGATAAGTCAATGGACGATCTGCAAACGACCATATCTGCGCTGACCAATAAGCTTAACTATGCGTATCGTCATGGGCACGGACCATTGATTAATCAACTGAATATGGCTCTGGATAGCTATCGTCAGGCGTACAGTCGCAAAATGGACGACATATTTAAAAAGCAAAAGATTCATCCAAAAATCTCAATACAGAAAGACGGCGAATGACCACCCGAATCCAACGCGACTTCTCTTTTCTCTCAGGAGTCTACTGTGACGAACTTTTCTCAATGTGTATGTATGAAACCTGTCTATACATTGATGTTGAAACGGATTCGATCCGTGAGCAAAACATCGCTATGGAACGCCTCAGTTACTTCATGTCAGAATATCTGGAAGATGCGATCTTCATCAAAGAAACTAACAAGAAGATGATTGATCTGTACACCGCTGCAGGCCTTAAAGTTTGTACGCTACCTGAAGAACCGCATGAGCAAATGATTGCTGTGATGTTGATGCTGAAACTGAACGCTATTGCCGAAGGGAGATTTGTGATCACTGATCTGTCAGTGACTTCAAGCATAAGTGCAGGTGTCAGTTATATGTGTGAAATCGACAGCCCAATTGGCCCGTTCGCCGAAACAGGCTGGTGGGACAAAAGCGATGCGTCAATGTCAGCACCCAATAAGCAAAACAAGAAAGACAAGATCGTCCAATTGTTCCGCACACATAACACAGACTGGACAGAGTTTGGTTTGGGCTGGAAAGAAAAAGAGATTACTCTCGTTGTGGAAAAGCCCGAAATTTCCTTCGATAAATTACCAGAACAGTTGTAATCAACGCCTCTCTGTGCTATAATAGCACAATGAAAACTGATATTTACGGCCAACAAATTTACAACGAAGTAGATTTGTGTGGGTTCTTCATGCAAGACCCAGATCGTATGATAAAAGATGCTCTGGTTGAGTCCAAAATCTCGTTTGACTCGCTTGAACTAGAAAATGTGCCTAAGTTGAAGTTGTATCAAGATCCGAAACTAACCGTAGACGAATTTGATCAACAAAAACAATCTGATTGGTTCATGCCCGAAGAGTATCGACAGCTAGATATTGCTAAATGGGTTCTGGATCAGTGTAAAGATGAGAATGAACTTCAACGAGCAGGGGACGAGCTCCTGAAATACAATGACAGAAAAATGCTGGTGCTGCTACAATATCTTAAATATCTTGTAGACACCATGCGTCAGCATAAAATTGTATGGGGCGTGGGTCGGGGAAGTAGTGTTGCGAGTTTTGTGTTATACCTAATCGGTGTTCATCACATCAACTCACTCTATTACGACCTCGATATAAATGAGTTTTTAAAATAAAGGAAATATTATGGCAACACATCGATCAGCAATGGGCAAGTCAGTAGACATGGCTACACTTGCCGCTAAAAATGAAACAGTACGCGCAGTAGGTAACATGAAGGTTAATGCCCGCGGAGACTCTATCGATTCAATGGGTCGAGTAACACGCCCAGTCACTGAAAAAGTGAACAGCGCATACGCAAAGACTGTAGGTAATCGATCTGCTCAGGTAAAACCAGCAGCACCCCAAGTAGATGCCGCGCGCCCAACACCGACTGCACCGGTAACAGTAGCTCCTATTGTAGCGACACCGGCAGCAGACCCATTCCAACTCAACGAGATTGAACTTGAACTTGAGAACAATCTTGAGGAAGAACTGGAAGTGGAACAGATCAAAGCAGCAGAAAAGAAAAGTAAGAAATAACATGGCAGCAGCATACGCACCAACTGATATCAAAGCACTTCACCCTCTACGCGACACTATTCTGGTAACAGAAATGTCGTTTGATGAGCGTGTCACCTCAACCGGCATCGTTCTTATCAACGATGATATGAAAAGTTCGGGCATTCGTCCTCGTTGGGGACGAGTGTATGCTGTCGGACCAGATCAGACTGATGTTAAAGTGGGTCAATACATCTGTATCGCTCACGGACGTTGGACCCGCGGTGTTAAGATCAATGATGGAACGGGAAAATTGACCGTTAGAAAAGTTGACAACAACGACATCCTCCTGGTGAGTGATGAGCCAGTAGCCGATTACACAATGAGTGATAAAGTCTAACCAATGATAAATAGTAGTGTAGTTCGCGGGAGTGGAATCCCCAACTACTCTAACGCTTTAGAGGAGCATCAGCATGACTATTTATTACCTCATGGTTAAGACCCATAATATCACTGGGTTAAAATACCTATGTCAAACCAAACGAAAAGATCCATTAAAATATTTGGGCTCAGGTTTACATTGGGGACGGCATCTTGCCATCCATGGTAAAGCAATCACAACCCTAATCCTCAAGGAATGTAGTTCAATTGAAGAAATAAAAGAATATGGATTATATTATAGTGAATTGTGGAATATAGTTGATAGCGATGAGTGGGCAAATCTAAAACCTGAGGATGGTCAGGGCTGGGGTGAAGGTGAACATCACCCGATGCGTGACCCAACGATTCGCGCAAAAATACAAGGTGACAACAATTACCAACGAAAACCGGATTATAGTTGCAGCCAAACTACAATAGACAAGATATCAGGTCAAAATCATTACAAAAGTCGGTCGGGGTATATTCCTATTGAGGTAAGTCGGGCTACTAAGAGTAAAATGTCAGCGTCACACTGGACAAAACAACCAAATGCAGGTGAAGTTAAATCCAAGATATCCGGTAAAAATAACTATCAATATAATCCTACCATCTATTGTTTCCATAATACTATTAATGGAGAGATAATAAGGATGACGCGGTCTGAATTTAAAAATTATACAAATATGCCTAACAATCGGTTAGGAGCATTGATCAATAACAAAAAATATAAAGGGTGGAAGATATTAGATATCCCACCAAATGATGTTGACATATGATATTGTTTCTGTTAAAATAAACTAACTTTTAAGGAAAATGAAATGCAATGGTTAGACAAGTGGATCAGCAAAAAAGTTAAACAAGCATGGGACGAGGCGAATAAGCCGGCACGTGATGTTGAGGCAGAGGCATACAACAGTATGAAGATGTCAACAATCGGTGGAGGACTAAAGAATACTATCAGCGGTTCCCCCAGGGCAATCGGAATGCAGTTCACGGTGTATCAGGCAAACGGCGGGCATGTACTGGAGTATCAATATTACGATCCCAAAACAGACAGACACGCTAACAGCCTGCATCTTATCACTGTCGATCAAAACATGGGCGAAGTGATCGGTCACGCAATAACTCTTGAAATGTTGAAACGATGAGTATGATTTCACAACTTTGGGTAGAGCGTTACCGACCGAAGGTCATTGCTGATTATGTTTTTGTCGATGAACGACTGAAACAACAAGTAGAGGGTTGGGTTAAAGCAGGTAGCATCCCTCACTTACTATTGTCAGGTGATCCTGGCACAGGTAAGACTACACTGGCAAAAGTTCTGATCAATGAACTGGGTGTGTCTGACTATGATGTGATGGAAATCAATGCGTCCAGAGAGCGCGGTATTGATATTGTTAAGACGAAGATCAATGGTTTCGCTCAAACTATGCCTTTCGGTAAGTTCAAGATCATTCTACTTGACGAAGCAGATTACACAACGCCTGACTTTCAAGCTGCGTTACGATCTGACATGGAAGCGTATGCCGATACAGTCAGGTTCATTCTGACATGTAACTACGAGGCAAAGATCATTCCGGCGCTGCGTGAAAGTCGCTGTCACAAGGTTCACATCGCCAAGCCAGATCGTGTTGAATTTACTGCACGGGCAGCAACAGTTCTTGTCACAGAAGGCGTCGAGTTTGACCTTGACACTCTTGACAGTTATATTCGTGTGACTTATCCCGATCTGCGTAAGACGCTGAATCAACTTCAAGTCAACAGCAGCACCGGTAAGTTGTTGCCACCGCAGGTGTCAGGTTCCAGTGAAAATGAACTGCTTATTGAAGCAACGACTTTGATCAAAGCAGGGAAGATTCTTGAAGGACGACAACAACTGATGCAGTATATTGCGCTGTATCCTACCCGGATCGAGGACACCTACAAGTGGATGTACGAAAATCTTGATCTGTGGGGCAAGTCGAATGAAAAACGTGACGCCAGCATCATCATAATCAGAAATGGTCTGGCAACGCTGCCTCTGGTGGGCATCCCTGAGATATCGCTGGCAGCTTCGCTGGTTGAACTTACTACTTAGGAACAAACATGAGATACTTACTTATTACATTCGTCCGTAAACCGGGCGGTCAGATTGACGAAATGGTCACTGTGTCGAAGCGAGTAAAGACTTCTGATCTGCAAACTTGTAATGTGATTATGGATTACGGCAAGAAGAAAGTCGATAAGTGCGTTATCGAAGGCAAGGTCCTGGAGCGAGACTGGGAAAATATGAATGGGTACTACAAAAAGATTTACCCTAAATTGATCGATCAGCTTGAGAAAGAAGCACCGATCACAACTAAAGCAAAGAAATAAAAAACGGGGCCATGAGCCCCGTTTAGTTTATGAGTACAATCTAAGTACCTGTTCAATGATTCTGTGTCGCTGAACATCTTTAACTTCAAACTCACACGCAGTAATCCCTGCTACCGGCCGCTTATCTAATCTGTTAACTAAATCTAACAAACCATTATCTGCTTTCTTCTGGTCTGTCTGATCGGTATCACCTGTCAGGATAATCTTGGAGTTCTGTCCAATACGTGTCATCAACATCTTTAACTGTCCTGGTTTGGCATTCTGGCCTTCATCAAGAATGATGATAGAGTCTTTGAACGTGCGACCACGCATGAATCCAAGAGGGGAGAACTCAATGGTCTGTTCGGCCATCATCTCTGTAAGTTCTTTGACAGTGTAATACTCATGCAGAATATCAACCATTGGACGAACCCAAGGGGCAAGTTTTTCGTTCAGATCACCTGGCAAGAAACCGTGATCTTCATCTTCAACAGCAACCGCAGGGCGTGTTAACACAATGCGTTTACACTCACCGGCGCGTAGTGCTTTGACTGCTGCAAGAATAGCAAGATACGTTTTACCGGTACCGGCTGGTCCAGATACGACTACGATATCTGTGTCTTGGTCAAGTAAAGCAATGATGTATTTTTCTTGGTTGAGAGACTTGGGGACGAGAACGACTGGCCTTTTGTTGACTTTTGGCGCTTTTTGAGTTTGAGCAAAGTCTATTGTTTTGGAGTCGTTTAGATAAAATGATTTTTGGTTCTTTCTTTTGTCTTGTAAAAATGGGATATCCTGATCGCGTACAGCACTTGTGCGTTTTCTTGACATGTATAGATCCTTTAAGGAGTGTGAAATGAGAAGACCATCTTCTCAATAGTATTTAAGTTGTGTTCATCCTTAAGATAGTGCTAGTTATTGCTTAATGCGGTTTACTAAATATTAAGCTAGATGCATACTCCATCCGCTTACTGATTTGCGATTGCCTAAAACCAGTTCATTAATATTACCGGGGTGCAAATTATATGCTATTACCAGTGCTTTCTTAGTAGAATTAACTATCGTATTGGTCGCTGAGTGAAGGAATGAATATCTAGTAGCCGGGATGTCAGACAATCTCCATCCCTTTAAGAATTGTAACTTGCCACTAGTCAGTTCCCCGACTCCGCTCTTATACATACCGAATTCCCTACAAAATTCCGACCGAACCATTCTGACATGTCGGTCAGTCTCATTGTGATAAAAATCATAGATGGTGTGGTCATAATTATACGCATTTTTACCTTTAATATGATTTTTTGCAATTATTTTGATATGCTCGTATGAGCGTGATGTTACTCTCCCGTTGTACCTGCTCATTCTACACATCGTCATAAATGCATAACACATTCTTGCCTTATGTTCACTGGTTGTTATCTTAGTAAGTAACCAATGGGCGATAAAATGTTCTCGTATGGTAAGTGCAACGGTGTGAGTACCGCCCATTGACTTAGGAATAAAATGGTGCCGTTCAACATTTGTTTTAAGTCGCGCCCTTTGTTGAGCGTTAATAATAAGTTGCACATACCATGCGCTGTACTTGTTATTTAAGAATACGTTTGTATTAAGGTGCTCGGCGAGTGAATAAATAGTCATGCTGATGATCCTCCAGATCGTTAGAGAGGGCGGGAATCTCACCTCCGTGGCTCTCACTTTTATTTATGCCAAAACTACAAATAAAGATAAATACTTAATATGAAAACAGCCGACGAATTTTTCGATAACATTGACTACCCCAGCATCATTGACACTATCAAAGGTATCTATACCTCAGATGGATCTATGTCAACCCTACTCGACTTTGAGCGATGCTTGGACGAAGCCAATCTTTACGCATTTAAGAACTGGGAACTTGGCGAGTTGGTAGACGGACCGCGAGTGAAGAAATACACGGTGTCATGCGTATTCATGTGGCCGCACAAGCTGATGCCCGATCCACGCGGCGCCAAGAGATTACTGTCTGTTGGGTGCAAGATCAAGTTCAAGAAAACAAAAATCAAAGTCCCGGTTCAAGTAGAAACACCCGATGATTATCTACCCGGCGGCCGATATCCGAAGTCAGTTATGAAACCAATCTGGTTGATTCTTATTCAGATCCCAACAGAGTTGATGGATGATGTTAAAGAAGGTTCTATTGATCTTGCTGATCAAACTATTGATCTGGAGGAACTTGACGATTCGTATGACGAGGATCTGGATCAAGATGACGGCACTGAGGACGAGGAGCCAGGTGGTCAGCCCGGTCCTGAAGATCAAGGTGCTCCGGGACAAGCAGGCGGAATGCCACCCCCACCACAGATGTAATATGAACAAAATACTATCAGAAGGTTTAGATTGGCATGACCTCGAAGGTCAGCTTGAAAAAATAGTCAGTGTTGATGACTATAGCGCACACATGGGCGAAGATTGCGATATCGTGACTCTGGCTTTCATCATCAGATCAGAACGAGCAGGCAACGATCTTGTTGACTGGTTCGAGCGCGGATATGATTGGGTGCTTGATGCTCAAGTAAGCGAAGGTGAACTACGTCCCGGTCGTTATGTTGTGTTCGTTGAGCTAAGTCGCCGCACAACTGTTCCTGAAAGAATCATTGAGTTGCTTGCAGACATGGAAACACTTACTGATATTCCATTGAAAGACTGGACTATCAAAGTTGACGATGAAGAATATCCCGCTGAAGAAGATGTGCTAAGTCAGGTCATCGTTCTTTCTCCGCATGAGTATCGTGAAGAAGAAGAAACCAACGACAACGAAACTGAAGAAGGACTTAATGAAGTTCGCAAGGCGGCAGGCATTCCAGTTAAGCAGATTTATAATGCTGCTGATACTGAGATGAAAAACTACAAGGCGTTAGCAGGCCTGTAAATGGCAACTATACTGGCAAGAAAAGTCCAGGACGAGATTCCAATTGCGACTGACGATGAGGCTGAAAGTCTACTTGTCGCAGATCCTACAGTAACCCAATTCTCGTCAAACTACGGTTCCAATCAAGGAACCTCTTTCGGTTCTACATATAACAACAACCAATCAAATAGTTCGACCCCAGTGTTAACTGGTGCTGCACCGTCGAACGCCGCATCAGGTGCTGACATTTTGGTAAAAGCAGACGAACACTGGATTAACAGACGCTGGCGCCCTGCAATGGGTTGGTTGTATATGGCAACTTGTCTGTTCGACTTCATCCTCTTTCCGATTCTATGGAGCATATTACAAGCACTGACAAAAGGATCGGTAACTATGCAATGGCAACCACTGACCTTGCAAGGTGCCGGTCTGTATCACATCGCTATGGGCGCGGTGCTTGGCATCGCAGCATATGGCAGAACTCAAGAAAAGATTTCCGGATCCAATTGACATTTATTCAAATATAGTGTATAATACGCTATGGACCATTATAAAACGCTCGGCGTCACGAAGACTGCCACGCAAGACGAAATCAAATCTGCTTACCGAAAACTAGCAAGCAAGCACCACCCTGATAAAGGTGGCAACACAGGTGAGTTTCAGAAGATTCAGACAGCATACGACATACTTGGTGACGCAGATAAGCGACAAGAATATGATAACCCTCGCCCTCAAATGGGCAGCGGCTTCCCAGGTGGATTCAACTTCGGTCACGGTGGCAATCCGTTTGAAGATATGATGAGCCAGATTCTCAGACAGCGGCACTCGCAGCCACAACAGCAAGTATATCGAACGACTATCTGGATCTCATTGGAACAGGTGTATAGCGGCGCCGAGCAAATACTTCAACTACAAACACCAACTGGTACACAGACTGCAAAAGTAGCAGTGCCAAAAGGGATTCAAGATGGTGGACAGGTCCGTTTAGAAAACATCATCGAAGGTGCCTCTCTGATAGCAGAGTTCCGAACTCACCAGCATCTCAAGTATACACGACACGGGCAAGACCTGGTGTGTAATCAGCAGATATCAGTTCTGGATCTGATTGTGGGCACATCATTTGAGTTCCAGACTATATCCGGTAAAACACTTGAGGTAACTATCCCACCCAAAACACAACCATATAACCAGATGAAGATAGCCGGTCATGGATTGCCGATTCCAAATAGTCCGGCGTTTGGTGACCAAATAATCTTGCTTAAACCATTCATACCTGTTACAATAGACGAATCGATAACTAACGCTATTTTGCAGGCCAAAGCAAAGTAAATATTTAAAAGGAAATACATGACCAACTCACCTGAAACAGAAGCAATCATTGAATCGGCGATTGCCTTCGCAAAAGAGCGCAAACATCAGTATTGCACCATTGAACATCTTTTACTTGCGTTGGTAAGTCACCCGCCATTCAAGAAATGTCTGACAAGCTTCGGCGCTGACACTGATGCACTAATCAATGAACTTAGTGCGTATCTGGGCAGTCTTCATGCTATCGTTGCAAATGTCGCCCCTGAAGAGGAAGTTAATCCTCGCAGGACAAACTCACTGGAGCGCGTGATGAATCGATCAGTGACACAGGTTCTGTTCACCGGACGCAAACAAGTCACCACAATTGATCTGTATCTGAGCATCGCCACAGAAGCTAATAGTCATGCTCACTACTTCCTGTTGAAGTACGGTGTCATTCGCAACGAGTTTGTTCAACACTGGCAAAAGACTTACAAGGGCGCTGAATACACAACTGCTTTGTCAGATGGTCAAGCTGACGAAATCCTCGAAGAACACACAACTAATCTTACTCTACTTGCTAAACACGGCAAGCTGGAGCCGATGATTGGTCGTATTCAGGAGCTTGATGACATTGCTAATGTATTGGCAAAACGCTTTAAATCAAATGTGTTGATGGTGGGCGACCCCGGCGTAGGTAAGACAGCAATCGCAGAAGGTCTTGCCCAGATGATCGTTGATAAGTCAGCGCCTGAGTTCCTACATGATCACGAAATGTATTCGCTTGAAATCGGATCATTGCTTGCTGGCAGTAAGTATCGCGGTGACTTTGAAGAAAAAGTCAAAGCAGTTCTGGAAGCACTGAACACCAAGAAGAAAGCTATTCTGTTCATTGACGAAGCTCATACGATGCAGGGCGCCGGCGGCAGCACCTCAGGTGCAGTTGACTTTGCGAACATGATTAAGCCAGCTATCACCAAAGGCACTCTGAAAGTTATCGCCTCGACAACTTGGGAAGAGTATTACGAATCGTTTGAAAAGGACAGGGCGTTGATGCGTCGATTCTATCGTGTGTCTATTGACGAGCCAAGTCACGATTCTACGATTCGCATCCTGTCTGGTCTCAGTACACGACTAAGCGACTTTCACGATGTTCAAATCACTGACGAAGCAATCACCGCAGCAGTTGATTCAGCAGCGCGATACATTCACGACCGCAAGAATCCTGACAAGTCTATCGATGTGCTTGACGGCGCCTGCGCTAAACAACGTGTGCTTGGCAACAAGCAAGCAGTGATCACTAAAGAGTTGATTCACGAACAAGTTGAACGCATGACCGGTGTACCTGCTGAAAAGTTGTCAGGTGACAACTATGATCGTATTGCATCGCTTGAGTTGAACATCAAGGGCAAGCTGTACGGGCAAGATGAAACTGTCAGTCAAGTGTTGGAACGCATCTATGTCAGCTTTGCAGGTATCGGAAACGACACCAAGCCTACAGCATCGTTTATCTTCACTGGACCAACTGGTACTGGTAAGACAGAACTGGCACGACTGTTAAGCAAAAATCTTGATATGCCGCTGCTCAAATATGATATGAGTGAATACAGCGAGAAACATTCCGTGTCAGCATTGATCGGTCCGCCCCCGGGCTATGTAGGCTTCGGTGACAGTCAAGTTGGCGGCGGCCGATTGATCAATGATCTGAGCAAGAACCCGCACAGCATCATGCTATTTGATGAAGTTGAAAAAGCTCATCCTGATATCTTCAACATCTTTCTTCAAATGCTTGACGAAGGACGCATCACTGGTTCGAATGGTAAAGAAGTCAGTTGCAAAAACTCTATCATCATCATGACCAGTAATCTCGGTTCTGCTGATGGCGAGAAGAATAACATCGGCTTCGGCACACAAGAAAAGCACGGTGAAGATGACAAAGCACTCAAGGAATTCTTCAAGCCTGAATTCAGGAATCGCATCGATCTGATCTGTAAGTTCGGCAAGCTGGACACCCTGGCGATCAAGAAAATCGTTATCAAGTTCACTGAGGAACTGAAAAAATCTCTTATTGAGAAACATCAGATTACATTCTCGTTATCTGAGCCGGTTGTCGAGTTCCTGGCAAATCAAGGTTACGATCCTAAGATGGGCGCCAGGCCCCTTGGTCGTAAGATTGACGAACTGGTCAGAATTCCGCTGAGTAAGAAGATTCTGTTTGAGCGTGTGAAGAATGCAACTGTCACGGCGGTGATGGTTGACGGTGCAATCGGGTTCAATGTAGTTCAGAAAGTCAATGCTCACATCGGTGAAGATGGAGTGATTCAGCTTGAAAGTTGAGAGCAGAAATAAACTATGGTACGGTAAATACACTTACCGTGCCAAGTTTACTTTAGTTGGAATCAATCGCACATACGCCTGTAAGACTTTCCTTCAGTTTTTAAAGAAACTAGAACAAAATCTCAGCGATAAGCCAAACGCGCCTTGGGCATCGGAATGGCAAAGTAGACTTCAAAGAGAAATCAAAGAGGTTGAGTTAGATTCGATTGAGAACTATATCAACTGGCGCGCCAAGTTCACGGGGAAAGGTGGTCCTGCTCTGATTCGCTCAGAGAGTAATTCTGCCGCAGTGTTCAGTAATGATCTGGCTCTATTACAGACATTACAAAACATCGATCCTGATCTAATTATCATCTTTACCAGAGTTGATAACAATATCCCTGAGGGGCACAAGTATTACGCTAAAGAGCCACCTCACAAGTTTCGCGTATATTTACGATCAATGGATCTGAAAGAACTGCCGTCATTCAGACAAGACTTAAAAGAGTTTTTTGAGCGATACCTGAACACAAAAACTGTAGTTGTTCCAAGCAGGGCCCTAACTCAATGGTTAAGACAGACTACCAGTTCTTGGCGTATGCGATATTGCTACGAACACTTCTATATAGATTATGACAATCCAAGCACATATACGCTGATATCACTGATGTTTGGTGATATGCTCTCTGCAATGTATAAATTAGAAAAGCGCCCACAGTGATAAATACTTGAAGGAGTATTTATTACCATGGCTCAGATACAATCAGAAACAATCGTTATCACGTTTTCCAAGTTAGTCAAATCAGACGTAGGTGCTGACGCAATCACCAGCGAGGAAACAATTCTGGCACTTGAACAAGTCGCACAAGAGTTAGTCGCCGCTGGCGTAGTAGTTGAAGTGACAAAAGCATAATGTCTCAATCTACGACACTGATCCTGTTGCCACAGACGGTATACGACGGTGGCGCAAACTATGAAGCATATACTGTCACTGGAAATGCTCAACACGCCGCTGGTTATTATCTTGGCAACCGTGATCTACAAACAGTAAGTCTGAGCCTGACTAATGTGACAGGTAACATCGTCATTGAAGCAAGTTTAGCAACGACACCCGGCGCTCTGGACTGGTTCAAAGTATACGAACTTGAAGCAAATAACACTTCAAACGTAAACGCCAATGCGTCTACTTACTCTAACATTGAAGGCAACTTTGTCCACATGAGAGCAAAGGTAGAAGGATTCTACAACGGCATCGTGAACTTCGTAAAACTTAGCTATTAAAATGAAAACAATCGTCGTAATGCCAGGAGGCTTTCATCCGTTTCACGCAGGACATTATGCTCTGTATAAATCAGCAGTGGAGGCCTTTCCCGGCGCTGATGTGTATGTCGCTGCAACAAACGATCAAAAAGCACGACCTTTCCCGTTTGCGATTAAAGAGAAACTTGCTAAGATAGCCGGCGTTGCTCCAGGACATTTCGTTCAGGTGTCAAGTCCATTCAAAGCAGCAGAGATAACTCAGCACTACAACCCTGATCAGGATGTGCTGATCTTCGTCCGTTCAGAGAAGGACCGAAACGAACAACCTAAGCCCGGTGGCATGAAGAAGGACGGCACCCCATCTTACTTTCAGCCATATACAGGAAAAGGTATGCAGCCGTTCAGTAAACACGCTTACTTCGCCTATCTGCCTACGGTAGAGTTTGGTCCTGGCATCACCGGCGCAACAGAGATTCGCAATGCCTGGCCGACATTGAATCCTACTCGCAAGACAGCAATGGTTATGAGCCTGTATCCAGCAACGAAACAGAATCCTCAGCTGGCTGCGAATGTAGTCAAGATGATGGATCTTGGCATGGGCGGCCAGCCCGAAGTGGATGAGAGTAAAGAGGAGGCACTTCAGTATGCTACTCAGGCTCATGCCGGACAAACGAGAGCAGGTGGTGCTCCTTATATTTCACATCCGATAAGTGTAGCAGATTCAATCAAGCAATACAAGAAATCACACAACCTCGATGCGTTAATCAGTGCTGCACTATTACATGATACCGTAGAAGATACTGACACCACTCATGAAGCCCTACACGATTTATTCGGTGGTTTAGTTGCCTCACTAGTTCAAGAACTAACTAGCGACAAAGAGAAGATTCAACAAATGGGCAAAGCTGATTATCTGGCACAGAAAATGGCTGCTATGAGCAGTTATGCTCTGGTGATAAAACTTGCCGATCGACTCGACAATGTTCAAGATATTGCTACTGCTAAAACTCCAGAGTGGAGGGCGAAGTATAGGGCAGAAACTGAAAAGATTTTAGACTATATTGAAAAGCATCGCGCCTTATCAGGAACGCACCAGAAGTTAATAGAACTTATCCGTAACAAGTTAGGCGAGATTGATAGTCATCAAGGTGTAACAGAAGACACCTCATCCTCAAGTCTTCCGGATGTTCTGTATCACGGTGGTGAACACCAGATAAGCAAGTTCAGAATTCCACCCTACGGTGTATTTTTCAGTCCCCATAAAGAATGGGCAGAGGAATACGGTGACGCGCTAACTACCGCAAAAGTCAACGCCACGAAAGTGTATGTCGCCGATTCTGATAACTGGAACGATCCAAACTCGTTTGACGCTAAAGTGCTTGACGCACTGTTTGACCGTGACTATAAAACTTTGGCAGTATGTGTCAAAGTATTACAGGCTCGAGGCTATCAGGCACTTCAAACGCAGACTGACAGCGAAATGGTTGTGGTGTTCCCGGGAACTGAGATTCAAGTATTACCGCCGGATGAAGGAGTTGAGTTAAAATTCAACTCAAATTCACTCAACGAAAGTCAAATCTATTCGTATTTTAAGAAGAAATATTCTCTCTACGAAAGTGAAAAATTCCCACAGAGAATGGTATCAAGTATTAAAAAGATAAATGAAACAGACAACCATAATGAAATTAAACAATTTATCCATCGGGTTGAAACCTTTGACTATCCTGGTCGGATCAAAGTAGGAGATTCCTTGGCAGTTTTAGATTTTGAGATAAACTTCGCCTGGAAAGAAATTGAAGGTCGTGGATTTACACAGGCAAAAAGAATAACAAAAATATCGGCTGATAGCGCCGGAATAAATTATATAGAATTTGAAGACGGTGACCGATATCCTAGACTTGCAAAAGCAACGTTCGGAGATAAACAACGACCCATGGAATTTGCCGCGTATTTTAAAAAATCAAATGATGCGGAACACGCCATTACGGTATTAGGGTTGATCGTGCCCGATACATGGGAATACAATACCAGTGAAATTCAACGTGGCAACACTTCTGAAGTTGACGAACAATTCACCACTAATCTGACAACCGAGGGTGACCTAAATGAACTCCATTCGGACACCTTACATAGTTATGCAGGAAAGGCATGTGACCGTAATACCAAGAGTATTAGGCAAGCAGATTGGAAACGAACTACCCCGGATGAGAGAGAGAAGATTCACCAAAAAGTTCTAAGAAGATGTGACGGTATAGGAAGGGCTTTGGACAAGGATCATGCCAAGCAGGAGAATGAACTGTTGAAGAATATTCCACCTCATTTACGCAAAAAATTAAGGCTTCCTGAACCATATGTTGATGAAGGCTCGGACATCCAGTTGTCCAAACCAATCAAACCTTTCAATCAGGTTAAACAATATCCTCTGACCGCCCTGCTATAGGGTAAATAGAAATATTTTGAGCCACTTTGGCCAGAGTAAATATTTCTATCTTACAGAGGATCTCATGGCAAAGAAAAAAGAAGCAGCAACTATTCCAGTTGAAAAGTTACAAGAAATCGTAGAACAAAACCCAGCAGCACCGGTATCCGAACCTGCTCCCGGAACAGTACAAGTCAACGTAGACTTTCTGAAAACAACACGGGTTCACATTGGAATGCCATGTTATGGTGGTATGCTGACTGAATCTACATTCATGTCGTTTATCAAGTGGTCAAACACCGCACGACAGCTTGGCATCGATTGGACATTGGAAACAATGGTCAACGAATCGCTTATCTCTCGCGCACGAAACACACTGACAGCAAAGTTTTTGGACATGCCAGATGCCACTCACTTGTTCTTCGTTGACGCAGACATTGGTTGGGAACCATGGCACCTGTTAGTTCTGTTGAATCGTGACGTTGACGTTATCGGTGGACTATATCCAATGAAGACAATGCCAGTCAAGTGGGTTGTTAATGGATTTGATGGTGCCGAAGAAGGACCTGATCAACTACAAGAAGTCAGCAAAGCGGGCACAGGCTTCCTGTTGATGAAGAAACACGTATTTGAGAAGTTGAAATCTCACCCGGCAGTAAAGCAATATGTGAACGATATCGGTCTTGATCCGAAATATGACAAACATCTGAAAACATATTTCGACACCGCAGTTCGTCAAAATCGTTACTATAGCGAAGACTGGTGTTTCTGTGAAAACTTTAGAGATATCGGCGGAAAAATTTGGATGGACAAACGAGTTCTGCTGCGTCACACCGGCACTTATACTTTCTGTATGGAAAATCAGGAACACTTGTTGAATACGATCGGACCCATGTATTTAGATCAACAGCGACAAAAAGGCTTCAAACTAATAGACCAAGACGGAAACGAGATTAAGTAAAGTCTTTATCAAATAAAAGGCTCTTCGGAGCCTTTTCCTATCCTCGCAGTAATAGGACTAAATAATAGTATGATTGCTTATTCTAAACTAAATCCACCAACTGGCTTCTATGTATATATGTGGCTTCGGGAAGACCAGAGTCCATATTATGTAGGAAAAGGTATGACTCGCAGAGCTTGGCGATCAGGATCTCCAATTGATCAAACCCGCATTGTTATAGTTGAGCATATGCTCACTGAGGAGGAAGCGTTTAGTAAGGAACGACAACTCATTAAAGAGTACGGTCGTAAAGACCTCGGAACAGGCATATTAAGAAATATGACTGATGGCGGAGAAGGAGCATCAGGGCAGGTACAGACAATTGATACTATTGAAAAGCGACATAAAACACGCAAAGAAAATGGAAATTGGGGCAACGCATCACTGATAGGTAGTAAACAAGCGGCGGAAGAAATATCCAGAAAAAGCGAAAGACAACGCGGTCAAAAACATTCTCCTGAGCGTAATGCGAAGCGCAGTGCAGCATTGAAGGGTAGAAAGTTATCCCCTGAACATATAGCCAAGCGAACTGCTACGGTAACTGGCAGAAAACAACGACCTGAAGTTATTGAAAACCGATCAGCGCAACTAAGAGGGCGAAAGCAAGAGGTGATAACTTGTCCACATTGTGGCAAATCCGGCGGGTGCGTAGTTATGAAGAGGCACCACTTTGACCATTGTAAATCTATCCGATAAATACTTGATGGATCTCAAAGAACTCGACTCATTTAAACTGGCAGACGCAGTGACTTTTCACACGGAACTGAACCCTAAACTTTTCAGAGGTCGTCACCTACATCCTGAAGTTGAAAAGCAACTGAAAATCATCGCTGAAGATTTCATTGAAGAAATGGGTCTGTCTGATATTAACGTGGTTGATATCACAATCTCCGGTTCAAACGCAGCATACAGTTATACGAAACACTCTGATCTAGATTTACATCTACTTGTGGATATGTCGAAGTTAAATAATGACGCAATGTATCTGGAGTTGTTTGATGCGAAAAAGACAATCTATAACGACACACACGACATAACAATCAGACACATTCCAGTTGAGTTGTACATTCAGGATTCAAATCATCAGGTTACAAGCGTCGGTGAGTATAGTATTCTGCGTGATGAGTGGATCAGAATCCCAAGTAAGCGTAGAGCAAACTTCGATCAAACAGCAACGGCTGCGAAGTATGAAAAACTGTCGAAGTTGATAGACAGAGCGTTGAAAACATCTGACCTGAATAAGATAAATCATCTGATCAAAACAATACATCGCTACAGACAAGCAGGGCTTGACCAAGGCGGCGAGTTCGGACCAGAGAATCTTGCATACAAAGCAATACGAACAACTGGCCAGATCACTAAGCTGTATGCTCTGCGAGATAAACTTCATTCCAGAAGATTGAGTATCGAGGGACAGTATTCTCAATTGGAAGAATCAACGTCTACTCTTCCTAAAGTATTGTATCATGTGACTCCGGCGAAGAATCTGCCTGGCATAATGAGTAAAGGGTTGATACCGAAAGTAGGAAGTAGATCAGCACAAATATACAACGAACAATCTGGTATATTCTGTTTCCCCGATAAGGTATCAGTCGAAGATGCGCTGATGAATTGGTTAGGTGATCAGTTCGATGAGAATGAAACTCTGGCACTACTGGCTATAGATTCGACAGGACTACAAGGTAAATATACTCCTGGTGCAGAATATGAAGTTGTGATTACTTCTCCGGTCCCAGTCAGTAATATAAGTGTCGCATCAAAAGATGTAGACGCGATGTTTGAATCAGCATCAGGTTACATCCCAAGCAACGCTCAAAAGAATGATCCAAGATACAAAACAGCGTTAACTGTAGATATCAAGCCGGATACGATCCAAGTAAATGCTAAAAAATTAGGGTTAGGTGGAATAAAAAGATCAGGAATTCCTCAGTTTGCCCGGGCCGATGGCAAAACAAAAAGATAAATAGTAGTGTAGTTCGCGGAAGTGGAATTCCCAACTACTCTAATGCCCAAGGAGCAATCAGCATGACTATTTATTATCTTATGGTTAAGACCCATAATATTACCGGTTTAAAATATCTTTGTCAGACAAAACGCAAAGACCCACACAAATATCTCGGATCCGGTAAAGATTGGTTGATCCATCTCATGCGTCACGGAAAAGAACATTCAACTGAAATTATTATTGCCTGTCAGAGCAGACAGGAACTGTACTATTGGGGAATGTATTATAGTAGCCTATGGAGGGTAGTAACCGGCCAGGATGATTTCGGCAATAAAATATGGGCTAACCGGATTAAAGAAAACGGCGGGGGCGAAGGTATGACTTCGGCGCTAGCCACTGAAATTCAAAATAGGCCGGCTACAAAACTTAAAAATTCAGATTCCCACAAAATGTTATGGAAAAATAAAGAATATATTAAAAAGCAAATAGATGCCCACCAATCCATAGATTATCGCACTCGGAATAGCGTACTTCAAAAAGAAGTACAAAATAGACCCGAAGTTAAAGAAAAGTTGAGTGGCAAAAATAGTTACAAATACGATCATACAATTTACACCTTCATCCACACTACAGGGATTATAGAAACGTTAACTCAATACGACCTAATTAGGAAATATGATCTATGTCAGCCAAATTTAAATTCAGTTGTCCGTAATAAAAGACGAATACACAAAGGCTGGACGATAGCATAACCATAATCCGCCCTTGCTTCGAAAATAAACTCTCTTTAAACCAATTTTGATAAATAGTATATAAGTGGAAATATACTATGCAAATCAAACACCTCGAAGAATGTTCAACAACTGCAGGCGCTGTAGCAACATTCGCTCAACCATTTGAAACCGTTCAAAAGCGCACTCCGGAGAAGAAACTTAAAGGTAGCAATCTACTCAAAGGTATCAAAACTTCAGCGAAGTATGCTAACAGCCTACACGAAGGCGAGGGTTTCCCGCATGATGTAGATCACATGCCCGGTCAAACTATCAAACACCAGAATACAAACTGCACTGCTTGTCATGGTCGCAAGGTGCAGTATAAACTCGGTGGCAAACTATACCCAGACAATAAGAAAGGTGCCACTAAAGTTATATGCCCAACTTGCAACGGTACCGGTGATAAGGAGCATACCGACACAGAAGATGGCCGCAATTATGCTAATGCGTTTGGTACATACCAGTATGAGTCAGTCGAAGAAGGCGCCAAGGTAGATCGCATGGTCGGTCATGTCAAATCAAGCGAGAAGAAACTTGGCAAGTCCTCGAAAGAAGCAGAAAATATCGCCTGGGCAACCGCCAACAAGCGTGGTATGCTTGATAACAAGAATAAGAAGGTGGCGGAAGGCTTCTCTAATGATATGTCTACAGAAGATATGATTGCGTATCTAAGACAGCACCACGATGAGAATCTACACCCCGATTATCTAAATCATCTTACTAATACGAACAGCAAGTTTGTGCTAAAAAATATCCCACTAAATTCCATCAGAACTGAATTGTCAGGATTAGATAGAACAAAAGTAGAGCAATACAAAAAGATGGACTTTAGCAAGGCTCCCCCTATAGTAGTTGGTAGTGATGGTAATATATTAGATGGCTATCACAGAGCCAATGTAGCAAAAGCATTAGGGATCTCTACTATTAAAGCCTATGTTGGCATTAAAGGTCAGCAAGGTGTGGCGGAAGCAGACGATAAAAAAGAATGGCAAAAACAAAATGCTAAACCAAAACAGTTAGGAAAAACTGAAAAGTATTTCTCTACGAGACATACTACTAAAGATACTGGCGCAGCCGACAAAGAGCAAGGTGTGGCGGAAGGCTCCATATCTGATTTGTTGAACAAGGATCCTACATCTCCAAAATTTAACGACCATTCAGCACCACGCAAAACAAAACATTCTGGTAGCACCCCGACCCCATATGAGCAAGGCAGATTAGATGCCCACAGAAAAAAGTCATATAACAATATCCACAACAGCGAACAGGATGCAGAAGATTATAAAACTGGATATAGACACGTTAAATCTAGGCAAGGTGTGGCGGAAGCAAATACACTACCAGCAGGACAGGCTGTTGCAGCACAACCTCAAGCAGGTAAGAAGTCTGGCCCGATAAACATGGTGGGCCCTGATAAGAACAAGCACGTAGATGTTAGTGCTAATCCTTCTGTGGCACAATCTAATGACCCGGAATTAAGACGCAAATCTGAGTGGGCGCAGCGACACTACGGTGCTACTCTAAGCCCTGATGAAGCCATGAACAAGTGGATGCAGCGAGGACTAGACATTACTGAAAAGAACGATAAGCGCCACGACGCAGAGATTGCCAAACTGATGAAAGAAATAGCCGGCCTTAAACGTATCATTAATAACCTGCACCCGGCGGCAACCGGAGCATCTAACGTTGCTGAAGGTGAAATCACAGAAGATGATGTAGTTCTATCTGCTGACCGTCGTCGCCCTAAATCAGGACTGCTATCTAAACCAGAGCAGGCGATGAACCCCGCTGATGTGGTGAAGCTTGACGTTCCATTGCTGATCAGACTGCTTGAGTTTGCCAAGGAAGATGCGGCTGACGATATGGCTCTACATGATCTTGCTGAAAAGCTAGTAGCAGGTTGCCAACGTGGCAGAACTCTGACAATGAAAGACTATGATAGTCTTGTCCCTTCAACACCAGAAGCACCTGGCCCAGATGAACAGGAGGACTTCGAAGGCAAGTTCAATCAAGAGATGGATGAAATCAGTGATCCCGCAGTAAAGAGTTATCTTGGCAAAGCAATGACTGATACACTCACAGGTAAGAAAGATCGTAATTCTGGTATGAAACGTGCGATTAGCAGGTTAGCTGGGACAAATAAACCACTGACTAAATAATCGTATGAGAGCATTAGAGTTTTTAAACGAAATAGCAATGAATCCGAACTCCCTGAGAAGGGACGCCGAGAAGATCAACGCCATGGCAGGCATGGAGTTTGAGATGTATGTCCCGAACGCAGGTGGGCCAGACAATGACTACGAATCTGTGCCTGACTATAGTATGGATGAGCAGGCCAATGATATAGACTATATCATCCGCTTCTTTAACGGCGGCGATGGCTACAATGATCGTAGAGATTTAGCAATGCTGCGTGACGAACTTGAAGATGCTTACTCTGAATGGGGCATGGAGCAACAATCTGAACAGTGGCACCAAGAAGGTAAAGAACTGCTGAAAACATACATGGAAGAAAATGATTGGGACGCCGACGAAGCAATCGATCAAGCAATGAATGATCTTGGATTCACCGCAGAAGAAAAAGACGAAGCCAAAGACGGTGGAGACTCTGCAAAAGGCATACAGACAAGTAAAGAGTTACCTGATACGCCGGCGTATCATAACTGGGTCCGAGCCGTTACCGTTGCTGAAGAAGCATTTGATGAAAAAGTAGAAGAAGAATGGGACTCTCAAGGCAGGTTATATGACAAGGCCCGTGAAGAATGGGAAAATGATTGGGAATGTCCTGATCAACGTGACTTCCTACGTGATAACAACCTCCGTCGCATGAGTGATGTGGAAAATAACTACACTATTACATGGCCGTATCGCACCGCGCCTGAAGCCGGTGAGCTTGACATGGATTCAGTCGGTGAGATGTTCAGCAAAGCAATGGGTAAGAAAGTCATAACCGGTGGATATCATCGTGCCGGTCGTTCTCCAACTGCATACTCACTTGAACCGGACGGAAGTCTTGACTCACCGAATGAACCTGAAGATGGTGGTCTGGAATTCATCAGTCCGCCGATGTCTATCCCTGATATCATCGCTGATCTGAAGAAAGTTAAAGCATGGGCAGATGAGACCGGTTGCTACACAAACGAATCAACCGGTCTTCACATCAATGTCAGCGTGCCTCAAGGTGCCGACAGAGACTATGTTAAACTTGCTCTGTTGCTCGGAGATGATTACATACTTGAACAATTCGGGCGTGAAGCAAACACATTCTGTAAGTCAGCACTGGCCAAAGTAAAGCAATACGCAATGACACGTGATGCAGATGCCAAAGCAGTTCTGGAAAAGATGCGTTCAGGTCTTGACAAGTTTGCGTCAAAAGCAATTCACAGTGGCAACACAGACAAATACATCAGCATCAACAACAAAGGTGACTACATTGAGTTCAGATCGCCCGGCGGCGATTGGTTAGATGATAACTTCGACAAGATTGAAAATACGTTGTTGAGAACTGTAGTTGCGCTTGACGCCGCAAGTGATCCACAGAAGTATCGCAAAGAATATCTGAAGAAGCTGTACAAGATCCTGGCCCCAAAGGGTGAAGGCGATCCGATTGGTATCTTCGCCAAGTATGTCGCCGGTGATATGCCAGCAGCCGCCCTAAAAAGCTTCATCAAGCAGGTACAGCTACAAAGAAATATTAAGAAACAGGGCCCCGAAGTAGCAGCGCCGGCTGCTAGCATCAGAACACGCTCCGGTTATCTGACTCCTAATCAAGATTGGGAACCTGAAACAACTCAACCCGGCACTACGCCTGGTATGGTCCCGTGGGCGCTTGTTAATCGTAATACCGGTGAACACATTGGCGAACCATTTATGGCGCCACCGGGCGCCGTAAACGCCGGCGCATATGACCGAGCGATTGAGATAGTAAATCAAATGGGACTAACACCGGAGCAACGACGGGAACTCATCGTTCAACCGGCAGACTAATATGAGAGCCACAGAGTTTCTATCCGAGAGTCAGCAAACAACGCTGAATGATTTATACGACAGTGATCTTCCGGGGCGCGATGAATCTCTATGGGATGAGATAGGAACAATGGATCTTGACACGCCGTTGATGATTCATACGATGCCCCGATACAAAATAGAAATCATGTTGCTTGGTCAATACCGGGTCGAGCACCTTGATGAAATTGTTGACATGATGGCCCCGGATCAGAAAGAAATTCTTGAACGCTACATGAATGATCCAACATTAGCTGACAAAGTTATTGTGATATCTGAGCATAGGATCATCGACGGCAATCATCGTGCGTTGGCAGCAGCATATAAAGGCACTTCGATTAAATACATTGATCTATCAGAACTACAATGAGAGCCCATATATTTCTATACGAAACAATAGATCCTACAAGAGAGGATCTGGTCAGCGTGGCTCAATGGCTACACGCCGAACCTGATCAGATTGAAGTTCATATCAAGCATGAACCTATTGACAAGTTCCTGGGTCAGATCAAAGAGATGCACGGAACCTTCAATGAGTTTCCCAAAGACGAACGGCGAACAAACAAGATTCTTCGTCTGTTGAAACAAGGTGCCACTCCGATGCCAATGTATGTGGAGCAGGGCGATCCTGATCTATTCGTCATGGAAGGTCGCCATCGTATGGTTGCGTTCTGGCTCGCCGGAATGAAGACAGTTCCCGTGGCGTATGCGTCAAAGAAGTTAGACGAAACAATAAATCCTGATATTCTTAATAAAAAATTCAATCATACTCAAGAGATTGGTGATTATACTTACAAAGCGTCAGTTGAGATATTTATGGATGAACCATTGTTGAACATTAAAGCATATGATGGTAATAAAGAAATAGGTCAAATATTGTTTCAAATATTTGACTGGGAAGATGATACGAACGATGGATACATGGAAAGTGGCGGCACTGAAGTTGATCCAAAATATAGAAATAAAGGTGTAGCATCCACTATGTATGCGTATGCGAAGATGTTGGGCAATGATATAAGACCTAGTTTTCAACGAACTACAGCGGGTAGAGGAATGTGGGACGCATGGCAAAAGTCAGGTGATGATAAACATCTCGTCGCTGAGGATTCCTATAGTCCGCCAACACTACACACCGGTGACAAAATTTTGAAGGGAAAATTTAAGAACAGTCCTGCTGAGATTAAAGGCTTCGGTAAGGACAAACATAACCAGCCAACCTTGCGGACAAATAAAGGTGACATACAGTTGTTCAAGCCTCGAGTGGTTAAACTTATGCCGGATAAATTAGATGAATACGAGCGTGATACTCCCAACAGCAGACAAATCTTCTCCAAGTTAGAAGGGCTCGGATACAAGAAGTTAGGTCACGGTGCTGACGCCACAGTGTGGGCGAAGGATGATAATCATGTCATCAAGATTCTGATGCCCAGACGCACTTTGCCAAGTGATGTCACCAATGCTGAAAAAGGCTTTATGACCTTTTATGAATTCTGTAAAAAGCATCCGGAGTTACCTAATCTGCCGCGATTTATTGATATTGGTGGGCAAGGAACTACTGTGTTTGAAATTAACGGGACGCCGTATAGACAAATCGCAATGGAACGACTGTTGCCGATTCCAGACAAAAGCTTTGAGCAACGCATAGTGTGGTTGCTGAGTGATCTAGCAAAGATCAGAGCGCCCTGGAGCAATGTAGTCAGCATGTTGAAGAAGCCGGGTACTTGGCCTCCTAGTTGGCAGGAGATGCCTCAGTTGATTGCTGAGAGATTCGCTGACCCGGTAGTCAGCAAACAATTCGGAATATTATATTTGACAATGTCCAGGTTGTATCATGCTGGACTCAAATCTGGACTCGGTTGGGACCTTCATACCGAGAATGCAATGATGCGGCGAGACGGCACCATTGTTATCGTTGATCCGTATTTTACCTGAACACACCTTAGGACCGCAACTTAGTTGCGTGTGTGGGGTCGTCGCTCACCCTAATAACAATGGAGTCGTGCCCGGGTTTATTTAAAGAGCGACACTTTATTCTCCCTAGCATAAATACACTATGCGCGCCAATCAATTTATCACAGAATCAGCTTTAAATGACCTAGAGCGTCAACTACCAAGCCACCTTACTCACGGTCACAGTGCCCTTGACAATCTTATGCACAAAATTGCCCGTAGACATAATCTTACAGACGATGCACTACATGATATGTTCAAACGAAAGCACCTTAAGTCGCCACATGATCTGATCAAAGACAAACTACACGAAGAAGGTGATGATAATTCAGACGAACAAACCAGAGACTTCATCAAGTGGGCTATAGAAGTGCTGCATATTCAACAACCATATCCCAAGATCACTCTAAGCAAAGACTCAGACGCAGCCAGAGAAGGTCACCACACTGGATTGAACACTCCTGCTGCCAACACGATCTGGATTTATGTCGGGAACAGAAACCTTATTGACATTCTCCGTACTGTTTTCCACGAACTCACCCATACCAGACAATATCAGATGGGCATGGTCAAAGACGGCGACAGTTATCCCGGCAGCCCCATCGAAGTACTGGCTGATGCCATGGCCGGAAAGTATATCAAGATATACGGCAAGGAACATCCGGAGATATTCCAATGAGAGCAAATGAATTTATCAATGAGGGGATTGAACGACTACGACCTGACGATTACGAAGGTGGTAAGGGCTATTTAGGTGGCACAGACTCCGGCAAGAAAGTATCTGCCTTACCAGGTGGCAGCGGTCTTTTGTACAGTATAGGGAGTGGTAACTGGGGAAGCACCGCTATTAGAATTTGGGATCCGAACGGAGAAGACTTTATTCAGGCTAAACGAAGAGGTGCAGAATCAAAGCCAGTTATTCAACGCCGTCGATTCCATGGTAGAGTACGCGACTGGGAACGAGAACAACAAAAACTAAAAGCACCGGGTCAATTAATCGGTGAACTTACTGTGGATAAGGCAAAATCTTTTCCCCTGAAGAATGCTGTTAAAGTTGGAACAATCACAGTTGACGAGGACTATCGTGGCATAGGTCTGGCCAAAGCATTATACGGCATTGTGCTGACTATATTGAAGTTACCATTACTAGCCGGGACAAGTCAAACACCTGGCGGCCGCAAGAACTGGGTTAGCATATCAGGAATCCCGGGCGTGGATATGAAAGGGTATGTGTCTGTCCATGATGATAATTTAACTACCATAAAAATAGATCCCTACGCCCGGAGAGGCGATAAACAGTATGATGAAAAACGTAATAAAAAGGCTGATCAGACGATTGACATCATCATGGGACAATTAGGCGGACAGTATATTGGTAAGGGCGGGTATGGTTCCTTATACTTTGCATTTGATGTGCAGCCCAATGACACCGGGAAAGAATTAGAAGCCGCTGTAAAAACTAAGTTAAGCACTGTATATAGTGGTGAATATAACTCCGGACTATACGCCGTCTGGACAGGAAAATGAGATTATACGAGCGCAAACTACAGACCGGACAGACTATCCGCGAAACTGTATTCGGTAAACCTAAGCTAAAATAAAGTTATCTCAGCATTCCAGGTGCAAACCCCTCGGGGCAATCAAAGGTTAAAATAGAAACTTCCCCGTTATTAAACCAGTGTTTACCAAATGACGGATTATTAGCCCCGGTCATATTTATTCCATGCTCAACTCGCTTCTTTCCTGTATGGGCGGCAGCTACCTTAGCATTACGATCTGTAGAATATGTATATCCCTTTCTACTTTTGCTAATAGCCGCTCTGCGTTCCAAGGAATGTGGTCCCCTCTTTACACCCTTCAATGCCCGACTTTGTTTAAGACGCGCCTCTGATGATGGAATGGAGCCGAGGCGTTTTTCTCTGATCTTATCCTTAGTGTCTTGGGAATGTTTAAAACCAGAAATTCCCTCACCGCCCGCTGTTTTATTGCGAAGTATACCGGTGTTTTCATTTTTGCGACCGTACCAACGAATATAAAATCTTTCTAAAGCAAGCGCGCCGACCTCTGATAAGTTGGCCTCTAAAATAATTATTCTGGAATGATCTTTGGGTGTTCTGAATACTTCCGTTTTTGCGTGTTTCCATGCTCGCTTGTCCTGTCCCTTACCAATGTAATACGGGGTGTTATCATCACGCAAATATGCGTATGTATAAAATCCATCGGGTGGATTTTTGTATGAATAAATAGTCATGCTGATTGCTCCTCAAAAGCGTTAGAGCGGTTAGGGTCTGATCACCAGCGAACCGCACTATCTATTTATACCAAACTACTTGCTTTTATGATTTATTCGTTATATAATGAATCTTTAAAGGAATTTATCATGGATACAATTTTTAGTGGCGACCAAAAATTAAAGTTAAACGCGCTCTTTAACGAGTGTCTTCCGGTCATGACCGAAATCGAAACTCTCAGCGGGGGATTAACTGATACTATCAAAGCAGTAGGTGAGGAGTTAGAAATCAAACCCAGTATATTAAAACGGGCAATGAAAATCGCTCATAAAGCCTCACTTGGTCAGACTAATGTTGACCATGACGCGCTAAATACCGTACTGGAAGCAGTCGGGAAAACTCTCTAATGTCATTTGTTGACGCAATCCACAATAAAGACTCTGAGCAGATCGTTGTTGTAGAACGGGACAAGGACGGTAAGCGTCAGTATAAAGAGTATCAGGCAAACTATACATTTTACTACGCGGATCCCAAAGGCAAGTATCGCGGGCTGAGTGCGGGCACCGCACTCCCGGTCAGTCGATTCTCCTGCCGAAAGCGAACAGAGTTTGAAAAAGAACGACGAATAAACTCCGGCAAGAAAATGTTTGAGAGTGATATTGGCGTTGTGGGCAGATGCCTTAGTGAGAACTATCGCAACATTGATGCTCCCAAACTTCACACTTGCTTCTTCGACATTGAAACTGACTTCGATCCTGACAAAGGCTTCTCCCCTGCATCAGAAGCGATGAACAAGATCACTGCTATCTCAATGTATCTTGACTGGCTTGATCGTCTTGTCACTCTTGTCATTGCTCCTAAGCACATGACGCCGGAGACAGCACAAGAAATCTGCGATTCGTTCGAGGACACCATGCTGTTCACCAGTGAGAAGGACATGTTCGATGTGTTCTTTCAGTTGATTGACGATGCCGATGTGTTAACTGGTTGGAACTCTGAAGGATACGACATACCCTACATGGTTAATCGTGTCACCCGAGTTATGAGCAAGAACGACACACGAAAGTTCTGTTTACTAGGTCAGCTACCTAAGGCTCGCACATACGAACGCTTCGGCAAAGAAGAAACAACTTACGACTTGATCGGTCGTATTCATCTTGACTATCTTCAACTCTACAAAAAGTACAACTACGAGAGTCGCCACAGCTACAAACTAGATGCTATTGGCGAGTTAGAAGTTCACGAAAACAAGACTTCATACGAGGGTACTCTGGATCAGTTGTATAACAAAGACTTCAAAAAGTTCATTGAATACAACAGACAAGATACGAAGTTGGTATATAAGATCCATGCTAAAGTTCACTTTCTTGAACTGGCAAATCAACTGGCACACGAAAACACCGTGTTGATTCCGGTTGTCATGGGTACAGTGGCAATGGTTGAAATGGCGATCATGAACGAAGCTCATGATCATGGTCTGGTAGTTCCTGATAAAAAACGAAGGGTTGAAAATGATGATATCCAACAACAAGCGGCAGGTGCCTATGTTGCTACTCCCAAAAAGGGAATTCACGAATGGGTCGGAGCAGTTGACATTAACTCGCTCTATCCCTCAACGATCCGGGCGCTTAACATGGCGCCAGAAACCATCATTGCTCAGGTCAGACAAACACTGACAGATCAGTTCATGCACGAAAAGGGCATGAGACTGGCACGTGAGAAGAAACGCCACAAAGATGGCGACGATGATGTGACGGGAAGTGTCCTCTGGGAAGGTTTGTTCGGGTCGTTAGAATACACCTCGATCATGAACCAAGAACGCGGCACTCTGCTGACGATTGACTACGAAGATGGACGCACTGAGGAGAAAAGTGCTGCTGAAATCTGGAAGATGATCTTTGACAGTCACAATCCATGGATGATCAGTGCGAACGGCACGATCTTCTCGTATGCTAATCAAGGTATCATCCCGGGACTACTTGGTAAGTGGTACAGTGATCGTAAGGCTCAACAACGGAAAATGAAACTCTGTTCTGAACTTGCCGCGGGGATAGATGTAGACGATGAAATGGTAGCTTTACTTAATCATAGTCCGTAGTTGAGAAAGGGATGACACGAAGATGAAGTTTTTTACAAGATCCCGTTTTCTGTAAATCCTTTCTAAATACCATTCTTTTCCTATACTGCTAACTTCTACATAAGTATCCAAACTTTTAATATATGCATCCGCTGTTCTTCTATCATCAACCGAATATTCTTTTTGTAATATGATATCCGATAATCCAAACTTACCAATAAGATATTCACAGCACGTTGCCTCCAAGGTTGATGAATATTTACGGCCATCATGTTCGACTGGTTTTGACCACGTTCCTTCTCTTATTTTATGTGGGGTGCAAACCGGACAACGTTTGCGGTGTTCGTCAGTGCGTAATATTACCTCGAGGGAAGACTTTACTATATGACCACAATGGTGTTTAAAATGCAGCGGTAAATATGAGTTTTTGTATTCGTTATCGTCAACTATTTCCCATTGACCGGGCAATAAACTCGTCTTTACCAAGTCAATCGGTTTGCGAACTCTCAACTGGAAACAATGACGACAACCTATTCCATTCAAGACTTGCCTGGGTTGCGTATTCCAAATATTGTTACAGGTATGACACATATGATTTATTTTAAAGGTGATACCATTATAAGGTTCCAACGCGGTGTAACCGAGTTTTTTTACGGCAGCAGAGTAAGTGCTTTCATTGTATTTTTTATTTAACCCCATATTATCTCCTATAAATACTATTTATCATTGACAGAAAGATTATGCAAAAATGGATGTAGAACATATTAAACACTTGGTAAAAACCAGAAATGTATCGGAATTGCGACAATATATGAAGTTGCATAACCTTGTGATTAAAAATGGGAAGATAGTCGCTTCACAGGAGAAAATAAAGGAATTTACAGATTATTGGGACAAGCGACAACTGGTCAGAAAGATTTTGTTGAACTCAGCTTACGGTGCCCTGTTGAATGAACACTGTCGTTTCTACGATAAGCGTATCGGTCAATCGGTTACTCTATCAGGCAGGCAGATTGTGAAGCACATGAGCGCACACATCAATGAAATCGTCACCGGAGAGTATGACTACACCGGGCAAGCAATCGTATACGGTGACACTGACTCTTGTTATTTCTCTGCATGGCCTCTGATGAAGGATGAAGTTGCTGCTAGCACAATGACTTGGAGCAAAGACGTTGCTATTCAGTTGTACGACAATATCGCTGATCAGATCAATGACGGGTTCGCTGGCTTTATGGAGAAGTCGTTTCATGCTCCACGCAAGAACGGCGAAATCATCAAAGCAGGTCGAGAACTGGTTGCTGATCGGTCGTTGTTTATCACTAAGAAGCGGTATGCTCTGAACATCTACGACAAAGAAGGCAAGCGTCTGGATCAGTATGACATGGACAAGGCTAAGAAGAACGGTGTCAGATTCGGCATTGGTCAAATCAAGGCTATGGGTCTTGATCTGAAACGCGCTGACACACCTAAGTATGTTCAAGAGTTCCTGATGCGAGTGTTGGAGATGGTCCTTGATGGTAAAGATCGTCAGGATATCATTGAGGTTATCAAGACGTTCAAAACTGAATTGGGCAACCAAGACGGATGGACAAAGGGTTCGCCTAAGTCAGTTAACAAGCTGACGATGTATGGTGAAGCGGAAGAGAAAAGTCGAACAGGCAGGGCAAACATGCCTGGTCACGTTCGGGCTGCTATCAACTGGAACTGGCTGCGTCGAGTCCATAACGACAACTACTCAATGAAGATCATGGATGGCATGAAGATTGTGGTATGTAAGCTGAAAAACAACCCATTGGGTTACACCAGCATTGCATACCCAGTTGATGAAATGAGATTGCCAGAATGGTTCAAAGAACTTCCGTTCGACAATCTATTAATGGAAAAGACGTTAGTTGATGAAAAGATCGACAACTTACTCGGTGTTATGAACTGGGACTTACGTTCCAATACAGACACCAACTCTACAGTTGATTCTCTATTCACCTTCGGTTAAACTTACACTTATCAAAGTGCCATTGTTTCATTGCCCCTCCTGCTCCTACTTTGGAGCAATGGGGACAAGTCACTTCAGCCATTTTTATTCCGGCCATCTTTTTGCTTATGTTTAGACGGGCCTCCTCGGTGTGCTTTCTCCCTGTATTTTTGGCACTAATCTTCTCCTTAGTCTCGATGGAGTGAGTTTTTCCGTTAAACGGGCCTGTACCAAAAAACTTGTTATTGGGCCCTCGATGTAAATCACAGAAGGCATCCGTGTGTTTCTTGCCGGCGTTTTTAAGTCCTATCTTTTCCTTGGTAATGCCAGACATTATGGTACCAGTATGTGAATAGCTCATTTTACGCTTAGTTAGATCAGAATGTGTCCGTCCTTTACCTTTGCGTGAAATTTCCGCTCGTCCTTTAGGACCACAATCACCACCTTCCCCGGCTTCAGGTTTTAGGTTGGCCCAAGTCTTTTTGCCCAGGACATCACAGGCATCCACTACATTCCATAATTCGCTGTAATACAACCCGCGATCTTTGATTTCTGTTTTAGATTGGCATTCATGTAATATTTCCGTCGTGATTTCTTTTCCATGTTTTTTGAGATGTGTTTTCCAATACTCACCGGAACCGAGGTATTTATATGGGTCTGCTTTTCCTGTGTAGCCGAGATATTTAAGACCTGTTATTTTATGGGTCTTAACATAGAGATAATAAATAGTCATGCTGATTGCTCCTTTGTAGCGTTAGAGAGGGCAGGAATTCGTTGTTCCGTGGCTCTCACTTTTATTTATCCCTTTATCATCACTTGGGCATTTAAGTCATTGACTTGTGTAAAATATTCCTATATAATACACGTTAACGCTATGTAAATAGTTTAACATAAAGGAAAAAATATGAAGGATGTCCTCAAAGATTTAATCGAACACACGCACGGTCTGGGCTGCGTAGAACTTATCAAGGTTACCGGAACTGATAAGGAAACAACTATCAACGCCGTAGCAGAAGATAAGTCTGTTATCGTCAGCGGAACATTCGCCAAGCCAGTCGCTGATTTTATCGGCGTATTTGGCATGCCTAATCTGGGCAAGCTGAAAACTATTTTGGGCTTTGATGACTACGATGATACATCAACCGTTAACGTCACCCGTGTACAGAAAGACGGAGCAGATGTGCCAAGTAGTATTCACTTTGAAACGAAGACCGGCGACTTCATCAACGATTATCGACTGATGTTGAAGTCTATCGTTGACGAAAAGGTCAAGGCAGTCACTTTTGCTGGTGCAACCTGGAACGTCGAGTTTGAACCAACTATCGCTGGTATCATGCGTCTGAAAAAGCAAGCATCAGCTAACTCAGAAGAAGCAAACTTTGTCACCAAAGTCGAGAATGGCGATCTGAAGATTTACTTCGGTGACGCAAGCACTCACTCTGGTAACTTCGTGTTTCAGCCTACTGTTAAGGGATCACTAAGTCGCACCTGGATGTGGCCGGTCAAGCAGTTTCTTGGCATCATGGACCTAGTCGGTGACAAGAAGGTCTATATCGCTGATGCTGGAGCAATGAAAATCACGGTTGACAGCGGTGTCGCAGTTTACACTTATCTACTACCAGCACAAGCAAAATGATCAAGGCTGTATGCGGCACCGGGTCTATCATCGTTAACGGCGGGCACCCTAGTTACCCGTATTTCCCTATGAACAATAATCCGATGACAGGAATGGTGCGGTTTAATCCCAGCAATCAGAATACCGAAGTATTTGACGGCGCTGGCTGGAGCGGACAGAGCAGCGCCGTCCCGATGATCGGATTAAGTCCTGATGCTGAGGCAGCGATTACATGGGCCATTACGAAGATGGAAAATGAGGCGTATATTCTTGGATTGTCTAAAGAATATCCCGCAGTCAAATACTTGCTTGATCAGCAAAACGATATTAAACACAAAATAGACATGGTGGTGGCACTGGTCAAACCAGAAGTAAAAGTATGATCGAGAGATTAGCGGAATCTACACTTATCAAAATGATAGGCAATCATTCCGCTACCTTTCCCTGTTTTTCCGCAGTGCGGGCAAATAATAGTTGGCTTTGCTAATAATGTTGACTATCTTCTATTAATCCTATATAATATTCATATGACTCAAGTAAACTTAACCGCAACACAAAATCCAGAATGGGCCTTATTTTTGCCGGCCTTATCTTCATTTTTTATATCTGGATTAGGCAAACAGCGTGAGGGCAATAACTATTTCGAGAAAGCAAGACTTCCCATTGGTATACCGGATACGGAAGTTCTAAACTTTCTCAATAGTAAACAGGCATTATTCCCATATAAATGGGCATTGTATAGTGCAGGCCATGCTGATTTAACTTCATACAAAACAAATCCTTCCGAGAGTATTGTCGTTAAGCGAGAGCCGGGTTCTTTTATTCTTGCTGACTCCGGCGGGTTTCAAATCCTTAAGGGGCAATGGCCGGCTGATTGGAAGGATCCTAACTGTCCTAAGGCCATGCAGAAACGACGGGAAGTATTAGCCTGGATGGAAGATATTGCGGATTACGGCATGTGTCTTGATATTCCGTCTCAATCGCTTCGCACATACGGGATGAAGGATAAGAACGGTAACTCGCTACATGGCATCAAGACTATTCAAGACGCTATCACTGCCACGCACATCAACAATGAATACTTTATCGCAAACAGAACGGGTAAGTGTAAGTTTCTGAATGTGATGCAGGGACTGAACCACACTCAAAGCGAGTCATGGTATCAGGAGATGAAGAAGTATTGTGACCCAAAGGTCTATCCCGATAATCACTTCAACGGTTGGGCTATGGGAGGTCAGACTAAGATTGACATTCATCTGTTCCTTATCCGGCTGATTAACTTTATCCACGATGGATTGTTAGAACAAGGTAAGCATGACTGGATTCACTGCCTGGGCACATCCATAGTAGAATACGCTGTGTTATTCAGTGATGTTCAACGTGCTGTCCGAAAGTATCACAACCCTGATCTGACTATCAGCTTCGACTGTGCCAGCCCGTTCTTCGGTGCTGCTAAGGGTCTGGCTTACAACAATAACTCTTTCAAGCACGACAAGAAATGGACCTACTCCATGGAAAAGACCGCGGAGAAGAAGGCTTACTCAACAGATACACGGAAGTTTCGTGATGCTGTTTTGGCTGAAGGTATCCATAAAGCCTTTACAGACAGTCCAATAACTGATAAAATGTTACTTAAGGATCTTTGCTATCGTGGCAAAGGCTTTCTAGGACAACACGGTAAAGAAACAAAAACATCTTGGGACACTCTCAGCTATACGCTGATTCAGGGTCACAATGTTTATCAGCATATGGTCGCAGTTCAAGAAGCAAATCGTCAATATGATTCAGGTGTCATCCCAAGTATGTTGATGAACAACACCTTCGAACACGTTGAAATTGGGAAGATCATCGATGAAGTCTTTGCCCAGAAAGATCGTCAAAAATCTCTTGATCTAGTTGAGAAGTATTCCAGGTATTGGATGCAGTTCAAAGCTGGTCAAGGATTCAGCGGTAAAAAGACAGTAAACTCACTGACACAATTCAACGCTCTGTTCACCGAAGAAGCTGAACCAGAAATTGACGAAGTTATTGAAGATGCTGATGATGCCATCACAGAGGCTTTAGGAGAATAACATGGGCGATGTAGTGGAAATTGACAATCAAGAGGACCTGATAACAATGACTACAGGAGCATCCGGTGAGATGCTTCGCGTGACAAAAACTGGGTTTTATGTTCGCGGCGTCCGAGTAGAACAAGATGCGAGGGAAGCAGAGAATGTTTATAATGCTTTCCATCAATGGCTCACATGGGCTGCACTAACAAGGAATTACTAATGGATCAGCGAACTCAAGCACTTGTAGACAAAATAAACAAGGTAAGTGACACCGCAACGCGCACTATCTTTGTGACATTTCAGAAAGAGGGGATTCATTTCTACCCGTTAGCAGCGGTTCACCCCGACCTTGCTGATGTAAGTTTTCTTGGCTCCCCACATCGACATATTTTTCATTTTCGTGTGGACATTCAGGTTGAACACTCCAACAGGGACATAGAATTCATCCAATTTAAACGTTGGTGCGAATCGCTCTACAGCGAAAAAGCACTTGAACTGGATTACAAAAGCTGTGAAATGATTAGCGATGATCTATATAAACAAATCGCTATTCGTTACCCAGACCGTGATGTTCAAATCGAAGTCTCCGAAGACGGCGAGAACGGCAGCACGATTTTTTATAACAGGTTTCGGCCTATTCAACAACTCGCTATTTAAAGGAAAACAAAATGGCAAAGATCGCTTATCAATCTAACCCGCGTGTCGCTCAAATCTTTGAGGACTTGGAAAACTATCTGGAGTTCTGTAAGGACTTCGGGTATCGGTATGATGAGGCAACCCTATATGATATGCGCGATTATGCGTATCGTCAGTTTCAGAAGGCGGTGACTGGCAAGTTCCCGCGCGACTGCTGGGTAGAAAATGCTCGTCCATAAAGACTGCATAGTAGTTGTGTCTGGGGGGTTCGATCCTGTTCACTCTGGACATATTCTGTTGCTTAACTCTGCAAAGACTTACGGCAACTATCTTATCGTCGGAGTCAACAGCGATGAATGGCTGGTGCGTAAGAAGGGCAGAGCATTTTTGCCTTGGTCCGAGCGTTCTGCTATTGTCAACAACATGAAAGCTGTTGATGAAGTAATGGCATTCGATGATAGTGATGGGTCGGCGTGTGACTTGCTTGAAAAAGTCAAAGCATTTTATCCCGGCTTTCCGATCATATTCGCAAACGGCGGAGACCGGACAGCGGTGAACATTCCCGAAATGCGAATTAAGGATATCATCTTCAAGTTTGGCATCGGCGGTGAGAACAAAATAAATAGTTCGTCCTGGATTCTTGAAGAATGGAAAAGCCCTAAAACATTCCGCCAATGGGGTTACTATCGTGTGCTACATGAAGCACCGGGATACAAAGTAAAAGAGTTAGTCATTGAACCTGGTAAGATGTTGTCGATGCAACGTCACTTTAAGCGTGAAGAACATTGGTACATCCTTAAAGGTGAATGTGACATTGGTACAACATATTTAGATATGTTCCAGCGTATTAATATTCGTGAAAACGAAACTTACAACATCGGCAAAGAAGTATGGCATCAGGGTCAGAATAACACTGACACTAATGTTCATATCCTTGAAGTTCAATACGGCACCGAATGTATAGAAGAGGACATAGAAAGAAAATGAGAAAACTATTCTACATGGGGCTGGGGCCTACTTAGTATTAGAACTATATAAAAAACAATACCGGTGATAAATACTATATAGGAGCATATATGAGTAAACAATCACCGGATCATGTTGAAAAACGAATTAGTAAAATCCGAGGTGTTAAAAAAGGTCCTTCGCCATTTAGAAAAACAACTGAACAGATAATCACAGAAATACAATCTTATCATGGTGATAGGTATTTGTTGGATCGGGTTCAATATGTCAACTGTTCTACTAAAATTGAAGTTGGCTGCCGTGAGCATGGATATTTCTTTAAATGGCCAAATGACATGAAGGGTGGAGGATGTCCCAAATGCGGCGGAAGTCTCAAAAAGACTCCCGACGAATTTTTAGAACAAATGCACCAGTTGTTTCCTGAATATGAATTTAAAACTCCATATAAAAACGCTCATACGAAAATAGAAGTAGTATGCCCGGATCATGGACCATTTATGATTAAACCTAACACTTTACTATCAGGAACAGGATGCGGGACATGTGGATACGAGAAGGCCTGGCTAACTAAAATAGCGAATGGACAATGTCGTGATCCCAGTGAGATAGGTGAGCATGAGTTATACCGAAAAGCAGTGTGGCGAGAAACAAACCAAAGCTTTAATAAATATTTCGCCGGTCAACAACGAAACAAGGACATTCATTTGGACCATATTGTATCCATAACTGACGGCTGGGCGAATAAGATACCCGCAGAGATTATAGGATCGGTGATAAATCTGCGACTTATTAATGGAATTGACAATAGAAGGAAGTCCAATAAGAGTGACATGACAGTAGAAATGCTGTATAATAAGTTTAAAGAATTTAAGGAACAACTATGCGAAAATTGATATATATGGGACTCGAAAAATATAAGAGTAGATACACCTTTCAACTCCAAGACTGGAATGAAGCAGTATTCAAGAGTCGTAACATTGATTATATTCTGGTGCCGGGGGAGACTCTCAGTAACGATCAAGCTATTGTAACGGGACAAGTTCTGGACGCGCATGGTCGTAGTTATTTCGGCATGAGTCAGTTGATGAATCTGGTCAAACTGATGAAAGCAGGAGAGGTGACAAGCGATGATGTGGTCTACTTTGAGGATATGTTTCAACCGGGCATGGAGTCTTTACCCTATATACTTCAACAGGTCGACCAATCAAAGCGCCCTCGGATTTATGTTCGCTGTCTTGCTCAGTCCATTGATCCTGATGATTTTGTTCATGTATGGGGTATGTCTAAGTGGATGGGTCATTATGAAAAGATGTTGGACTCGTTTGTAGATGGCGTACTTGCGACCAACGAAGAAATGGTCGCCCATATGAAGATTGCGGGATGGGAAGCGCCTATCTACAATATCAGTGGTCTGGCATTCGGCAAGGCAGAAGTGCTTAGTCGAGTGAAAGAAGTTATCCCGTTTGATGAACGTCTACCTCGCGTAGCTTTCTCAGCACGATGGGATCAGGAGAAGCAACCTGACTTCTACATGGACATGATCGAAGCATGGCATCAGGAGTTGCCCAACTCAAAAGTTGAGTTCTGTGTGTTCAGCGGTGGCAAGTTGAAGTCTAACAATGAATCTTACATGGCACGAACCCGCGACATGCAGGCGCGTGGTATGCTGACTGTATACGAAGACTTGGAAAAGAATCAATACTATGATCTGCTGAACAATACCCGCGTAGTATTCAACTGTGCGCTTCAAGATTGGGTCAGCAACACCGTAAGTGAAGGTGATACTCTTGGCTGCAACGTTCTGTATCCTGCGTATCGTTCGTTCCCAGAAACATTCGCCAATGACTTTGAACGACTATATGTTCCCTGGAGCATCCCTGATGCGATGAACAAGCTGTATGGTCTGCTGTCATACCCGCATGAGAACATGGGCAAGATCAGCGATTACAATGACAAAACCATTGATCGTATCTGTGATATTTTTGAAGGCGACAACTCAGGCCTGCGAATGACTAAAGATTATCGGAAGTATACCCGTGAATCAAAGTATTGAACCAATCATTCTCGTTAATGTAACAAGTGACTCTGGTCTTGTTCTGGCCAGAGCATTTCATTCAGCGGGTCGACCAGTTATCGGTGTTATCTCTTCGGTTGATAAAGACTTTGACAAGGACATATCCTGTCTGACAGAGTTATTAGTCGGAGAGGTAGAAGGGCTGGCGAAGGCTGCGTGTGCCTTAAACAACTATTGCTGCGAAGTAATACACTGCTAAAAATTACAAACGCCGATACAACAGATAAATAAGTATGAGACACAATGGTCTCAAAAATCAAAAACATACCATCACAAAGGAAGGTACATATGTCATACAATAAACAGAAGACGGATCCAGAATTGGGTCAACAAGTTCACGAACATCTGGTCAAATGTGGAGTTGAAACTCCCACATTGCCAACACCGTTTGATCGAAAAGACAAGATTGATGTTATTGAAAAATACTTCACTGAAATCATGATGGTTCTCGGAATGGATCTCACTGATGATTCCCTCGCCGAAACTCCAAAGCGCTGGGCTAAAATGGCGGTAAACGAAGTGCTATGGGGGCTTGATTTTGAAGCATTCCCTAAATGTACCACTGTCCAGAACAAAATGAAATACGATGAAATGGTCGTCGAACGCGGAGTTGCTGTGTATTCTACTTGCGAACACCACATACTTCCTATCGTAGGAAAAGCGACAGTCGCGTATGTACCTAAAGAAAAGGTACTTGGACTGAGTAAAATTAATCGTGTAGTTGAATATTTCAGTAAGCGCCCTCAGATTCAGGAACGACTAACTGAACAGATTTATCATGCCCTGCAATTCATTTTGGAAACAGATGACATTGCGGTTATGATTGAAGCAGAGCATCTATGTGTTGCTTCCCGCGGTGTTGAAGATACCGGTAGTTCAACAGTGACCAGCAAGCTTGGTGGCGGATTCAAAACTGATCCCGCTGCCCGGGCAGAGTTCTATCAAATAGCCAGACAAGGTAGTATATGACAGAAATAATTTGTATCATTGGTGTGTCTTATATTATCGTAATGGGATTGCTATGGTACGCAAACAAGTATGCCGGAGAGTCTGCGTGTACACATGATTGTGACCAGGGTCGCCGATGCACCTGCACCAAAAAGGGGACAGATGATGAACACACGACACCTCAATGAGGCTGACTGGAAATCTATCAGAGAAAAACATGCAGCGATGACACCAGAACAAAGTCGTGCATGGCTTCGTACAATAATGGGGCCTGAGCGACGCCAGATATCTGGGTGTCGAGTATGAGCATCTTACTACTGTTTTTGAGTTGACAACACCTGATAGTTCAAGTAACAATCAACACAGTTGGACGGACGAGTATCAGATATGTGGGAAGAAATATAGCGTCACCTCGGGAATCGAAGACCGACCTATCATTGAGGAAATAATAGATGATATTCAACAAGAGTAAAGAACTTTTGACATAAAACACGCAGGCGGTGATAAATACTGAAAAGGAGTAACACCGTGACAAAAAGAACAACGAAAGAGGAATTTATTAAACGAGCCTTTAAAATTCATTCCGGAAAATACGAATATGAAAATGTTATTTACATTGCAATGTTACAAAAGGTAAATATAACTTGCCCTGAACATGGTGATTTTTCACAGAAGCCATCAGATCATTTAGGAGGACACGGATGTCCCAAATGCAAAGGTGACAACGCTGCGTGTAAGTGGGATAATATAAAGGAACAGTTTTTGCAAACTCATAATGGATACTATTTTTATGATGATGCAACTTATATTCGTAACAGTATAAAGATGAGGATGTTTTGTCCTAAGCATGGCGAGTTTTGGCAAAAACCAGAACTTCATAAAAATGGGGCAGGGTGTAAGATATGTACTGCCAGTTCGGGCCCAGGAAAATATTGTGATAAGGTGTTTGACAAACAACCAGAACTTAAAAGTAAGCCGGCCGTACTTTATTTTCTGGAGCTAAACGATATAGATGGTACTAAGTTTTATAAAGTGGGGATTACGATAAATCTCCGGTCCAGGTATTATAATTTTATAAAAAATAATGGTGGTAAAGTATGCTGGATAGTCAACGGATCTCTATATGAATGTTTCCTACGAGAACAAAATATTTTAAAAATGAATACGGATTTTAAATATATACCGAAGTTATGTATGTCAGGTAAATCAGAGTGTTTAAGCAAAGAGGTAAAAAAATGGTTTTAAATGAAATGAAAAAATTAAAAAAGCAAGGTAAAATAATAGGAATAACTTTCAGTACATGGGATCTTTTTCATGCAGGTCACGTGGCAATGCTTGCTGAAGCAAAGAATCACTGTGACTATCTAATCGCTGGACTACAAACTGATCCGACTATTGATCGTCCGGGTATTAAAAACAAGCCGGTGCAGAGCATTGTTGAGCGTCAGATACAGCTGGGCACGAATCGTAATGTGGATGAAGTTGTTATCTATGAGACTGAGAAGGACCTCGAAGACCTGCTTCTTATTCTGCCAGTTGATGTTCGTATTTTGGGTGTAGAGTATAAAGACGTTCCATTTACCGGAAGAGATATCTGTATGCGCCGCAACATCGAAATCGTCTTTAATGGGCGTGACCACAGTTTCAGCAGCAGTAATCTACGCCAACGTGTATACCAATCAGAACTATCAAAGGAAACCAAATGAAAGAATATGAAGAACAAATAGAGATAATGAAAGCATTGAAGGACAAAGTAGATGCGGTAGAAGGCAAGAAATGGGAAGACGGAGTTGGCTACGTCCAGCTGAAAACCGCACATCCTGACCCAAAACTTCACAAATACATCAGCTTTGCCAAAAGCGGGCCACGCATAATAGCAGCATATAATCTGTCATTCGGTACCCTATTCCTAGCAGGTATATTTTTTGCGGTAGCAGAGATTTTGGGTATCATTGAAGAAATGGTATAACAACTGTTGACTTTAACATCAACTCATGTTATAATAGCGCATGACACGCATTAACGCCAATATCGATCCAGCTACGCTACATCGTAGGCATCTGGTTGCTGAACTACGAGAGATTACTATGGTTCCGGCTGCACTGAAACGGGCACTGCGAACTAAAACTAAAGACGCGATTCTAGCAAGCATTCCCGAAAAGTTCACTCTTGGAACAGGACATGTGCGATTCTTCTATGACAAGCAGGAGTTTCTGCGCGTCAGGTTCCATAACCTTGTAAGGGAAATGAAAAGCAGAGGGTACTCACCTGATGTGCTTCGTAGTACCGCATTTTGGAATTTTGATCCAGAGTTCAGGAACGACTGGCAATCCTCAGCAGACGATAACGCCCTAGTACAGGAACGTATCAATCTGCGTATCAGTCAAAAACCACATCTATACAAAGACTAATATGAAATATATAAGCACAAAAGAATATTCACATCTTGCCCCGATTGCGTACCGTCAATGGCGCTCAGATTCTCACTGTAACCTCATTCACGGTTATGCTCTTACTTTCAAGTTTGAATTTGAATGTGACACACTTGATGCCCGCAACTGGTGTTTTGATTATGGCGGGTTGCGACCTCTGAAAGATTTCCTCGAGGATAAGTTTGATCACTGTATGCTGTTGGCGCAAGATGACCCACATTATGAGGTCATCAAGAATCTTGGCACACTTGGTCTGGCAAAGATCACTGAAGTTGAAAAGACAGGATGCGAAGGTCTTGCTGACTTTTTATATTGGTATGTGAACAATGAATTTTTGCCGAACTGTGGCGTAGCAGAAGCAGAACGAGTTTGGTGTTGCAAAGTAGAAGTACGAGAGACACCTAGCAATATGGCAATGCGTCAAGGTCACCGTGAAGATAAGGAATTTTAATGTTTGGAACAAATGAAATAATCGGTCAGAAGTATTTTAAAGATGCGCCAGCAGATTCGCTGTATGTGACCTCGATGTTTTTCACTCTACAAGGTGAGGGACCATATGCAGGTATGCCAGCGATGTTTATCAGACTGGGTAAGTGCAATCTGGCCTGTTCATTCTGTGATACCTTCTTTGATGATGGTAATTGGATGACATACACCGAGATTGAATCAAGTATGTATCATACTGTTTGCAATCACTGGAACATGGAGAACCCGTTTGATATGGTACCGCGCTGGGCCCTTCCTAATCTACCTAGTACAGTTGAGGCCGGCCGGCTAGGACCATACCCGAACATTGTTCTTGTGGTAACAGGCGGTGAGCCACTGCTACAATCTAATCTGTCTAAGTTTCTGGACAATCAGATTCCGCATTTCAAAGCAGTGCAAGTTGAGACTAATGGAACGATAGATCGAACGCTATCCTCAGGTGTCACAGTTGTTTGCTCTCCAAAGTGTTCAGAAAAGAACGGGAAAGCTATCAAGTATCTGGCACCGTCTAAGTTCATTCTAGAACGAGCAGACTGTCTGAAATTTGTCATGTCGAACAATAAGGAAAGTCCTTATAGTTCAGTACCTGAATGGGCACACACATGGAAGGCGAATAATCCTAACAAGGAAATCTACTGTTCGCCGATGAATGTGTATAACGACTTCCCACAAAAGATCAAACTATTACGGGCCGAGAAGGGTCAGATCACCATGGCCGAACGATCAACCGTTGACGAAAAAGTTTCATTCTGGGAACCGGGTCTACTCAATCTTGCTGAAAATCAAGCGAACCATGAGTATACCGGAAACTATTGCTTAAATCATGGATTTAAGTTAAACTTACAACAACATTTATATGTGAGCATGGCATGAGGACATACATTAAGCGGATTGGGTTTCTGGTAAGCTATCAGACTCTGGTGCCACACGGTGGCATCGGACAGTTCGCCAAGAGTTTTATTGAAATGATGACGGCTAACGGTATCAAGGTCGATATCATAACTGATAAGAAACCACAGGATAGCGAGTTTGTAAAATCATTAAATGCTACTATTATATATCCTGATGAATCGTTGCCGTATACTGAACATAGCAATATTTTCATGTACGGCGATAGTTTTTGCTACGAGCGGATGGCAAACTTTCGCAACTCAGTTATCAAGGCGATTAGCCTGAACATATACGACTCTCTAGTATGTAATACATACGAAACCATTCAGGTAGCATCAACCATGGGACTTGATGATTGTATTCAGATCATCGCCTACACTCATCTGGAAAGTCAGATATTCAAAGACACAAAGAATCCGTTTCTTCCCGGGGTCAATGAAATGATGCGCCTGCAACTGGAAATGAGCAACATCTATATCGGCACACAGAGTAAGTTTAACTCGCTGGAGATTGACAAGGCGTATGTGCTGCCAATTCCGCTGCCGGAAAAGGGATTGCTAGAAGAACATCACGCGCCTCGCGAGGGTGTGCTGTTCATCGGACGATGGGAAGAAGGTAAGAACCCCGAGTTATATCTGGATTTGATTGAACAGACTAAGTTGCCGGCGCGAGTTATGACTAATGCGAACGGAGCAAAGAAGTTTGAAGAACGCCTGAAGAAGATGGGTGCTGATTACAAGATAGCTGTCAGTATCATCGGACAAGAAAAAGTTGACTTCATCACCAGTTGTCGTGTAGCGTTCAATCCTAGCACTGTAGAAAGCTATGGAATTGCGTTTCTGGAACAGATGATTCAGATGCCGACTTATGCTTTAGAAAATCAACGCTGGACGCAAAACTTCAATCACGGGTATTTCTTTACCACTACCAAGAAGAACATGGCTAAAGATATTCTGGATAGGTATGAACATGCCACTCAAGCGTGGGTTTGGTATGAAGGCGGTTCGCTGGTATATCATCAGGCCCGAGAAAATAAGGTGTTTCGCAAATGGAATGAATGTTTCAGTGAATTCACCTGTAAACAATCTAACAGCAACACCGCAAAGATTTGTCTGGAGAAAACGGTGAAGTATAGTGACTTCATCGAGGCGCTAGGTCGTTCAATCGTTTGTATTGATGATGTTAAATCAGTGTTGACTAACGCGCACAAGTTCCGCATTATCTATACGGACACGGATACTTATCTGACTAAAGATCCGGACTTTGAGCCAGAAGAAAATAACACAGGAACAGGATTATTCGAGGGACTATGAAAAAAATATTGATAACAGGTAACTCAGGATATATCGGCTCTCATCTTTCTAAGTTGCTGAAGGATGAGTATGAACTACATGGCATTGATCTTGTGATACCTCAGGTTCAACTCCATGATCACACCTGCTGGGATATCAGACGATTGACACCTACCTACTACGGTGAAGAATTTGACACCGTCATTCATCTGGCTGCTCTTGTCAATGTAGGTGAAAGTGTTCTCCGTCCTAATGAATATTACGACACCAACTTGAATGGCACCATGAATGTGCTGCGAAATATCCGCACAAAGAACTTCATTCTGGCCAGCACCGGAGCAGCAGATGGTTGTGCGAGTCCCTATGGTGTCAGTAAACGTGCAGCAGAAGATTGCACCAGAGAGTTCTGCGAATCGCGTGGCATGCCATTCACGATGTTTCGATTCTATAATGTGATAGGCTCAGATGGCATCGCGCCTACTAACCCCGATGGGCTGATGTACAATCTGATGAAGGCTCCGGAACGAGGAGAGTTCACTATCTTCGGGAACGACTATGACTGTAGTAACGACGGCACCTGTGTGCGCGACTATGTCCATGTCATGGAGATATGCAATGCGATTCGTACAGCGGTAGAGAAACCCAGCGGACAGATTGAATGTCTGGGACACGGGGTAGGTTACACTGTAGCAGAGATGGTCAGACTGTTTCAGCGTGTCAATGACGTTGACTTTGATGTTGAATATGGCCCGCGGAGAGCAGGTGATCTGCCCTCGTCAGTGCTTGAGGAGGTGTCACTATATATGAAAAAGCTCTACACTATGGAAGAGTTATTAAAGGTTGACAAGTGCTAAATAGTATGCTATAATAAACCTATGTTCAATAAACTCAAAAATCTATTCAAACCCAAACCAGAAGTTGACTGGAAAGTAGCTCCTAATATCCCTGAGGTACCTGAAGTTGTCGCGCCCAAAGTTCGTGCAAAGAGAGTACCCGCTGCCCCGAAGAAGGTCAAGGAAACTGTTCTGACTGATAAAGAGAAAGCAACCTCAGCAGGAGAACCATATGTTGCTATTTTGAAAATCGACATTGACCCAAACAATATTAACAACGGTGCGTTTGAACTGGACTACAATGACAAGTTCATTCTCAATCTGATCAAGTCTGGATACAAAATCAAAGACGATGACACTGATGCTGAAATGGTCGACCGTTGGTTTCAGCAAGTTTGTCGCGGAGTAGTTATGGAAATGTATGAGCAAGAGCAAGCAGATCCGGAGAAGCGCGACCTGCAACCACTGACACCTGGTGACGAGCGGGTGATCAATCGTAAACCACTAGGCGACGGCCGGTCTGAAATAAGTTAAAACGGGTAAACACCCGTTGACAACAACGTAGATCAGTGTTATAATAGTAGCATATTATGAATAAATACGCCTTAATCGACACTGCTAATCTTTACTTTCGGATGCGACATATGGCATCTAAAAACGCTGACAGCTGGGAGAAGGTCGGCTATGCGCTTCATCTTGTCTTTGCATCAGTCAATAAGATCGTGAAACGTTTTGGACCCGGCCTACACGTGGTGTTCCTCTTGGAGGGGCGCAGTTGGCGCAAAGATTTTTATGCACCTTACAAAAAGAACCGAGTAGTAAATGATCAGGATCTTACTGAATCCGAGCGCGAAGAATCGAGGCTCTTTTGGGAAACTTTTGAGTCGCTTGTATCCTACCTTAGAGACAAGACCAACGCTAGTGTTTTGCGTGAGCCGAACGCCGAAGCGGACGACTTGATTGCCAGATTCATTCATCTGCATCCCGATGACACCCACTACATAATTTCTTCGGACACTGACTACCTACAATGCATTGCGCCGAATGTGTTCCAGTACAATGGAATCACTGATCAGTACATTACGCTTGAAGGTTATCACGACCACAAATATAATCTGATTGTGGACAAGAAAACAAAAGAGCCGAAGCTACTAGAAGATCCGCAATTCATTCTGTTCCAGAAGTGTATGCGGGGCGACGGCACTGACAATGTATTCTCGGCGTATCCGGGTGTGCGACTGAAAGGCACAAAGAACAAAGTGGGACTGACTGAGGCGTATGCTGATCGTGATAAGCAAGGATTTTCGTGGAATTGTTTGATGCTGGCACGCTGGTCAGACCACGACGGTGTGGAACATCGTGTCAAAGATGATTATCAGCGCAATGTCACTCTCGTTGACCTGACAGCACAGCCTCAGCACATCAAGGACGCTGTTGACGCAGCAATCATCGAAGGTGTCAGAACAGCACATGTGCCGAACGTTGGTCTGCACTTTTTGAAATTTACCAGTAAATACGAATTGACAAAACTTGCCGAATATGCCGACACGTATGTCAGATGGTTAAATCAGGAATACAAGGGGGTATTGCGTGGCATTCCTGGCGAAGAAAAGTAGTATCAAAATGCTACGCAAAGGTGATCCTAAATGGTTTATCAGTGACGATAATATCAAGATAACACCACGCGCAGGGTTTGAGATTAATCGTCGTTGCCCAGAAGAATACAAATTTATCATCAATGAATGTATCGCAAGCGGTTGGCTTAATCCAGTTGCGTATGTGAAAGAAAATGAATTTATGTGGGAGATATTAAATGAAGATTGAAAACGCAAACGGCACAGAGGGTTGCTTGATTTACGAACACGGCACTGGTAAGTTTTACTTTCGTGTGTATGGCAAGGGGTCATTCAAAGATTATGACATTTATCATTCCGATCTTTTTGTGAAGATTGATGACAAGGATGCTTCTTTTTATGAGCATGAAGATGGGCGAATGGTCCTGGATCACTCTCCGGAAACTTTAGGTATGGGGGTAGACAATGGCAAAGAAAATTGAATTGGATGGCGAGACCGCAGACAAAATTACATTGCTAAATCTCAAGGATTATCGAAAGTATCTCAAAGCAGAACTTAAAACTTGGAGAGAGAATCCGAAAACAGATTCTAATCCAGATGGAATTTGGTTGCACCCGGAAGATGTGGCCGAAAATACTAGGGCAATAGAGGCACTTAATTTGATTATCAAACACTTTGGAGAAGAATAATGAAAGTAGAACTTGACAAACAACTATGCGAAAAGTTTCCGAAACTGTTTCGGGATCGCCACGCGCCAGTGACCCAAACTTGTATGTGTTGGGGGCTGTCCTGCGGTCCAGGATGGGGTAATATTCTGAGGGCACTGTGCTCCAACATCCAGCATCATATCGATTGGTCTCGCAAACAGCGAGCCTCAGCCCTTCAATACAACCGCTGTTTGCGCAGGGCAATAAACGGTGACAAAGCAGGGTTGATCTGGTACAACACTTACGGCGAAAATGGACCTTCGCCCTGGACGCTAAAGCGCATAGAAGAAGAAATTGCCAATCCACAATTTCGCAAAGTGCCCGATGCTGTCTGTCAAGTAGTGGTCGATCAAGTTAAGGAAAAGTTTGGCACACTGAGATTCTACTATCATGGTGGTGATGAAATGATTGATGGCATGGTGCGTATGGCTGAAAGCATGTCTGGGCTGACTTGCGAGGAATGCGGCAAGCCAGGTAGGACTAATAACAACGGTTGGCTACGGACTCTATGCGAGGAACATGCGAAAGAACGCGGCACATTTGAAGAGGATGAGGACAACTCAGTAGAACCATGAAACTGTATATTGCTGTGCTAGACGAGTTTCCAGACTACATGACACCCACACTAGTGGCTCATTCAGTATTGGCTGCTCACTTGGTATTCTGCGACAATGACCGTTATAAAAAGTGGCTGACCGAATCGTTTCGCAAGTGTGTCCTTCGGGTTAACAAGAAAGAGTTTGAAAAAATTAAGCAACTCCCTGATGTGCATCTTGGGCATGAGAATCATACAATGAACGGTGACAAGGCATGTGCTGTTGTCTTGCCGTATGAACCTGATCAGGTCCCGAATGTGTTGAAATTTGCTAAACTGTGGAACACAAAATGAGCGAACTTATTAACAAACTTGCCCTGCAAGCATTTGAACCGATCAATGCTATTTCCTCAGAGGGTGTAGCAGATTGGTATACATTCAACCATACTTGGTTTCAACTGTATAACAAACGCTTTGCCGAACTCATCGTGAAGGAATGTATCAACGAGATTGATTCTGTAACCACCGGTGATCATGGTCGCGATGAATGGGACAACGGGTATGATGCCGGACTATCTCAAGCATCAGAAACAATTAAAGAACATTTCGGAGTTGAATGATGAAATTCGCAATCACTCAGTATGACACCACACATCAGGGAAAGTTTGAGCCGGCGTGGTATGCTGATGTGTGGGCATCGGATACTACATTAAAGTTTCAAGTCTTGGGGATGCCATTTAATAGTGCGTTTCATATGGACCGCAAAGCAATTCCGCAACTGATTTGTATATTACAAAGGATACAAAATGATGCCAAAATTCATAGTTGAGTTGTGGTTAGACGGTTATGAATCTGAAGAGGAAATGGCTGCTGCCTGCAAAGAGTTTATTTACGAGCAGTTAAATTTTAGTGCCAGTTCTGTTACAGTGACAGAAATAAAGGAAAACGAAAATGATGACATATAAGTTTATCGCCATTGACGATGAAAATAACGAATACGGACCTGCTCGACATATTGAGCATACGATCACCGGTGAACAAACCTGGGTCGAACTGCTGCCACGCTTTGAAGAATGGCTGCGAGGCGTCGGGTATGTGTTCGACGGACAACTAGAAATGGTGAAAGAATGAGATTGCTAAACGATGAACTGAATGGTGTATATGTATGGGTTGATGACAATGACGAAAATGTTGAACTCAGTCCTCACTTTGACTACGAGGAAGATGCCATTCAATGGTATGGAAGAATAGCCAAAGATATCTTTGAGGAATTTGGAATAAAAGCACAGGGAGAACTATCATAGCACAGCACCGCAATTATTGGTCGTGTAGTCCTTTCGGAGATTGGATACGCGGAACAACGAAACTGAAATCCGGAACATCAGAAGAATGGGACGAGTGGAACGAAAAAGCCGCCGGCGCACATCCTGTCCGTTATTGGATTGTTGAAGAAGGACTCGGCAAGGTGCAAGACTTTGTGACCTGGCCGAAACGCAAAGTCGGAGATATGCGAAACTACATCACCAACCGTTATGTCAGCAAGACACATGCCCTGACCAGCAAACTGAAAAAGGGCCAATATTACGAATATGAACACCGCCTGCTGCATTGTGTATTCCAATCACTAGTTGACTATGTTGAGATTGAAGAAGCATGGATGCAAGTTGGTTGGGGCGAGGATGATTCCAAGTACAAATCTACTCGTCGTTTCTGGTGGCAAGAATGGCGCTGTCCCGAAGCAGGCGTAGATCGTCTTAAATGGACTGCATCTCTTGTCTGCGACGAAGATATGGGAGTTGACAAAGATTCACCAAACTACGGCAAACCTACTAGGCAAGCTATTCACGCGCAAGAGATTCTGGACATCTACACTTGGTGGAAAATTACTCGTCCTGCTCGTCCTGATCCGTACGAAGCTAGCGGGTGGAGCGCCTGGAACGATGCACAAGATGTTAAACGCGGTGACAAACCTCGTAGACTGTTTCGCTCTGATCGCACCGCAGCGGAACGCAAAGAATCAAGCCGACTTTTCAAACTTGTCGGCAAGATCGAAGCTGAGTATGACAAAGAAGATACTGACATGATGATCCGTCTTGTCAAAATCAGAAATGGAATGTGGACATGATACTGCTGAACCGGAACCAAATGAAGCAACTTCGAAAAATCTTCAAAGATAACAAAGAAGTAGAAGAAGTGATGCTGAACAAAGAAAGCAAATCAGGCATCGGCCCCAATCTATACGCAGATTATGTCAACTCTGATAGCGAACAGGTTCGCGTTGATATATCAGATTACGCCAGTTGGTAAATCACTGGTAAAAGTAGGGCTAAATATACTATGTTAATGGAGCAGAATATGAAGGGAAACACGATGCTAATAGCTAAACCTATTATTAAAGATCAGTATTGGGTAGTGACGAATGGGAAAGAGAAGGTCGGCAATGTAATGGCGACTGGATCCGGATATGAAGTGAAGATTAACGGTGCCGTCTCACACTTTGAGAACACCAGTAAAATCAAACGACAAGTTCAAATTGAATTTCAGCCTGTTAAGAAGACAAGAGCCAAGATCGACTTGCCGTATGTGGCGTACCCTACTACAGGCAAAGTTCACAACTCTGTGATTGATATCAAGCGTAAGCTACACCTGTTCACCAAGACGGCGAAGAGTAAATGCTTCTATGCAGCAGGATGGTTTAACATCAAGCAGGGAGCAACAGTTGAGTCAATCTTTTGTCCCAAATATATTTTCGTGCTACGATACGATTTCGCCGGCCCATATAAAACAGAGGCTGAGGCAACACACGATAAATAACAGATGATTCATATTAAGCGATTCATCGACAAGGTGTCACACATCGAGGGCCGGCAAGGGAAGGACGTTGTTTTGCCGGTCGCCGAGGCGCGCGGACTCCGCGATGAATTGAGTAAGTTGCTGGCAGATAATAATGAACTGTTGTCAGGTAAATTAAACACCCCGGCTCAAGAACAAACGATCCAGGTTGAAATAATAGGTGGTAAATTTTGAGCAGGACACAACCAAAAGTTCTACTTGAAATAGTAGATAAAGTTTCGTATAAGTGTGATCAAATAGTTGAAGCTTCGGGTATCTGGGCAGTGTTCTATGAAGGTGCTGCCTTCAACCTGAAGTCACAACACTACTTGGACTCCGAGGACACACCTAAATATAAGAAGACCAGCTTCTCCAATCCAGGACATGCCCGCAACCTCTGTAGGAAATTAAATGTCCAGTTTAAAACAGACAAGTTCACCGTGGTCTTCATGTCCGGCGGAACTCAAGTCTATCCCGATGCCTGAACGAAAATCAGCTAAACGACTGATAACTGAGGCGGTGCTGGCCCAACTGCCTGAGCAAGATTCTACAGTAGATGATATCATCTTCCAATGGTGGATGACCGGCCGCCAAGATGGTCTGCGTCTTACTGCAATGGGAGACACAGCATTTAGATTAGCAGAGATTGAGTTCTTCAACTGCCCTGCTGATAAGCTTCCGCCGGGTAGTTGGTATAACTTTCTTATTGAGTTAAACAAAAAAATGAAATGCCCGTATTATCTGGGCTCAACTAAAGAAGAAAAGCGCGAACCCTACATTCGCATTTACGACAGTAAGATCGCCATGATGCTTACCATATATGGCAATCTACAAGAGTATTTAGAATCAATCACAGTTAAACGCCGATAGTCCCGAAACATGTCAACGGAAACACTGGCTACGGCGTTATTAGTATATGACATTAAAAAGTCATTCATTTTTACTTATAAGGAAACACAAATGAAACTAGTTCTCTCTTTAATCGCCGCTCTCGGCATGGTCTCCGCTTTCGCAGCCGACACAGTTAAGCCAGTTGCAGCACCCGCTGCTGTAGTTGCTGCACCTGCTAAGGCAGAAGCTGCTCCCGCTGCTAAGAAGGCTAAGGCAGTTAAGCCTGTCAAAAGTGCTGATGTCAAGGTCGCAGCGCCTGCTGCTCCGGTCGCAACACCGGCAAAGTAATTTCGAGGCAGATGACGATGTATTTGACGATGTTGACACAGATTTTCACGTTGGATATAATCGTCCCAAGCTAGAACATCAATTATCTCCTTACGTACAGATGCGATTGAAAATGGCTAGATTAGCCGCTTTAAATAAGTATTCGGAAGTATGGGGATAAATACATTTAGCAGGACACCCTGCATTAATAAAGGAAAATATATGAAAAAATTACTATTAGTAGTGGCAGCAATCGTTGCTTTATCGGCATGTGGCGATAAAGCCAACAACACCGGCGTAAAAAATGAAGCTGATGTACCAGCGGTGACCGCGTATGGGCCTGCAAAAACCCGTGCCGAAGTGTTAGCCGAACTTGCAGCGTTCAAGGCTGTTTGCAAGGCCGATCCTAAGCTTATGGGGTGCAGCGATGCGGCCGACAAGCTTCCGGTTGTCGGAACTGCGAAAACTCGCGCCGAAGTCAGTGCTGAACTTGCTGCTTTCTTGGCTGCTTGCAAAGCAAATCCAAAGGCTGACGGTTGCCCGACACCTGGCGGACAGTAAAGTATACTATTATCCGATTTCGGTCGCGATAAATATACAACAGTTGAGGGAACTGCAAAACCCTCAAATCACACACACAGGAAAATTTATGATTAAAACATTCGCAAACATCGCCATTGACCAAGTTCAAGAAGGCAAAAAGAAATTCGTATCAACATTCGTCAAGAATGAACCAATCGCTACGATTATGAACACATTTGTTGACACCCAAGCTGAATATACAAAAGCAGCAATGGCGTTGTCAATCGACACTCTCACTTCATTCTCCGAGGTACTTGTTAATCCTAGCACGTACAAACCTACACAGTTATGACATTCGTAGTTCGTCGGGTTCTGCCCAACGAGTATCCCAAGTATACCAAGCACTTGCTTGCACTTGACGAAGACAGCCGGTATCTCCGATTCGGCTTCAACGTCAAAGATGAAACTTTGCTTAGACTATGTGAAGGTTTTGAAAAGAACCCGAAGCAGCATGTTCTATTCTGTATCGAGGATTACGAGTTAAACTTCATTGCAATTGGCCATGTTGCCAAAGGTGATGAAATGGAACTGGCGTTCTCTGTGCTGAAGGAATATCAGCATCGTGGTCTCGGAAACAAGTTGATGAAAAGATGTATTCAGTATTGTCGCACCAGAAAGATTCTGAAAGGATGCATGGTTTGCTTGGCTCATAACAAAGCAATCAAGCGTCTGTGCATCAAGAACGGGATACACATTCACACCGAAGACGGCGAAACACTAGGTGACATTGAGTTAGACTCCCCTGGTATCGACACTTACTTTAATGAAAGTCTGTCACAGAACCTAGGGGCATTTGATTACATGGGCAAACGAGCAAAACTGCCCTGGACATTAGCGTCCAAAACGCTTGATAACATTTTGAAATAAATGTACAATTCACACACAGGAAAATTATGAACACACCAAAACTACCAGAAGTAAAATTCAACCGAAACGGATACGAAATCCGCACTGAAATCCTCGACATGGCAAAGAGCCTCGTTACCAAAGACTTTGAAGCAAAGTTTGCAGGATGGGAATTGACTGCTGCCAAAGACAAAAACGGACAGCTTGTTACCACTGTAGCAATGCCCGAGTTTCCAGGTCTGGAAAAGATTCTTGAGACTGCGGAAAAGATGTACGCTTTTGTAAATCAATCGACTTCCAAGAAGTAAACAAAAGCCCCTTAATCGGGGATTCGAATCCGTCTTTTGACGGATTTCCTACGGTTGACATTAAATCGTCATTGTGTTATAATACTGTATTGAATCGAAAAGGACTCGGATGTATTACGAAAAACTTGCCCAATATGAGCGCGATGGCTTTCAGGTCATCGTTGACAAGACCTACGAGGACAGTGACCCGTGGTACCAACTTTCTGAATGTTTTGACGACCAAAAACAACTGTACGCGGATATTGAATCGTGCAAGTACGATTGGTTCATGCTCCGAGTGCGCGTGATGTTCGACGGTCACGAAATGGGCAGTCACTATCTCGGCGGCTGTCTCTACGAGGACGCCGAAGAGGTACTCACTGACGGCACAGCGGAAGACTGCATCGGAGACGCGCTGCACGAAGCCAAAGACCATATCAAGTCGCTCCGGGAAAAACTGGCAAAGGTGGCTGTATGAGCGAACCAGTTGAACTATTTTGTACTTACGACGAGGATCGTGACGAATGGCTCGTTTGGTTCCCGTACCCTCTGGGCGGAATGAACGTTCTGGAAACATTCGACAACGAAGCCGAAGCACAGGAATTCTGGGACGACCAGATGGACGGCGCCGATTACGATGCCTAATCGGATTTGACAATAAATCCGTATTGTGTTATACTAACCAAATTATTAACCTCATTAAAAAGCGCGTAATGGCTAAAGAATTAAATCAAAAAAAGGCGCAAATTGCGGCCGAACTATATGCAACATATCGGTTTCAGGAAGAAGCAGAAAAGCTAAATGTAGCAACAACTACAGGACGTTCGAATATCTTAAAAAGTGATTTTCTGCGCTATTTAAATAATATTCCTGCATCTTTCGAGACCTTTAAGGAAAGCGGCCCTTATTACAATAATCTGGAAAAACACGCCAAGTCAATCATTGAGGGTTGGTCAAGGGAGTATCCAGGTCAAACGTTCGATTTATACGATATGACCGTCGCGGGTAGGGCTGCTCGAAAAAAGGGCGATATAGAACTCTTACTATCAGGTGGCAGTAAAAAAGAAATTTCGTTGAAAAATTATTCCAAGGACTTTGCAAATATACAGGTGTGTTCCGGCACATTTACAACGTTTTTATTAAATCTACTCTTTGATAGTCATAGCATCAGTAAATGCGAATATAACAGCACGGTATTCAGCACTAAAAAAGCTGACCAGTGCATTAGGTTCATCACTGAGTGGGCAAAAGATAAAAATATTTCCGAAACTAAATTAGTCAATGCGTTTGTATCGGCGAAACAAATAAATGATGATGTAAAAATCAAATACACCGTCGGACCTTACGCCGAGTGGTTCACCGATGATGTGGAAAATCAATGGAAAACTGATTGCGAGAGCCATGGTAATAACCAGATTGCCCTCACTATTGATGCGATGAGTTCATTTCCGGCGAGTGTTATTAAACAACGTTTTTTAAAAATGACCGGTATGGATTCTGACGGAGGGGAATTGCTATGTTTATTCCCTGATCAGGTTGTTGATAGCATAACAAACTTGAAATTTAAAAAACTGGTCGAACGATTACAAAATGATAATATGCAGGTTAAATTCTCAGCATCTGGTAAAAGTATTTGTATGACTGCTGAGGATGAAGGGATTATTTTAAAAGTAATGGTGCCATTCACTTTAAATAAAAACGGAGCCTGGCATGATGGCGCACCGGAATATAAATCTAAAGATAAAATGATAGTGCAGCATAATCAGCGGCGACCCAAGAAATGTAAAGAACTAAATACATCTATCAACACATATGTATACCTGAAAGAGGCAATTAAATAATGATAGAGTTCGACGCAAGCATATCCAATCCTCCTTTTGAGGATATTACAAACAGAAAGAAAACTCCTCACAAATTGTGGATTGATTTTACTCACGAAATATTTCGGGTGTTAAAGGTCGGCGGCGAAATGGGTCAGATCAGTCCCAATAGCTTTTTAAGCCCTAGCTCTAAAATATTGCCATATCTATTAAATAATGACACAAAATATTTGGGACTGGATACGGAAAAGTTTTTTAACGTTAATAGCACGTTTGCAGATTATGTAATTAAAAAAGGAAAATCCGGAATCAATACCACGTTCATTGAGCGCGATGGAAGTTTATCTTCGCTATTTCTAGATAAATCGATTTATTATCTGCCGTCAGATTTTTGTGCAATCGCTGCCAGCATACACAAAAAGGTAATGTTTAATCCTAATATCTCAAAACTTAATGTAAAGTTCGACTATGTGACCTGCCATAATGTCCTTTTAAAGGACGCTAACTCTACTATTTCGCGCACTATGACATCGGCGCACCAATTTCCTATTTTCCATACAAATCCCCAAATTTGGTATAGCAGCATTAGACAATCATTTGCCGGAGATAAAAAAGTAATGTGGACCAGGAGTGGCTATACAAAACCCTTCTATGATGACGGTGTATATGGTACAACTGATATGGGTTATTATGTGTCGGTACCGGACGACCAATCAGGCTTGGCACTTTCACACAATCTAAATTCAATTTTGATAAAGTATATTTTTGATACTGCGAAGTGGTCAGGGTTCGGTAATGAATTAGTTTTTAAAAATTTACCGGTGATTCCACTTACAAGGATGACTGACAGCGAAATTTTTAAATATTTCTCATTGACCGCCGAGGAGATCGCATATGTGGTAAATTTTAAGGCAAATAAAAAATCTAAAAAAACCATACAAACTCTAGTTACGATAACTGATAGGTCCAAATCTAGAGTCAGGCAAACTGCTGAGATATTTACTTGCGATGAATTAGCAGATAGACTTATCGATAGAATGGATATTAAAATTTTCACAGATCCTTCAATGAAAATTTTAGAGCCGGCGGCCGGAAACGGCCAGTTAGTATTGTCTATATTGCGTAAAATGAGGGACTGCGGCCGGAACGACTGGGCCCACATATTACAACATCAGCTATATATCTGCGAATATATGAAGGATAACGTGGAAGAAATGTTAGATCGGTTGTCCGAATTTACCGGGCTTGATGTTCGTAGTTTAAAACACAACATAATATGGTCTGATTTTTTAAAATTCATAAAAAATGAAATTACCTACCAAGATTGGACCAAGTATCGATATAATAATGACCAGTCGGACCGGATCATTAAAGTAATAGACGATAAGGAACTAGCCTGGCAGGCTCAAGGGTTCACTGGTCTTGGCTCGCCCAAAGTACCTAAAGTTAAAAAGACAAAACCCGTTAAAGAACCGATATCCAATCCTCTTTTTAGTTGACATTAACCAAAGAGATTGACTCCGACTTATATTGCTGATATACTTAAAAAATGAAACAAACACTACTTAAACAAATAACCGCATTAAGCCTGGTTCCGCATACAGGTGAATTCTCTATGGGTGGCAAAACTCGTCAAGAATGGATTGACAATGCTAAATTCTATGCCCAGGAGCCTGGCTCCCCTGAACGGTTGCGGCTGATGACTGACGCTGATCACGAAGATAGACTGGAAAGGCTTATCAAGGAAACTGCCTCTCACCAAGGTGAATATCAACTGATGATGGCGGTTCAGCATGAGCCAATTCCAGAAACTCCCGAATCACCTCGTAAGCTTGGTTATGCCATCTTGAAAGTATGGTCCGGCGACCTTGACAACCTCTCAGGCAAGTATGAACTGCATCCGGATAAGGCCAGCACAGAAACGGTATGCTGGGTCCGACCTTTACCGCAATAATACTTGTCCCTCTCTTCGGTTGACATTTAATCCATATGGGTATATAATACTTGTATGAACAAAACTGAATACATCGTCTATTGGACAGACGTTCCCGGCGGGGCACACGCCTCCCCTCCGCTCTCGGATATGAACGAGGCTCTGTCTATGGCGCATAAACTGCGAAACAACGGAATGCGCTTCGTCACTATGGCATCTGAATCTGTCGAGAATGTCGGCAAGATGGGTGTTGACGCTGTGGTTGATGGTAAGTGCCCAGACGGTGGCGACTTTCTTGGTCGTCTGTCTCGTCATGGGATGATGTTGAAACGCGGTCGTTAAGGAGTCCTGATATGCCCTGTAGAGATTATGAAAGCGATGACTACGCAGGTAGAATAACGTCCGACGTTTCTATGCTTCTCAAACGTCAGGCAGATCGTCTGGCCCGGATTGCTAGTACAGTGATGAAAGCATACGAAGCAGGTATGCCGATTGCCGAACTCCTTAAGGATAAGGAAGTCGCTGATTGGTGGGAGGAACACAAAAAGGCTGACGCAAAAGAGGCTCTAAAGATCGTAAAAGACAAAGAAAAGAAGTTGGCGCTGGCGAAAGCGAAAAAGGATGCCGCGTCTAAACTCACTGACGAGGAACTCGCTGCGTTTGGTCTTCACAAGAACGGGAACAAAAAATGAACCCAGAAATCCTAAAATACATTGAGACCCATTCAATGGGTGAGAACACATACGGATATGGCGCAGTGGACAACAAGATCGCCAAGACAGTGATGATTGAATTGGTCAAAGCAGGACGAGCCGACTTTCTGCTGTTGCGCGACGATGTTGTTTCCAAATGGTGGGACAAGATGATCACCACTGCTCAAAAGGCAATCTACCTCCTCGAAGAAAAGAAACGCATCTACCAGATCAAAATGGCTGCGTGGGAACGTCTGACTGTCGAGGAACGAAAGGTTCTTGGACTCGTCAAGGCGCCGACCAAACCCAAAGGTTGACATTAAATCGCTTTGGGTATATAATACTTGTATGCTGAATAAATTACTCAAATGGACTGGAATGGTGTCTGTTATCGCCGGTGCTTTGTTCACCAGTTTCCGGATTGATCCGATGAATATCTGGTTCCTGAATCTGGGTGCTGCTCTCTATTTGATCTGGGCGCTCCGGATTAAGGAGTGGAATCTGGTCGCTGTTAATGGGGTACTTCTGGGCATCTACGCGGTTGGTTTATTTGTCGGTTGACATTAAATCGGTTTGGGTATATAATACACTATAAACTCGCAAAACGGATAAAGAATGAACTACCCTGCTGAACTGGTTTTTGGTGCTGCTTGTGCTGCTCAACGTATCAATGGCGAATACGTCAAAGGCGTTCAGTGGCCCGATGTGCGTACTCCGGAGACAAAGACCAGCAATCGTCAACTGATGACGCAACTCCTGTCTCCTGACAGTGCGCCACTTGACGAAGCCGATCTGGAACAAGGTCGTGAGGTTCGTCGCTACTTTCAAGCACTGACTTTCAAGGTTCTGTCCGGCAAGGTTCTGTCTGAATTTGACAGTAACGCTATGTCCCTGAGCCATCGTGAGGAACTTAGCACCAACTATGAATTGGCAGTGGTGTGCAGTTTCCCGTCAAGCTTTCTGCGCGGCAAGGCACGTGACACCGTTGACAATCGCGTGAAGTTCGCCGCAGGTGGATTCATCGGTCAAATCGGTGACAAGGTCAAGCTGACAGTCGAGGTGCTTCGCTCCTTCTACTCGCAGCAATGGTCAGTCTATTATGTGACTGCGATTACCGCGGACGATCAAGCCCTGTTCTTCTCCATGAAAAACAAGCCTGCTGATAATGTCACTGTTGACATTCTCGGCACTGTGAAAGCACACCGCGACAATCAAACGCAACTCAACCGTGTGAAGGTGGTCTGATGTATCATCACTCATCGGGTGCTGGCAAGTATGAGGAAGTGTGTACCACACTTCGGTGCTCGTACAGCAAACTAAAGCCCAAGGCAACTCACTTCAACACGACCGAAGGTCGTTGGGTTTGCTTTCCTTGCGCTCAAGCGGCAAATCGTCAATCGACGCAGACTACCATGAAATACGGGTTTACGGAACCTAAGCGACCATGTATCAGCAGCAAAGAATATATGATGGAAGTATTATTGACATGAGTAAGTTTATCGACTTCGACACTGATTATGAATACAGCCGAGACCACGTTCCAGAACACGCCCAAGAATCCATTGAAAACTATTTGATGTTTGGTTACCACCCGGGTGGCTTTATGTCTGCGATGTTAGCAGGTGATCTATTCAGGGCTGCATCAAGCGGTGATCAGGCAAACGGTCCGGGGATGCAGGGAATCGCAAATTGGATTCAACACTCGGCTCCACACGGATCCTGGGGCAGTTATGAAGCTGTTGAAAATTGGTGTCGTGATGTTGAAAAGCGTCGGACCCAGTTCTCTGACAAAAAGGAAAAAGAATACATTATCAAAACCCTTAAGGCTTGATTACTATTCAGACCTGTGTTAAAATAACTAATTACTGAAAGAAATAAATGACCGCATCTTGGATTCATAAAGCAAACGAATCGAACAGCAAACTCCATAAAGAGGAGGTTGTTAAGCAAGCCCTGGCAGCAGCCGTTCTTGGCAGCATCAACGCACAGATGTTTTTGGGTCTGGCGAAAGCCTGTTACAATCCTTATGTGACATTCGGTGTGCGTCAGATTCCACATTCTCCGGGCAACATTCTCACCGCAGAAAATCCTTGGCAAGAGTTCAACACTCTGCTTGAGGATCTTTCCACTCGTAAGTATTCAGGTCATGCTGCGCGTGATCAAATTATCGCCATGAGCAAGCGATTCACCACTGATGAATGGGACACATTCTGCGCCGCTGTTCTGCGGCGTGATCTTCGCGCTGGATTCAGCGAGACAACAATCAACAAAGTCTGTAAAAAGACAGTCTATCAGATTCCCAAGTTCACCTGTCAGCTTGCCACGAATAGCGAGGGACGCCCTGAAATGAAGGGCAAGAAACGTCTGGAACCAAAGCTTGACGGTGTCCGAATGTTGCTGGTCTGCACTGCTCAAGGAGTGACAATTGCGTTTAGTCGCAACGGCAAGATTTACGAAAACTTCGGTCACATTGAAGAACAAATCGCAGCACAGGCCCGCTTCTTTCTGGCAATGAGTGAATTGAAAGATGGGTTCGTTCTCGACGGCGAAGTGACAAGCGCATCGTTCCAAGAACTGATGAAACAAGCTCGTCGTAAAACGAAGGCTGATGCACTGGATGCCGTGTTCAATGTGTTTGACATTATCCCTCTGGCAGAGTTTGAAGAAGGCCATTGGAATGCGAAGCTGACAAGGCGTTTGGCTCTTCTGGAGAAGCTGCGTTTCGTCATTGATCAACTGGCGAATGTTGAATATCTTACACACCTCGACGTTGATCTTGACACCGCTGCAGGTCGCAATCAAATGGATCGATATGCTCAGGACATGATCAAAGCAAAGTTCGAAGGCATTATGATCAAGGATTATGATGCGCCTTACGAATGTAAGCGCACTCTGTTCTGGATGAAGTGGAAGCCGACAAAGACTTTTGATCTGAAAGTGGTTGACATTGAAGAAGGCACCGGCCGCAATCTGGGTCGCACTGGTGCGCTTGTCTGCGAGGGCACTGACGATGGCAAGTTCATCCGAGTGAACTGTGGCTCTGGTATGAGCGATGAACAACGGGATGACTATTGGGTCAACGGCACGAAGGTCATCGGTCAAATTGCTGAGGTGATGGCTGATGCTGTGACACAAGCCGAAGACGGTTCGTACTCGCTGCGTTTCCCGCGGTTCGTTCGCTTCCGTGACGATAAATAGTATCTCATTCTGACAAATGAGAATAATGAGAAACAATATGAAAATCAATGAAGTTTACGACATGTCAGGTGCATATGGATAACCTCGTAGGCAAGATTCATGTATTTGAAGATGGCAGTTCAATAGCTGTCATGCAGATCAAAGATAGGGACGAGGGTGAACAACTCGTCACCTATCATGTACAACAAGGGCCGGGTATTCCGCGTAAGTTAGTCATGACCATGGTTGAGTTTGTGTCCACATTCGGACATTTATTCAGACCCAAGAAGGAAAAAGACTAAATACTAGATGCGCCCTAAATTCCTTTCTCTCCCCAATCTTACACTGATAGTTGCCTTGGCGCTATCCGCCGTTGCTGCCTATTATAGTATCATCGGGCTGACCGCTATCTTTGCTGGTGCAGTGATCCCAATCGTCGTGATGGGTATCATTCTGGAGATTTCAAAGATCACCACAACTGTCTGGCTTCGCACATACTGGGCACGATGTAGTCTGTTGATGAAATCCTATCTGGTTCCGTCCGTTATCATTCTGGCACTTATTACTAGCATGGGTATCTTCGGGTTCCTTAGTAAGAGTCACTTGGATCAAGGCATTGGCACCGGTGATGTTTCTGCTAAGGTTGCGCTTATTGACGAAAAGGTAAAAACGCAACGAGAGAATATCAAGTCGTCCAGAGAAGCCCTGGCGCAAATGGATCTCCAAGTTAACAATGTGATGATCAAGGGTGACACAGAAACGAGTGCTGCACGAAGTGTCCAAATCAGGCGCCAACAGGCATCAGAACGCGGCAAGCTTCAAAAAGAAATCGAAGCGGCTAACACGAACATAGGTAAGCTGAACGAAGAACGGGCACCGATTGCCAGTCAGTTGCGTAAAGTTGAAGCGGAAGTGGGCCCGATTAAGTATATCGCTGCAATGATCTATGGTGACAATCCTGATCAGAACATTCTGGAAAAAGCTGTGCGCTGGGTTATCATTCTACTGGTTCTGGTGTTTGATCCTCTGGCTATCGCATTGATCCTTGCTGCTAATCAGAGTAAGGATTGGGACCTGGAACAACCTGAGTCCGATGAACCCGGACCTATTGAACGCACAGTATACGAGCCAGATGACGGCCCGCTCACCGATGATCAAGTTGAGCAAATCAAGGAATCTGTTATTCCAATGGAGCTATACAGGCCCGATCCCGAAGAGGAAGCTTTTCAGAAAACACTTGCTGAACTTCACCCGTATTTAAATGTGGTTCCTGACCGCACTGCTACCAGCACGGTGCCACCTCAAGTCTATCACCGGCCGGCTCCTGAACCTGAACCGGAATTAGAGTTAATTGAAGTAGAGAAACCGGCAGAAATCGAACCGTTACCCGAGCTTGTTGTATTAGATGATCATCCTATCGAAACTGAAGGTGTCACTAAGGAAGCTGAGTATAAAGAACTGTCTAGCGGGTATGTATCGTATCATGGCAAACAAATGAACAGAGATGTGCTGCGAGACCTTAGACCAGACTTATTCCTGCAAGTTGACGGCGACAGAAAGAGTTCCACTAACTTCGGCACACACTTCCCCGAAGTCGCTCGTCCAGGTGATGTATTTGTCCGTGTTGATGTGCTGCCTAATCGCGTGTACAAGTTCAACGGTGACAAGTGGATCATGGTGAACAAGGATCAGACTACGACTTATCTTTACGATCAGGAATACATCAAGTACCTCGTCGCAAAAATCGATCAAGGCGAATACGATGTCCAACTGCTTTCAGCAAATGAAAAGCAACAAATAGAAGAATATCTGACGAACCAAAACACTTGATATTAAATCGAAGTTATGTTAAAATATAAACAGCACAATAACCGAGATAAGTAATATCATGTCAGACAAAATCAGTCATTGTTCATTCTGCGGCAATCATAAAGATTCCGTTAAAAAATTAATCGTAGGTGAGTCCGTCGCTATCTGTAGCGATTGTGTCGAACTATGCGATTCTCTTATCCTGGACGACACCTCAGTCGAATCTACAGACAAAGAAGAGGTCCGATACGATCCGGAATCGATCAAGTCGTTTCTTGACGATCACATCATCGGGCAAGACAACGCCAAGATGGTTCTAAGCGTGGCGATTGCTAATCACTACAAGCGAGTGAATCACCCACCGAAGCATCTTGATATCACCAAAGGTAATGTGCTGCTGATCGGCCCTACTGGTTCTGGCAAGACTCTACTGGCCAAGACAGTTGCAAAATATCTGAAGGTTCCATTCGTTGTCACTGATGCTACGTCATTGACCGAAGCAGGTTATGTCGGTGATGATGTTGAATCGATGATCAGCATGTTGTTGAACGCAGCAGGTGGTGACAAAGCCCTAGCTGAACGCGGCATTGTCTTCGTTGACGAAATCGATAAGATTGCACGTAAGAGTGAAAGTTCAAGCATCACCCGCGATGTATCAGGTGAAGGCGTTCAGCAAGCACTGTTGAAACTTGTCGAAGGAACAGTGTGTCGTGTACCAGCTACGGGGGGTCGTAAGCATCCCGGCGGTGACATGGTTGAAGTCAACACAAAGAACATTCTCTTTATCGGCGGCGGCGCTTTTGTCGGACTCAAGGAGATTGTTGACAGCAGATTGAACGGCACCAGCATCGGATTCGGTGCTATGATCAAAGACAAACATAAAGAAGGTGATCTTACCCAGGTGACCCCTGACGATCTGACAAAGTTCGGAATGATTCCAGAGTTCATCGGACGATTCACCACAACAACAAGTGTATCTAACCTGAACAAAGAAGAATTGATTGAAGTTCTGACAAAGGTCAAGAACAACTACATTGAGCAATACACATACCTGCTAGGCGTTGATAACATTGCACTGACATTCACTCCAGATGCGATTGAACAACTTGCTGACAACACAATCAAGCTGAACACAGGTGCCCGAGGTCTTCACACTGAGATTGAGAAGGTGCTGATGACCCATATGTATCACACAAAGAAATATCGGGACAACAATGTCACCGAACTAAACATCAATCGTGATCAGGTGTTGAATCCTAAAGTGGTTGGTTTACCCTAAGTAGTCTACTATTTACACTTATCTCCGTGATAACGAGAATAGTTCGCAACATCAATAATTCGGCCACAATGTGGGCATTGTTTTACTGGTTTAGGACCACGACATACCCCGCGGTCACTGCGCGGTGAGTGAGGGCGATGTGGCTGTTTCTCTCCTTTGTTATGGGCAGTGCGACCTAACATAGACTTAGAGATTTTACGTTTTGTTTCTATTTTTTTGTTAACACCACCAGCACTACCACCATCACCGGACTCTGGTTTTAGGTTTGCCCAACTACTTGAGGATACTACTTCCCACAGATTACTATAATAAATTCCCCATTTAGTAACCTCGTCTGTAGTGGAACATTCTCTCAGTATCTCGGTAGTTACGGTATTACCGTGGGTTTTTAAATGTCGTAACCAATAAGTACCTGATCCTTTGTACTTCATTGGGTCCCGAGTTGTTTTCCCCAAATAACTTAGCCCAGTAATAGAGTGGGTCTTTTTGTATAGATAAATAATCATGCTGATACTCCTGTGTAGTATTAGAGAGGGCGGGAATCTCACTTCCGTGGCTCTCACTTTTATTTATCTATTTGCCCTAAATAGTAGAATATTTTAGACGGTTCTGTTATAATAAATACTTATGAGCAATGCCGATAGTCGGGTTGCTCAAGTCATAACTTGCTTAATAGGAGAAATAACATGACACGCACTTTATCCCTCAGGTCCCTCGACATTCCCTCAATTCACAAATTCGGTATCGGTTTCGATTCCATGTTCGATGAATTAATGCGATCACACGATCTTCAATCTAACACTTCTTATCCACCATACAACGTGGTCAAACACAACGAGAATAGTTTTAGCATTGAATTGGCTGTGGCCGGATTCAAAGAAGGCGATATCGAAGTAGTGCTTGAGAAAAATCAACTATCCGTTAAGGGTAACAAAGCAAAAACAATCAGCGATTTAGATTCTGAAACAGTGTACTTAGTTCACGGAATCAGTTCCCGTTCGTTTGAGCGTACATTCACTCTTGCTGAACATGTTTCAGTCAGCGGTGCTGCAACCGAAGCCGGTATTCTCACAATCAGTCTTGAACGTGTGATTCCGGAAGAGAGTAAGCCCAAGAGTATTGCTATTACCTACACTAAATAGTATAATGATGTGAGCGGCAACACTGTCGCTCACATTTTTAACTAAGGAAACATCATGGCTAAAACAGAAATCAAAACAAAAATCAAACCTAATCTGGCATTGGCTGAACCGCCTCTGTTCAAAGTTATCTACGTTAATGATGAAGTCACGACCATGAACTTCGTGGTTGAAACATTAATTGATTACTTCAACTACAACGAAGACACTGCCGCAGGGATTACCAAGAGTATTCACGAAACTGGCAGTGCTGTAGTTGCTATTCTGCCGTATGAAATCGCAGAACAGCGTGGTATTGAAGTTACTATTTCAGCGCGGGCACAAAGTTTCCCACTACAAGTTAGGGTAGAGGCTGACGTTTAATTCTGCCAGGCACCCATCCGATTGGAATTGTAGTTTCTTTATTGATTCTACCATTCCTTTCTCCATTGTTGACCCTACTATTTATCCCCTAAACAGAAATACGCTTTGCCCAATAAGGGTTGCGATTATAGTAGGAATTGTTAATGTAGTTGATATCATTTATCATGGTGTCAACTACTTTTCCATAATGGCCGAACACCCAGTGTGATACTTTTTTCTCTGTGTCGTTGCTAAGACAGATACTCGGTGGCAACTGATTGTATATCTCATCATCTTCTTCACCGAAGTATAGCCCGGGGTCTGGCACGGAATTAGTCACTATGACAATCTTCTTCACATCCTGGTGCAATTGAAGTTTCTCCAGACTCTGTCCAAGATACGAAATATCTTCAAACTGTCTGACTGCATTTAATTCACTGTCAGGTAAAGGTTGACCATACCAACCATTCGCTCCCATGATTGCGACTCCGTCGATGATAACAACGTTGTTGTGAAGCAGGGCCACGTTGCGGATACGCTTACATATCGCGGTGATTTCCTGTGTGCGTAATGCTATGTTCGGCGCATCTTTGTACTCGGCAGAACCGGGAACATAGAATACCCCTTGGTAGAAATGTGACAATATATCCAGCACCTGATATATAGTTCGTATATCGCTGCCGATGTTGCCTGCCACAATGCAATACAGACTGGTTGCTTTGCCTTCCCAGCTAAATGGATCGGTCGGTGTAAGGTGAAGATCACTTATTACATCGAATCCGATTCCCTCCATAACTTACTTAGCTTTTGGTGCTTTTGGTTTCGCAACTTTCATTGCTGCTGGCTTAGCCTTAACGACCTTCTTGACCTTAGGAGCAGGACCTGCGGCCGCGATTACTCTTGCTTCAACTTCAGGCGCAAGGCGCGTCATTGGGTTATCGGCAGTCTGCTTTGCTTCCCACTCTGCATCGCTTAACTTGTGCAGTCCGGTGCAGTAACCCGAAGGGCTGCGGCCGCAACCACACTTGGTTGCCTCAACGACGGTTGCCTCAACCTTGTACGGTGCAACTGGTTGAGCTTGGGTTGGATAACCTATAAAACGTTTTAAAAAATCCCACATATTAATGTCTCCTAATACTATATTTATCGTCGGAACAATCTAAAAACTTTTTACTAAATAGATGATGAACGAATCTAAACTTTGGAATTTGATGCAGGAACCGCTGCCCCCGTTATCACATCAGAAAAGACTTGCATACAGAACTACTAAATCCGAAGCAATAAAGATATTCAAAATAATCAATGAAGAAGTTTTCGACAATGCTCTGTCTCTTCCAGAGATAATAGTAAAGTCACATCGTCGTAAGTATTGGGGAATGTGTCACGGTGAGCATGAGAAGATCAAGTATCGCAAAACTCTATGCTGGATTGAACTGATGGACAAGTTCTATTGTAAACAGTGGTTCATCACAATACTTGCCCATGAAATGTGCCACCAAGCACAATGGGATTTAGACGGAGTCAAACGACTGGAACAAGGTAAAGACCGGATCATGACACATGGACCGTCCTTCTTTGAGTACAGAGATAAGCTAGCGGAACACGGTATCTCGTTGAAGAAGTGGCATCGAAGGAATAAATGGTTCAGAACACAGAGTTTCAGATAAATACATGATGCGAAATTTACTCAATCTAATACAAACCCTCACGGAAGCCCCGGGAAAACTGTCAGCCGGCGAAATCAATAGTCGCCCGGGCCGCTTTGAAAAGTTCATCGAAAAGATCAAGGCTCGTCAACCCTTTACACTGCTAGATGGCGGAGAAGTTACCATCGATCCTCGCGAGGCTAAACGCTTCACGGATCTTAAAATTGCAAACAACTTCAAGGGTAATCTTGCTGCCAGAACAACTGATGATCTTGAAATTCCGCTTAGTAAGTTTGCAAAGACTTCTGACTTCGGCGGCAGTGCAATAACAGCAGGCGCTGGAGCCGACACTGCCGGCAAAGAAGCACTTGTAGTTAAGCCCAAAGATATTCAGATTGTTAACCGAAATATTGCAGCACATGAACTATATGATGAAATTGTCAGCAACCCTGTGTTGAACAGCACAGAATATGGCAAAGTAGTTATCCAGCTAGCTGAATACATCAGGGCCGGCGAAATTGTTATGCTTCCGGAAGAGTATCAGAAGAAAGAAAAAGTACGCAAAGCTATCGTTGACTACGCCGGGGAGTATCTCGGAGTGTTGGCCTTGTTGTACAATCAGACTCGGTTTCCTGCCAAAGCAAAATTTACTGAATGGCTAGGTGCTGATATTGGTGAATTAGTTATCAATTTCCCCGAAGGATCAAACAACAATATTGCAGACAGTTACGCAAGTATCACTAACGGAACAACCAACCATACATTAAATATCTCCAGCAAGGGTACCGGCGGCGGCGCTGCGCCCGCTATATCAGGTTTGAAGGTTCCTGACAGGATGTTGACAGATCCCGAATACGAAGTGATCGTTGAGTTCATTGATATTTGTAAGAAGCCAAAACCGAAGGGCGGCGTGCCAGGTACAATCGTACAAGGATTCGAGGCTATGGACCTGATATTTCAGAACCAACCAACCGTGCTGCCGAAGAAGTATCTGAAATTTCTACCGTGGGCAGACAACTATCCTGACATAGCAAAGATGTGTGATGACAGCATCAGCAATAAGAAGGGCGGATTTCCATCTGCGTTGCCTAAAGTATTTCAAAGTCTGGTCAGTGAAATCTCCAGCAAGGATGCAAGCGACGGCGGGAAGCTAGTCTATCTTGTCAAGAAGGATGTGGCGAATGCAATTAATGAAAATGAAGCCATCCCCGGTTTCCAAGAAGCAGTTCTGGAGATTCTGGAAATGAACTTCATCCAACAATACACTGATTATAAGGGAGGAGTATTATATTTCGCAACACAATGGCCGGCTAAGTTAGATGGACATATTTCATGTGAGAATAAGTGCAGTGCAGTTGATCCTAAAGCGGGAGGATTGTGCTTCAAACTTGGTCGGACAGACGGAAGTGTCAGCAGTGATCCAGGGGTTGCTGAGGTAGATGATGTAGAATCTGAAGAAGATTTCGCAGCTGGCGCTGAAGAAATTGCAACAGGTAGCGCACCTCGCAAAGCTAAACCAGCCACGCGGCAGGCCACGGCTGAACCGACTGCGGGCGTCGGCAGGTCGATGCGTAAACGGTGACTTAACCGATTTTTCGCGCTAACCATCCACCTTTATACGGTTTTCCGTTGGAGCTAATTAAATTTGAATAGGTTAGCTTCTTTTCCTTGCAGAATAACTTTAATTCTCTACTATATATTTGAAATACCTCTCCATCAGGTGCAGTAATTTCATATAACTTTCGCTGCGCCAAATAAAATGCTTCTTTGGCTTCTGGTGAGCGAGTATTGTTCTTCTGCTGTGCCACTGACATATTTAACTTTGCCGCAGCGGAAAAAGATTTTCCTAGCCGAGCTTCTTTATGACGAATAACTCTGTCAGCATCTTCTTTCCAGGTCTGACCGGTCCTGGCCTTTGATATCTTCTCCCTAACCTCGGGCCTCTTGGCAGGATTAGTATCGCCGGTAGATCGCTCACTTAATTGTTTGTAATACGCTTCCCCACGATTTTTATGCCAACTGTCCCTCATTTTTTGTCTAGTTTCTTCTGACCGTTTTATGCCCAGAGGAGTATATGCAACGGGCGCAAGATTGAACCCTCTGTTATTATTCCAGGGAAACGGTTGCAACATATCCAAATAGTATTGTTCTCTTTCTTCTAGTCGTTCTTTAATGGGCTCTACTTCCTCCAATACTTTGAAGGAGAACGCTTCCTTACCATATTTCTTAATCATTTTGCCTATTAATTGTACCTGACTATTTCGATGCCATTTCCATCGATGAGTAATATTGGCCGCACTGCCGATATAGATTCGCCCATCTTCAATTAAAGTTATCTGATATACTCCGGAAACATTTGACATAGTATTCTCCTTATGTTATACTTATTTATCTACAACACTAACATTAAGAAAGCGAGTATTATGAATTTAGTTCCAATGGTATTAGAACAGTCGAGTCGCGGAGAGCGGGTCCTGGATATTTATAGTAGGCTCCTCAAAGATAGGGTCATTCTCCTTGAGGGTGAAGTCCACGACCAAATGGCTAACCTTGTCGTTGCCCAACTTCTATTCCTTGAGTCCGAAGATGACAAAAAGGATATCTCTGTTTACATTAACTCGCCCGGCGGTTCTGTCACTGCCGGTATGGCAATCTACGATGCCATACAGTTTATCGGCCCAGATGTATCCACAATCGTTATGGGTCAGGCATGTTCAATGGGTTCGCTTCTGGCTCAAGCAGGAGCGAAGGGTAAGCGATTCATTCTGCCCAATGCCCGTCATATGATTCACCAACCCAGTGGTGGCGCACAAGGTAAGGCAACTGATATGCTGATTCAAGTCAACGAGATTCTGGAGATGAAGAAGGTTCTGACCCAAATCTATGTTGATCACAATTCTGCCGGAAAGAGCTTCGAGGAACTCGCCGCTGATATGGAGCGAGACAACTTTATGTCTGCTGCGAAAGCCGTGGAATACGGTCTGGCTGACAAGGTGATGACCAAACGCTAGGTTGACAATAAATGGATTCGGGTGTATAATGCTTTTAATTGAGATAAATACATCATGCAAATCAAAGAAATACTCACCGAATCTTCTAAAGCCCTTTTCGAGAGGCTGGACAAGGACAACGATACTGGATTCCTCACTGAGGACCTAGTCGAGATTGTCCGCGCTGATCAAGGGCACTGGAAGAAAATGCCAGATGATACTGACGCATTCAATGCGTACATCGATTCCATCACTAATTCCCAATGAATGCCGTTTTCTTAGAGGGAAGTGGATTCAAAACAACATTAGGAAACCATCCCGAATGCGGCGCCATCCTTAAAGAATTCAGAAAAAGCAAACTAGAAAATCCACTGGCCAAATTTGGTAATAGCGACTATCCCTTTTCCAATGAAGGACATTTTCGCGGATACTGTCATGCTAAGATGACGCAGGATATCAGTCTTGTTTATACTTTAAGTGGTTCAAATCCTAGGGTATTTAAACTATACGGGTTCTACTCCCACGCTGAACTGGGCACTAGCAGGCTGCCCAACCCTCGCAAACAAAAATCTGCTGCCCAAACTTTGCACAATCAAACTTTTCATTGACAATAAACCCGAAATCTGCTATAATATGACTTCAATAAGGTAAGGAGTCAGCAATGATGGTAGTAGGAAAGATGAACGGGAAAATCGTTGAAATCGTCCGATATGCCGACCGAGTTGGCTTCTCGGATGTGCGCGGGTGGGTCTGTGTTTGCACTGATTTTGAACAAATGAAACGTCGCCAACAACATGTAAAATGGGTTCCGGCGACCACGATGTTTGAATGGGTCCGTGAGTTCACCTTTGGGAATTCTTGAATTTACAATGATCAAAATGCCATTGACGCATTGCGGGTTTTCCACCAGTTTGGCCACAATGTGGACAAGTAACAATCTCATGTTTCATTCCCCGAAGAGCGTTGCCAATGGCTGATCTTGACTGTTCAGTGTGTGGGCGTAATCCAGTGGTGCCCTTAAGGGCGTTCGGGTGGCCTGGTTGGCCAGTGAGACCTTTATTCCATGCAGGGTTTTTATTCTTTTTGCCAGTACGCCCTGCCGCCGCGTTAGAAACCCACTCGGAAGACTTCTTAACACCAGTTGTCGATAGCTTTATTTTGGCTATCGTATCAGGTGACACAACTCTGCCAAGAGCCTTGGCTCGGATTTTCTCTTTTGTGGCATCAGATTGTTTGTTGCCATATGTAGAGAATTTGCCGGTTTCTCTACAATACATATTTAGGCATTTTTCATCACTGAGATGTGCCCCTATAAGTTCCTGTTCTTTTTGGTAACATGCGTCGAACGAATCATTCCGGAATACGATTTCAAAGTCAAAGGAATCCTTTCCATATTGGTGAATTAGTTGCTTTACTCTTTTTGATGACGTTTCATAGTGAATCCAAAAATCTTCCTCAGGGGTTCTTGCCAATTGAACATTTTTGGCTCTCAATCCATAGTAGAATTCACCGGTAAGGAAATTTGTTATTAAATAGACGTAAGGTTGCGGCATTTGACTTTAATTCAGAAATATGTTATAATGCTATTTATTCAACAATGACTAAGAGGTTTAAATGATCATAAATTCTGCTCCTTCAAATGAAGCCATTTTGTCTAATGTAAGTGCTGTTGGCGAATTTCGTATTCGCAATTCAGCAAAAGCCTTCAACATCTTGTCAAGTGGGTTATACGCGAATAAAATTCGTGCCATCATTAGGGAGCTATCGACAAATGCAGTTGACAGTCACATCGACGCCGGCAACGACAAGACTCCATTCGACATTCACCTACCCAACTCACTGGAACCTTGGTTCAGCATCCGTGACTATGGTACTGGACTGACGCATGAGCAGGTCACCAATATCTACACAACTTATTTTGAGAGTACAAAAACCGACTCCAATGCTTTCATTGGTGCTCTGGGTCTCGGCTCCAAGTCTCCGTTCTCGTACACTGACAACTTCACTGTGACCGCAATCAAGAATGGTCATCGCGGCATCTACTCTGCTTTCATCAATGAGCAAGGTGTGCCGAGCATCGCTCTGATGATGGAAGAGGAATCTACTGATCCGTCTGGTGTCGAGGTCAAGTTCTCTGTGAATGATCGGTATGACTTTGACAAGTTCAAGTCGGAAGCCCGCACAGTGTACACTTATTTCAAGCTGCGCCCTGTGGTGTCTGGTTCGTCTGGTTTTCAATTTGTTGATCTGAAATACTCTGACAAGGACATCGTTCCCGGTGTTCACTCGACCGGTGGCAATAACCGCTCAATCGCAATCATGGGCAACATTGCTTACCCGATTGACATTCCTTCTAGTGACACAAATATTGGCGAGTACCGCAATATGCTCAACTGCGGTCTGGAAATGCACTTCGATATCGGTGAGCTTGACTTTCAAGCAAGCCGGGAAGGTCTGAGCTACATTCCCGAAACTGTTGTGGCGATCAGGAAAAAGTTGGAAGTGCTTACTGGTGCGCTGCCGATTCGTCTGGCAGTTGACGCTGACAAGATCGCAAATCTGTGGGATCGCGCACTCTTCCTGAACACTAAAAAGGATTCATCACTGTGGTCTGCTGCTGTCACCAAGTATGTGACTGACACGAAATTCCCGTTGATGGTGATGGATGGTGGTCGGCTGCGCCTGAAGAATTTTGTCATCTCTGAAAAGGACATGGCATCAAAGTACAACATCAACATGCGGGCGTTCACCAAGCACCGTAGTTATTCGGCGGCGTCAAATCGCAAGCCGCATAATGAATATGGTCGTGATGCAGCCGGCAAAGAGACTGTTACCCCTGTGTGGAGTTTCAGTGTCGGTGAGAATACGTTCTTTATTGAGAATGATACAAAGGTCGGCGCACTGGTTCGTGCAAAGTATCACTGGAAGCACAGCACCCGTTCTCAGGCATACTCGGAAGAAGTGCATGTTATGGAAAAGGCTGACAAGAAAATGGCGATGAATATCGCGGCTTTTCTGAAGGCTATCGCAAGTCCTCCTGCAAATCGTTCGATGTTGGCATCTACTATGCTCCAGAAAGAACGGGCAGTGACTGACCGCGCAAAGAACGTGACCATCATGCGTATGGAGCGCAAGGACAATGCCCGCAGCTATCGTCGTCGCTACGGTGGCGAGGACATGGTGTGGCGTGATGCAGGCAAAGCCGATGCGTTTGACAAAAAGACAACGTATTACTACATGCCTCTGAGCGGCTACACTATGGAAAGCACTGTCGGTTACCAAGACGCAAAGACATTGCATGAAGACATGTCCAAGTCAGGCGTCCCGGGCATCGCGGATGTGGTTGTGTACGGTGTTCGTAAGGGTGACATTGAGTTTATCAAGACTCAAAAGAACTGGATCAACATCGAAACGTTCATTGTGGGTAAACTCGCCAAAATTGATGACTCGTTTTTGATGGGTTTGGTCATGTCGGAGCTTGACAGGTTCGACATGGTACGTTATAATGTATCTTTAGAAAAAGAAATCACTGATAAAGAAAGTCCATATGTGAAGTTTGCACTGAAATTTAAGGATGTGAAAGAGGTTTCATATTCAGAATACAATCTGAACAGGCTCTGCCAAAAGTTTGCCCCGAATGCTAAAATTAGCACACAGGCACTCAAGGCAGCGACAGTGAAAGAATGTCAAGTGGTGTACGATTCGTACCCTCTTTTCAAGAATTTGTCGTATGGACAAAACAACGCAGGTGTAGCGGAATACATCAATTTAATCAACGCATCGAAAAAGGAAATCAAATGAGCCACCCGTATCTAATCCAAGGCGCAAACGTTGTTGTCGTAATTGGCAACAAGTCGCACACCATCAGCCGAACGCACATCACCTATCAAAAGGTTCTGGACGCTATCAAGGCTGGTGATTGGGATGCAGTCCGCGATACAATCGAACCCAAGAAGGTCGTCCTCAGCTACGGCAAGGGCAACGTCAGCATCGAAGGTGAAACCCTGTTCTGGAAGGGCAAGGAACTGAACACCGGACTGGCAATTCGCATGATCCAAATGCTTCAAGAGGGCTTCCCGATTGAGCCGATGGTTCTGTTTATGGAAAATCTCATGAGCAACCCAAGCAAGCGGAGTGTCCAGGAGCTATACGGCTTTCTGGAAAAGAGCAATCTGCCGATCACGCCCGATGGTCATTTCTTGGCTTACAAGAAGGTACGCGACAACTATCTAGATTGTCACAGTGGCACGATGGATAACTCTGTCGGTCAAGTTCTGGAAATGGAACGCAACGAAGTGGACGACAACAAGGATCAAACTTGTTCTACCGGTCTGCACTTCTGTTCTATGAGCTACCTGAATCATTTCGGCGGTGAGCGCACGGTGATCGTGAAGATCAACCCGCGTGATGTGGTTTCGATCCCATCCGACTACAATGATGCGAAGGGTCGCACTTGTCGCTACGAGGTGATCGGCGAACTGAACGTGGACCCTGACAAGGCATTCACTGACGCGGTTCAAGGCATGAGCAATGATCGTGCTGACGCTGAGGTCAGTGAACAGGATCGTCGGACCCGTACAAACGAGGCGATTATGGCAGCAGCGCGTCAGGCGTATGTTGTGACTCCGGTAGGTCCGAAGTTGGGTTCGTCTGCTTTCTATCGTGGTTACACTGATGGATTCGCCGGTGATGAGTTTAATGCGCCGGGCTTGTCTTGGCAAGAGCGCGATGCATACAACGAAGGCTTTGATAAGGGCGCAGATGATTCGCAAAACGGTGCTGATGAACGCTATCGTTTTGGCAACGCTGCCCCGGCAGTGAAGCTGACTCCACAAAGCGCGTGGCCCTTCCCGACTAAGTAAGTCGAATTGAACGAAAAGGCTCTTCGGAGCCTTTTTCCGCGGCTAAATCCTACCCTAGATAAATACTTGATGAACATCATAATACCATTGGCAGGTGCCGGCAGCAGATTCAGTAAAACTCATTCAATGCCAAAGCCTCTAATACCAGTCGACGGCCGATTGATGATACAACGAGCGGTTGAAAGTTTAGGCTTCGACGGAGTATATCATTTTGTTGTTAGGGACGATGAATATCTGGCGCAGACAACATGGGCGATTGAACAATGTGTCGATCCGATAATAGTAAAAATTGATCACCTCACTGCCGGCCCGGCATCGTCTGCATTATTGCTACGAGAACATATCAATGACGATGAACTTATCATTGCTAACTGTGACCAAATCATGAATTGGGACAGTGAAAAGGCGCTGACTGAGATGCGTAAATATGATGGTGCTGTTGTAACAATAAATAGCAGTGATCCGAAACATAGTTATGTCAGAGTAAACGGGGAAGGACTTGCAGAGGAGTTCGCTGAAAAGAAAGTAATCAGTAACACGGCATTAACCGGAATCCATTATTGGGGAAACGGTCAAGATTTTATTTTATCTGCTGATCAGATGATTGCGGAAAACAATCGAACAAGAAACGAATTCTACATTGCACCCACTTATAACTATATGAAGAAACGAATAGGAATATACATGGTCGCTGACAAAGAATATTACCCGATCGGCACACCGGGTGACCTGGAGGCATATGAAAGTAGGTAAGATTTCAGAAATGACCCGCGGATGGATGATGGGAAACTTTGAACCTTCGCTTTTGAAAACTGAATTGTTTGAGGTTGCTGTATTACATCATCCAAAGGGGCAGATATGGCCGGCGCATTATCACCGCGTGGCCACCGAATACAATTTGCTGATATCAGGTAGCATGAATGTATGCGGGGAAGAATTGGTGGCCGGTGACACCTTCATCATTGCACCCGGCGAAATTGCTGAACCTGCTTTCCACGAAGATTGCACCATTCTGTGCGTCAAAGTGCCCGGAATTTCCGGTGACAAATACTTGGTTGAATCATGATAGGTTGGATGTTCGATGTTGATGGAGTTTTGTGCGATACAGGATGCAGCATCACTCCGGAGTTTAAAGAATGGTTTATTGAATGGGGCCAGGGCAAAATAATATACCTTGCTACCGGCAGCCAACGAGCAAAAACAATCCAGCAAATAGGTCAAGAAATTGTTGACATGGCCTGCGTAAGCTTTAATTGTCTGGGTAATAGTATTTGGATGTATGGTAAAGAGACGCGGATAAATCAAATAGCTCTACACTCGGATGAACGAGATTGGTTAGATAACGTCCTACGAAATAGTGCATGGTCGGCCAAGACGGGATTTCACCTCGATCTACGACCCGGCAGCATAAACTTTTCAACATTGGGTAGGAATGCCTCGATAGAGCAACGAGCAGAATATAAACAATGGGATGATATTCACCAAGAGCGTGAGCAAATTCGTCTGGAATTTCTTAATAAGTTTCCTCGATTTGACGCATATATAGGAGGTAATACTAGCATCGATATATGCTTGCGTGGTGCGAATAAAGGACAATGCCGCGGTTTAATTCCATACCCCGGGCCAGAATCAGTATACTTTTTCGGGGACAAATGCGGAGAAGGTCAGATCGATCAGCCTCTGGCAAGTGCATGTAGTTTTGGTCAGGACAAGGTATATGAGGTTAACGGGTTTCAAGATACCTGGAACATTCTTAGATTACTATGAAATACATAGCACACCGCGGGCTATTCGATGGGCCGGATTCATCATTAGAAAACAACCCTAGACAAATCGAAGAGGCTATCACTCTCGGATATGAATGTGAAGTTGATCTATGGGTAGACCACGGCCTTAAATTAGGGCATGATCGCGCTCAGTATAGTATTGATGAATCTTGGCTCAATGATAAATTATGGATCCATGCAAAGAATATCGAAGCTCTTATGTGGTTAACTTCTACAAACCATACTTTTTTCTGGCATGAGAATGATCGGTTTACTCTTACTAGTAACGGATATATTTGGACATATCCCGGGCAGGAATTAACTCCCCGCAGTATTATGGTAATGCCTGAATATTCTGATCATACACTAGAAAATATACGCAGTGTAAAGTGCTATGCAATATGCAGTGACTTTATAAACAAAATAAAGGAAAGAAATGAAAATAGTAGCATGCGGAGATAGTTGGTGCTGGGGAGCCGAATTAATAGATCCTAAAAAAGAGCCCTTTTGGACAGAGGGCGCCGATAATCATCATCTACACTTCGTCCCGTTCCACGAACATTATCGTTTAAAGCATAAATATATCCAAGTATTTGCTGACATGGTGCAAGCAGATGAAATAGTAGATTTAAGTCAGTGCAGCATATCAAATGAAGCAATAATCCGCAGACTTACTGAATGGCTACTAGTGGAGGGATATACTACGGGCAGGGACACATCTGACTTGTTCGTAAGTATAGGATGGACTTCTCCGGAGCGAGTGGAGTTTTATAACAAAGAGTATGGAGGAGTAGATGGGGCATGGTTACCATTTGGGTCTTGGTCTACAAACGCCGCGGTTTATGAGAACAGTGAAGTAAGCAAGTTTATGAAATTATACTTTAAGTATTTTTTGAACACCGGTGGGTTTATTCATAAGTGGCTATTTCAAATTTATCAAACAGAAATGTTATTGAAAAAATTTAATATAAAATATGTTATGCATCAGGCGTTTTATGATCACAGTTATTCCGGATATTATCCGCATCAGTGGGATGACAATAAATATACCTCTGATTATATTAATGAGATAACACCCGGCGATAAAATCTTATTACAGAGTATTGATCCAATACGATTTATGGAAGCGACACAATCAAAAATAGGAACATCACATAACTTCATGGTGGCCGCCGCAGGCGGAAACACACTCTCGGTAATAGGCTCATGGCATCCCAATGCCCATGGCCATGCGATTTGGGGAGAATATATGGGTAAGTATTGTCTGGAAAATAAATTACTATGAGACACATCGCTGTTATTATCAGAGGTCACCTTCGAACTTGGAACTTCACTAAACAGGTAACATTTGATTTTTTTGATTCAATTGCAGATAATGTAGATTATTACTTTGCAACCTGGGCCACTTATAACCCCGGCGTTATACAATCAGTGGTGCAAGATTTCAACGGGCGAAATCTTATTAAAATGTTAACATTGCCGGTTACCGAAACTAATTACAACGGATGGATAGGGCCCGGCCTTTTCAATTATCTGCTTATTCCATATAAAAAACAAAGAGAAAAACAAGCCAACATCAAGTATGATGCAGTGTTCGACACTCGTCCAGATATTTTACCATACGCAAGATTTGAGGTAATACCTCCGGAACCCAGATCATTATATACCACTAACTTTAACAACCAACGAAAAATGCTATATGACCTTAGTAGCGAATTTCACATAGGGTTAGGTGATCACTTTTTTATGATGACCAACGAGGTGCATGATATAATAAGTCAACGATATATATTACTTGCAGAATTCGGTCCGCATGTTGAATTACAACAAATATGCGAATCAGAAGGAATTAATGCATGTAATCTTTCTTGGGCATGGGCGGCTATAACAAGACCAAATTGTATTGACGATGTGCCCGACCCCCATAAATATTTTAATACAAAAATGAGACAATGGGACGAGATATCAACGGTTGATAAAAAAGAGTGCCTGATTAGACATAACATTAAAATCGAAGATTACCTGACCAACAGTTCAACGAGCGCCATCTAAATACGGTTGACAATAAATCAGTTTGGGTATATAATACACTTATCAACTCGCAACACGGAGCAATAAATGGGTTATAAAGTTTTGAGCGTCATGGATAACATGCGCGACAACTACGGGCCGCGCAAAGGTCTTGAGGGCCCGTTCTCGTTCTCTGGTCGTGTGTTGTATTATGACAACAAAGAAGGCCGCTATTACGATCCTCGCTCTGACTTCTACATTTCCAACGAGGAAATGAACATTAACCACAAACAACTCGCAGATCGGCTGGCAGCTTAATATGCCCCAATGCAAATATATCGTCACTGATCTAGGGTTCCCTGAACCCATCGTTTTCTCTGAAACACTGAATCACAATGACGTTGCCCGCGCAATCGGCGGAACGGTACTTGGTGCCGGATTCTGCTACATTCAGGACAACAAATATGTGTGCTATGGAAAGAGCACCTCGCTCAAAATGGATAGCAGGGGCGACGAGGACAGCAAGGTGCTAAATCGTCGTTTTGGGTGCTATTGACAATAATACCAAAATCTGCTATAATACATACTTACTCAGATAGCAACGTATGAACAAACGAATTGAAAACTTATTTGAACAGGCGCTTGATGCGGCTGTTTCCGAGACATGGACTACACTGAACCCGGTTCAGTTGATGCGATTGCGCGACAAGTTCGCCGAGTTGATTGTTCGGGAATGTGCTTGGGTCGCTGATGATCTCGGGGTGCATCTTGCTGGATATCAGGATAAAGATGGTAGGGATATTGCCTATAGCATACGTGACAATATTAGAGAACATTTCGGAGTTGAAGAATGAATGAGCGTATCAAGGAATTGATCAAGCAATGCACCTCGCAATCTGAAGGTTCTACTTGGACTTCCCGTGAGGAATTTGACAAGGAAAAGTTCGCCAAGTTGATCATCCGAGATTGTCGTGCGGCAATCAACACTGAAGATACATTTTTGATCGCCGGACCGTGTGATCGGCTGATCTGTGAACATTTCGGAGTTGAAGAATGAATGAACGAATTAAAGAACTTGCTTTTGAGGCTGGATTAAAGTGGAAAGCACAACCTCCACATTATACCAATACCAATAACCCAATTGACTTTCCTGTGAGTGCTAATCGTGACTTGGAAAAGTTCGCCGAGTTGATTATCCGAGAATGTCTTTCATATGCCAAAGACAGTGACCTAGATTTTATGAAGTTTATGATTAAAAAACACTTCGGAGTTGAATGATGAGTGAATGGTCACATCTTCCTAATGCCAAACATGTCGATAGGGTGTTGGAATCACTTAAATTACATCCGGAAACATG
>Ga0214166_1000010_pt1 | contig 106021 bp, 117 predicted proteins | sample TroBogepilimnion_27_FD_153005 | JGI IMG/M metagenome (GOLD analysis project Ga0214166, IMG submission 153005) | Freshwater microbial communities from Trout Bog Lake, WI - Practice 18AUG2009 epilimnion v3 | ecosystem: Environmental > Aquatic > Freshwater > Lake > Epilimnion/Euphotic zone ...
GGCGCAGGCTATTGTCGAAGGTCGAGAGTACGATACTCGTATTAGTATTCCACTAGATATTCCAAATGATGAACTGCTCAAATATATGATAATGGCACATGAGCGTGGAATGACTTTTAACGACTATGTCGAAGAAGCACTCAAATATGCTATCGAAGAACACAAGCGTGACCCAGAAGCATTTAAGACAAGAACGGAAACATGGAAAGCTGATCATGACAATGCCTGATGAAAGGTACCGTGCTGTAATATGGGCATCGAATTTTTTAGGAGATATTGCTAACAATCCTAAAAAATATCCCAGGATTCCTAAAACAATTAGACAAGAGGCCTGGAGCATATTACGACATTATCCAAGTGATTGGGAAATGAGTCGAGTTGCCGAAAAAGTCCCAGAGGTATTCCAAGAAAGAATGGAACCTTTGTATAAGATGGTTAAACAATACAAACAGGATAAAGAAAATGAAACAGGAACTTGACGAATACCTATGCAAGGTCTATCCAAAGATATTTGCCAATAGGCACAAGGATATGACCGAGACAGCAATGTGTTGGGGTTTTGACTGCGGCGATGGTTGGTTTCAAATACTTAACCAACTCTGCAATAATATTCAACATCACATCAATTGGAAGAACAAAGACGGTGAAGTTGTGGCACAAGTTGTAGCAGACCAAGTTAAGGAAAAATTTGGCACACTACGGTTTTACTACACCGGTGGTGATGAATATATTTCCGGTCTTGTAAGTATGGCAGAAAGCATGAGTGGGGTCACTTGCGAAGATTGCGGTGCGCCGGGCGAAACTGGTGGCGGTGGTTGGATTACTACTCTATGCAAAACCCATCGTGAAGGACGAGCTCAAAAAAGAGCAGAAATGTTTAAGGAAGTATCATGAAAATCGGACTTAGTTATAGTCGCTGTGTTAGAGACATTATCGATGGCAAGGTAGACCTTGAGGATGTGCTACTTATTATTTCTCGTACAGATTTTAATCCAAATGTAGATACAGAATGGGATGGTATTTGGTCAGGTTATCACGGCTATAGTCCATGGAGTAATCCTGAATGGGTCAACTATGAGGACGAGGACGAAGAAAAGTTTCGCAAAATTAGTATCGAACTTTATGCGTCTGGTAGACTACATCAACCTCGCCAATTTGGCGCACACCCAAAACGACTACCGTATTACTGGCTCGAAGCAAGTCTACCGGCAGAAGAATTAGAATCTAATCCGTCTGTTAAACGAGCATGGGAACAATTTCAAATTGTTGCCGGGTTGTCAAATCCAACACCTGTTTTGAAAGACAACTTCTAATGAAAATCTTATCATTCATCAAATGGCATATTCGTAAACTAACATTAGATATGTGTCTATGGATGGTGTTTTGTTTTTGTGTATCTTCTTGGGCAAGTTCAAAAAATGAAACAATGTTCCAAATTGCGGCATTGATTTTCCTTTACGGTTTCTGTAAAATTACTTGGAGCCTTGTAAAAGAATCTTACAAGACGTTTGAAGAAGAACAGCAAAGTCTATTTGACACAATTAAAAACTCTGATAAAAAATAAGGAAAACTATGTTAGTACCAATGGTAATTGAGAAAACCGGACAAGGCGAACGTGCCTTTGATATTTTTAGCCGGTTGTTAAATGAACGCATCGTGTTCCTAAATGGACCAGTTGATGATCATAGTGCTCACTTGATTGTGGCACAACTATTACATCTTGAAAGTCAAGATGCAGAAAAGGACATCAACTTTTATATCAATAGTCCCGGTGGACTAGTTACAGCTGGTCTAAGCATCTATGATGTTATGCAGTTTGTTAAACCAGATGTCGCTACCTATGTTATGGGTCAGGCGGCTAGTATGGGTTCATTCCTTGCACAAGCAGGTGCCAAGGGTAAACGATTTGTTTTGCCAGAATCACGTACAATGATTCACCGTGTTAGCTCAGGTACTCCGGGAACTAAAGGTTCAGTCCATGTACAAGAATTACAATTCGAAGATGCAAAACGCACATACGAAGAAAGTCAACGTATCAATCGACGACTAACTGAGCTCTATGTCAAACATAATACAGCAGGCAAGAGTTACGAAGACATGTTTGAAACAATGAAGTTTGATACATTCTTGAGTGCAGAAGAAGCAGTTGCATTCGGACTTGCAGATAAAGTTGTAGAAAATCGACCTGCATAATAAACTACTGACAAAAATCTCCCACTAGGTGTAGTAAATAATTACACTTATGGGAGAATCATTATGGCATACACATTAATAATCTTAAGCATTACAGGCATCGGTAGTATATGGGTATTGAAAAGCCTACACCACGAGTGTAAAGCAAGAGAAAAAGAAAAAAGTATAGTCAGTTTTTTAGCAGAAGAGATTAAAAAACTTCGCAAAGATGTTAACGATTTGAAAAAATAACTGCTTGACATTTTTTAACTTAAATAGTATTATAATCACACAGCGGCCTTTTACGTCATTCAACCCGCTTTATAAATTCTGCATGTCGTCAAACTTGCTCATACAAAAAGGAGACTAGAGATGGCAAATTTACAACCAGTACAATATAAGTATACTTCAACAAAAGAATATCACGATGCATTTCCATGTGCATACCGCCAATGGCGTGCCGATAGCCATTGCAATCTAATTCATGGCTATTCGTTTAGTATGAAGTTTTACTTTGGAACCAACGACCTTGATGTTCGTAATTGGGCGGCTGACTACGGCGGTTTAAAAGAACTTAAAAAGATTTTAGAAGACCAATTCGATCATACACTTATTGTAGCCGCGGATGATCCAGAGATGGCGACATTTAAAATGCTACAAGAAAAGAACATGGCCAAGATTGTAGTCTTGCCTAGAATTGGATGTGAAGGTCTTAGTGACATGCTATACAAGTATGTAAATGGCGTTTACATTCCCGAAATGTGGGGACCAGGTGAAGCGGCTAGACTTTGGTGCTACCGTGTAGAAGTACGTGAAACACAATCAAATATGGCTTATTGTGAAGGTCACAGAGAATGGAATGAGGATCTATTTGCGTAAAATTTGGCGCCTTTGGGCAAAAGCACTAGGAGAGAAGGCAGGCAGCACAGATCAAGAATCCGATCGTGTTGCTTGTATCCGGACCTGTATTGTGCTATCATATATTATAACGAACTGCTTTATCATAGCAGGCGTTGTTAGGCATTGGTAAACTATGAAAGATAAAGATTGGTTAGACAAAATTAGTGTTGCTTATAAATCGTTTCCTTACCCAAATATAAACATTGAATTTTTTATACTTTGGCTCTATAGGCAATACGGAATTGTTCCTCCTGAAGAACGAAAGAAAAAGGATAAAGAATGAAAAAGATTTTAGTAACAGGTGGCGCTGGCTTCTTAGGAAGTCATCTCTGCGAACGTTTAGTTAAAGAAGGGCACCATGTACTTTGTGTTGATAATTATTTTACAGGTAGTAAAAAGAATATTGAACACCTGCTCGACTATAAAAACTTCGAAGTTATTAGACAAGATATTTGTTTACCATTGTATGTTGAAGTAGACAAAATTTATAATCTTGCTTGTCCAGCAAGTCCATATTACTATCAATGGGATCCAATCCAAACGATGAAGACCAGTGTTATTGGTTCTTATAATATGCTAGGATTAGCAAAACGCACCGGTGCTAAGATTCTACAAGCATCAACTAGTGAATGCTACGGTGATCCAACCGTACATCCACAGCCAGAATCATATTGGGGTAATGTAAACCCAATCGGTATTCGTAGTTGCTATGATGAAGGCAAACGTGCCGCAGAAACGTTATTCATGGACTACTATCGCACACACAATGTTAAGGCCAAAATTGTCCGTATTTTCAACACATATGGACCTAAAATGTCACAAAATGACGGCAGAGTTGTCAGTAATTTTGTGGTTCAAGCACTACAAGGCAAAGACATTACTATCTACGGAGACGGTATGCAAACCCGTAGTTTCTGTTATGTCGATGATCTTTTGGATGCTATGCAGGCACACATGAATCATCCAGATGACAATTTCATTGGACCTGTTAACATTGGTAATCCAGGAGAGTTCACCATGTGGGAATTAGCACACAAGGTAATTGAGCTAACTAATAGTAAGAGTCAACTCCTACAGATGCCTCTTCCTCAAGATGATCCAAAACAACGTCGCCCGGATATTACATTAGCAAAGAAAATGCTCAACTGGGAACCTAAAATTAATTTGGAACAAGGTTTAATTAAAACTATAGATTATTTCCGTACCGTGGTATAATGAAATTTAGAATTAATAATAAAGAAACGTTTTTTAATCAATTTGTTGCGTTAAAAATAACGTATCTTCTATGCGGCATATACTCTTTAGCAACACTACCTATAGAGTATTGGTACTATCCTATTATAGGTTATGTATGCCTTGCCTCATCTTATATTATTAGTCATGCATACTTTGGACACGAACAATATCAAGTTAACAAGATAGGAAAAATTGTACTGGCATTTATAACAACAATCGGTGCAGTTAGTCCTGTTATATTCTGGAAATCCCTACACTGGTATCATCACACCTATCCTGATACTGAAAAGGATATCCATAGTCCTAAGACAGGATTTTTAAATTCTTTTATTCTATGGTATTATAAGGCATCTAGTTTTGATAAAGTCATGGTCGATAAAAGAACCGTTGCTGTATATCTGCGAGCAATGAAGGATCCTGTTATAGCATTTTTCTCAAAATATACGGTGGCCATTAACCTTGTCTTTGTTTTAATATTGCTTTTAATAAATTGGCATATTCTAATGTATGTATATTTTGCAGGATATGTCCTCGATCATATCAGAAGTGGACTTGTTAATTCTGTATGCCATATGAAATTCCCTGGTAATTATAGGAATTTTAATACAAACGATGATAGCCAAAATAATCTATTAATAGGTATAGTCTCGTTTGGATTTAGTTGGCACAATAACCATCATGCGCTCCCGCAACAATTAGATACAAAAGTAAAATGGTGGGAATGGGATATGCAATATTATTTGGGCAGATTAATCATGGCAATCTTCCCCGTTGACAAAAATGAAAAACAAGTGTAAAATATACACATGACAACATTCGAAGTAGGCAATATTTTATCGACTCCGGTATTATCTATATCCGAACCACCAAAAAATAACATTACTTTTAATGTAGGTCCATCGGAAATGTTAAAGGTAACTGAAGATGGATTTTATGTTAAAGGTGTAAAGGTAGAAGCTGACGAAAAAGAAGCAGCCTCTGTGTACAAGGCTTTTAAAGCATTTTTAGTTTATCATGCACTCACAAGGAATATTTAATGAGTAATTTTCGTAATTGGTACGTTCGCAACCAGGATGTGATCACAGGATTTGTTATCGGTTGGTGTACATTTGCAGGCATCAATGATTTGACCCAGGGACAATATATTTGGGCCGGAGTCAATTTTGTCCTTGCATATCTCAACTACAAACTGCAAGATTTCAGACTGCAATGACAACTTGGACCGTAATCATCGACGAAGCAGATGACGGCAGTGGTGATTTAATAATGCCGTTACCTCAAGACCTTCTAGACCTCCAAGGTTGGAAAGAAGGTGATGTGTTAGAATGGATTGACAACAACAACGGCACATGGAGCCTCAAGAAAGTTAAAAATGGATAAAATATGGTAATAAAACGTCTGGGATTCGCGTGTAAGTGGATTGATCATGCAGGTCAGGTTGACGGCATCAAACCCAATGACGATGCTAAACAATACAATACCGGCTCCACTACCGTTGCATGGTTAAATAGACAAACAAAAGATGTAGCAGAACAAAAGCTATGGGACCTAATGGTAGCCAATATCGAGTCTGTTCGAAAACTTGTCGATCGTGTAGGAGCACTTGATGAAAATCTTAGAATGGTACGACTCGGTAGCGATATCCTACCTGTCTATACTCAGTCAGATTGGAGCTGGTTTTGGCGGCTTCCCGATACTAGAGCATATTGCGAAAAAGGATTTAGAGCCGTGGGAGATCTGGCTCGTGAGAGGGGCGTTAGGCTCTCTTTTCATCCTGGGCAGTTTTGCGTGTTGGCATCTGATAACCCAGATATTGTAGATCGTAGCATAGAGGAGTTTGAATATCATGCAGATATGGCCAGGTACATGGGATACGGTAAGTCGTTTCAGGACTTTAAAATCAACGTCCACATTGCGGGTAGAGCCGGTACAGAAGGCGTCCGACAAGCCTACAAAAGACTCTCGCCCGAAGCAAGAAATTGTATCACAATCGAAAACGAGGAAATAAGTTATGGCTTGGATGATTGCCTTGAGTTGGCTGATGTCGTTCCTATCGTATTGGATATTCATCACCATTGGTGTAAGACAGGAGAATACATCTCCGCCATGGACCCCCGTGTTGATCGGGTCATTCAGTCTTGGCGTGGGGTTCGCCCTACTTGCCACTATTCTGTTAGTCGCGAAGATTGTCTTGTCGGTCATGACCCTATGATTCCACCTAACAAGGCTCAATTGTTACAAGAAGGTTATAAATTGCAAAAGCTCAGAGCACATTCTAACTTCTACTGGAATACAGCAGTAAATGAATGGGCACTGAGCTTTCTACACAGATTCGATATTATGGCCGAATCTAAAGCCAAAAATTTAGCCAGCTTTGAACTGGCTAAACAGGCAAAAAGATTAAACCTTATTTGATCTAGGTGTCTTTGCTTTAATTGCCGCTGCCTTTTTAGGGGCGGCTTTTTTTGCGACTGGTTTAGCGGCCGGCTTTTCTGCTTTAGGAGCACGTGGTTTACGTGGCTTCTTAGCAGGAGCTGGTGTTTCTTCAACATCAGGAGCTAATGATGGAGCTACTGGTGCAACTTCAGGAACAGGTTCTTGAACAACAGGTGTTTCTGGAACTGCTAAAACAGGTGTTTCTACTTTGTACGGTGCAGCCGTTTCTGGATCAGCTGGTTTGTTATTTCTTGTCTTAACTAACAAATAAGCAAGAGCACCAATGACCACAAGAGCAATAATAAATTCCATTTTAAGGATTCCTTTATAAAAATGTGCTTATATTTAAGTCTCACTAAATATCTATATAACAAAAAACGGAGGGCAATTTTACCGCTTTAACTAGGTAGATAACTACCAACACATTTATTTGGAGTAATGCAATGCCCAACAGCATCCAATCAGCAAACATACTCGTAGATGAGTACGATGCACAAGACGACGAATCCGCAGAAGATTTTACTTTTATTTTACATTCAGATGGAAGTTTAAAATCTTTTTCAATACCACAGCACTTAATGAGTGATATACCCGAAGAAGCAAAAATGATTTTAGAACTATTCGGTATAGACGATGTACAGGAACTAACAAACAGAGTACTACACTAACGCCTTTGATAAAACTACTTTTTAAGGTAAATACACGATTAGCAGTTTTATCAAGGAAGATACATGCCTTTACGTCCTCCCGAATTCATCAATGGTATTGAATTAGGAACAATTTTATCCGGCGAAAAACATTACATGCCACTTACGGCATATGATCCAGATCCTCTGGCAGGTCCTATAATCTATTCTACTAATAGTAGTCTCCCTGGAAACCTACAACTTGACCCAACTACCGGATACCTATACGGATATCTATCAACACAAACTGAATATCTAAAACATTACACTATTACCGTTAAAGCAACCAAGCATCAAAGAATAACCAATGCTCAAGTAACTGCCACAAATACATTTACACTAACGGTTTTAGGAAGGAATCAAAACAAAATATCTTGGGTAACTCCTGCAAATTTAGGAAATATAGAAGAAGGTATTACCAGCGAGTTATCAGTAGTTGCAACACAAACTAGCGTAACTAGCAATTTAAAATACAAATTAGTTCCAGACAATTCTTTACCGAGAGGTTTGTCGTTATCCACATCAACAGGTGATATTATTGGGTACGCAACTACAAGTGGAAACTTTTCTTTTACGGTGCTGGCAAGTACTGCAACATACGGTGATTCGATAATAACTGCTACCACTGCAATGTACGCATTTGCTACACAAACATTTAATTTAAATATAATTCCTGTATCAACTGAATACACTAGCATTTATGTAAAACCGTTTTTAACACCGTCACAGAATCAAGAATGGACTAACTTTATCACTAGCTCTAGCATCTTTCTACCAGAATTACTTTACAGAGCAGACGATCCTGCATTCGGTGTACAAACAGAATTGAAAATGTTTTTAGAATTTGGAATAGAACGTCTTAATATTGCAGAATATGTTCCAGCACTTGCACAGCATTTTTATATGAGACGCTTAGGATTTGGATCTGTTAAAACTGCAATTGCCAAAGATAGCAATGGCAATCATGTGTACGATGCAGTTTATGTAGATATTATTGACGATCTCGAAGGAGCAAAATCAGCAGTTAGTATAAATGGCAACGTTTATTACCCAGGGAGCATAAACAATATGCGTAACGCTTTAGAATCGTTGACTTTAGGTGACGGTTCTACTATCAAAATAGATCCCAAACATTTACCAAGATTTATGCAAACCGTTCAAAGTGGTTCGCAAAATAACAATGCATACATAAAAGCTGTTATTTTATGCTATACATTACCTGGACAGGCAACCAAAATTACCAATAGAATACGTGCTTCTAAATTTAACTTCCAAGACATAAACTTTATAATAGATCGTTTGGTTGTTCAAAATAGCCTAGATCAAGACGGTGCAACATATTTGGTATTCAACAAACGATCGATAAATTAAAAAAATAACAGCAGAATTTATATTGAATAAATAATAGAACGCATAAGTTATGGAGTCTTTTAGATGGCATCTACAATCACAAATTTAATCAACACTATTAATGTTGCATTTCCTGTCGCAGGGCAAGACAACGATAGTCAAGGGTTCAGAGATAATTTCAACATTATTCAACAATCGCTTCTAGCAACAGAAAGCGAAATTGAAAATATTCAAAATACGGTCAACACATTAGGTGGTAGTGTTTATAGCACAGCTACACACATCGTTGCATTACAAGATGTATCTATTGGAACTGCAACAAATGTTGTATTGAGTGTAGATCAAGGTACTGGAGACTTAATTATTACAGGTGATTCAGCATCGGGAGTTGTAGTAACATTATCCGAACAGGTTACTGCTACGGTTGTAAATGCGTTAACTGATTCTGTAACTAACTCAACTACAGGAACATTCGGAGTGCAAGATGTTAAGAACATATTAACAGGTGCAACCGTTTATTTCCAAAGTCAAACACGTACGGTAACTAGCGTAGATCATAGTACAAATTATATCACCGTTACTCCAGAATTTACGGTTCCTCCGTTTAGTGTAGGGACTATTTTAACATTCCAAAATCCGTACAATAACCCAGTTGGCAACTTGTATATCACTGGTGATATCTTTGCTTCAGGAAATATTACCGCGTATGCAGGTGCTCCATCTGATGCAAGACTTAAAGAAAATGTTGTTACCATTACAGATGCACTTTCTAAAGTCAACTCGATGCGTGGTGTATTTTATGATTGGACTGACAGCTATCTTGAAATGCTTAACTTCTCTCCGTTGTTACCAAAACACGATACAGGCGTTATAGCACAAGAAGTACAAGAAGTTGTACCGGAAATTGTTTTCATGAAATCAAACGGTGATTTGGGTGTTAAGTATGAAAAACTTGCTGGATTCTTTATTGAAGCCATTAAAGAATTAAGTGCAAAAGTTGATACATTACAAGCTCAAGTAAATGCATTAACTACAGGCACCAATGTTTAATCCTCTAATTGAAAATATTAGTAAATTAAAAGACCAAGATCTAGAAAAAAAGATTTTAGATCTTAGTCAAAAATATGGTATGGCATTAAGATTGGGTCAGGGCGGACTAGCACAACAGATCGTTATTACTTTAGAATCTTATAAAGAAGAATACAGAATTCGTCAAGCTCAATCATTGCAAAAAATACAAGAAAAACAAAAAGACCAAGGAATAGACGATCTTATAAATGTCAAATGATCAAGCACAATTTGTATGGCCTACTACATTTGCCTGTACACTAATTTCAGATAACAACATAATTCCAAACTTATACTCCATAAGTGTTAGCATAGTTCCTATTGAAAATTCACCAGGCGACATATCTTTAGGTTATAAAAGGTTAAGATACTTTGTCGACGAATACTTAAACCATAGTGTGTTTATTTGTAAAGATAATCCACTTGTTCCGTCTTTATCAAACATTAACACCAATTTGGTAATTTTGCCAACTGAACCATACGACTACTTTGTTGGTAGTGTGCTGTTCACAAAATTTTTAGTAATAACTGAAAAATATTTCCATGTTGACGTTATTACTATTGACAGCTCCGTAGGAGATCATGTAAGCTATACTTTATTAGATCCAAATGAATGTGGGTTAGATTTAGATGGCGATCATTGGTGGAATTCAGACTCAACTTATACTGGACATGGTTCAGATACAAGTTGGGGAGAGTTAGTTGATCAAACAGCGCCTAGATTCGAACCCCGAGTCATCAAAGGCGGAAAAAGTGAAGATTGACAATTACGGTCGAGTATCAATAACAGAACAAGAAGCATTTGACGCAATATACACAGGTAAACTAAAAAGTTTAGACGGTGTAACAATCGACGGCAATATTGAAAAATATAATCTCGGCCGAACACAAAACGCAGATCGTATCCCTACACTTCTTCCTCAAGAAGATCTATCAGAAATCAGTAAAGAATTCTTTGACGAATCTAACCAATGTAATTGGTTCATGCCAAATGATTACTGCCCAAACTTAGTAGAAATGCTGTACGGCATGTGTACTACTCCAGAGCAAACAGATAGAGTAAGCCAAGAATTAAAATTGTTTATCGAGCACGGAATGTTTGATCTACTATTTTATCTCAAATATCTTGTTGATACTATGAGACAAAATAAAATCGTTTGGGGTGTAGGACGTGGCAGTAGTGTAGCAAGTTATGTACTCTTTTTAATAGGGGTTCATAAAATTGACAGCCTTAAATACAATCTAGATATACACGAATTTCTAAAGGAGAAACAAAATGGTCTATAAAACAATGCAGGGTAAAGTTATCGATATGGAAAAATTAATGCAACAGAACGAGTTGACACCTGCTGTAGGAAATGCTAAAATGAATGCTAGAGGTGACAAGTTAGGTGCTGGTGGCAAGATTGTTCAAACTAGAGAAGAAATTGTCGCAGAGTATTACGAAACAAATCCAAAGGCTGCTAAAGCAAATAAAGCACCAGCGGTTCAAACTATCGTAGAAGAACCTGTTGCACCTGTAAAAAATAAAAATAACCCACAGGGAACTAAATGAAAGTTGAAGGAACTATTGTCCCGTTACGCAATATGATTATTGCTAGCGATATGGAATTTGGAAACGAAACGTTAAAAAGCGGACTCATAGTCCTAAGCGATAACGGTAAAACTAGAGGTATTCGCCCTCGCTGGTGCAAGGTATTTGCTGTAGGACCAGAACAAACAGATGTAACAATTGGTCAATGGGTCTGTGTAGAACACGGACGTTGGGGACGGACTATCGAACTTGATGTTGGAGAAGACGATCCTATTGAACTCAGAGTCATCGATCCTAATGCTGTCATGATGATTGCAGACGAAAAACCAGACGATGTAACTCTTATCAAGAAAGACTAACATGGGACACAAGTATCAAGTTGATGTAGCATCAATTGCTGGACAGATCAATGCTGCCGTATATGAGCAGTCCAGTGGCTACAACGACGGATTTATCGGTTGGGGATACAAACAAGACCTTTATAGAATCAAATGGATCTTAGATGAAGCCCTTAAAAGATCCCCAACATACTCCGGAGAGCAAGAGTGGATCCGCGAGCAAGAAAAGAAACAAGTAATTAAAATCCTGTCCGGAAAATGAAACTATTATACGACGACTACAACGATGTATGGGTGTGGGTCGAAACTAACGACCACAATACTGAACTAAGTCCAAGATTTGATGAAGAAGAAGATGCTAAATTTTGGATGAGTAGAATTATCAATATAGTGAAGAAAAATGATATTCAATAAAATTAAAGATCTCAAATCCAAAGGCTTAAAAATTGGAATAACTTTTAGTACATTTGACCTGCTTCATGCAGGTCATATTGCTATGTTAGCTGAAGCCAAAAATCACTGCGATTACCTAATTGCAGGACTTCAAACTGATCCAACTATCGATCGTCCGGATACAAAAAATAAGCCTGTACAGAGCATTGTGGAAAGACAAATTCAATTAGCCTCTTGCAGATTTGTTGACGAGGTAGTAGTATATACAACAGAGCAAGACTTAATTGATCTTATTCTTATTTTACCAATTGATGTTCGAATTCTAGGCGTTGAATATCAAAGCCAAGATTTTACAGGTCGTGCAGAAGGTGCTCATAAGAATATAGAACATGTCTTTAATAGTAGAGACCATAGTTTTAGTTCATCTAGTCTACGTAAACGTGTAGCATCAGCAGAAGGAAAAAAGAAATGAAAGAGTTTGTAGTTAAAGAAAACGACGGTTTCAGACTTCGTGTTAAATCATGGAAGTGTTTAAACCCTAATGATTTAAATTCTATTGAATTTATCCAGGAAACTTTAAGAGAGGGTGATGTTGAGCAAAGTTCAGCTTACAATTTCTTTATGACCGACAACGAAATTAAAACACTTGCAGAAGGATTATCATCATGAGTAGTGGATATGCAATACCTGAGGCAAATTATGAAGAAGCAGCTAAAGTAATGGCGGTACCAAATGAAAAAGTAAAGAAACTAGGTTTCTTTAAACGTTGGTTACTTAAATCAGTTAAAGATGTTGTAAAAGCAGAACGAGACTTAAATGAATTTCGAACAAATATAATTTCTAATCAGAAAAGTACCAGGATAGGAATTCAACTAGACTCTAAAAGTATCGATCAACCAGAACGAGCAATTCAGTTTACTATCTATACAGCCAACGGCGGTCGTGTTGTTGAAACTAGACGATATGATAGAAAAACTGATCGTCATACTAACGGCCTGTATGTCATTACTAACGATCAAGATTTTGGTCGTGAAATTGATAAAATCATTTCTATGGAGAGTTTGCGTGGATAAATGTAATGTTTGTCACAACCAATATAGTCCAGATTGTGACTGGAATCAAGGACGATGCCCTAATCATCCACCTATGATTAAAATTCAACCTAAAGATACAAGCCGAGGGCATTTTATTGTTAGTCTTGTAAAGAGTTTAATTCGTATCGGTGCAGGCAGTGCATTGATTATGGGCCATATTTGGTGGGCAGGCTTTTTGCTAATCTTTGCAGAATTTTTAGGCATTTTAGAGGAAATAGTATGAAAGAACTTTGGACAGAAAAGTATCGTCCTAAAAAAATTGATGACTATGTGTTCCGTGATGCGGCACAACGTAAACAAGTCGAGTCTTGGATCAAAGAAGGCAGTATTCCCCATCTGTTGTTAAGTGGTGCTGCCGGCATTGGTAAGACTACACTTGCTAAAGTTCTTTGTAATGAATTAGGTATTGAAGATTTTGACATTTTAGAAATCAACGCAAGTCGAGATAATAACGTAGACACCGTACGTGACAAGATTGTCAACTTTGTACAAATGATTCCGTTTGGACCATTTAAGGTTGTATTGCTTGACGAAGCAGATTACTTAACTCCTAACGCACAGGCTATCTTGCGTGGTGTTATGGAACAATACTCTAGCACCAGCCGATTCATTCTAACCTGTAACTATCCCAATCGTATCATTCCTGCGATTCATAGTCGCTGTCAAGGATACCATGTTGAGAAAACTGATCAAACAGAATTCACTGCTCGTGTTGCTACAATTTTAGTCAACGAAGGTATTGACTTTGATTTAGATACATTAGATACTTACGTCAAGTCTACCTATCCAGATTTGCGTAAATGTATCAACATGGTACAACAACATATTACAGGTACACAACTTGCGGCACCTAGCGCAGAAGCAGACTCCGGTGACTACCGCATCGAGATGGTCGAGTTGTTTAAAAAGGGTAAAATTCCCGAAGCACGTAAATTGTTATGTGCTAAAGCTCGTCCAGAAGAAATTGAAGATATCTTCCGTTGGATGTATGACAACTTAGATTTGTTTGGAAAAACTGAAGAAACTAAAGATAGTGCATTGTTAATTATTAAACAAGGACTAGTTGATCATACACTGATTGCAGATCCAGAAATTAACCTTGCGGCCTGCTTGGTGAAGCTGGCAAGATTACAATAAACAGAACCGCATAGTCGGTTGCAGGTCGAGTACTATGCGGTTCTATTATGTTAAGTATTGTTAGATTTACTCGTTATCAATCTCCTTATAGATACTTAAAATTTCCTTCACTACAGGATGACGCTCGACATCTTTAGTCTCAAACCTTGCCATAGCTATCATACGATAATCACCTCCTTGGCCGTACAATGAGCAGAATTCTAGCAGACCGTTTTCTCTTGGCCGATCAGCCTGGTTTAAGTCGCCGGTTACTACCATACGTGAGTTTTCACCCAAACGTGTTAGTAGCATTTTCATCTGTGAGGGTGTTGCGTTTTGCATTTCGTCTGCAACGATAAACGCATTTTTAAAAGTACGACCACGCATATAAGCAAGTGGACTGATTTCAATCACACCGTCTTCTAGCATTTCCTGGATTTCTCTAGGATGATAGTACTCTTCGAAAACATCAAAAATGGGACGAGTCCATGGTTCCATTTTTTGGTTTAGTGTTCCTGGTAAGAATCCATGTTCTTCATCAACACTAACCGCGGGTCTTGTAACAATAATCTTATTGATTGATCCTTCTTTAAATAGTTTAATAGCCATTTGCACAGCCAGCATTGTTTTACCCGTACCCGCAGGTCCGATGGCAAAAACAATGAATTTTCTTGGATTTTTTAACAATTCTAAATAGTTTTCCTGCGAAATATTTCGTGGAACTATTAGAACTTGTTGCTTTCTTTTCAAATAGGGCTTGATAGCTATCAAGTTATTTGACTCAGGCATAGATCGAGGATCTCGATTTACCTGCTCTTTGATGTTACGTCGTTTGGCTCTAGGCAATTTTACCTCCTTGGCAATATCGACCTGCGTAGATATTTACATTCATTTGAAAAAAATGGCGTGTAATGCCTTTAAATTGATCCTGACATCCTAGCATAAATAAAAACAATAAAGAGAATAACTATGCACGACATCATCGACATAATTAAAAACGTACAGACTTTAAGCGAAAACAATAATGCTTTTAAGGTTCTAAAAGACTTTGAACGAGTGATTGACGAGCTAGATATCTACGTATTTAAAAACTGGGAAGAAGGAGAGCTTCTGTCCGGACCTGACGTAAACAGATACAGCGTTACCTGTGCGTTTATGTGGCCCAAGGAAGAAATGCCAGATCCCGAAGGCGCACAGCGTTTAAATGATTATGGATGTAAAGTTGTTTATAAGAAAACACACATAATGGTTCCTAGAAAAATCAAGACACCCGCTGACTATCGTCCAGGTACCAAGAAAGGCAAAATTGATGCACACCCAGTTTGGGTTGTAGAAATTACAATGCCTAAGAAATTGATGCAAGATATATACATAGGTAAAGAAAATCAAGAGCACAATCAAATGGCAGAATTTATGAAGTATCGTCAAGATGCTAGTGTTGATTCTAACGAAGTTGCTCAGGAGTCCCCAGAAAATGCAGAAGCAGAAACAACACCACCAAGCGCTTAACGAAGGTCTACGTCCTAATGACTTAGAAGAGTTTGTTAGTGATCTATTCACCGTAGATCAGTACCGTAGTAAGATGGGTGAAGACAAAGACATTGTTGTCTTAGGATTCCGTGTCAATGAAAAATATCCTGCAACTGATTTAATGGAATTTCTTGAAAGAGGATACAACTACATTTTAGATGCTGACATGAGCACAGGTGAAGAAAATGATGGAAAGTACCAAGTGTTTGTTGAAATAGAAAGAACCAACAAATTACCAGGACAATTAAGAGATATTCTTCGAGGCATTGGACAACTTACAAATATTAAAGAATGGCGATTTAGATATCAAAAGCAACCTAGTAGTGTAGAGTTCAGTGAAGAAACCGTTATGGAACATATTCCATTAACACCTGTAGAATACGAATCAAAAATTTTAGAAATAAAAAATATCGATGTTAAGGAATTCTTTGACCAAGGTAGTATGGATGTAGAACTCGACGAAGATAATAATTTAACATTTAGAAAACCATACTCCGGAGATGTTACTGCAAAATTTATTGCCATCGGTGATTATGAAGATGTTAAACATACGGTTGCTGGTGGAATTAGTCTAGACGAAAGCAGCCAAAGCCAAGTGTTATTTTTAAACAAATACATTGGCAACTACGATATCAATAAGATAGGAAATAAGTTTTTAATTAGAAACGGCAGTAAAGCAGTAGTAATTGAAAAAGGTAGGTGGTAAATGTGGCAGATAAATTGGATACTTAGTTTAGTATCTGAAGCAGTTTGGACTTCTCTTTTAATTGGAAGCCTAATAGCCCTTGCAGGAACTTATGTATTAAAGTTCATTAAACCTTTTGCAATCTACGGAAGCATTATTCGTCCGGTTGCTATAATCATTGCCTTCTTTGCAGTTTATTGGCAAGGAGGCTTTGATAACGAAAAGAAGTGGCAGGCCAAAGTTAAAGAAATGGAAAGCAAGGTTGCTGTAGCAGAAGCTGAAAGTAAAGATGCTAACACGGAACTTGTAAAAGTAAAAAAGAAAAAATCCAAAGTTAGAAAAGAGTACATTACAACGGTAAAAGAACGTATTGTGGAAAAAGAAAAACTAATCGATGCTGAATGCAAAATAGATCCAAGCGTTCCACAAATCTTAAATGATGCCGCTAGGAATATCGCTAAAAAGGGAACCGTAACAATAGGACCAATAGAAGAGGTGAAGAAATGAGATACTTAGTCATTCCTTTATTGTTGCTATCTGCATGTTCCACTACCGTTCCTGTAACTATGAAGTTTCCAGAGGCACCTAGTGAATTGATGCAGGCATGCCCTGACTTAAAAACTTTAGATCCTAATACTACAAAATTAAGTGATATATTAGAAGTTGTTACAGACAACTACGGCCAATACTACGATTGTAAAGCAAACGTAGATGATTGGATAGAGTGGTATAACACTCAAAAGAAAATATTTGATAAGGTAAGTAAATGAAAAAACTACTATTAGCAGGTTTAACAACTATGACCTTATCAGGGTGTGCATTTGTTGATGCATACTTAATGACCAACTTTGATCCTAACGAATATCAAATAATCACCGGTGTTCGCTTGCAAGCACAGCAGGCAAAAGCACAATGCGATGATGCCGCTGTAAGCAAAACTAATTCTGTTAAGATCGAATCAGATACACAATTGTTTGTGCTGTATAGCGAGCACATTCCTCGCAACAAGGACCTAATAGAGGCCAGCAAAAATTTACACGATATTGCCAAAGGGTTAAGCGACCAATACGGCAAAGGTGATAAAGTAAGTCCTGCATTTTGTAAGATTAAGTTTCAAAGTATAGAAACATCTGCAGATAGGATCCAGGACGTTGTTGCAAGGAGACCTAGATGAGCGTAGAACAACACCAACAAGCACTAGAAGTTAGTTACAATGGATCACAAGATCCTAATGTACAACAGGCAGCGTCTACTGCCAACCAATATACAGAAATGTTAAAAACAGGTCAAATAACTAAAGACGAGTATGTACAACTTATGGAAGACATCGTTAGAACAAATAACATCAATAAGAATGTAGATAATCAACAAGTCTTAGAATATATGAATACTGCAATTAACGGATTAATAACATTGGCATCATTAGCATAAGGAATATATATGTCAGACTTTATTTTAACACAGGATCAATTGGCCCAGATACTTCCGGGTAATCCTTACATTGAACACTGGTACCATGCACTATCAGAAGCACTACCAGATTACGATATTACATCACCGCAACGTATTGCTTGTTTCTTAGCACAATGCGCTCACGAAAGTGGAGGGTTTACTGCTATCCAAGAAAACTTAAACTACAAAGCAGAAAGCCTATGCCGCGTATGGCCTAGATATTTTAACGCAGGTAATGCCGACGACTACGCACATCAACCAGAAAAAATTGCCAACAGAGCATACGCAGGTCGTATGGGCAATGGTCCAGAAGAAAGCGGAGATGGTTGGAAATTTTGCGGGCGTGGATTAATTCAATTAACAGGTCGCCAAAACTACCAAGCGTTTGCAGATAGTTTGCAAATGAGCATCGACGATGTTCCAGAATATCTAGCCACATTTGAGGGCGCTGTACAATCAGCATGTTTCTTCTGGGAAAGCAATAACCTAAATCAATGGGCTGACAAAAGCGACATGACAACACTAACTAAAAAAATTAACGGGGGAACATTAGGACTAGAAGATCGTATGAACCGTTATCAGCACGTATTATCAATATTAGGAGCATAAAATGGCATTACTAGATTCAATACTAGGGTTACTGAATAAACAACCAAAGGACGAAACTGCACCAAAACCACCAGTAGGTAGTCGAAGTGAGCGTGAAGCAAAAATCAAAGACAAGGCAGGACTTGTTATCAATATTTTTGCTCTACTACTAGCAGTTAACACATGGTATGGTGGTAAGTTAGGAAGTACCATCCTTAACAATACCATCAAAGCCAACGACACTTATAGTTTTTATCAAGCAAAAGCAATTAAACAAAGTTTAGCCGAACAGAATTTGTACGAAGCAGAACATAACGGTGATAAAGCTCGTGCTGAAGAAATGAAAGCTAAAATTGATCGTTACGAAAATGAACCCAAAGAAGGCAAGAAAGACTTGCTAACAAAAGCACAAGCATTAGAAGCAGAACGTGACGATGCTAAGTTACGAAGTCCTTGGATTGGATACGCTAACACCGCATACCAATTAGCAATTGTATTCTTATCAGCAAGTATTCTTGCTGTCAGTATGCCAATGTTCTGGGGTAGCTTTGTTGTTGCAGCCTTTGGTCTAAGTTTAAGCCTACAGGGCCTATTCCTATTTTTCTAAATTATAACCCACTTTAATCTAGATTAAACTACCGCTTAAATAATAGTACACTATTATGGGGCGGTTTTTTAATGGATCCACTAACACTCTTTGCGTTGGCGAATGGAGCTGTCTCTGCTGTCAAGGCTGGGTGTAAACTCTACAAGGATATCAAAGGCGCCGCTGGCGAAGTAAAAGAAGTCCTTAAAGACTTAGACGATCAATTTAAAAAACTACATCCCGCCGATAAACCCGCTACCTTAGAACAAAGAAATGCCTATGTAGAAGAGCGCAATCGTGTTGTTGAGTTAAACAGAAAAGCCAATGCCGATGAACACACAGGTGTTTATACAGAAATTGGTAATCATCTTGGCGCATATTATGACAATATGTATAAGTGCATAGCAATCTTTGAAGAAGAAGAAAGACGTGCAAATACTGAAGTGTATACCGGTGATGCTAGTCTAGGAAAACGTGCTCTACAGCGTGTACTAATGCGTAAGCAGTTAGAACAAATGAGCATAGAATTACGAGAGTTAATGGTTTATCAAAGCCCGCCCGAACTAGGTGCTTTGTATACAGAAGTCGAAGCAATGATGAAAGAAATGGGCAAACAACAAAAAGTACTTATTGCACAGCAAATGGCACGAGAAAGAATGCTTAGTGCCAAACGTAGAAAACGTATTGATAAAGTTTGGGAAGAAGCAATATGGGGTATTTGTGTGATTTCATGCGCGGCAACATTCGGAGTATCTATGGCAATGGTTGTAGAAGATCGTATACAAAAATACCCACAATACGGTACTGAGTGGATTCCTAAAACTGAAAAACGCAGACAGGAAGAATCTAAACCTCAGATTTATATAGGCAGATAATAAATATATTAAACACTAGGAGCAACTAATGGCAGACGAAGAAGTAAAGCTAAGTGCTAGCGAAAAGAAAAAAGAAGACTGGATGAACAGCAAATGGCGTCCTATGATGGGCTGGATGTATATGCTAGTCTGTACTATGGATTTTGTAGGATTCCCAGTTCTATGGAGTTTACTACAAGCATATGACCATGGACAAGTTACTAGTCAATGGCAACCATTAACATTACAAGGTGCTGGATTATTTCACATAGCAATGGGTGCTGTTATTGGTATTAGTGCATATGGTCGTACACAAGAAAAATTAGGTGGAGCAGCTGGCCCAACAATGAGCTTTCCACAAGGAGCAGGTACAACCTATGTACCACCAGGACAAGGCAATGTCAATGTAAGCAACCAACCTGGTATGGGTGGCAGTTTTGGAGGATCATCAAATGGCGGATTCGGTTCATCATCAAGCGGGGCTTCAGCATTTGGCGCTCCGGCAGCAGGAGGCTTCGGTTCCTCATCCGGCGGTTTTGGTTCAACAACGTCAGCACCTGCCTCAAGTGGGTTTGGCGGAGGCGGCTTTGGAAGCGCACCTGCAACAACAGCGGCAGTTACAACAGGGTTCGGAGGCAAACCAGCACCAGCCCCAACAACATTTCCAGCAATTTAAAGGATAACAAAATGAAAAAATTATTAGTCGCATTATTAGCAACTGCATTTGTCGGAGTAGCATTTGCCGAAGCAGAAGTAAAAGAAGTCTGTCATGACAAAGTAGATAAAGCCGGTAAACCATTAATGGATAAAAAGACCGGACAACCTGCACAAGAATGCAAGAAAATCAAAGTACATAAAAAGTTAGAAGGTGAAGCAGTACCAACAAAGAAATAATTAGTACTTGACACAAACCAAAAGGTATAGTATAATTTACTATACCTTTTTCTAATTATGGATCATTACTCTACATTAGGCGTTAATAAAGACGCTAGCCAAGACGAAATCAAAAAAGCATATCGTAGTCTTGCGAGTAAACACCATCCAGATAAAGGTGGGGATACTGCTAAATTTCAAGAAATCCAAACTGCGTATGCCACACTAAGCGATCCGGAAAAACGAGCAGAATACGATAATCCTGCTCCTCAATTCCAAGGTGGTCATTTTGGTGGTGGTATGCCTCCGGGTTTTGAAGATATCTTTGGACAGATGTTTGGCGGACATCCGTTCGGAGGCGCATTTAGTCAAAGACATCGACAACCACAACGTAACAGAACACTAAACATCCAAACTAGCATTACATTAGAAGAAGCATTTCACGGTAAAGACTTGATTGCTAATCTAACACTACCAAGCGGGCGTGATCAAATGCTAGAGATAAAAATTCCCGCAGGTGTACAAGATGGTACCGTATTGCGATTGGCGGGTATGGGCGATGATAGCATACCCGGAGTACCAAAGGGCGACATACATTTAACCATCAATGTTACATCACACAATATTTTTCAACGCCAGGGCGACGACTTAGTTAGTAGTCTCAATATCAATTGTATAGATGCCATTATAGGTAAGACCGTAAACGTTAATACAATCGACGGTAAAACTCTTGAGCTTACAATTAAGCCCGGTACACAGCACGGACAAATTTTAGCAGCCGCAGGTTATGGTATGCCTAAAATGTCAGATAACCGATTTAAAGGTCGTATGTTGATACAAATACAAATTGTTATACCAACTGATCTAACAGAGGCACAAAAACAAATCCTTAAGGAACATTTCCAGTAAATATTATTATGCTAGATATAATTAAATTTCCCAATGAAGTATTACGACAAAAAGTCGAAGAGTTCGATTTTGAAAACTGCATCCTTGATCCAGAAAAACTAGAAGCAGAATTAATCGAAACTATGTTTGCACACGACGGCATCGGTCTTGCCGCAACACAAGTAGGAATAACGGTGCGTGTGTTTGTTATGGGTCATAAAGATAACCCAGAATCAGCACAAGCATTTTTTAATCCTATTGTGGTTAAGTGGACCGACGAAGTAGAAGATCTGGAGGAAGGATGTTTGAGTTTTCCAGGGATGTATGCTAACATTAAACGTCCTAAGAAAATATTAGCCCGTTGGCAAAACTCAAAAGGAGAATGGCAAGAATCAGAATTTGATGGATACAACTGCAAGTGTTTTTTACATGAGTTAGATCATTTAGAAGGCATCGTATTTCAAGATCGGGTCAGTCCCTTAAAATGGGCAATGGCTGTTAAAAAGTCTAAACCCAAAAAAGTTAAAGTTATAAAAGTAAAAAGGAAATTCAAGTAATGTTGGAACCAGATAAAGATTTAGAAAAAATCTTTGAACATGCTGTTCAAGTAGCGTCAATTAATAAACACGAGTATGTTACTTTGGAGCATTTCTTACTCAGTATGCTGAGTAACGATTCTTTCGTTAAACTATTAGAAGCGTTCGGTACAGACATAAAACCTTTTAAAGAAGATATCGAAAATTTCATTGCCAATGAATTGAAAGATATTGTTAACGATTCTGCCAACAAACCTAAAAAGACCGCAAGCGTTGATCGCATGTTGAACCGTGCCTTTACACAGGTATTGTTCAGTGGTCGTCAAATTATCGAGCCCGTAGATTGTTTTATCAGTATCTTCGGTGAAAGAAAAAGCCATGCTAGTTTCTTTATTAAAAAAGCAAAGATTGACAAAGATAGTTTTGTTAACTTTGTTAAGAAAGAAATTATTAAAGATGAAGAAACAGAAGAAACTACGATCAATCCTCAAATTGAGAGAATGATCTTACAATTCTGTACAAACCTTAGTGCTCGTGCTAAAAGCAAAAAGATCGATCCAGTTATTGGCCGTGAAAAAGAGATTGAAGAAATTCAACTTGTACTTGCACGCCGAACAAAATCTAATGCGATTCTTATCGGTGATCCGGGTGTAGGTAAGACTGCTATTGCAGAAGGTCTTGCACGTAACATCTTTGAAGACAAGGTTCCTAAATTTATTAAAGAACATACGGTCTATAGTTTAGATATTAGTGCATTGCTAGCTGGTTCTAAATACCGTGGAGACTTTGAAGAAAGGCTTAAAGCTGTACTAGCCGGACTTGAGAAAAAAGGCAAGTGTATCCTGTTCATCGACGAAGCACATATGATGAATGGTGCAGGTGCTGTAAGTGGCGGTAGCAATGATATGGCCAATATGCTTAAGGCTGCATTGTCAAAAGGTACTATTAAAGTCATTGCATCAACTACTTGGGAAGAATATCGTAAACACTTTGAAAAGGATCGCGCCCTAATGCGTCGATTCCAACGTGTTGTTATTGATGAGCCTTCAGAAGCAACTGCTATTAAGATTATCAAAGGTCTCAAGAAGTATTACGAAAAACATCACGGTGTTAAAATCACTAACCAAGCAGTTATTGATAGTGTTAAGTATTCTGTCAAATATCTTAGCGATAAGAAATTGCCAGACAAGGCCATTGACTTAATCGATTGTGCCTGTGCCCGATTCAAGGTACGTGACGAAGAGGGTGGCATTGTTGACCATGAAGAAATCTTGTTTGAAATTGCTAAGATGGCCAATATTCCAATTGAGACAATCAATAGCAAAGAAACAAGCAACCTTCCTAATCTTGAAAAGAATATGAAGGCCAAAGTCTACGGACAGGAAAAAGCAATCGAAAGTCTGTTAGACAAAGTGTTTATTGCACAAGCAGGTTTGAAGTCGCCTACTAAGCCAATCGGTAGTTTCTTATTTGTTGGTCCTACAGGTGTTGGTAAGACTGAAGCCGCTAAACAACTTGCCAGTAACCTAGGCATTAAGTTGATCCGCTTTGATATGAGTGAATATCAAGAAGCTCATAGTGTTGCTAAGTTTATCGGTAGCCCTCCCGGTTATGTTGGTTACGAAGATAACGCTGGTCAATTGATTACTAGCCTACAAGAAAACCCAAATTGTGTTCTATTGTTGGACGAAGTTGAAAAAGCTCACCCTAGTGTTCTAACTATTATGCTTCAATTGATGGATAACGGATTTGTTACAGGTTCAAATGGTAAGAAAGCTGATGCTCGCAATGCAATCGTTATTATGACATCAAACTTAGGTGCCGCTGATGCTGAGAAAAATAGTGTAGGCTTTGGCAACTTAGAACGTGACGGTGATCCTAAAGATGCTGTCAACAAGTTCTTTGCTCCTGAGTTCCGTAACCGATTAGATGGTATGATTCGATTCGGCAAGTTAGACAACGATACAATGATCAAGATTGTTAAGAAGTTTATCGACGAACTTAATGCTCTTGTTAAGGATAAAAACGTTCATGTTAAACCTAATGCAGATGCTGTAGAGTATTTGATTAAGAAAGGGTTTGACAGCAAGATGGGCGCTCGTCCGTTGCAACGTACTATCGACGATATGATCAAACGTCCCCTAAGTAAGGAAATCTTATTTGGAAAACTTACAAACGGTGGTGTTGTTGAAATTACGGTTGAAGACAATGCATTGAAACTTAATGTCATTGACATTTTGCCAGTAGAAAAGGCAAAAGATGCAGTACAAGAAGCAGATAACACATAAGCTCTTTTACGGAAAATACCCATTCAAGATCAAATGCGTTTGCAAAGGATCTTGGATGGTTAAACGTCTCGGAGTTGCTCAGACTATAGGAAAGTGTCTATCAGGTGATACATCTGGCTGGGGTTGGGGTAGTAAGAACTTTAATCCCAGTCAACTTTTAGACTTTACCAACGATGTTGAACCATTTCTATCTAAGGATATTAGTGTTCGTGCGGAAGGCAGTATTTTCAGTATCTATTGCAGTGACGAAGCACTATTTAATTCAATGTGCAAAAAACTTAAACACTGGATTGAATGTATTTACATCCCTGCAACAGATGCTGAGCAAACGTTCTTATTAGACAACAAGCATAAAAAGATTATATGTAATCATTTGCCTTTTGATACCTATCATTACAGGGTAAATTTAAAGTCAACCCTATCAGATAATGTTAGAGAAAGTTTTTACAAATGGATGTCTAACTACGATGGCAAAATACAAGCACCTAGTAGCACACTAAATTGGCTATCTGGTACTATGCGTTGGGCTGTGAATCCTAATTTCTATGTAAAAGACGGTCCTACACTAGCTATGGTGGGTTTATTTTTAGGTGACAGAATCTCAAGTGTCCAGGAGTTTGTACCTAGATCTATGATAAATACCTTATCTAAGGAACAGCCATGCCCAGTTTAGCACAAGGATTAGAATTCGTTACGTATACAAATACAGCCAGTGTACAGGTTACATATCCGTTATATAATACATCATCAGGTACACTAATATACCAAAGTACTCCCGTAAAAGGAGACGGTTATTTTGGAAATAGCGACGGTTTACACACCGTTATGTATACCTACGACAGCAACTTTGTTGGTACTATTACCATGCAAGCATCGCTGGCTACAAGTCCTGTAGAAACAGATTGGTTTGATATTCAAGAATCTACTAGAGAACTTGCTAGTAGTCGGTCTGATTACAACAATATGAACGTAACGGTGGCTTCGGATTACCTTAATTTTACAGGTAATTTTGTATGGGTGCGCGGCGTAGTCTCTATAGATAGCGGTCAAGTAGACTCTATTCTATACAATCACTAATTTTCCAAATAAACTTTTTGTAATAAATACTCTATTATAGAGTGTTATACTCGCGACTTCATATTTGGAATAGCCAATGTTACTAAAAGAATTTTTCGGAAAAGGTGAAGATGTTGTTAAAAATCTTCATAAAAACAGAGACGATAAAAACATATCCGACGATCTGTTCTGGTACATCATAGACCACGACAAATTACACAAGGACTACTTTTTCCCTATTGCAAGAAAAATTGCCAAAAATAAGGACAAAATAGACAGAGAACAAATGGTCAAAGAGTTCTTACCAATGGTTTTAAAGGGATGTAAAGAGTATTACGAACACAAAAAAATGAAGGGTAAATTAGGACAGGTATTTTCTAAAGAATTACGTCAAGATATGTGCGAAAGATTACTAGATCATTATAAAGATGATGTAATTAATGACAAATATAAGGTAGGCGTATAACATGATCTTAAGAGAATTCTTCAAACGCACACTATTAGAAGGCGGCAATTTAGAAATTGACGGAGCACAAGCACAGCACATTGATCTTAAGGTGCATAATCGTGGATACATTGTTCCTATCTTAAGTCAATTACTTACTAGTATTAACTCAGAATTTAAACAAAGTCAAGGCAACGACTTATGGAATCCAAAAGTTTTAAAAAGTCGTAAGTACCTAAGCGGGTCTAGTCTACATTTCTTCGACACAGACATTCCAGACGAAGAATTTGAACGTGTCAAACCTAAAGTAGGTGACATTGACACACAAGTTAACAAGGCAGCAGAACAACATCTAGCACAATGGCTTAATGGCGTAAAAGGTCAAGTTGTAGGTAACGCCAAGTTCTTAGGTTTTAGTAGAGGTAACGAACAATATAGTAGCTTATGGGAATTAACAGACCCTCCTGTTAAAGTACAGATTGACTTTGAATTTGTCGACTATAATGAAAAGGACGAACCTACTGACTGGTCTGCATTTAGCCATAGCAGTAGTTGGAATGACTTGAATGAAGGTATTAAAGGCGTTTTCCATAAATGGTTAATACAGGCTTTTACAAAACTATCAACACAAGAATTTCTACTACGTAAAATGGTAGGTCGTGGGAAAGCACGAGTAGAACAAGATGTTCCAACAACAGATAACATGTTCTCATTTGCTGTAAGTAGCAAAGAGGGTGGTGGACTACGTCCTAAATACGAACCAGTAGCAGATGCCAAAGGTCGTCCACTTGTAATAGACGGTTTACCTGTCATGCGAGCATTGCCTGCTAGTGGTTACGAAAAAGACATAGGCGCAATGTTCCAAAATATTTTTGGTAAACGTGTTGATCGTAAAACACTAAACAAGCTACTACCCAAGACATGGAGTTTTACTGGCTTATTAGATGTAATGAATTTAATACTACCGCCAGAAGAGAAAGAACAAGTACTAGATGCGTTTGTTGATAAACTATTTGCGCCAGGAGCACAAGGTCTATACAAAGGCGATGCACAGCGTGATATGGTAGAAAAGAATGCCGCACTGAACTATGCATTAAAAACTCTTAAAACAACTGCTCCCAAGAACCTTGAACAGATGCGTCAAGACTATGTTAAGAATTATAAAGTAACATCTGAAGGTCCTATTGGTTTAGACAAACCAATAGAAGAAGCAGAAGGCGATCAAGCACAGCCGGCAGTTAAAGCACAACTACGTAAAGGCATGCCTCACTTACGTGATTTGAAACCTGCTGACTTTTTAGACCTAATTGACGAACTTCGTAGCGAAGGTGGTCGTTTTAAACTACAAAATATTCCGTTAAATGTTAAGATCGACGGCTTTGGTGGACGTTTTGGTAAGGATGCTGAAGGTAAACCTTTCATGGGTACCAGTAATACTCCTCCAAAATACGAAGCAGGGTTTGTCAAGTACCATCAAGAGAAGGGTACAACTGATCCGGAAATACTAGGCCGTGCTGCCAACTTTGATAAACTATTCAACGAAATGATGAAGGCTATCAAAACCGTTGACAGCAAACTAGGTCCAGATGCATTAATGGATAAACAGGTCAGTTGTGAAGTATTGTTCTTACCATTTGCTACACAAACAGACGAAGGTAAGTTAAAGTTTGTAGGTATTGAATACGATCAATTACCAAAAGGTGTTGATCTTGTTCTAGTTCCTTATCGTGTTGTTGATGCTAGCACAGGAGAAGAATCTCCTGAAGGTGAAAAGATTGTACAAGCATTGACCAGTTTAGGCCAGAACGGTAGTGTTATGTTTATGAGCAATAGACTTACGCAAAAAGAAGGGCTTGATGTTACAGAAATTATCAATCCGTTAGAAAATTTAGAAGAACTTAAAAAAATTGTTAGCGATACAGCAGGTAAACGTGATCGTGCTAGCCTACAATTACGCAGAGAAGTTGAAGATAAATTAAAACCTGTACAAATTGCTTTAGAAAAAGCCATTGACGAAGATCCTAACATTGTGGGCAAAGATAATCTAGGACAAGACTATGAAGGTATTGTTATTAATAGTCGTCTTGGTCCTATTAAAGTTACAAGTCAAAAGCAAAAAGATATTATTATTAAAAAGAATGCTGCCAAGGCTGCGGCTCGTGCAGAACAACCTAGAGAAAACGCAAACAAAACTGCTGTGGTTGCCATAGGTAGTTTTGTTGGACATATTGGTCACGAGCAACTTTGGGATTATACAATTAAGAAAGCCGCAGAAGTAGGCGGAGATCCTTATTTGTTTATCGGTAATGCACAAGGTAAAGATGATCCTATTCCTCCAAGTGTTAAAGTTGAAACATGGCATAAGATGTATCCAAAGTATGCTAAGAATATCAGCACGGTAACGCAAGAAGGCGGTAGCCTAATGCAAAAGATCAAGCACGAATTGATCAATCCATTACCAGGTAAACCTCCACGCTACGACAATATTATCATTATGGTAGGTGAAGATCAAGCCAACATGAATATTGCTAATGCACTTATGAAGGCGGTTAACAAGTTTCAAGGTTATGAACATGTTAAGGTCAGTTTAGAAGTAACACCGCGTGGTACTGGTATGAGTTTTACCAAACTACGCAACATTCTTAAAGATCCAAATGCTACACCTGAACAACAATATGCTGTTTGGGCGCAAGGATTTGATGAGAAGAAATTAGGTAAACCTTGGATTTTACATTTAATGGACATTACAAGAAAAGGTATGGGTATTACACAACAACCAAAAGAACCCCAACAACCGGCACCACAAGTTCAACCTGTTGCAGAAGTAAGAGTGTTCAATGCATTAATTCGTCCACGCATAATTTCAGAATTATCTAACGAAAAGCTAGGACAATACAAGAAAGCGGCAAGTGCAGATGCTAGTGCTGCCGATAAAGCAGGCAACTATGAGCGTGGTAACAAACGCTTCAGTGGTATTGTTAAAGCAACTAAGAAACAATTTGCCAACGATGAAAAGAAACATCAAGGTGTGAATGAAAAGATGATGCCAGCAAGCATGTTCGCAGGATCAAAGAAGAATAAATTAGGTTCAGCAGGACAATGGAAGAATACTGGCTCAAGTAAGAATCGTCCAGCACGCCAAGGTGATCTAGTTGGTGGTGCTGAAGAAAGTGTACAAAGAGAAAACGATAACATGAGTGGTGGTTACGCAAAGAACAAACCAGGTCTAGGTCAACAATCGTATGTGAGTAAAACACAAGCACCTATGGCACCTATGGAAGAAAAAATTAAGGGTGTTGACGGTAAAGCCTGCTGGAAAGGTAAACGCTACGCCGGAAAAGTGAAAAAAGCAGATGGTACTTATAAGGATAAGTGTGTTCCTGTAAGTGAAGATATACAAAATATTATGGATGTCTTAATTAACAAGATTATAGTAAATGAAACAATATCGAATAACAAGTGAAAATAGTCAGGCTATGGATAGCAACGATGATTGTATATTGCCTCCAGATGACTATACTCACCAATTAAAACGACTGCAATATTTAGGCGGACTCGGCGGCGAAGCACGACTACAAGAATATAATGCTCACCAAAATGCTATAAATAAAGGTAGTAATATTAGTGTAACAGGCATGGAAAAAGCCACACTAATGAAGGATAACAATATTAAACCAGGAACACCAGAATGGTTTCAACTATGGTTTGCTAGACAATTCATGACTGGCGAAAAACCTATTAATTAAGGTTCAGCAATCCATTTCTAACAGATAAATAAATGCATGTTAGAAAACAAATACACTAAAATATATAACAGCATAATATCTCGATCCAAAAATCGAAAAATAACCAGTGATTATTATGAATCTCATCATATTATCATATATCAGTAGGAAAATAAAGTGGATCAATTAGTTCAAATAACAAGAATTGCCTTTAGCAGTACATTTAGTTTTTATGTAAAAACTCACTCATTCCATTGGAATGTAGAAGGCAGTGATTTCTTTGAATATCACAAACTATTCGAAGAAATCTATAACGAAGTCTACGAAGCAATTGATCCATTTGCAGAAAATATTCGCAAATTAGATGCGTACATGCCTACCAGTTACCACACACTAAGTATGCTGTCAAAAATTGAAGATGAAGATCGTGTACCTTCTAAAGAAGAAATGGTTAAAGAGTTGTTAATGGACGGCGAAAAACTATTGTTAATTTTAAAGAAAAACTACGATCTAGCAGAAGCAGCTAGTGAACATGGACTAAGTAATTTCCTAGCAGAACGTATGGACGCACATAAAAAACATGCATGGTTTTTAAGATCCAGCATCAAAGGTGAAATGCAATGAGAGCAAAAGAATTTGTAAACGAAGGTAGAGATGCGGCAGGTGCTAAAAACATGCCAGGTGATCACGTTACTACAATTCCAAATGCTCACTACTTTCCAGATTTAGATAACAGCAGTGGTTATCATGCGTACCGTTGGGGTGTTGCACTTGCGGGAGCACCTGATATTCCTATGCCAACAGACGGGCCTACTGGACAAAAATTAGTTACTATAGGATACACTGACGGCGACGATGTTATCATCGATAGTGCATCAAAGCTGTTTGGTGCTAGAAAAATTAGATTAACACCGCGTGGTAGTACCGAACTAAAAGATACATATACTACAAGTCCTGTAAGTAACTGGAATTCAAGGAACAAAAAGAAATGAACAACGAATTTAAAGTAAAAAAATTTAAAAGCGCAACCGTTTATGTATTAGAATCTGCAACAGGGGGTGGTACTAGTGCAGGTGGTATTGCAAGTGTGAGTGGCGCAATGGGTGGAGTTCGCAAGCGTGGCGGTAATCTTATTGTTCAAGACGATAACAATTCTAAGAAAGTTCCTGCTACCAAACCACGCAACTTTGTAGCCAAGAATGCCAAGATGGGCGGTGCTGGTGCTCACAAGGATAAGAAGAAGGCTGCTAAACAAGGTGATGTTAAGCATAAGGCCCGTGAATTGGATGTGGCGGAAGAAAGTGATAAACAATTCGCACAGCGTATGAAGAAGAAGGCAGCACAACCTCCAACAAAGGGTATGAGCCAAAAGGAAAAAGAAGATAAAGGCTGGGCGAAACCTAAAGAGCAAGGTGTGGCGGAAGAAGCAAGCCCTATGATTAAACCGCCCACTAATAGATTCGATAACAAACAAGAAGCATTTGCCTACGCTCGAGAACACGGCGGTAAAGTATTCAGAAGCACATACATTGATCCCAACACCGGAAACAAAAACATAACCTTTGTTGTTAAAAAAAATCAAGGTGTGGCGGAAGGCTTAGACGATAGTGCTAGTGCTACCCCAGCAAAAAACGAACGCGGAAGATTCACAGCGTGGGATGATGATGAACCGATGCGTTTGAAATGCGAAGATGGTGAGTTTAGAACCATACAAGAAATCAATATGCTTAGACAGAAAATAGGAATGAAACCTTTTTCTATCAAAGGCGAACAAGGTATGGCGGAAGGCGCCAAGTTTGGTGCTTACTATTCTGAGAAAGTAGCACAAGAAATATTTAACAAGCGTCAAGATATCACGTCCGAGGACGAGGTGCTAAATCAAGCATATCACATTGTTTCTAACGAATTAGGTCAAAAGACTGCTCGTTATAAATTTAACTACGATGAAGATTTCTCAAGTGATGTTGTTTCTAATTACTTCTGGCTAAAGAAACAAAGTCAAGGTGTGGAGGAAGAACTCGTTGGACAGCCACAATCTGGACATCCAGGACAGGCAGGTCAAGGATCATATAGTGCTGCCGAACATACAGCAAAAACTCAACATCGTCTAGGTTCACATACATATACGGTAACGTCAGAACAAGACAATGATGGCGATTTCTATTACTTCATTTATGAGAATGGAGAAAAGGTATTTTACGGTACTGAAATGGATAGCGACGAATTATCTGTTCATGAAGATAAGTTAGGTCCAAAAATCAGTAGTGCTTTGATAGATGAGCATAAAAAAGCAACAGCACATTTATATAATGATGAAGATGATTATGATGATGTTGACGAAGGCGGGTATGCACACGGTTTTGCAGATCCCAATGCTCCTAGATTAGGACAGCGCCAAAGAGATTATGACAGAGGAGAAGATGAACCACAAGGTATGTTTGCTGTCGTTATCAACGGTCGTCCTTGGAAAGAGTTTACCAGTAATAAAGCATTTCAAGTAGCAAAAACTATTGCTTCTAAAAATCCAGATAAGAAAGTACAAGTACGTTGGCCCAATGGTACTTTAAATGGTATAAACGAAGATCATAGCACAGCAACACAGGGCTACGGACAAGGCGGATATGATACTTACGCAAACGGACGCCATGGTAGAGGAGTTGCAGAAAATCCAGAATGGTATAATGATGAAGCTAACGGTATGACTACTGCTCAACTAAAGAGTCTGGTTAAACATGCCGCTAAGTTGCGTCGAGCAGTTAAAGCCATGCAAGCACAGGGCGATACATTAGAACCTTGGCAACAAAGTAAAGTTACCAAAGCTGCTGATTATCTAGATGCAGTATTCAACGCTGTAGATGACAATCACGATATGGGAGAAAGTGCTCCTAAAGGTTGGGAAGGCACGGTTAAGGCTATGAAAAAGCATAAAGAAATCGATAATCCTTATGCGTTAACAAACTGGATGAAAAATAAAGGATATAAGAGTCACAAGAAAGAAGACGCTTATATGGAACAACTGGCTAAACAAGTAGCAGAAAAATTAAATCCTAGCGCACCAGTTGATGTGTGGGTTCAAGATTTCCAAAAGGCTGATCCTAACAAGTATCACCAGTTTAAAAATAAAACTCCAGAAAAGAAAGCACGTATGGCCGCCGCGGCACATTATGCTGCCAATGAACCTAGTAAAAAATGAGACTCTACGAATTCGAGCAAAGTGATTATGTAATCAGAAATCGTGATAAACTAGATCACATTCTGCTCGAACTCTGCCACCATGTAATTGAAGGACAACAACATGATCCAGTAAAATATGGAATGGTTGCGGCCTGTGTCTTAGACCCCGAAAACCGCAAAGTCTTTGGTGTAAACGAGGCGGCCAAAGATGGTACCAGACGCCACGCAGAAAGAGTTGCAATGGATCGTTATGTAGAACACTATGGCGATATTCCAGAAGGTAGTATCATACTAACTACCTTAAGTCCGTGTAGTGACGATATGGATGAACGCTATGGTGAAAGTTGTCAAGATTTAATCAACAATAGTAATGTTCGAAAAGTATATTGCGGTTATACAGATCCTACCCAACATGATACACACAAAGAATATACCTTAGAAGAAACTAGTAATGAAGGTATTATCAGCATGTGTAAAAAGTTTGCTGATACATTTTTGAAAGACTCAGTAAATGAAGCAGCCAATCCAGCACAGCAAGCCGCTATTGCTATCGCTAAGAAAGAAAAACAAGCACAAGAAAACTTTGCCGACGGTAAACACCCTGGTCGCAAAGGCCTTGCCAAGCGTAGCGGAGTAAATACCAAAGCGTCAGTTAGCAGTTTGAGAAATACTGCTAAACATAGTTCAGGTGAAAAGGCACGCATGGCACATTGGTTGGCTAATATGAAAGCAGGAAGGGCTAAAAAGAAATGAGAGCACAAGAATTTATTATCGAAGGAATGTTGCAAGAAGCATTAGATAAACAATTCGACATAATCGAATCTATGATAGAATATTGGGCCAAACATCATGGTGTAGATAGCGAAGTAATTTGGGAAGACCTTGAAGAAGTTGACGATGAAGATCTACTGAGTGAAGCTGAAGCCTGGCAAAAGAAATCTGGTAAAAACAAAAACGGTGGCTTGAACAAAAAAGGTGTAGCAAGTTATCGTCGTAGCCATCCTGGTAGCCATTTACAAACTGCTGTAACTACCAAACCTAGCAAACTTAAAAAAGGTAGCAAGGCTTCTAAGCGCCGTAAATCATTCTGCGCTCGTATGAAAGGCATGAAGAAACATCGTGCAGGCGCCAAAACCAAAAGAGATCCAAATAGTCGCATAAACAAAAGTCTCCGTAAATGGAATTGTGAGTAAAAAGTATTTGACCTTCTCTGTCTAAAACTATATACTATAGGATACAGGAGATTATTATGGGCAAAGCATTTGGCGCACCAGAACAAGCAAAAATCAAACAAATCGTTGCAGAAGGCATGACCGTTATGCAAGAGATTCAAGACCTTACTGAGGGATTGAACGAAACAATTAAAGCAGTTGCAGAAGAACTAGAGGTCAAGCCCAGTGTAATTAAAAAAGCAATCAAAGTTTCAATGAAAGATCAGTGGGATCAAGTTTGGAGAGAATTTGACGATCTCGAAACTATTGTTGATATCAGCGGACATTCACATCGTCGTACTGAAGAATAATGGATCAGATTACCAACACGTTTGTAAATATCTACAACTGGGCAAAGGGCGACTTTAAAGAGTGGCCCGTTCGCTTCGTTTTAGAAATTACAGCATGGTTTATGAGTTTAGGCTGTTCGCTAACCCTAGCAGCCGGTGCAAGTGATCCATTGTTTGTTTATCTCTATCCAATCTTTATTACACAATGTGCTATATTTGGATGGGCGGCTTGGACTCGAAAGAGTACCGGCATGGTCGCAAACTATGCACTATTAGTCACAATTGATTTAATAGGGTACATTAGACTAATAAATATGTAACAGAAAGGTATGATCAGCCACAAATGATCATTAGGGTATTTTGCAAGCCGAAAATTGCAATGGAGAAAAATTAATGAGTTATGTAGATGCACGATGGGATCGTGACAAAGATATTGTCACCGTTGTTGAAAGAGATCCCAAAAAGGGCAGAGTCTATCAAGATTATCCTGCCAGATATTTGTTTTATTATCCCGATCCTAAGGGGAAACATAAATCAATTTACGGTGAAAGTCTTAGCCGAGTCAGCGCTAAGAGTCACAAAGAATTTATCAAAGAACAAAAAATTCACAGCGGTTATAAATTATACGAAAGTGATATTAACCCTGTATTCCGTTGCCTAGAAGAAAACTATCTAGGTAAAGAACCTCCAAAACTAAATGTGGCGTTTTGGGATATTGAGGTGGACTTTGATCCAGAACGTGGTTATGCATCACCAGACGATGCATTTATGCCAATTACTGCGATTGCTGTTCACCTACAATGGTTAGACACACTCGTTTGTCTTGCTATACCTCCAAAGACATTGACCGTAGATCAAGCTAAAGAACAGGTTAAAGATTTTCCTAACACATTTATATTTGATACAGAATATGAAATGTTAGACACATTTTTAAACTTGATTGAAGATGCAGATATATTAAGTGGTTGGAACTCAGAGGGCTTCGATATGCCCTACACGGTAAATAGAGTTATCAAAGTCTTAAGCAAAGAAGATACCAGAAGATTTTGTTTATGGGATGCAATGCCCAAGAAGCGGGAGTATGAAAAGTATGGAAAAGCGGCTGTTACTTATGACCTGGTTGGTCGCGTTCATTTGGACAGCCTCGAATTGTACCGCAAATACACATATGAAGAGCGTCACACCTACCGATTGGATGCCATTGGAGAAATGGAGATAGGTGAATCTAAAACCGTATACGAAGGTACATTAGATCAACTTTATAACAATGACTTTAAGAAGTTTATCGAATATAACAGACAAGATTGTGCGTTATTAAACAAACTAGATAAAAAATTAAAATTCATTGACCTTGCTAATACAATTGCACACGAAAACACCGTATTGTTGCAAACAACAATGGGTGCCGTTGCTGTTACAGAACAGGCTATTGTAAACGAAGCTCATCACAGAGGTTTGATTGTGCCAAGTCGTCCAAGACGTGATGACACAGCAAATAGTCAGGCAGCAGGTGCTTATGTTGCATATCCTAAAAAAGGATTGCATGACTACATAGGCTCAATGGACATTAACTCTTTGTATCCATCTGTCATTCGTGCATTGAATATGGGTCCGGAAACTATTGTCGGACAACTACGTCAAGAATATACTAAAGACGAAATTGATGGCAAAATTGCCAAAGGTAATTCATTTGCGGCATCTTGGGAAGGTAAGTTTGGCGCCAACGAATATGAAATGGTCATGAATAAAGATCGTGTCAACGATATTACTATCGACTGGGAGAACGGATCAGTTGATGTAATGAGCGGTGCTCAAATATATGAATTGATTTTTGAAAGTAATAAACCGTGGATGCTTAGTGCTAACGGTACAATCTTTACACACGAGCACGAAGGTATTATCCCTGGATTGCTCAAACGTTGGTATGCTGAACGCAAGGACATGCAGGCTAAACTAAAAGAAGCAATTAAAGCGGAGAATAAAATTGAAGAAGAATACTGGGACAAACGTCAGTTGGTTAAGAAAATTAACCTTAATAGCCTTTACGGTGCTATCCTTAATGTTGGGTGTCGTTTCTTTGATGATCGTATTGGTCAATCAACCACCCTTACAGGGCGTGGAATTGCCCGACATATGGCCGCTAAAATCAATGAAGTTATTACAGGCGAATACAATCACGTCGGTAAGTCAATCATCTACGGAGACACCGACTCGGCTTATTTCAGTGCCTATTCATCCTTAAAGAATGAAATTGCCAAAGGCGAAATTGCATGGAACAAAGATACTGCTGTTCAGCTGTATGATACTATTGCCGCAGAAGTCAATAGTACATTCCCTCAGTATATGTTAGATGCACATCATTGTCCAAAGTCACGCGGTGAAGTTATTAAAGCCGGTCGTGAAATCGTTGCTATCAAAGGCCTGTTCATTACCAAGAAGCGTTATGCTGTGTTGTATTACGATAAAGAAGGTAAACGTGCAGACGTAGATGGTAAGCCAGGTAAAATTAAAGCCATGGGGTTAGATCTCAAGCGTAGTGATACTCCAGAATTTATGCAAAAGTTCTTAGAAGAAATTTTAACTGATGTACTTAACGGTGCTCAGGAAAAAGAAACATTAGAACGCATCAGCGAATTCCGTACAGAATTCAAAGCCCGCCCAGGTTGGGAGAAAGGAAGTCCGAAACGTGCAAACAACATTACAGAATACGAAGCAAAAGAGAAGAAGGCTGGCAAGGCTAATATGCCTGGTCATGTTAGAGCAAGTATTAATTGGAATACGCTCAAAAGAATGAACGGTGACAAGTACAGCCAACAGATTGTTGATGGTATGAAAGTTATTGTGTGTAAGTTGAAAGCTAATCCATTAGGTTATACATCAGTAGCTTATCCAGTAGACGAGTTGCGTTTACCCAAATGGTTCCAAGAATTACCATTTGATCATGCAGAAATGGAAACTACCATTATCAACAATAAGATTGAAAATCTTATAGGTGTACTAGAATGGGATCTAAATAGTACCACCGAAACAAACACGTTTGGAAGTCTATTCAGTTTTGAATAAAAAATATATTGACTTTACAAGCAGATCTAAATAAACTTATACAAAGGAATTATAATTATGAAATCTATCCTCCAAGACATCGTTGCTCACACAAACAAATTAGGCTTTCTTAATATTGTTAAAGTAACAGGTACTGAAGACAAAACATTAATCGACTCAATGGCAGATGACCGTAGTGTTATTATGTATGCCGAAACTGCAAATCCATACTTAGAGATGGTCGGTACATTTGGCATGCCGCAACTTGAAAAACTTCGCTATCTAGTAGATGGTAAGGAATATCAAGACGGTGCAACCATCGAAGTAGTCACTGCCGACCGCAACGGAGAAACTATTCCAATTGGTCTTCACTTTGAAAATAAAGATGGCGACTTCAAGAACGATTATCGTTTTATGAATCAGGCTATCATCGAAGAAAAACTAAAAACCGTTAAATTCCGTGGAGTTAACTGGCACGTTGAAGTTACTCCAACCGTTAGTGCTATCCAGCGTTTCCAATTCCAAGCAGGTGCTAACACAGAACATACAACATTCTTAGCTAAGACAGATGGTGATAAATTAGTATTCACATTCGGTGATGCTAGCAGTCACGGTGGTGAATTTACTTTTGCAACAGGTGTTACTGGAAAGATTACTAAAGCATGGACATGGCCAGTTAACAATGTTTTAAACATCTTAAAAATTGCCGATGGTAACAATACCAAGATGAGTTTTAGTAACGATGGTGCTATGCAAATTGAATTAGATAGCGGCATTGCAACTTACAAATATATTATCCCAGCAAACGCATGATAAAAGGTCTAACTCCTTGGAATAAAGGCAAGACAGGTGTTCAAAAAGGTTCCAGATTGGGGGTAGAAGTAAGTGCCGAAACCCGTGCTAAAATGAGTGCCGCACAAAAAGGAAAGGTAATGTCAGACTTGCAAAAAGAAAAAATAAGTGCTACACTTAAAGGTAGAAAGATGTCAGAAGAAACTAAAAGAAAAATGTCAGAGGCAAGAAAAAAATTATGGGAACAAAAACGCAATGAAAAATAGACCACCAGTAGATTTAAGTGCATTAAACAAGGATTACGCCTGCTATTTGCCAGCCATTAGTTCTTTTTATAGTACCTACGTTGCTAAACAACGTCTAGAAGAGTTTGTACCCAACGATCGTATTCCTAAAGGATTTGATCGTGGTATCGAGGGTATGAACTTTTTAAATCCTGAACAAGGATATTTTACTTATAAGTATGCCTTATATTCTGCAGGTCATGCACAATTAGATATTGTCAAGGCACAGACGCAAGAATCAATGATACAACAACGTGATCGCAATGGTACATTGATACTAGGAGACTCCGGCGGATACCAAATTGGCAAGGGTGTTTTAAAGTTTGATTGGTTAGATTTCGAAGGAGCAAAGGCAAACGCTACTCGCCAACAAATCTTAGAGTGGTTAGAAGCAACTGCTGATTGGTCAATGATGCTTGACGTTCCTACTTGGGCATGTGACCATATACATAGTCCTAAAACTGGTTTAAAAACTTTTGAAGATTGTTTAGAGAAGACACGTTTTAATAACAAATACTTCTTAGATAATCGATTAGGTGCTACTAAATGGCTGAACGTTTTACAAGGATCAGATTGGGATACTGCCGAACAATGGTATCAAGGTGTTAAAGAGTTTAGTGACCCTAACGGTCCGTATGCTGGTAAAGAAGCCGAAGGTTGGGCCTTTGGTGGAGCTAACATGTGTAAAATGGATATTACTCTTAAGCGTTTAATGACGTTAAGAGAAGATGGTTTGCTGAAGGGCAAAAACTGGATCCACTTCTTGGGTACAGCACAACTTGACTGGAGTTGTTACTTAACTTTAATTCAAAGACAAATCAGGAAACATATTAATGAAGAAATTACCATCTCTTTTGATTGCGCCTCACCGTTCATTGCAACAGCGCACGGACTTGTCTACACCAACGCTCAACACTCTCCCAAAAGGTGGAGTGTTATTATGGACAAAGCCCCAGATAACAAAGCACTTGCCGGATCCGACATTCCGTTTCCCTTTGAAAGCGAAATCGGCAGCAGGTTAACAATGGGCGATATTGCTTACTATGACTTAGGTCAACGTAAGACAGATGCAGAATTAAATGGTGTTAAGTTTGATCATTTAAACCCAGATCATTATCATATTGTTCCTAAACTTAACAAGTTAGGTAAGATTCCAAACAGAACAAGTTGGGATAGTTTTGCGTATGCACTAATGATGGGGCACAATGTCGAATGTCATATTAAAGGTGTTCAAAGAGCACAACATTTAATGGATATTGAAATTGCTAAGACTAAAGATAAACTTACTTGGAGACATTGGAAGAAAGTTAAAAATCAAGATATGAGCGACGAGTACAGCGATTGGGTTCCTCGCAACATCTTGTATTTTAGCAGTTTCATCGAAGACTTGTTTAATACAGCAACAAAAGACGAAGCCTTTGCATTAATCGATCAAGCAGGTCCATTCTTGCGTAGCTTAGAAGGTGCTCGACTACAAGGCGGTCCTGCACAAAATACATTTGGCAATTTGTTTGAAATCGAAACGGTAACAGACCAAGACGAAATTGATCTTGCTAATCCAGACGACGACGAACTAAGAGCACTTGAAGAAGGTATTGGAGAATAATATGGCAACACGTAAAAAGAAGGCAGTATCACCAAATGTAGATAGTGGCGGTTGGCCTAAAATACAACAAGGTACACACCTTACCGTAAAAACATTCGAAGATGGGCATACTGAATTAATTTGGGATGATGAAGCATTGCTCAAGGAAGTAAGAGATGCTATACTAAACTATGAATTAGGTGATTTTCAACCTCCCTGTTAAACTAAAGGAAAAACAAAATGAGTGCAATTTCAAACAAACTAGTTAAAGCAAATGAGAGCTTTACCATCAACCGTTATGACAACGGCTTTATGATTGAAGTAGGCGGGCGTGACGACAATGACGATTGGAAAAGCGCCAAAGTTATTGTCGGATCAGAAGACGAACTAATCGACGCTATTAAAGAAGCGTTGGCATTACCTTTAGCAGAGTAATGTCTGATCTCATTTATCTCGTCTTAGGTTTTATATTTGGCGTTATCTTTATGCTTAATAATAAAGAATATCGTCAAATGAAAACCTACGAACAATTAGATGAAGAAATGCGTAAAGAATTAGATACAAATAAGAACCTTGTTAAAAGTCTTAAAGACGACTTGCATTGGGCAAAACAAAAAATCCAACACCTTAAGGAGAAACAATAATGGCGTGGTTTTCAGTTAAAACATATTACAAAAAGTCCTGCGAACAGCACGAATATTTTGTTCAACGTGAAGGGGAAGGCAGGATCAAAGTCGTTGACGGATTTCGTTTCTGCGAATATAAAATAGAAACTAATGATGATAAGTTTCCAGAGTTTGAATTTACATTTGTTCCAGGCGGCGATGGAAAGAAAGATAGTTTAGATCTTAACAACTTAACTGGAAAGAATATCGAATATTCAGAACTTGTTGAAATGTTCGATGGTGGATGTTGGGGTGGTGTCGAAGTTGAAGGCATCGAAGATGAAGACGAAGTTGAAGAACTAGAAGAATTCATTAGTGAAAACGGTGCATACGCATTGGAAGATGAAGATGAATGGTACCTAGACGAAACAGAAGTTTGGGTATGGGGTCCTTTAGAAGTTACTGATGAAGACGGCAACACTCGTATTATCATTGCCGACGAAAATGGTAACATCACTGACTTTGTAGACGAGTAATTGGACAACCAATATATTGACTTATACTATAAGACCTGCTATATTTAACGTATGAAAAGAGATTACGAGTCCGGTACATCTGATAATGTCCAATTTTTTATTGGCAGAGAAATTGAACATACGCCTGCATTTGGTAAAATGACATTGTTTGTAACAGGTGTACACCCAACTGACGAAATTGCTCTAAACCTAAACGGTGCAGAGCATATCTTCTTTGGTGCTAATCATAGTTTTAATCCACAAAATAATTTGGATTGGCAACGTTGGGAGACAATGATATCATTCTTTTTAGATAAAGGATATCTGTGCAGTCTCGATATTCCAATGAGTGCTGTTGAAGAATTTAACGAAAACGGGTTAAACGAGTACGATAACTTTATTCCACAGATACGTGTACCAATTCCGTATATTAAACTTTGGAATTATAATACAATGATTAAAATCGACGATATAGATTTTAATGCAACAAATCCAGGTGTGTGGTCTCATAGTCTACATGATTTAAAGGATCGTTCCAAATTTACAAGTTGGGACAAATATAAAAACGATAAGGTATTAAAATGATTAATTCAAAAATTACAAAAGGTGCCCCTAAAGAGGATCCGCAAGAGAAGCTGTTCAAGTTACTTGAAAGTATTGACTGGAAGTTATGGGAAATGTATAATATGATGAAAGACAGCCAAACTCTTGTAACTAAAAAGCCTACAACAACCAAAGCAAAAAAGACAACAGATGAGTGAACTATCAATGATTTGGGTTACCTTCCAGAAAGAAGGTATCCACTGCTACCCTGCCGCGGCAACTGATCCTAAACTTGCCACAGGCGATGAGTATGATGTTAGTTTCTTAGGAACACCGCATCGTCATATCTTTCACTTCAAAGTTTCTATTGAAGTCTTTCAAGATGATCGTGATATCGAATTTATCCAGTTTAAGCGTTGGCTTGAAAAGTGCTACAGCGATGGCACATTAGAGCTTAACCACAAATCCTGTGAGATGATTGCTCGTGATCTTAACACGACAATTACCGCAAGATATCCAGGTCGTAAGACCTCGATTGAAGTAAGTGAGGATGGCGAGAATGGCGCTACCCTTGCATTTTTTAACCAAACCTAATATTAGGAAATAATAAAATGGCACAACCCGCCTACATTCAAAAAACCCTTCGTATGAAACCCGAAGTCGAAAAAATCTTCGATGACCTCGATGCATGGCTTGACCATTGCCGTTTCAACCTGTTGGATTTTAATCCAGCAGACTTGTATCGCTCGCAAGAGTATCGATACTTTGCCAATCGCGGCAAACCACGCGAAGGATACAAGGGTAAAAATCCTCGTTACGAGAATCGAAACAATGGCGAACGTTTTTCTCGTTGATCTTGAAAGCGTAGAAACAAGGTACACGGGTCAATGGAAGGCCCATGTACCTAATCTACTTTCAAAAGCAGGACATAATGTTCAAGTTATATCTGGCCCTACTGATATCCCTAGTGCTACTACCCCTGGTGCTTTTCTTAATTTTGGCGGCACCAATATCTACAAAGCAAATCAAGTCGAGCAGATTGGACGGTTATTTTGCTCCGGAGCAGTTAAACCTGGCGATCATTTTTTGTTTACTGACGCTTGGCATCCTGGCATCATTAATTTAAAGTACATGAGTCAATTACTAGGCATCCCAGTAATTACACATGGACTATGGCATGCCGGGTCATACGACCCTCAAGACTTTTTAGGTCGTCTTGTTGGAGATACTCCTTGGGTTAGACATGCTGAAAAGAGTTTCTATCATTCGTTTGATCATAATCACTTTGCTACAGAATTTCACATCGAGATGTTCTGTAAAAATTTGTTAGATTATGTAAACTCAGATGTTGTTCGTCAATTTGCACCAACTAAAATTGTACGCACAGGTTGGCCAATGGAATATATGGTTGATACACTTTCTTCATACAAGGGTATGAATAAACGAGATCTAATCTTGTTCCCACATCGCATCGCACCTGAAAAACAAGTCGATATTTTCCGAGACTTAAAAGAACACTTATCACAATACGAGTTTGTTGTATGTCAGGATCAGCAACTAACTAAAAATGAATATCATAATTTGTTAGGTGAAGCAAAACTGGTATTCAGTGCAAACTTGCAAGAAACATTGGGTATCAGTTGGTACGAAGGTGCTATTGTAGGTGCTATTCCAATGGTGCCAGATCGTTTAAGTTATAGCGAAATGGCATTTGATACATTTAAGTATCCTAGTGCGTGGACTGAAAATTTTAATTCATACGCATTTCATAGGCCGGAATTATGCAGTAAAATTATCCAATACATGGATAATTATGAAAAATTCTTACCTACGTTGAATAAGCAGGTCGATTCTTTAACTGAAAATTTCTTTAGTGCAACTACATTGGTGGAGATGATTAAATGAAATGGTTATTAAATACACTCGAGCGTTTAGGTCGTAAACGTGTTGTGATGGATAGAATTAACGATGAACCTTATCTTGAACGTTATTACCTTTTTCTTAAAGATAGAAAGCGGTTCCCTTTCAATATGTTTCTTCACCGTTTCCTTAAGTCAGATCCCGATGATGTGCATGATCATCCATGGCCTTACGCTACACTTATCTTAAAAGGTGGTTATTATGAATGGACTCCTATATTCGACGGAGAAAACAAAAAAATCGGAGAAGTACGAAAATGGAAGGGCGCTGGACACTTTCGTACTTGTAGTGCTCGCTCTTATCATCGTATTGAGCTTGACCCTAGCGTAGAATGCTGGACATTGTTTATGCCTGGTCCACAAACCCGTGAATGGGGATTCTTATACAAGAATAAGTGGATGCACAACGACGAATATCTTAAAGGTCGAGCTGAGAGAATTTTGTAATTCTCTGATCATCTTCATTAATGCAGGAAATCATTCCGCATTTTTGAGGACCTTGAGGGGGCATCCATCCAGGATGCCATATATTGCCTAATGCAATGTTATTGCAATTACTGCCGGATACCCAACCTTGTCCGCCTATATTCAATCTTTCAACTCCAGCATTACATAGTTGTCCTACGTAACTAGGATGCTTACTATAGGTATCTTCATACCTTTCATCCCAAGTAGTTTCTTGAAAGTAAATCTTTTCTTCTACTAATTTACTTGTCTCCACGGGCGGTGGCGGTGGCGGTGGTGGGGGAGGAGGTTCCGGAGGCGGTGCTTCTGCTAGTCTACGTCGCATTTCTTCTTCGCGACGTTTTTGTTCTTCAATACGTTTTGCACGTTCTTCTAAAGTACGTTGACGCATTTCTTTAGACATGTTATAAAAATCAATTTTTTGCAAATCTTCGTATGAATATTTGAGCATACCTGCACTAGGATCTGCATTAAAATACAATTGAGTTTTCGAAACCAACATATCAATTGTATCTTCTAACTCAAGCACTCTATCAATATCTTCTTGTACATTGGTATTTCTTATAGGCGCACTAATTGTAAATTTTTTACCTTTGGCATTAAATGTATCTACAATATATTTTATCAATGCAGGATTTTGCCAATGGTGATATGTTAGCACTAAGTTATCTACATACGGTTCTAACGCCCACCAATCTAACCAAAGTTTACCGCCATTAGTATGTAGTGTAACACTATCGCCGTTTGCTCTACATAATTTTAAAAATTGAGCAATATAATCCATATCTAACGGTTCGCCGCCGTTAAAAATCCATTCTATACTTCTGCCCTGTTTCTCTTTATAAGAATCTATAAGTAATTGAGCAATACGTAGATATTCGTTTATTTCGGGAGGAAGGCCGCCTCCCCTAGAATGAGTTGGACAATACTCACATTGGGCTTTGCAGTAATCGTTTAATGTCCAAGATATAATTGTTTTTAAATTGTCCATACGGTCCTTGACAAGTCTAAATAAAGTATGTATAATGTACTTATCTTATCAAGGCGTACAATGGATTTAGACTCAAAAACTAAAGAAGTAATGGACATTCTACAAGAAGAATGTGCAGAGGTTATACAGGCAGTTAGTAAAATTAGCCGATTTGGAATTGATAACCTTAAACCAGGCAAACCAAAAACTAATCGAGAACATCTCGAGGAAGAACTCGGAGACATGTTGGCTATGATCGATATCTTAAAAGAAAAAGGTATCGTGTCCGGCGCTTGTTTAGAAGCAGCCAAATATGCCAAAATTGAAAAACTAAAAAAATGGTCAAACATATATGAGCAAAATTAAAATCGCAGAACTCTTTTACTCAATACAGGGCGAAGGTCGCTATATGGGCGTTCCCTCTGTATTTCTTCGCACCTTCGGGTGTAACTTTAAATGCCAAGGGTTTGGCATGCCTCGTGGAGAACTTAGCAATGAAGCAGAAAATATTGACCCGTCTAAGTACACCGAGTACAAATCGTTACCTTTGGTTAGTACAGGTTGTGATAGTTACGCTTCTTGGGATCCTCGCTTTAAGCATCTATCTCCCCTTCTTTCTACTGATGCGATTGCCACTGCTATTGTTGATACGCTACCGTACAAGGAATGGCGGGACGAACATCTCGTAATCACAGGCGGCGAGCCATTGCTAGGTTGGCAAAAGCAATATCCAGATTTACTCAATCACGAAAAGATGCGTGGCTTAAAAGAAATTACTTTTGAGACAAACGGCACAATGCGTCTAACCTCAGACTTCACACAATTCATAAAAGACTGGGCATGGGATCATGAAAAATCACTAATGCGACAGGTGACATTCAGTGTTAGTGCTAAACTTCCATGTAGCGGTGAGCCATGGAAAGATGCTATTAAACCAGAGGTTGTTAAATCATATCAAGATACTGGTTCATATGTTTATTTGAAATTTGTTATTAGCACAGAGGAGGACCTTAAAGATGCTGAACGAGCAGTTGAAGAATATCGTGCGGCGGGCTTTACTGGTCCTGTGTACATTATGCCTGTTGGTGGCGTTGAACGGGTGTACACTCTTAATAATAGATCAGTAGCAGAGATGGCAATGCGAAAAGGATGGAGGTATTCAGACCGACTTCAAGTGCCACTATTTAAAAACGAATGGGGAACCTAATGGAAACTCATAAAAGAACTATTGCTAGAACACTTAGCTATAGATTCACAGCATTACTTATAACTGCGTTATGGACAGGTTTAGGCGAAGCCGTTGCTATTCATTTTGTACTTGCATTGTGGCAATATTTTATAGAAAGAATCTGGCTTAAAATTAAATGGGGGAAGGTGAATGAATAAATTTATTAAAAAAATATTTGGCATAGATAAAATCGAAGCCGCAACAGAACATGCAATCTCACAAGGCGAAGCAGCCGCAAGGTTAGCCAAAGAAGCATTAGATGCCGCAGAAGCCGCAAAAGAGCAAGAACGCCTTGCTAAACTTAGTCCAAAAGAATTGGCTACAGAAAAGAAAGAGCCTTGGATTGCTGTAACTAATACCCACGTAAATAAAGATAACCTACGAAATGGATTTTTTGAACTTGATTGGAACGAGTATTTTGTGTTACAATTAAGGAGTGCAGGTTATATCGGTGAAACTGAAGAAGAAGTTGTAGACGAATGGTTCAGCGAACTATGTCGAAATTTGGGCAATGAAGAAGGTATCGATATGAGCCGCCGCGGTGCCGGTTACGTCAATCGTGCGTTACGTGATGATGGAAGATCTGAGGTCAGCTAATGAACAAAACATACATTCTTGTAGATACTGCTAATACATTCTTTAGGGCTAGACACGTTATTCGTGGTAGCCTAGAAGATAAAGTTGGTATGAGTATTCACACCACTTTGAGTAGTATTCGCAAGGCATGGCGAGATTTTAACGGCAGTCATATTGTGTTCTGTTTAGAAGGTCGGTCGTGGCGCAAGGATCATTATGCTCCTTACAAGCGTAACCGCACCGACGCTCGGGCCGCGCAGAGCCCTCGCGAGGCTGAAGAAGATCGCGTATTTTGGGAAACATTTGATCAGTTCAAAGACTTCGTTATCAACAAAACAAATTGCACCGTATTACAACATCCGCAACTTGAAGCAGATGATTTAATTGCAGGTTTTATCCAAAGTCACCCTAACGACAATCACGTGATTATTTCAACAGATGGAGATTTTGCACAATTGATTTCTCCTAATGTTCGGCAATATAATGGTGTAATGGAAATTACAACTACACACGAAGGATACTTTGATGCAAAAGGTAAGCGTGTCATTGATAAGAAAACTAAGCAAGAAAAGCCCGCTCCGGACCCACAATGGTTACTCTTTGAGAAGTGTATGCGTGGCGACACCTCCGACAATATCTTCTCTGCATATCCGGGAGTACGTGAGAAAGGCACAAAGAATAAGGTTGGTCTCCGTGAGGCCTTTGCCGATAGAGACAGCAAAGGATGGTCTTGGAACAATCTCATGTTGCAACGTTGGACTGACCACGAAGGTGTCGAACATCGTGTACTAGACGATTATTATCGAAATGTTAAGTTGTGCGACCTTTCAGCACAACCTGATGAGATTAGAAAGATAATCGATGAGACAATCACTGCGGCAACTACAGCAGAGAAGAATATTCCACAGGTTGGCATACGCCTGCTAAAATTCTGTGCAGAGTACAACATGGTTAAAATTAGTGAGCAAGTACAAAGTTATGCAGATCCACTTAATGCGAGGTACGTAGCATGAATTCAACAGCCAAAGTATTAGTTCCAAATAAAGAATGGCTAGTTACTGATAACAATCAGAAAATTGGTGCCATCACAAAAAACAAAAAAGGTTATATCTTTACTAGAAAAGGAAAAGCCATAGGATTTAAAAATCTAAATGACTTAAAAAGTCAATTAGGTATTGAGTTGTTTGAAGAAGGCATTAAAAAAATTACAGCCGATCCCGATAACAAAAACTATGCAATATACGATTTTCCGTGCAGTTCAAAACCTTATGAACCTGTATATAGTGTAAAAGAAAAACTTCCATTGTTTGCAAAAAGTGCCAAGAGTAAAAGCCGTTATTGTGCAGGTTATTACACAATCAAATTCCGCAAAGGATGGGTCAAATCATTCTGTCCTAAATTGATTACGTTACAACGATATGCCTATTACGGTCCTTTCAAAACTGAAACTGAAATGAAAGTTACATTAAATAATGTGAACAAATATGAGTAATCTTAATACATTTCCAATCGAAGATTTCCTAAATAAGGCAAGATTAGCAATTAAAACTAATCAAAAAAACCTTACCTTGACTATTAAAGAAGTGACAGATTTACAAAATAGTCTTAGTGTTGTAATGACTAGAATTGCAGGTGAATCCAATTCTGATACACAAGAGGACATTGTTATCAAATTGAACGGTGGTACTTTTTAAATAACTTTGGTAAATATATACGCACTTATCGGAGCAAGCGTATATCATGAGCAGACCAAAGCCAACCGTGTTATTAGAGATAACAAATAAGAAAACATATAAAACAGAACAGGTTTTAGATGCAGAGGCCATTTGGGCTGTGTTTTACAAAGACAAGCCTATAAATTTGAAAACCAGTAGTATGTTAGGACAACAACTAGGTCCAAAATATAAAAAAGTCAGTTTTTCAAATGCCGGCCATGCACATAATCTTGCTGAAAAGTTGAACAAAATGTTTAACTCCGAAGACTTCTCTGTTTTTAAACTAACTACCGGCGAGAAGTTATTAAATGACTCAAAAGAGTGACATTACCAAATATGTAGCAGAACAAGAAGGGCTTTCCGTAGAGGAACCGCATCTTAAAAAATTGTTACCCGTTTGGTGGCAAAATCCTAGAAATAAACCAGTAGGAGGCCTACGTCTTACCGACGAAGGCTTTGCCCGATTGTCCAAATATTTTACAGCACTTCAAGTTAGATTTGAAGAAAAGTACGAAGACTTAAACTTTACAAACCAAATGATTCTCCGTTTGGATAACTTTATTACATGCCCTTGGTACATTACCAAAAAAGGTATGTGGGTTTTCGATGATAAAATGGCTGTCCAATTAGTGTTGTTTTCCGGCAACATTGAAAAATTTACATCTGCAAAAGCAAGATCGCTTGACAAATCCGCAAAATAAGCGTATAATCAATACATATTGAAGCACACGGCATTCAATATTTTTTAATCTAAATTTTTGAAAGCGTAACATGGCAGAGCAAATTTCAACTAGTCGCACCGTCACTCCTAACGAAGCTAAACGTGCTCTTCGTAAGTGTGTAAAAATCCAACGTCCAGTGTTCATGTGGGGTCCTCCCGGCATTGGCAAATCTGATATCGTTAAACAAATTGGCGATGAACAAGAACGTGAAGTTATTGACGTTCGTTTGAGCTTGTGGGAACCTACAGACATTAAAGGTATTCCTTACTTTGACTCAAATGCAAATACAATGACGTGGGCTCCTCCAGCAGAATTGCCTACAGATCCAAATTCTACTGCTATCCTGTTCTTAGACGAACTTAACTCTGCGGCTCCTGCTACTCAAGCGGCTGCTTTCCAGTTAGTGCTTAACCGCCGTGTTGGTACTTATCAACTTCCAAAAGGTGTTTCAATTGTTGCCGCAGGTAACCGTGAAACTGACAAAGGTGTTACTTATCGTATGCCTGCTCCGTTGGCTAACCGTTTCGTTCACATTGAACTTAAAACTGATTACGAAGATTGGTTGGAATGGGCTGTTACTAATAAAGTGCATGAGCAGGTTGTAGGTTATGTTGGCTTTGCCAAACAAGACTTGTATGACTTTGATCCAAAATCTAGCTCACGTGCCTTTGCTACTCCACGTAGCTGGTCATTTGTTTCCGAGTTGCTCAAAGATGACGACTTGCCAGAAAACACTTTGACTGATTTGGTTGCAGGTGCTATTGGCGAAGGTCTTGCTGTTAAGTTTATGGCACACCGCAAGGTTGCTAAACAAATGCCTAAGCCAGAAGATATCTTGGCAGGTAAAGTTAAGAAGTGCGACATCAAAGAAATCTCAGCGATGTATTCTTTGACCGTGTCAATGTGCTATGAACTTCAAACTGCTTATGAGAAGAAAGTTAAAGATTGGGATCCAATGGCAGATAACTTCTTTGCGTTCATGATGGACAATTTCCCAACTGAACTAGTTGTTATGGGTGCCAAGGTTGCTCTTACTAACTATAACTTGCCATTCGATGCAAGCAAACTTAACCACTTTGATCGTTTCCACGACAAATACGGTAAGTTCATTATCACTGCAATGGAAGGTTAAAATTGGGCCCTTAGGGGCCCTTTTTTACTTGCATTATTTCTTATTTGAGTGTATAATTGTATATATACATGAAACAGGAGCATTAAATTGTCTGCAAAATCTTCTACAGCAACTAAACAAAAGCAAATCCAAAAACAAGAATTTACTCAAGATCAAAAAAATAAGATCGTTGAGAAATTGATTACAGCCCGTATTGGCTTGCTGTTGCGTCATCCGTTTTTTGGCAACCTTGCAACACGCCTTAAACTTGTTGATGCCACAGATTGGTGTGGTACATTGGCTACAGATGGTCGCCACTTTTATTACAATAACGACTTCGTTCACGCACTAACTCCTAAAGAATGTGAATTTGGCTTTGCACACGAAGTTCTTCACAATGTGTTTGATCACATGGGACGTCGCGAACATCGTGATCCTAAACTATCAAACATTGCCGCAGACTACGCCGCTAATCAAATTCTTAAAGATGAGCGCATCGGTGATGTACCTAGTTTCATTCAAATTTATCAAGACAACAAATATCGCGGATGGAGCTACGAGCAAATCTACGAAGAAATTGAAAAGAACGCAATTAAAATTGACATGAGCCAACTCGGCGAATTGTTGGACGAACACTTAGATGGCGAGGGCGACGACAACGGGGAAGGTGAAGACGGAGATGAAAAAGACGGTAAAGGTCGTCCGAAACTAACACCCGAGGAAAAGAAAGCTATTCGTGATGAGATCAAGGAAGCAATGGTAGCGGCGGCGCAAGCGGCTGGTGCTGGTAAAGTGCCTGCAGGTGTTGCACGTATGATTCAAAGCTTCACTGAACCTAAAATGGATTGGCGTCAGATGTTGCGTATGAACATCCAAAGTATCTTCAAAAGCAATTTCAGTTTTACTCGTCCTAATCGTAAGTCACAACATTGCGGTGCAGTATTGCCCGGTATGATGAACGAAGAAACAATTGATGTGTCTGTGTGTATTGACATGTCAGGTTCTATTAGCGATGCTATGGCACGTGACTTCTTAAGTGAAGTTAAAGGTATTATGGAAGAATACAAAGACTTCAAACTAGATTTGTGGTGCTTTGATACAGAAATCTATAACTATCAAAAGTTCACAGGCGATACTGCTGACGAGATTAACGACTATAAATGCATGGGTGGTGGTGGAACTGATTTCGATGTCAACTATCAGTTTATGAAAGACAACGATATTAACCCTAAAAAGTTTATCATGTTTACAGACGGATATCCATGTGGTAGTTGGGGTGACGAGGACTATTGCGATAGCCTGTTTATTATCCATGGTAATGACAGCATTATTGCACCATTTGGGCAAACTGCACATTATGAGTCTAAGTAGAAACGAAGTAAATCCGTTAGGAGTCTTGGGGGTAAGGAAATTATCCTTTATCCCCGAGCACTTTACTAAACTAGCAGTATCAAATCCTGTCGATATCAAATTATTAGACCACTGGATTAACTACCACTTAAATAGTAGGTACGCAATCAAGAAGACATTATCACTGGATAGCAATAATAAAACATCCGAAGTGGTAGAAATTGGTATAGAGGATCCCCGGGAGATTACTATGCTAACTTTAGGTTGTCCGTATATACATAGAAAATAAAAGGACTTTTTAAAATGGAAAACCAAGATCAAGCACAAGTACCTAGCCAAGACGTTGGCGGTGCCGCAACTGCTCAACCAGAATTAAACATTAACGACTTACAAAATATTCGTGCCGTTATTGATACCGCTGTACGTCGCGGTGCATTTGGTGCTGGAGAAATGACCGCAGTTGGTGGAGTATTCGATCGTTTGAATACTTTCTTAAATGCAGTAACACCTGCACCTGCACCAGCGGCCGCTGATCAAACAGCAGAATAAGGAAAAATTAATATGAAACACGTAGGCAAAATGAAAAACAATGGGGCTAGAATTGCTGTAGCCTACAGAACATTGCCAGGCGATTCTGGTAGTGCATTGGTAATCGGTACCGGTAACTTACCCCCATCCTGGCATGACTCATTAATGAGTCTTATTCAAGATCCAAGCGGACAACAAGCAAACGAACTTGCAGACATTCTTTCTGTTCGTCGTTTCCCAGACGGCAATAACATGCTACAGGCATTACACGCAGGTGGACATCTTAAGAAAGTTCCAACAAGCGGTGTGTTAATGACTCCAACTGGTAATCAAAACGTTACCGTTGTACTAAGTGAACTTAATCAGATCATTGCTGAACAACGAGGTGTTAGTGTTGACGATCTTGCTATCAAAGATGGCAGTGTAGATACTAATCCAAAGACAAGTAAAAAGGTCGATGAAGAACTTTCTGCTGTTAACAACCAGTCTAACGCATTAAACGATCCAGGAAAAACAACTTCTTCTTCAGTAAATTATGAAGAACCAGCAGTTAACGTTCCTACAGAACCGTTGACTCCTACTCAGTTACGTAGCAAAGCAGATGCTTTGTTTAAAGAAGCACAGGCTCTACGTAAACAAGCAGACGCAGTTGATCCTCCAAAAAGCAAAAAGAAACAAGTAGCAGACGCAGATGCATCCTGATTTAGTCTATCTCAACGCATTAAAAGATATCTTAGAAAATGGCGAGGACCGTCCTGATCGTACAGGAACTGGTACTCGCAGTATCTTTGGTATGCAGATGCGATTCGATCTCACAGAAGGTTTCCCTGCTATTACTACAAAGAAGTTAGCATGGAAGGCCTGTATTAGCGAACTATTATGGTTTATTGAAGGAAGCGGCGATGAACGACGGCTCGCTGAGATTCTACATGGAACTCGTGACACTAGCAAGAAGACTATCTGGACCGATAACGTTACAGCGGATTATTGGATTGCTAGACGCCATCAACGGAACGCAGGAGACCTCGGAAGAGTCTACGGAGTCCAATGGCGTAGATGGCGCAAACCACTAATTCGTATTAACAAGGTTGTGTTACAAAATCACGATCAGTTAATCGAATTAATCAATGGTATTAAAGAAGATCCATACAGCCGTAGACATATCATTACAGCATGGAATCCTGGTGAACTTGATTTAATGGCGTTGCCTCCATGTCACATGATGGCGCAGTTTTACGTTTCGAATGGTAAACTGAGTTGCCAAATGTATCAGCGTAGTGCGGATATGTTTCTTGGAGTGCCTTTTAACATTGCAAGTTACGCATTGTTCACGCACATGATTGCACAGGTATGTAATTTAGAAGTAGGTGATTTGATTATTACTATTGGCGATGCACACATCTATAACAATCACTTTGAACAAGTAAAGGAGCAATTAACTCGCAAACCTTTACCACTACCTACATTAAAATTGAATCCTGATATTTCAGTTATTATGGATTTTGAAATGGAAGATGTTGAGTTAGTAGGTTATCAAAGCCACGATGCAATTAAAGCACCAATGGCTGTTTAAACTTTAACTTCAATAACTGCAAAGCCTTCGGAGTTCGCTTCGAGGGCTTTTCCAATTATAGCTCCCGAATGTACAGAGCTAGCCGCTGTGGCATATCCCGGATGTGCGCTTGTAACTAGTAGGTCACCCTTTTTAATATAGCCCACAACTTTGCAAGGAACACGACCTTTTAAGGCAATATAGGGGTGAGTTTCGTCGGTTCCGGCGTCGGAATTCATCATATATGCCGGGTTTTTACTCACTATACCCGCTACCCGTGTATCTGCGAATTGATCAGTAGTAGTAACTTCTTTTTCGCCGCCGATTACTAATACGGTTCCAACTTCGTATTCTTGATCTGCTTCATATCGTTCAGCAATATCTGCATACAATGCACTAGATGCCGTAATGTTTAAAATGTTAGTAGACGGATCATAAGAAAAAGTACTGGTTGTAGATAATATATTTTGACCAGTTTCATTAGCAACAAACGGTACATATTGAGTTTGAGAACCAGTAAGATTATGAGTTATTACTGATTGTGCTTGCAATGAATCAGATGCAGTTCCCCACAACAAATAACCAGTTGTTGTACTACTTGCACTAACACCTGTTATAGGATCAGTATTGTATAAATTAATACCTTTCTTAATTAGAGGAAATTGTGTAAGATTTTCTGAAGAGTCTGGAGTGTATGCTGTGTTAGAAATTTCAACAACCGATACTCCTCCTAATAATCCTTGAATAGCATATTCTTCTGTTAAAGAGGAATCAAGTACTCTAGAAAAATCCCAAGAGCTTCCGCCGCCGCCGTTTGCTTGGCTTGCAGACCATGTTCCACTTACTGATTCATATACCTTGATTTGACCATTAACACTATCCCACCATAAGTCACCTGTAGTTGCATTCTTTGGAGCAGATGAACTATACGGAACGTTTGCTAAATCTCTAAAATTATTACCGTCATATGAAACCAATAAACGTCTAGAATTTGGATTACTATTAAACCATAACTGACCTTGTATAGGTTTAGTAGGTTGCGAAGTATTAGCAAAGTTTTCTAATAACTTAACAAAGTTTTCTTCAATAGTTTGTCCGTAACCAGAATAGTTTCTTCCAACAAATGTTAAACTTGTTGAATTGTCTACACTAGCATCTTGTACCGTTGCTAATGTTGTTCCGTTAGTTTTCTTTAAAATATATGGCATAGTGTATTATTGATATAAAGGTAGATAATAATTAGACCCGCCAACATCAACTTTTAACCAAGAAGCAGGAGTGGACGAATTAGTAGGTGTACCAGTTGTATGACCAACATGTAGGTTACCAGTTGCTTTGATATCTCCAATAATAGTCAGGCCGGCAGCAATTGCAAATGAACTAGTACCAGCGTTAACAAATGTACTAGTGGATGTAGCAGTATTGGCAACAAAAGACGATGTGGTTATTGCACCAATTACATCACCATAACTTTTTAATAATGTTACATTTTTTGCATTAGAACTTTGATCTACTATCGTAGTTAGAGAGGGTTGCCAACCACTAACATCGTACATAGGAAATGATGTTAGAGAACGATATTGTCCTGTATCATCTAGAAAGTTTAAAGATGCGTTAGTAGGGTTATACCAAAACTCTCCAGGAACTTGTCCAATAGGTTGTGATGTAGAAATTGTAGGTGAATTAACTGGAGTAAATCCAGTATCATTATCAAAGACTTTTAAAACACCATAGGTAGCATCATACCAAAGTTGCCCTTGCAGAGGATTATTAGGAGGAATACTATTAGTAGAAAAATTACTCAACATATCAACCAAGTTTTGATTGATATATCTTCCGTAGTTGTTAACATCTCTGCCAATTAAGGCGATGCTGGTTGTAGCTGTATTAATTTTACCTGTTGCTACCGTAGTTAATATTGTTCCGCTGCTGGTGTAGATAATATATGACATTTTACACCTCTTAACTTGTTAGACTTTGTACACGAACGGTATAGTCAATCTGAATTAATCGATTCAAGCTCTTTTGCACAGGATGGAAAATAACATGAGTAAGTAAAGATCCCATGCCAGGACCGTCTGGTGTATAAGCTCTTAAACCTAACTCGTCAAATACATAAGATTCATTAGAGTTAGCCGCAGTATCAAAAGCATCTTGTCCGGAAGGCTCTCCAAAATCTAATAAACAACTTACTAAAATATCTGTGTAGTATGCTCCTGCAACGTGTCTAACTTCCATAAAGTTTCTAGCAGGGTTTAAATCTCCAGGACGATTTGCATCAACCTGTTTAATATATGTTTGGTTATATAAACTAGCGGAACTATCAATTACGTTTGGAGTTAGATATGTGATAATACCTGTATCATCTACGCGAGTACCTCCGTTACCAAAACACATTTCAGCAATCATTCCAAATCCTTGATTGCTGATACTTTGTGCTAATGCCAAACTAAAATTTTCATAGTGAATAGCGTTGTCTTTGTCTATTAAGACTTCTCCAGAAACTGGATCGTAAATTTTGATATGGCCTTTCACTGAAAAAGCACCTTTATCTTTTGGATTTGTAAAAGTTTGACTCATTTTTTTATGTTCCGATATGCTATTTATACTCAATTAAAGAGAGGCTATCCTTGCCTGAAAGTCTGAGAAACTGGTACTTGCGGCTACTACTGCTTGAAGTGTTGCTTTACTTATGTAAGATGTTGCTGTAAACGCAGTAGTTTGTACTGAAGTGTCTGGAAATTTCAATCCAGTATTGTCTAACTGATATCCTAAAATAGTAGCAGTTGATGTTGATAATGTTGCAATATGACTTTGATTAGAATTACTAATTATATGCAGATCGCTATTGTAATGATTTTCAGTAGGTTCTAAAACCAAACTTCTAATAGTACTAGATGTATATGTAGCACTGGACATTGTATAGAAAACCATTTCTGATCCAGCTTGGGTGCCACTATAATCAGAACTTGCATGTACCTGAATGCTCGCTACGTTGACGCCATTGTTAGAAGCGTCTGTTTGATTTATTCCGTTAAACCCAATATAACCTACGGTGTCCTGATGTGCTAATGGTTGTTTAAATCCGTTATATGTATTGCTTCTACTGGTAACAAAGATATAAGCATTGGTAGATGTTAAAGTAGCATTCGGTGCTGTATTATCTTGTGTCGGTAATCCGTATTGTACTAGTTGCGAGTTAACAAAACTAACCTGCGCTCTACCAGGACCCATAAATGTGTGAACACCGTCGGTGGTTGTGTTAATATCCATCGGAGTGTTAGACATAGCACCAATTTGAATTATGTTTAAAGAGGGTAACGCAGGATTGCCTGTCGAGGTGCTGGTAACTATAATATTTCTAACTTTGCTGTTTATAGAAAGTTGAGTATTGTTAGGCTGATGATAAATGAACCATCCGGCTCCGGCGGCGGTAGTTTTAGTTCCGTTGTTGGCCCAATTTTCAGAAGCAAACCCTGCGAATGCCACACTAGGTATCTTCTCTCCCTGGACAATATCTTCATTACCATCAAATCCGCCAAATCTTAAAGAACCAATACCATCATTTGTTTGTAATGCAGTTCCGTCAGAATGATAAAAGTCTGTTTGAAATCCGTGCTGTGATTCGCCATTAGAATCTGGTGCAAAGTCTTGTATAGTAACACTTCTAAATGTTACGTCAGTAGTCGTAAACAAGTTTTGATCAGTTTTAAGGGTAGCAGGCAATGTTGCTTCTAATTGCGACACTAATTGTCCATAGCTAAATCTTCTCGCCAGCCCTTGATCAGACAAAATAAAATAAGATTGCTGATCGGTTGCTGTTGTAATTGTTTGTAATAAATTTATATTTGGCATTTAAGTTCTTCCTGTTAAAATGCTACCATTTTCATCTGTCAATGGAACACCATTTTGATCTCTTAGTACGATATCACCTTCATAGTAATACGAGTTAGGCAATTCAGTAGGGAATTGTTTCAATTGACCTGCTATCGTTGTGCTACTTTCCCATAGAGGTAATGTTACACCCGGGCTAACTACCGTATTAAATGTATTACTTAAAGCAGATTTTTTAACAATTGCTAATTCTATATTGCTTTCGACTACAATATTTAATTGAATAGTTTGTGTGTTATTATGTGCAACGGTAAATTCTTGAGGTAATTCAGTTAAACCAGTATATACCCATCCTGGATATTGTACGTTTGTTGATCTATTTCCTACATACTGCCATACTTGACCAGATGATACAAGTATGTAAGCATCATTTAACATTGCTGATTGTGTAGACAGGTCACTGGTTGTTCCTTGAATGTACGACTCGTCTATACTATCATATGCAATGGTTGTATCATGTACAAATATAGGAGATTTTCTAAGTTGACGGCCGCCGTAATACACTTCTAATTGATCGTTATATGGTAGAGAATCTACTAATTTAATACCTGCAGATGCAATTGTAGCTGTAGTTCCTGGAACTGGCGAAGTATAAGACGAAGTACTTATATGATAAACAGAATTTGTAGCCGTAGTAAAAATATATTGAATACTTACCGCTTCTGGATTTCCAAGAACTTGTAACGTTCCTTGATCAACAACCTTCGATCCATATAATAAGTGCGGCGATACTCCAGTTCCGAGTGTACCTCTTGTTATTTCGTCTAATTTATAGCCGCCTGATGCTACGGTAATTTGATTAAATTCAATTCTTTCTGCGTTGATCAGCACCACACCAGGTGTAGTTTCAGTAGGAGCAGTAAGAACCGTAGCATCTGCAACATAGATTTCAGTATCATCAGGCGCTAATGGTTTGGTTAGATATGTTGTATTTGCTTTACTTAATCTAGTAAACGTTGTATGTCCTAACAAGTCATTAAAGATTCTGTAGCCAAGAACCGTATCAATATATTGGGGACTCTTGAAGCTGATAATTTCTACCGTATCTAAATTTGAAATATTCCAACTATCGCTAATTTGAACCGTAACGTTATCATCTAATAAAATGTAATCAATACCGTTTATCAATCCAGAAACCGTATCATTTTGATGTATGATCGAAACCCACATGTAGATATCATTGCTAACAGGTCTGTTCATAATGAATCGCCTGTTTGGATTTCCTACAAAGTTTTCTATGTCAACGCCCATCTTACCTGTAGTGTCTATAAAAGTAACAACTTTAATTAAATCACCGGGGTTCAAATGTACAGAAATTGTTAGTGTAGACCCAACAATTGTGTATTCGTTCTTAGAAGTCAATAGTCTATTAGCAACTCCATTAACAATTTTTTCTACAATATAATCACCTTCCACATTTAATGTAAACGTAGTCATCGAAGAAGTAGAAGAAGCAACAAATTGTTGATCAATTATTTGATTAAAATTACTATGAGATTCTGTAAAGAACCAGGCTTGGACAGCATTACCTTGAGATGAATCTAACCCGTTAACGGTGACTACAGCAGGTCCTCGATTATTTGCAGAAACATCTAGAACATAATCAGATGTAGGAATTCCGTTAACCGTTACGTATACATCTTTTACAATATTAGCAAGATATCCACTGCTAACAATACCAACTGAGCTGTTTGTTGTAATAACAGATTCGCTGTCAATTAATCCAAAATTGTTTGTGCCGCCTCCAACACCCACCATGCTGTAACTTAATTTTCCAGACGATACTTGAGGCGGAATTATTAATCGTTGTCCTACCCAATCAATTTCAAAACTAAGAGCGCCAGGCATTATTGGCGCACACTCTAATATAGTACCGTTTAGGATAACAGAAATACTATCAACCGTAACCGGCAACATAGGTAACGGATAATATTGCAAATCAGCACTAGGAGAAACATCAAAATATCCTGTTACTATTGTAGGTGCTTGAGCAGGACCTTGTGTATATACGTTAATTCCTAGCGTATCAATTGCAAAACCTGGAAGTAATTCTTCAGGTGCGTGACCAGATGCTGTGTTAATAAAACCTAACTCGCCACTTAATGTAATATCTTCAGGATTAGTTCCTAATGCAGATACTCTACCATCTGCATTCCAGGTACCACCTTCAATATTGCTATAAGGGTAAACACCGCCATACGGGTTTACAAATCTTTGACCGTCGACTAAGGTACCTGGATAACTTATTCCATCCATTAAGACCGTTAGGTCGAGACCAATCATGCCGTTTGTAGCCGTATAATATGCCAGTATGCGATCAGTTGCATTAAGAATGTCTGCACTCTTCTTATACTTAATTGTAATTGTTGCATTATTTGCAGGAGCATTATTAACAAAAACAAGTTTAGCAAACTTTTTAGAATAACCGTTATAAGGTTGTTCATAATAATCAATAGTCCATTCACTACTTAAGGAAATGACGCTGTTTATTTTTACAGAAATTCCTGTTTTATTAAATGCAGGAACCCAACCTAAAACAAACTCAGATGTAATACCGTCTGCTATGAATGTATCAACTACTTCAAATCCACCAGATTGTCCTACATAACTAGTCCTATCAAATTTTAATTCAATAGTAGAAACTCTGTCTTGTTCGATAATATCAGTGTATGTAGGCTCTAACACTGAATATTCAGTTGTAAAGTTTCTAATCTGCGTATGATAAGGTTTAACTTCGTTGATATAATCTTCAAAGAAAGAACTATCGTTTAATTTATACACAGGAGGCTGATACAATTCACCAGATGTATTTGTTACATTGATGAATGATGTTTTAAAAGCCCAATCTAAAAGTTTTTGTTCTGTTAAAGCGTACTTAACTGCCTTGAAGAACAACAGGTTCCAATTTATTTTTAGCTCGTTAATAAACAAATCGTTCTTCAATGCTTTAATAATGTATTCAAGTTCTGTGTCAGGTGTTTGATCATACAATGTTTGATCATAGGTATTAAGATTATCCCAATTTAGCAAGCTGTTTGAAACATCCCAAATATCACTATTAAACTGGATTGTTCCATTTTGTTTATAGACTAAATCGTATCCATCTCCATAACTACCTAAGACACCATCGGCGGCTTTTCTTAGCACAATATAATTGCCGTCACCGCCATTGTTAACTTTAACATATTGGCCTTCGACCGTAGATACAGAACTAAGTTCATAAGGACTACCGATGACCGCAGTATAAATTTGATATTGATTATAATCTACACTTGCATAGTCAACATAGTCCCAATACAATGTTGTATCATAGCTTTGTGTATGGGCCCTGTTCCAAGAATAGGTTACATAATCCCATTCGTATTGAGACCACTTACCATTATAAGTATCATCACTTTGTACAATAACCGTTTGAGGACGAGCAATTAATCTAAATTTAGAACTGAATCCGTTACCAGGATGTATAATTGATGCACTTATGATGCTACCGTGTTCGTTGACAACGGTTTTCATTTCAAATCCAGAACTATATGTATTAGGAACATCGCGGGTAAGGAAACGAGTTCTTAAATCATCAAACGTAGTCGTTGCATTGTCGAATATAGTTTCATACAAGTCGTTAGCAATAGTAAATGTAGGTCCTTCGTAACCAATAACGGTCCCTGTTGAACTATATACAGGATTTAGTGTTCCATATCCGTATCCAGCATCTGCAATTTGTACAAGCTCAATAGATCCATTTGCATTTGGTGTGCAGTTAATTATAGCCTGTCTATATCCAGATGTATCAATTGATGTTAAAGATGCATTATCTTCTACCAAATTATCGTATGTATTCCCGTATTGGTTAGGAATTTCTTCCTGTGCATTTAAGTTTTTAAAACTATACTTGCCAGTAACAGGAATATTAATTAAAACATTATTTGAAAATTCAATAATATTTCTTAATGCCGCATGTCTATCGTTAAACATTGTTTGACGAGGACGAACTGATGTTCCGTAACGTGTTCTTTCAGATAATGCAATATCAGGAACTATGTTACCAAACTTGTCATGACCTAACAAGCTATCTATCAGTTTCTGTTCAAGACTTAACGGTGGCATGTTAACTGCATCGCCTTCTTGAAGCAATTTCCATTGAGTGTGTCTCGGTGTAACTACAGAAGAACTAGAAGAATCTTGTGCAATATTAATACTGATAGTATTTCCTACTGGAATATTTCCTACGTTGCTCAACATAATAGCATCTTTTGAAATAATAGATGCAAAACTTAAACCATAAGCTGATGGATCTGCAATAGCAGATGCTACTGCATACGAACTTAGTCGTCTATCTTTATGTAAAGGTACCGTTACTTTATTCTTAACCCAGAAATAATAAACATTACTAAAAGTATTTGTTATTGTATCGTAAACTTGCTTAACAGAAATAACACTATTATCAACAAACTTAGGCTGACCACTAATTCCTTTTGCAAGACCTGCTGGAGTATCCGCAATAGCTGCCCAAGCACTAGGCAACATTGTAGAGCTTACCCATTCATATACGTCGATGGTTGCTCCTGGGAATAATTTACCCCAATTGTTTTTACGATATTCAAGGTCTCCTTGTTCATACCAAACGTATTTGGCTGTACTCAAATCCCACCATAATTCGCCAACATGGTCATCTAACCAATTTTTGTCTGTGTTGTTATTTGTTCCAGCAACACCAATAGAGTAAATTGCAGGATCGCTGATAAGTTTATATGTTAACTCTTGTTCTGCAATGCCTGGAATCTTACCTTTCAGAGGATCAAACAGATCTAGATAGTTAATTATTTTTTCTTTTTCAGTATCAATAATTGCTATTCTACTTATAGGACTGATATCAGTAAACGTATCTTGTTCTACAATTTTGCTTAGACTATTTGTGGTTGTATCAATTTTATCAAATACAAAGAATCCAGATGAGATACTAGTATTGTCAATTGCAGGAGCACCAGCAATTACTTCAGTATCGTCAACGACAATAGATTTTGCAAAATTATTACCATGAGTCGTTAAAATATAAGAATCAGTTAGTTCTTGACTATATACAAACCTAGCAGACTTTTTGTAATAAACATAGATAGTTCCTGATCCTACTTCAGTTCCTTTTATCTTTGTAATATTGCCGTCAAACGTCATATTACTACTATCAAATGTTGTGTTTAATGTACGATTAATACCGGTTGCAGAAACAATCAGTGTATCATTTCCTATTGTAATATCCATCGAAGAACCAAAGTGCATACCTTGCCCTGCTACAGGATTATATAATGTTTGATCTAAAACAAATGTACCATTAACATTTTTATATACTGAAACTTGCCCGTACGATCCGTCAGCATTACCTACAAACATATACGTGCCATCAGGGCTAACATTAATAGAAGTATTAGCAATATTAATTGTTTGAATGTTGGTTAAAGATTTGTTATAAATTTTAACCAAATCACCATTACCAATTGCAATAATTGTTGCATCTTCGGAACCAGACAAGGCAGTAATGTTTAATTCAGATGCTACCTTTGACAGATATGTTACTGATATAGTTCCCCCATTGTCTTTAATTTCATATGCATATACTGCATTATTTGCACCAATCAATACAAGTTTATTTTTTGTATTTCTTTCAACAAAAATAAATTTTCCAAAATTAGTCGAGTTATTGTAATCTGGGTTTCCTACATAAGCAAATACACCTTCTGAGAATATATTTGTATTAATGGAACTTATTTTTACAATACCATGAGTTACTAATGGAGCACCTACAAATACCAATCCGTATCTTGTTCCAGTAAAAGGAGTATCATCATAAACTATCGTACTGCCGAAACCGGTAGGTACATAAGAATAACTTGTACCAATTCTCCATCTAGCTATTTCTTGGTATGAACCGTCAGCTTTTTCATATAAACGACAAATTCCGTAGTATAAAGAATTATAATTAACAGGATCGCCTACGACCAATACATTATCGCCTTTTCTCTTGCTGATTGCATATCCAAGTTGTTCGTGTGAAGATAATGACAATGTAGGAGTTGTATTATAATTATTAATTTTTTCGTATACCTCCCAGTTAGTTGTGTCAGAACCATCTATCCAAAATTTTGTTCCGTTTGAAAATCTAAACAGCACATTATCGGCAGGCAAATTATCAAAACTAGTTTTTCTTACACTTTCAAAAACATAAAGCTGTCCCGGAGTAGGTAATGGTGCATCAGTAATGCTTGCTAATGTACTTGGTACCGTAAATTGTCTTGCATTATCAACGCTGGTTATTCTGTATATTCCGTCGACCTGTGAGTTAAATTGATTGATACCAACTAATTGTCCAACAGATAGTCCGTGAGGGTATTGTGTTGTAAATGTTATACTGCTCACTGGAGCACTTACATAGACACCAACTACGCCCACTGGGTAGTATGTATAACGGTATACATCCCAATCACCGTCTTGTTTGAATCCTAACCAAATAGTATCACCGTCTTTTAACTGACTGCTATTTGCAATATCTAGTAAACTATTTTCGTTATAAGCAGTTGCAGTAACATCGCTTAAACGTACATAGCCTGAATGTTGTAACAATAATGAATCAATGCTAGATGTTGTTGCAAATGTTGCTAACGGATCGTAATTGTTAGGTGTTATAGTAAGATCACTAGGCAACACATAATGAATTAAATCATTTGCATGAGCAGTAGGCAGCTCAGATACAAAGTTAATGATTTGGGGATTTTCTAAGAATGTTCCTTCAATTAATGGTGTTTCTAATTCTTGATAAGTTGGATAAGATCCGAACTCACCAACTCTAAATGCCCATTCTTCTGTATAACTTATGTCGCCCTTTAATGACTGAATGCTAGACTTTGAAAGTCTGTTAATAGCATTTTGCGTTCCCTTTTCTCTAATGAATCCTTGATAGAATTTATATTGTGCAACAGGGTCAGTAAAAATATTGTTTAGATAAGGGCGAGGAGTATAACCTGTCAAATGCTGTGCCATTTTTTGCTGACCGGCATCAAAGTTATCAGTATCGAGACTATAGAAATCTTCAAATTGTCCAATCTTATAATCAAAGTTTGGAAGTAGACCAGCTACAGGTTTTTCGTTTAAAATATCCCATTTTGTAAAATCAAAAGCAGAAGCACGTTCTACATTTTGATTTGCAGAATAATAGTTACCATTGAATCGAACAGCAGTACCGACATAATATGCGGTATTAGGAGTCCAGTCAAATACTTCGCCAGTGTCATAAACAAATCCAGGACTTGCAAAATCACCAGCCCAGTTGGCTGTTCTAAAACCAGATAATTTTACTCGACGTTGACGACTTCCTGTTTCAGGATTAAAAATGACATCATTAAAGATTGTGTAATTATTAAAAACAATAACGTGTTCTTTTTGTACTAGGTTTAGTCTTACAAAATATACCCCGTCGGTATTAGGATTTGTAGCAACCGTACAGATACCGTCAGTTCTAGAAATGTTTAAATCAGACTGAGGGTACGCAGTTGCATCAGCTCTTAAAACGCTGTATTCATAAAATCTATCAAATAGATTATCAACTACTGCATTAGTTCCTTTGTACTTTAATGTATTTGCAAAAGGGCTTAATGTTAAGACGCTGCCGGTTGCCCATGCTTGGGTAGACCAGAATAAAAATTCACTGGCGGTTAAATTCCAATCTAGTGTTGTTCCTAAATCAGCATTGTATTCGTCAAATATAAAACCTTGGCTCTCTAACCAACGTCCGTAACCTATAATCAAATCATACACATCTTGTAAATTAGTGTATGTTGTTCCGTATAGAACTTTTGTTACAGATGTGTCAAATGCTGCCGCTGCCTGAACGGTTGCGCCGCCTGTTGTAGGTAATCTAGGTACAGACTGGAAGTAAGAACTTTCAAATGTAGAACCAGAATTATGAGATACTAAAACTTTGTAAAATTTACTACCATACTGGACATATTGTCCTTTTTGGTAGAAATGTCCAGTTGCTGCCGCTGATGCAGTAACCGTATCACTGATGCTTAGACCTGATGTCGCTGGTGTTCCGCTCGGTGTCCATACTACATATTTTTCAGATACGCCACCTACGGTAATCGAAGGTGTGCCTAAATTTCTTAAAGGTTTGAATACATTAAAGTAAGCATCTTGCTTATCATAGCCTCTTACAGAATAGCCGTTGTTTAATTTCTGAACAATTAAACCAGATGCCGCAATAGATAATATAGGATTGCTTGTATTAAATTTTAATGTATAATCTTGTAAAGGTAGAATAGCACCGGGTGCATTTGATGTAGGATCATATGCATCAATTACAATTTGTAAAGTACTCTTATCAGCAAAGCCATTTAATTTATAAAATAAGTTATAGTTTGCATAACTCAAATCTTGTCTTAATTGACTGATGTAATCTTTGTCTCTTGCTTGTCCTATTTCAGAAACAAATACACTATATCCGCTAGTTAGTGTTTGATTTTCTCCGTGGATAGGTAAGTTACTTAATTTAAAAAACGAATCGTCTGTGGTAGAAATCCATTGCCCTGAAAGATTCTTAATAACTCTGCTAACGTCGTAAAGTTTAGATGCGTAGGTAGCAGGCTTTGTTAATGCCAATAGTCGTTGAATTGCAAATGGGTAGTAACTACTTCTGTACCAAGCAGTCTCTGCTGGGCCAAGGTCTCCCACTTCCCAAGATTGACGTTTAGTTTCTTCAGTAATGTTAGTAACAAATTCTGTAGGATTTCTTAAACTACCTTCTGCATCAACAGGAATTATATTAGACAATCCCGGACGAGCATATAGTGAATTAACAACTCCGTTGATACTACCTGCTTCTAAATCTGTCCACAATGCTGTATTGGCGTTTGTATAAGGAGCAGCCCCATACAATGTTTCCCACCATGTTGGTTTTTCACTTAATCCTAACATCTCCCAAGGAGCTAGGTTAGGTTTATCTGTGTCGTACAACCAGCGTAACAATCCTTTATAAGATCCAGACACCGGTGTATCTAGACTAGAGATATATCCATTATAAAAATTCCAAGTCTTAGATTGTGCAGGATCAAATGTATTGTTTGAAACATAGTCAATACTAAATTTTGCAGCCCATCTTACAAAGTCGCCATCTAATATACCACTGACTTCGTCTTTAGAATAATCTGTAGTTCTAAATTGTCCAGGAATAGCTGAGTCAATATTAAACAATTCAGGACGGTAAGTTGCCTTAATGTTATTGTAGACACGTTTTTCAAACTCTAAAATAATAGCATCTCTATAGTCGTTATAAGCAAGCATTATGCTGCCATCATGTCCTTGAATAACACGTTGTGGAACTACATAACTTGTATCCATAAAGATAGACGGAATGAACTTAGGATACAGGCCTAATTTTGTAGGAGTTGGAGGAATGTAAGAACCAGTAGTATCGGTATAGTCGTTGACAACTAATACATCACCAATTGCTAATGGTGCTAAAATTTCAATACTAGTTGTAGCAGTATTGAATACATAATCTTGTCCATAGACTAATTGTGTTCCATTTAGATATGGGTATACTGCACGTAGACTTAAAGATGTTAAATCAAAATCGCTATCTAATGGAAAAGAATTATTGTTTAAGTTAGCAATAGTCCATGTTCTAACTTTTTCTGCTGTCCCAAAACCAACCATGTCAGATAGGTAATAAGAATCTGCATTTATTTTATTTTGATTTAGATCAAATAATACTTGGTCAATTACTTCAGCAGGAGATGTTTGTTCGCTTACTGAAATAATGCTATTCAATAAAGACAATTTAAATGTATTATAGCTATCTGCAGATTTTATAATTGCATCTACTAAATTGTGTTCTTTTTTCCCAATGAACATCTGTGCGAAAGAGATAGGGTTTTCGTTAGATATTAACCGTGTTCCTAAATCAGTGTAATCTGCTCTATCGCGTACTGGAGTGATATCAAATAGCGGCGGCAATCTATCAATCATAGATTGTACATGTTCAGACAATTCGCTGATGGTAAATTCTGATACAAGGCCGTTTAATGGATTGTTGGTTAAACTTAATGGCTCTTCATAATAACTATATACACCTGTTGCTGTTGAAGATATTACAGGAATAGAATAATCTTGTGCCAAAGTCCAAGAGTTTTCATATTGACCGTCAATCTTAACATAAGAAATATTTGAAGAAATAGTATATGTAGGTTTAGAAATCTGACTCACAACAATTGTATCAGTTGCTAAATTGTTTTCAAACAGAATACTACCTACGGTTTCAATATTTCTATATGCAATAGGAAAGCCTAAATAGGTATCGTTTGCTCCTGTGCCTGGTGCATAACTAAAAATTTTGTTACCTATAAAGTTACTCAAATAATAATCTTTATCGCCGTAGCTGTGTCCATCTTGGTCAAATAAGTCAAATAATGGCGGTTGATTTAAAGTAGTTCTTTGTTGAGAAAATACCCAACCAGATCCATTATACCACCAGTCAGTGCTATTATTGTTATCGCCTAACAAAATAGTAATAGCAGCTCCGGTGCTGGGATTATGATCGTTAGCAGATTGTAATGTTAATGTACGGACTCCGTTAATAACAACAAAATGTATTTGATAAATTTTTCCTTTAACGGCTGTATTCGTAGCGGCATTAAAAATAACACGCAAGCCTTCTTCTAATTCTACACCATCAACATACACAGGAGTTGTAGAACCTTCAATAGAATTATAAGGATCTAATGTAGTTGTATCAAGCAAATCAACTGGAAATAATCCTGTTGTACCAAAATTAAACAATTGGATATCTGCTTTAAATTCAATAATAGGACGTTGGGCTCTACCTGTAGAAAAATTAGGAATAACGCCGTTTAAAGTTGCACTAGTTCTAATAACATCTTTGTGGACCCAACGGTTGTATCGAGACCAAGGATTTAAATCTGCACTGGCTCTGTTAATAGTAATGTATTCTTGATCTAAGATAGGTAGTTCTCTATCGTTATCAAACGGTAAACTCTCAAAAGCTGAAGAGTCAAAGCCGTCTGGAGTAGGCGATAAGAAATTTTCAGAAATAAGTAGACTATCGTAAGGTACTAATTTAATAGCTGTGCCTACACCTTCTACAAAAAAACTTTTGTCATAAAAAGTAGGGTTTACATTATTTCCACTAAACTCTAATAACATTCCGTTTGAAAGATTTGTAGAAGTAGTTGTACCGTCCGGTAGCAACACATCAACAGAGGCAGTAGCGTGTCCTATTATGTTGTTAGCAACATCTAAATTTGCGGTAACAACTTCAAGAAGTTCTGGGCCAGATGGCATCCAGTAATAATCTTGATAATTTACTAACTTGTCCCAATCGATATGAGAATTGTATGAATAGAATTCTGTTCTAAATAATCTATCTAAATTGTCTGTTGAGCCGCCCTTGGCTGCAATTTCGTTAATTAAATCGTCGTAACCTTGTGTGGTTTGAATGTTGCCTAAACTATCATAGGTTATAAGAGCAGGATCTAATTGATAAGGATTTCCGTTGCTGATATAGATATCAGCCGTAGAATTATATGTAGGTGTTTGTGTACTGCCTACGTATCCACTTAATCTTTCTATCTGTGGTTTCTGTATTAATTGATCAAGTGTGCTCGATAAGAATTTATTATTTCTATCTGTTCTTAGGTATTCTGGTAATAAATTAACCGAACTAATTTTGTTATTTGCCATATTTCTCTTATCCAGCAATTAAGGTTGTATTCAATTGTGCGGCTGTGATAGCATCGATTACTGCAATATCTGATGCTCGGGCACCGCTTATAAAAATTTCATTACTTTGACATGTAACTTCGTATAAACTACCAAAGTTATTAACAACAGGAACAATGACAAAGTTTGTAATATCAGGAGTTAACAAATTCATGATATAAGTCGACAACTCACTAAAGTGGAAACTTTGTCCAAAATCCCAGTTTTCTAATGCAAAGAAATTATTAATACCTTCTAGTATTTTAGAAATAATCTCGTTGTCACTGATTGTACTAGAAGAACTCTTAACCGCTTTAAACTTAGCCTGTAAGTTAATATCGGCGGAGGTTCCAAATAATACCTTATATGTAACTGGTTGATATATTATTTCATCACTAATTGATTTAATAGGATCAAGTATATTTGCATAGTTATTATCAAGACTTTGACTAGATGGTGGTAGTGGTTTGCTACCCGATCCTGTTAGTAACCAATTTCTAAAACTTGTATCGTAATCACTAGTAAGCATATAGACATCTATTAAATTACTCTTGCTAGGATCAATTCTGTATTCTTCTCCACTATTATGTTGGTAGTGAAAACTTAAATCAGCACGACCGGGGTATGCTACATAGTTACTGGCCAAGACAAATTCATTAAAAGAATCTACCGTCTTAACGGTATTTGTATCAACAAAATAGTAAAGGTATTCAGTATCTAATATGTTACTATAATGTCCTCTTGCCGCATTCTCGGATGAAAAAACAACATATTGATCAGTACTAACTGGAGTTAAACTCATGCCATCAGTTGTAAACTCAAACACCGCATAACCGTCCGACGTTCCAAGGTCATTAGAACTTCCTACAATATTTGCAAAGATATCAGGGTCTACTAATTGTCCTACGGTGCCGCTATCTTGATGGTTATAAAAACTTACTTCGACTCTAGATGGATCAACATATCCGTCTACTTCTATAATAGGTCCATTAATTTGCCAAACATAATCAGAACCTAAAGATTCGTTAGTTCCAGTTTTTGTATTAATAGACAACACCGTAATTTTATCTTTAACTACAGAATTATTGGTATAGTCAAAATTAACATCATTAGGATCGCTGTAGAAACCTGTTTGATTTACACTTTGGAAAATAAAAGATGTTGTTCTATATCTAACTTTATATTCAGCTCCAGTCCATGTAAATGCAACCATCCAACTTGAATCTTTGTTTGCGTTGGTAACATCTCCTTGATATTCAAAACTAAAATCATTTACTAGATCTAAGTTTGTATCTTCAATAATCATCCAAGATCTTAAAGAAGAATCAAATCGTAAACCAAAATTTCTTTGTGTTAGGCATAGGTTAACTAGATCATTTTCAAAGGTATATGACAAAGTGTTAACAAACGCAGGAACAATTTCAACAGGAATAGATCCTTGGCCAGGTCGACTTCCTAGAATAATAGGGCCGGTGCCATCGGATAAATTTCCTTGTCCAACATTTGAACCATCCCCTATTACTTGTAATACCGTAGCCCAAATATAATCAACGGTCTTGTTTGTTTGTTGAGGAACAATTTTTCCGTTTGGTAAGAAATATTGCTGTGCTCCAGACGATGTCTTAGGAGGAACAAATTTTATAATAGCACCAGCAGTGATATATTGTAGTACAGAACTCGTATACGTACCTACACTTTGTGGAACATTAACATTTAATCTTCTATTTTTAGAATAGAAAAATCCTCGACCTTGACCAGTTACTACATTTGACGAATTCCACTCATATGTAGGATCAATTAAATCAGAATTTAATGTGATCGATGCCATTCCTCTATAATGATCTAAGTAAAAATTTAAGAAGTAGTTAGAATCAATTATAGGTTCCAATTGTTGTTTAACAACAGAAAAAATATCATTCCTAGAAGAGTATGTAAATGTAAAATTCTTTTCTGTATTATCTTTATAAACAATACCGTCTATTCCAAATATATTTGTAGAACTATATTTTCCGCTCACATCACTTAATTCGAAATACTTGCTTACACCGCTAGATTCTCTGTTAACACTTTTTACTTTTAAGATATTACTGGTCAACGTCAACGGTGCAATATTATAATCCTCTCCTGTTACCATACGATTCTGTGTATAATATGTTTGAGGAGCGTTCTTCTGTATGCTGGCATTTGTTTCCGGACCAGAACTATTAGAAATTGTATATTGTAAAGAGAATGTCACGGTCAACACATGATTTTGACCGCTCTTATTAGCATACGGAATACTAACAACAATCCCTGACATTTGGTCAGGCTTGATAGAATATGTCATTCCATTACTTTGACGATAAAATAATTGAAAATTACCTTTAGGTAAATTTCCAAAAGTACCGTCTGCAAAAGTTAAATCAATCTGATCGTTATCTCGACTGGTTACGCTATAAAGATTTCTAATTGTTTGATTTAAACTATTATAGATAACATTGTTGCCTACAAGCGCAGGAACTTTAGTCCAAGGTGCAGATGGGTAAGATCCGCTAGGATCTAACTGCCATAACCATACATCAGTATCATTAATGTTGTTGATATTGATACCAATAATCTCGTTAGGTACAGGATTACTAATATTAAAACTAGTAACACCTATGCTACCCTGTTTGAATAAGGCAAAAAATCCTGTGTTAGCACTTCCTGAACCCTGATTATCATTTTGAAATATGACTGAGAATTGTTCAGCTGGTTTTGGTGCTGTCTCATAAACATAGGGTTGGCCGCTAAACGTAGCAGGCACAATTTCAAAATTCATAGGAGTACCGTTGATGTTTTTTAAAAAACTAAAAACAGGTACATCTTGGTTTGTTGTGTTTAATTGGTATTGTTCTGTTAGTATGCCGTTTAATGTATTACGATCATTTGGTTTACCAAAAATTGTTACGCTCGGCATAGCAGAATTAAAAATGTTTGTAAATTGCTCGTACCAATTAGAATTAGATGGATCGTTCCACGCGATTGTTGTATTGGCTAAATTAACACCTGTACTATCAGTAACGCTGTCTGTTGTACTGACCGCTGTTACTTTTAACAGACCGTTAGCTGTACGGTTTCTTTTAGGAACATAGCTGATTAATTGTGCTAAACGTAAAATGCTATCACGACGCTGTGCTGTTTCTAAAAAGTTTTCACGAGCATTTAAATCAATACGGAAGGATAAGTTCTGTCCTAGGTAAGCAATGACATCAACTAATGCAACAAATTCACTACTATCAATATAATCGTTGAAATCTTCAGGATAATTTTCTTGAAGATAGCCAATTAAAATGCGACGAATTGTTTCAAAGTCATAGCTCTGAAAGTCTGCATTTTTAAAAGATTGGTATATCTTTGTCCAATCTTCTGTTACCAGTAATTTTTTATTTGTTGATGGGATAGTCATAATATTGTTCTACACCGTATTTATTTTATCTATAAACCACATACTTAATGTGAGAGTAATCCGATTTCCTGATCAAAAGTTAATTTTAAATTAGTCGATTGATCAGTGCCTTTTAGTTTAAGAGTAGCTTCAACTATAAAACCTGTAGGATATTCTGTGACATTTATTCTAGTCGGTGTTACCCTTGGATCACTATTACAAATACCTGTTATATCTTTATTCAGTGCTTCTCTAACATCAGGAGTCATTGGCTCCATTAATAGATCCCATACAATACTTCCAAACTGAGGATTCATCACTCGCTCACCTTTGCGAGTATTGAATTGGTTGATGATATCTTGCTTGATTAAATCTAAATCAAATAATTTTGCCGTAGGATTTAAAGGGTCAACGCTACTATAACCTTTATAAAATTGAGTTGTTTTTAAAGGTTGTTCTAGTACTGCATTGGCTGTGGTAATTTCTATTGACTTGTATGGCATAGTGTATTTATTGTCCGGACTTAACTGGGTTTCCTTGACTATCAGTTAGGATGGTTCCTCCGCCAGTGGTAACGTTTGTTGAGGAATTAGCCGAGATTGTACTCTTTAATTGTCCTAAGAAACATTCGTAATATCCCTTTTTCTTAGCATAGATATCAGGTGTACATAATCCTACCGCTTTGTACGCGGCTTCAAAATATGCAGGACTATTTTGATCAACTTTACATCTATCTTTCAAATACCAAACACTAACTTCTGCTGCCACTGCTGGGTCATTTAATAATTTTGGATTGTTTACAAGGTCGTATCCTGAAAGGTTTCCGTACTTGGTATAGTTTGCTCTACCAGTTAATTGAATATACCCTCTACCAATAAATGCCGCGCCGTCTCCAGGTTGAGTATTTCCTAATCCTCTACCTTTAGAAGTGTTGTAGCCATACAAGAATTCAGGAAGACTATTGTTAGGATTACCGGCATATTGCTGAGCCAGTGCTTGGTCGCCTTTGAATACACTTGGAAATACTTGTAATAGTCTAGCGGCAGAATAATTAAATCCTTCCTCAACGGTTTTCCATCCGCTCTCTCCGCCCGCAATTCCTAACAATGCGGCTTGAGCATAAGGACTTGTAAATCCTAATTTTGCACACGCAGTTTTAATAGCTGCTTGTCCAGCTTTGCCAGCAGGTGCATTAATTTCAGCCGCCCTCTTAGGATCGCAAGTTCCGGGAACAATGTCTGGTTGGTTGGCAGGATCTTGGACTCCTGAGTTAGGGTTAATCTCAGCGCCGGCGGCTGCTCTTGCAGAGCCCGGGCCAGTACTCAAAGTAGCGTCTGTTGCTTGTGAACTAAATTTTGATGGATTAACGTTCTCGTGCTGAGGCCAAGGTTCATGTGTTGGCACACGTTGCATAATTGAGGTAATTGTTCCTGTGTTATAAAACTTATCAGGACCCCAACCGTAATTTACATCTCTGTTAGGCAAGCTATGAATATCTAATAGTGGAGGTGCTTCTGCACTTTCTGGAGAAGTAGGCGCACTAGCCGGAGGACCGTTAAAGTGAACTTGAGCTCCTACCATTACAATATTGCCGTTGGCATCAACACTAAACACTCCGCCAGATCCTACCATAACACTTTCGCCACCAATAAGGTTCATGCCATTTGAGGCAGCGGCCATGATATCTTTTCCAACATTTAAATGGAAGTCACTTAGTACGGTCATCTTTGCAACATCACCGATTGCTAAATCGTAATTACTTTTAACAGATATCTTACTATAATCGTCGATAGCAAGGTAATGATATCCGCCAATATTTGTTTCCATATTTTTAACTGATCTCATATGGATATCTCGACCTGCTTCAATATTAACATCTCGACCTGCTCGGAAGTTAAAATCTTGTTCAGTGTGTATACTCACGCTGTCAGCCGCATACATATCAATTTTACCATTACTGGTTAGTTCAATCCATGCAGACCCTTTGCTATTGCCGATATAAATTAAATCTTGGCTATTGTGCAACAATATTTGATGACCGGTTCTTGTTCTTATTCTAACAAGTTCGTTCTGTCCGTTGATGTCCCCGTCGTCCATGACAAACGTACTGCCACCTAATCTACTAACAGGTGCAATACGTTTGCTTTCATAACCTATTTGTGCAGTTTTTCCGCCAGGGCTTGTATCTAATGGGCCTGGAGTACTAATACCAAACACACCGCTTGGAACTTCTCGTCTGGCGCTACTTGATGTAACACCTCTAGTAGTATCTAACAACAATCCTTGTTGTACTAATCTATCTGCAAAGGGATGTACTGGTTTTTTTATTACGTTCGGATCTGGCACATCGTTTGTTTGTGTGCTTTTTAAAAATTCTGCAACAGGTAGATATGTTGTACCATATCTTTGTATCTGTTCAGGAGTCATTGATGTTTGTTGACTGGCAGCAATCCCGGGTATCATGTGATTCTGAAACTGATCAGGAACACACCCCATCCAGTAACCTTGGTTAGGATCTCCATCAATAAAAATAACCAGCACAACGGTTCCAATATCAGGAGGAACCATCCACATACCGTATGACTTTTGTACGTCATTAAAGTTACTGCTATTATTACCTTCGTATCTAATAGATGTAACTCCGTAGAAAGGACTTAGATAACGAACAATATACGTGTCTGTTTGATAGTCAATAGAGTTTTGTAGTGTTTTTATTAAAGACACTTCTAAACTTCCCATATATGTAGGATCAAGGTTATTGGTTATCTCAGCTAGGAACGGACCTGCTGAGGGTAACTTGCCTCTCGCTCTTTTCTCAACTGCCATTTATATTACCTTATCATTATTTTATCTAAAGGACTTGTTCCTGCAGATTTACTACCAAATTTGTTAACTACAGAACTGCCCAAGTCTCCCACAATATTAACTGGGCCTAATTGGTTTCTAACTCCTATGAAGTTTCCTTCTAAAGATCCCGGTATTCCTGTTGGACCCATTAACGAATTTCTTTCTGCATATAATTTAGCACCAAGTACTAAAGCATCTGTACTATTGTTAATGCCTAATTTGCTTAGGTAATTGTTAAGAACAGACGGAGAGTTTGAAGCCGCAGTTTGTGCAGAGTCAGTGGGCAATTGATCTTGAGAAACATCTCGAACATTATTTGCTCCATAGGTCCTAGCCAGTGCTTGCAATCCTCCACGTGCTGTTAGTTGATTTAAGAAAGATTGATCCGGCGCAGGGTTAGGAGCAGTATTGTACGGTGTTGTAGGTGGCAAATTAGCAATCCCATTAGCGCCCAATCCGTTTAAGTTTATACCCTGAGCAGATGCAATACCAAGATCAGTATTTTCTGGAGTACTACTTACTATGTTTTCTAGTTGTCCAACAACTTTACTTTGTAGGTTAGGACTTAGACCAGATAACTGACTTTGATTAACACCAAATAAAGATGCTATTGCTAGAGGATCTGCTTTGTTTCCTTGTAAAGCAGATTGTATATTAGTGCCTGCGTTGTTTATTAAACTTGCACCACTATCAGGCATATTCGATACTGCGGATAGCGCATTTGTATTAAGTCCTGTGGCAATACCTGTTGTAGGTATCGCTGACGGCGGTGTTGCTAATTGTTGAGATCTAATACCGTATGCCGTTGTAGAATCTGTATTATTTTGTACAAGTTGTAGAACTGCTCCAACACCTATGCCGGATCCTACAGCAGTGGCTTGATTAATTTTTCTACCTTGTTCACCTAAGAACTGATTTAACAATTGAGCAGCAGGTCCTTTGACACCAAAACTATTTGCTAGTTGCATACCCATTGCTTGTACATATCCGCCAGGACTATATACTCGTTGTTGTAGACCAACTGCGGCTTTGCTAGGTAGTGGCATTCCAAATGCAGGTTGGTATTGCCCGCCTGGTATAGAACCACCAAATACTTGAGTAGACAATCTGGTCATACCTGCTAAATTAGAAGTTGCACCGCTGACATTAACTACTCCAACGGTTCCGCCTAAGCCTCCTGTCGCATTTGTAAAATTACTCAATTGTCCAGGAAGTCCGGGACTAGGTAGTCCTCGATCAAGTTGTGACCATAAGTTTAATTCATCTGGTCGTTGTCCCGGAGCTTCATCAACTGCTGGTGTTTGGTCAGCGGTAACTGCATCAGATCTATTAGGAGTTAGTCGTGTATGTTTAGAAGGATCAGTTGGTGCAAATTGACCTTCGTTACTAGGAACTTTTTTAGCAGGTAGCTGTCCAGGTTGTCTTATCACTTCTAACGATTGTTTAAACACACCGTCTTTAATTTTACTATTACATTTTGTAACTCTGTAAACACCACTAAATGGAACTAACTCTGCATCAAATTGCATTGCACCAGTTGGTCCTATATCTACTGGATTTAAAAAATTCAAAGTTACTAAGACCTCGCCATAGGTATGCGCTGCCTCCCCGTTTTCTAATTGTCTAGGAGTATTAGAAGTTGGTTTTATATTTTGATTACCAATGCCTCCGGTACATAGATAAAACGGATCTCCTAGAATTTCTAATTCTCCCTGAATTAAGTTAGCCTTGCTATCTGTAATTGCATTATGCATGGCTTTGGCCATCGCATAGTAAGGATCTCGTTGTGTTTGGCCCCCGTTATCTTTTTGCTGGTCAGTTAATTCTGCCGTAGACATCGTAGGTGCAGTAGGTAACCCGCTTTTATTATAAAGGTCAAGAGAGGCAGCAGCCTTTTTTCCTGAGTCAGTAAGCGGAGTTACGTTGCCCAAATCAACCTTGTTTGATTTAGCACCTGCTTCTCTTGCTGGAGCACTATTAATAGCACTACCTAATACTTTAGGAATTGCTTCAAAATATAATAAATCAAATTTTAACTTAAAATTAAGAATATCTATATTTTGTCCAGAATAGATGTAATTGTATTCACGAAGACTCATCTTGACTAAGGCGGTAGAATCAACTACTTGTTTTCCATAGTTAGGAATTCGTGTATATAAAATTTTATAAGGTGTGATTACATAGGTATAAGTTTGATATGGTTTATTCTTGTCAGGATCGATTGCATCTTGATTTTCGACTTCTACCTTAATTAAAAAATAATCAACTAATCCATCTTTAACAACAGACTTCCATTCTGATTGAGAACTTAATTTTCTAAGTATTTCTCGAACATAATGACTATCTCTAATAATTGCTGTTATACATTCGTTTATGCTTTTACCTTCAGGAAATTGAACTACAGGATTACTAGGAGATATTTTATAAAACTCAGGATTCTTAGCGTTCTGTTCAGGAGTCGGCTTAGTTTGATCAGTTGGCTGGTTTGCTGTAGGTTTAGTATTAGTACCAGCGTCAGGAAATTTATATAAAGTATTGTCTTTTAATATTTCAGTAACTTTACTTTTAGAAATATCATTTCCACCATCAACCCAGCCTTTAGCATCATCCCAAGAAGGAAATTTAATTTTGTAAATATCATATCCCTTGCCTGCACCTGCGTTCTTTGCTTCTTCTTGAACTTGTTTATTAACACCATCAATTAGGTTAGATAAGATTCCTTCAACGGTATTGCCGTTGATACTGATAGGTCTTTTAATTTCGCTAGGATTTCCTAATATACGTTCAGTATTAGGAACTGCTTTGACAGAATATTTTGTTCCTTTTTCGTCAACATTGATATCCATTTCTGTTATGGTTATTGTAAAATATCTTGTTGATTGGTCTACGGTTGAAGGTTCTGGTAAATCTGCATCATCAGTATACCCTTTAAATTCTATTCGAAGAACAAGAGTTGCACCAGAATAACTAGGATATCCGGCAGCAATAGATGCAACACTTAACGCTTCTAAAAATCCGTTTATACTATAAGGCTCAAATACGGTAAACGAAATATTTGTAGCCATGGTCATGCCAGTTCGATTGTCCGGAGTCATCAATGTTTCAATTTCAACATCGTCTATAAACAAATCAAATCTGCCAGGACTATGTTCGTTGAAGCCACCGACTAATCCTGCTACCATAGTGGCATTTGTGTTTGAACTAACAGCTCCGCCTGTGTACTGAATTCCTGTGCTACCTTTGCCGCCAGATTTTAAAATCACATAATCTAAATTATCTTTGGCCCATTTTTTAGGATCGCCTACATCTGCTTTGCTAACTGCTGCTAATGTAAAAATAGGCGTAACAGATCTATACTTGTTAAGGACGTTAGAACCTTTACCCTGAATAAGTTTAGGATCTCTATTAGGGTTTGACGGTTTTTCTGTTTTATTTTCTACAGCTGAATCTGCCATTTTAAATTCCTAATGTTTTTTTCATTGCACTCATTTTAGGAATGTATATCTTAACTCCTGGTACCATGTCATATGTAGGATCTTTTAGTATAGATGGATTACGGGCAGCAAATACCCACCATAAATTTGCATCGTTATATAAATCGTATGCTAATAAATCTGGTCTATTTTCGTAACTCTTTGTAATTGTAAAAACAACATCATCACTTTCAGCAGGAACCTGACGCCAGGTCATGACATCTAAGTAACCTAGACTTTGATCTGTATTGTAATACGGACTTGTGCTATTGTATTCAGCCATTATAAGAATCCTCTACCTTTAAAAGAACCATTTAAATATCCTGCTACAGAAATTTGTTGCATCTCTGCTCTGCTGTACATTGGTTTTAATATAACCGTTAATGTTGCACTTGTAGGAACACTTGCAGCACCAAACGGTTGTGAAGATTCAGAGAGTGTATAAAAATCTACTTGGTCAGGTAAATCGTGTTTAAAACTTGTAATTGCTACTGGAACATTTTTTAACATATATTCCCCATAAGCATCTAATCTGCAGATAGGTGGCGGAGTTCCTGCGTCACCATCTGGTCCAAATTTCATTTTAGTAAGAGATGCTAACAACCTTATTGTTGATAACCAAATAATTGCATCAGTCTCGTTCTGTACCGTGAATTTTCCTGTAATTGTTATATCGGAAACTGAACTACCTTTATAAAAATTAATTGTATAGTTCGAATGAATTGGATTTTGGCTTGTATAATCAGCCTTGTGTTCCATTGTAATTTGAGGAGTATAGGGGAAAATTATTCCTCCTAGATTAGAACCGCCTAATTCTGAGTAACTGGTTCCCTGTGTAAGGTCTGTAATGTAATTCGAAGGAACTCGAATACGCACTCTCATATCAGTACCGCTGTCTGACGATGTAACATTGCCCTCGTCATTTACCGTAATATTAGTAACGTTAGTTACTGGTGAATCTGGTATAGGATCTCCTCCCGGTGGGACATCGCCGGTATCACGAATTGGGCCGTTATTTAAATCAACACGGCGAGGATCTTGTGCGGCAAAATCTGCAGACCCAGGACCGGAGCCACCGTGACCAGTACCGCGACGAGGATTTCTGTATACCACGGTTCCGCCTGAGTTTAAGTTAACTCCTGTAAACCCATTCTGGGAATAAATATTTGATTCACCTAATATATTGCCCGGCATATTATTTTCCTTATACGTTATTTACCCATTAAATAAAATGCTTACTTAATCTGGTTGACACATGTTACTTGTGTGTTATACTATCCATAAAGGACCTCCATTTCAACATGACACTCGGTTTAACAACAACAAGAAAAACAAAATACCTAAACAATAGAGACTTATTAGCAGAAATACATCGAAGTAAATGTTCGTTTTCAAGTTTTACCAAACCTGAATACAGCCAATACGATGTTATTTTACCAAGTCTAGATAAAGTTAATATAAGAACTATTGCTGAAGCAAAGCGCAATAAAGCAAAGCGTATAGGATTACACGCATTTACTGCTGCCAGACTAGCAGGTGATAAGAAAACAAAACTAGCAGAGCTAACTCCTGACTATACTAGCATTGCCAAGACTGATGTTATTATACGAATAATGACATTTGATCATATTCCACTTGCACCCGGACGCAAGAAAACTACCAGGACAACCGCAGATGCCCACGATAAAGTTAACTTTCCTCCCTTCCAACATTGGAAGTTTAACAATGAAGATGAACTTGTTTGCGTAGGAAAAAGCCATTGGAAAGGCACCGTAGATAAAGGGCATTTTAGCAAAGATCACGGACGTATTACTGAGAATTTAGGTAAGATGTTTATTAAATTATCTGAACGTTACGCACAAAGATCCAACTGGCGCGGATATACTTACGTTGACGAAATGAAGGGACAGGCTATCCTACAACTAAGTCAAATCGGTTTGCAGTTTGATGAATCCAAGTCGGAAAATCCATTTGCATATTATACTGCGGCAGTCACAAATAGCTTCACTCGTATATTGAACTTGGAGAAAAAGAGCCAAAATATCCGTGATGATTTACTTGAAAGCGCAGGGCTAACCCCAAGTCTTACAAGACAAAACCAACAAGAATACGCAGAAGAGACTGCACGTCAAGCAGAATTATATAAAAATATGCGTATGCCTAAGAGTGAAGAGGTAGGCATAGAAGAAGAGTTCGGCGAAGATGAAGCCGCAGATGCTTGACCTTTGTATTTTTATACACTATACTTTTAGTAGGAGAATTATAACTATATGAGCCTATTTAAAAAGGTAGCATGTTTTACAGACATACATTTTGGACTCAAATCTAACTCAGCAACACACTTAAAAGATTGCGAGGAATTTGTAGATTGGTTTATTGAAACTGCAAAGAAAGAAGGTTGCGAAACTGCAATCTTCTTAGGAGACTGGAGTCACAATCGTAATAGTTTAAATCTGTTTACATTAGACTCTAGCCTACGTTGTTTGGAAAAACTAGGCGCAGCATTTGAACAATTTTTCTGGTTCCCAGGAAATCACGACTTGTTCTACAAAGACAAGCGTGATATTCATAGCTCTGCATTTGGAAGACATATTCCAGGAGTCACCGTGGTCGAAGAAGTAACTACCATAGGTGATGTGACCTTAGTACCGTGGTTGGTAGGTGACGAATGGAAAAATATTAGCAAAGTAAAGAGCAAATACATGTTCGGACACTTTGAATTGCCCTTGTTCTACATGAACGCAATGGTACAGATGCCCGATCACGGTGAATTGCAGGCCAATCACTTTGTACATCAAGACTATGTGTTCAGCGGACACTTCCATAAACGTCAAAGTCGTGATAAGATTCATTATATAGGTAATGCATTTCCGCATAACTTTGCGGATACATGGGATGATGCTCGCGGCATGATGGTCATGGATTGGGGCGGCACACCAAAATACATTGACTGGGAAAATTGCCCTAAGTATAGAGTAATTAAATTATCAGAGCTTATTGATAAAAAAGATGCAATTATGAAAAGTAAGATGCATATCAAAGTTAATCTAGATATCGATATTAGTTTTGAAGAAGCAAACTTTATCAAAGAAACGTTTGTTGCAGATTATGACATACGAGAAATTAGTCTAATTCAAGATAAGACTAATCTTGATGGAACTATCGACGACAACCCAGATGCTAAATTCGAATCTGTTGATCAAATTGTCACTGAGCAATTAGTCAATATCGAATCTAAAGAATTTGAAAAAACAACTCTTCTAGAAATTTATAATAATCTATAATGTTTCAACTTAAAAATTTAACCGTTAAAAACTTCATGAGCGTTGGTGCTCAGACCCAGGCTGTTGACTTTGACAAAGAACATCTCACGTTGGTACTAGGTTCTAACTTAGATTTAGGTGGCGATGATACAGGTTCACGTAACGGTACTGGCAAAACTACAATGATCAACGCATTGAGTTATGCTTTGTACGGGCAAGCCCTTACTAACATTAAAAAAGAAAACTTAATCAATAAGATTAACGGTAAAGCTATGTTAGTTACCGTAGAGTTTGAAAAGGGCGGAAACAAATATCGCATCGAACGCGGACGAAAACCCAACGTACTTAAATTGTTTGTCAACGATAATCAATTAAAGACTGAAGAAAAAGAAGACGAGAGTCAAGGTGACAGCCGAGAAACTCAAAAGGCTATTGAGGAAATGCTTGAAATGAGTCATACCATGTTCAAGCACCTTGTTGCATTGAATACGTATACTGAGCCATTCCTAAGTATGCGAGCAGCTGACCAACGTGAAGTTATTGAACAACTACTTGGCATTACTCTGTTGAGTACAAAGGCAGAAGCACTTAAAGTTCAAGTCAAAGAAACCAAGGATGCTATTACCGCAGAAGAATTTAAAATTGCAGGTATTAAAACTGCAAACGAAAATGTACAAAAAAGCATTGATAGTTTGCACTTAAAAAGCAATGCTTGGGAAAACAAACAACAACAAGAGTTAGAAAACTTAGGTCGTGCTATTGTAAACTTAGAATCAGTTGATATCGAAGCAGAACTCAAAGCGCACTCTGCTCTGAAGTGGTGGGATGAAGAAAATACACGCATTAGAAATTTGAATAAACAGAAGTCTACACTAGAAACAGCAGTTATTCAAGCAGAAAAAACTCTAAACAAGTACAAACGAGAGTTAGAAAGTCTAGCAAATAAAACTTGTCACGCCTGTGAACAACAACTTCATGATCACAAACATGAAGAAATGACTGCTACCGCTACACAGCATCTAAAAGAAGCAGAAGATTACTTTCAAAAAGTAAGCACTCAGCTTACCCAAATTATATATGATGTAGGTGACGGTACATTGCCAGACAAGCCTACTACCTTTTATGATACAGAAGCAGAAGCTCTTGGACATAAAAACAATTTAGCCGGATTAGAGAAATCGTTAATTTCAAAAGCAGAAGAAAAAAATCCGTATGCTGAACAAATTGAAGAATTAAAGAAAACTGCTATCCAAGAAATCAATTGGGAAGGTATCAACACGTTAACAAAGTACAAAGACCATCAGGAGTTTTTGCATAAACTATTAACCAATAAAGATAGTTTCATTCGTAAAAAGATTATTGATCAAAATTTAGCATACTTAAACAAGCGTCTAACTTATTACATTGACAAATTAGGACTTCCTCATCAAGTTGTATTCCAGAACGACTTAACCGTTATGATTACACAACTAGGACAGGATCTAGATTTTGATAACTTATCACGTGGTGAGCGCAACCGTTTAATTCTTTCTATGAGTTTTGCATTCCGCGATGTATGGGAAGGCCTGTATCAAAGTATTAATTTGTTGTTTATTGATGAACTTGTAGATGCAGGCATGGATAGTGCAGGTGTTGAAAGTGCATTAGGTGTATTGAAGAAAATGGCTCGTGAAAGAAACAAGAACATTTATCTTATTTCACACAAAGATGAATTAGTAGGCCGTGTTAATAATGTATTAAGAGTTGTTAAAGAAAACGGTTTTACCAGTTATAGCAACGATATAGAGTATGTTAGTTAATAAATCATTAGAACGATACAAAGAAATTTATTCAGAATACGTTGAATGTAGGGTTACTCTACATAACTACCATGTGAATTTTTTAAGTTTCATTGGCAGAGAGTCTTACTACAAGGTAAGAAAAACTTTAGCAAGGATGCCAAAGTTAGAACGTGACTTAAGACTAGCAGCCAAGGCAGCATATGAAGAACAATTAAAGCTGAATGTAATCATTAGAGAAGAAAAAAGAAATAGCAAAAAGAAAAAATAACCAGAAATTAGGACTATGTTTTTTAGTTGTTACTAATTAAAGTATGTCCTGGTTCTATGAAAATAAAGAAATAACAGCATTGCCTGAAGATTGTGTAGGATTTGTATATCTTATAACAAACACAATTGATGGACGTATGTATATAGGCAAAAAATTAGCAAAATTTAGTAAAACGACCTACAAAACTATTAAGTTGAAGAACGGCAACAAAAAGAAAAAGAAAATTAGAACTAAGATTGACAGCGACTGGCAGGAATATTACGGGTCCAGCACTGAACTAACGGCGGATATCGCTAAACTAGGCACACAAAATTTTAAAAGAGAAATACTTTATTATTGCAAATCTAAGGCAGAATGTAGTTACATTGAGGCAAGAGAACAATTTACCCGCAAAGTATTAGAATCAAACGAATATTATAACGGACAGATTTCTGTTCGTGTCCATGGCTCCCATATAAAAAACAAATTAAACGGTTAATAAGCAAGCACAAGCTAACATCGTGTGCCCTAAACCTGGATCTCGGATCGCAGGGATGGAAACCTCTCGCCGTTAAGAGTACTCAATCACTACCCGAAAGGATGAAGATCGCTAATAAGACCTGCGATTTGGTTGTTTGAAAATAGATAAATAGGCAAAATGAAGGGTTAGAGACGCCCTACGTTTGTATATATGTTAGCGTATGTATGCAAACCGCCGCTGGAATAAGACGCTGCTCGAGGTACAGGCCAACCGCCTCTGTAATGCAGTAACGCTAAGTGACATATGTTCGACTCGAATAATGTTTCTTTGCCCTTCCTGGGCAAAGTGTGACTGAACGATCTGAATAATATTTAAACTACTTCGTAGTATCAGTATGAAATCAATTGCTTCGAGTGCGAGCGAAGAAGCAAACGAACGCAGTTCGTTTATAAATAAACAATAATAAATTTAGGAATTTCCTGTTATGCGTATCAATGAATTAATATTAGAACAACAACTTGATGAACTTAATCTTAAAGGGTTAGGAACAGGTTTAGGTAAGGCTGCTGGTGCAGTAGCCGGAGGTGTAGTTCAAGGTGCTAAAAATATGTGGGCTGGTGCAAAACAGGGATACGATGCAGCTCAACAAGCATTAAAACCAGATGGTACGCCAGCTACATCTGCTCCTACACAACAACCAAATACTTCTACTGCTCCTGCTAGCCCACAACAACCAGCTGGTGGAGAAGTTGCATCTAATAACTTACTTCAAAGAGCACAGCAAGGAACTACTCAAGATCTTAATGCACAGCCAGCTACTCAAGCACCTACAGCTGGTACAACTCCTCAACAAGCAGCCGCACAGGATCAACAGGCAAAAATAGGAGTAGGACAGATCAATAAGATTATTCCTACTTTAAGAACACGTGATTTACAAAGTGTTAAGAAAAATGTTGATGCAACTATTGCTAAAAAGTCTAAACAACCAGCAGCTCCTGTTCAACCGCCAGCTCCGACACAAGCTGAATTAGATGCTGACCATGCAAGAATGGCCAGCGGAACAAATGAAAGTAAAGTTATTCAATTCCGCAGTAAGTTTTTAGGGATAGATATTTAAAAGAACGGCTGTCCAGTTTCTTTAGCAATTTCAAGATTCTTTTCAATAATCTTACCAATTACTTCTCTATCTTCAAATGATAACATGAATGCCTCCGATGGAGGCATTCCTCTCATGTACCAACAGATTCTAAATACTTCGTCTTTTAAGGCTTTTGACTCTTGTTCATAATCCCTAACGAGCCTGTTGATGCCCTCAAGGTCAAGGGTTAAAAGCCTTAGACGAAAAAAGTTGAAGCATCGAACGTGATAGGAACTTGTACAACATCACCCGTTACTCCATTTTCTCTCATTTCATCGGTAACAGCTACAGACATTGGCTTGATTGTATTGTTATCCCTTAGTGCTTCTAAGTGAGTTTGAATTCTATTGAAGATTTCTTTGTCAATGTTCTCAACAAATTCTTTAATGTGATTGATATCGTTAGTGCTACCATTTATACTTTCGATTCTATCGATACTATCAGAGATAGTTCCTAATGTTGCACTACTTAACTTTTTGAAACTTTCCTGAAACAATTTGATTTTCTTATCATCTTCAATTTTTTCATCATTGACTACCTGCATGATCTTTTGAGTTTCAAAAGATTGTAGCGCAGCCGCACTAATTTGTTTATAGTTTAGAGGTTTAACAAATACGGTTAGTTCATCACTGATAGATACAACAGGATTCCAACTGATTTGATTCATTAAATTATCCATTACTACTCGCAAGTCGACTTGATAATCTAACTCTAAGGTATCACTGAATGTAATAGGAGTAGTCATCATTTCACCGTAAGTTGCTAAACGAATAGCAATTAAAATAATGTCAACATCAATTGACGGAGCCAACCAAGCGTTTTTAATATTAGGAATACAATGTTGAATAACGTCTACTACAGCTTGTCCGTTCATTAGCGCATCGGGGACCTTGAGCATAAGTTCATCTTTGGCGGTCATAGAATATACAGGAAACTCCCCGTTCTCTGGAATTTCTATACTTCCCGTAGGCCAATATTCACCGCCGCTGGGCAACTTGATATAAATCTTTGGTTGACGCATAAACATGGTTAGCGGATTGGTGGTAGAATTCATAGGTTTTGTCTCCGAATAAATAAGTTAAGGGATTTCTAACAAGTATTTATATACGCACAAAACTACGGAAAAACAATGTCAGTAACTGGAACAATAGGTAACGATCAAGTATTTTTAGATAACGCAGCCACCGAATCTACGTTACAGAAACTGCTGGCCGCTATAGAAAAATTAAACGGGACCGTGGCTGCACAAAAAGTTGCAGGGACTGCCAAAGCCGCGGGCATAGATCCTAAGATAGTTGATGAAGCAAATAACAAATTAGGTACAATTGGTAAAACTGCAACAGGTGCAACTAAATCTCTAGACAATTTTACCACTACAACTGATACCGCTACCAACGGACTTAGTAAAATGGCCAATGCATCAGCAAGTGCATTGGGTAGTTTGTATGCACAATTAATGTCTGGACAGCCGTCCATCTCTGGAACACTGGCAGCATTTGAAGAACTTCCTGGGCCTCTTGGCGCGGTGGCAAAACTTTTTGGCGCCATTGCTGGATTTCAAGAAAAGAATTTAGATGCGTATCGTCAAATAACTTCTGTAGGTGCTAACTTTGCAGGTAGTTTATCTGATTTAAGAATTGCTTCTACAAAAACTTACATGACTTTAGATCAATTTTCTAAAGTCATTACAAATAATGCACAGACATTATCAAAGATGGGCAGCAATGTAAACGAAGGCACACAAGCATTTGTACAATTAAGTAATTCTTTATTAAGTAGTAAGGCTGGAGAAAACTTATTAGCACTTGGATATTCTACTGAAGAAGTAAACAATGGCATGCTTGGATTTATCAATGCTACCGGCGGACGTTCTGCACAAGAACTTAAAAATACACAGGCCATTACACAGGCTTCTGCAGATTACATGACAGAGCTAGATAAACTAACTCAGTTTACTGGAGCAAGCAGAAAACAAATGGAAGAAGAACAGAAGAAAGCGGCTCAACAGGCTGCTTGGCAACGTGCTCTTTCTAAAATGTCTGAAGAACAACGTGCAAAAGCACAGACTGCTTATAACGCAGCCGCTGCCAGTGGTATTGCAGGCGCAACTGATTTAGTAATGTCAGAGATGGCAGGGTTACCTCCAGTAACTAAAGAAGCAAAAGAACTTGCTGGTACTATGCCCGATGCATACAATGGTATCAGAGACATGACAGATGCTGCTAAGAGCAACACATCTACACTAGGCGATGTTGAAAAAGGATTTGGTAAGTTTAACGAAGGCATATCTAATAACGTAAAGAACTTAGGTGTTGCAGGCGATTATATGTCGTTGACTGGAAATAAACTGGTTAACAGCGCAGGACTATATGCAAACCAATTAGAAAAAGGTGGGAAAGATACTGCCGAGGGTACTGCAAAAGCATTTAAAGACATCTCGGCTCAACAAAAGAAACAAACAGAATCTCAAGCTGCCGATATGACAAAGGCTCAGAACCAACTTAAAGAGTTTGGACAAGTTCTTATGAGCATAGTTGCACCTATTGCAGGATTCTTAACACCTGCACTAAAATTCCTTGGACCTGCATTGATGGGATTAGTTGCCATAGTTGTTGGTGTAAGAACTGCAATGATGGCTTGGCAAGCTGCTATGGCTATTAGAGGTGCATTTGCAAGCGGCGGCGCAAGAGGCGTTGGCGGACTAATTGCTGAAAAAGTAACAGGTGGCGGCGGCGCTGCTGGGTCGGCTAGTGCCGCAGTAGGTAGCGGTGGCGGAGCCGCTGGTTTTGGTAAAGGATTTGTGACATTTGTTAAATCATTAGGTAGAGGACTTGCTAGTTTAGCACCTATTGCTGTTCCTATGTTAATAGGTGCTGGTGCTGTAGCAGGTGTTATTGCAATTTTAGGTGTGGGTATTGCTGCCGCTATAGCAGTTATTGGTGTAGGGCTACCTGTATTTGCTAAAGGATTAAAAACAATAACTGAAATAGATGGACTAGCATTGGCAAAAATAGCAGGCGGATTGATGTTATTAGGACCTGCTATGGCAATATTTTCTGCCTCTATGATTGCTTCCAGCGTAGGAACCATTGGTGCAAAAATAGGAAACTTCTTCTCTGGTGGTGGCCCTGTATCATTAATTAAAGATTCTATAACACAATTGAGTCCGGTAATACCACAATTGGTACAAATTGGACCTGCACTTGAAGCATACGGTCGAGGAATTGTTGCATTTGGTAGAGCAGTAAGTACCGTTGACGTTGCTAAAGCGGAAAGATTAAAAGACATTATGAAAGGACCCGGAGTACTCGAAGGTATCGGATCTGCAATCAAAGATGTTGGAGCCGCTACAGCAAAATTAATGGTTGGACAAACTGGTGGACAAGAAAAAAGTAATTTAGAGTTAACAACATTAAATAACAATGTTAAAGAATTAACAAAAATAATGAAAGAAGTTGCTGAGCATACCAAGAAAACCGTAGATGCTACAAAGGCTTTGAATGGTAATGTATTCGCATAAAGGAAACTAAATTGTCTTGGAAAAAATATTTCACCCCGATTGATACAAGCGGAAAATTAAGCCCGATTAGCGGCAGTGCAGGTGGAGGAAACAATCTAAGCCGTACTAATTATTCTAGTTATTTGCCTGATGTATATGCAGGCCATCCTAACCGTTTAGAGCGTTACGGTCAATACGATACTATGGACACAGACAGCGAAGTTAATGCTGCCTTTGACATTTTAGCAGAGTTTTGTACACAGGCTAACGAAGAAAACGGTACTCCCTTTCAAATTAAATTTAAAGATCAAGCAACTCAAACTGAAATTAAAATTATTAAAAAGTACCTACAACAATGGACCAGACTTAATAAATTTAATATTCGTATGTTCAAACTTGTTCGCAATGCGTTCAAATACGGCGATAGTTTCTTTGTTCGTGACCCAGAAACACAGGCATGGATGTATATAGATCCTGCAAAATTAGATAAAATTATTGTAAATGAAAGCGAAGGCAAAAAGCCTGAACAATACTTTATCCGTGACTTTAATCCTAACTTAGAAGCACTTTCAACAACTGCTATTCAACCGTCTAACGTTAATGGCGGTGGTAGTCAATTTGGTGGTAGCTACGGTTCTGGACAAAGCGGCGCAGGCGGTAGTAGAGGTATGACCGGTTCATTTCCGACAACTGCTAACTCTAGCCGTTTTAGTGAAAACCAAAATCAATATGCAATCGACGCAAAACATGTTATTCATATTAGCATGAGCGAAGGTTTAGACAATAACTTCCCATTTGGTAACAGCCTGATGGAAAGTATTTTTAAAGTATTCAAACAAAAAGAATTACTAGAAGATAGTATTCTAATTTACCGTATACAACGTGCTCCTGAGCGTCGTGTATTCTATATTGACGTTGGTAATATGCCAAGTCACTTGGCAATGAGCTTTGTTGAACGTGTTAAAAACGAAGTAAATCAACGCCGTATTCCTAGTGTAACAGGTGGTGGATCTAGTGTAGTTGATGCAAGTTATAACCCATTAAGTATTAACGAAGATTATTTCTTCCCGCAAACAGCAGAAGGTCGTGGATCTAAAGTTGAAATCCTACAAGGCGGTCAAAACTTAGGAGAAATTGATGATCTTAGATATTTTACTAATAAGCTGTTTAGGGCTTTACGCATACCTAGCTCTTATCTACCTACCGGCTCTGACGACGGAGGATCTAACTTCAATGATGGTCGAGTTGGTACCGCGTACATTCAAGAATTGCGATTCAACAAGTACTGCGAGCGTCTACAAAGTTTATTAAACGAACCTTTTGATACAGAATTTAAACTATATTTGCATACTCAAGGTATCAATGTAGACAACAATGTTTTTGAAATTAAGTTCAATCCTCCACAAAACTTTGCCGCTTATCGCCAGGCAGAGATGGATACAGCCCGTGTGAATACATTTAATAGCATGGTTGCTGTTCCGTTTGTATCTAAGCGTTTTGCTATGAAGCGTTTCTTAGGCATGACTACAGAAGAAGTTGCAGAAAACGAACGTATGTGGCGTGAAGAAAACGTTGATGAAGATCAATATCTAAGCGCAAGCAGTGAGTTACGTTCGGCAGGTATTACTGCTAATGGAATGTCAGCAGATACAGCTTCTTTAGGCAGTTCAGAACCCTTACCAGATGACGGATCCCCACCAGAAGGTGGAGCAGCACCTGCGAGCGGCGAGGCAGCACCGCCCCCTGCCGCATAAATACTATTATGATACTAAGAGAATTCATTTATTTTGATCGTAATCACGCAAGTCCTCAAGAGGATAATAGGTATATTAGTAGTAATGATACCAGTATTCTTAAGAGCAAAGACCTACGTAAGACTCGTTTGACATTAAAAATGATAAACGAAATACGCAAGGCAGCGGAAGCTCACGATAAAGAGAAGCGTGAAGAACTTGGTTTAGTTAGAAAAATGTACGCGGCACCTCCGCCAGAAGCGGCTGCGACGGCATAAAATAGTAAAATTTGTCAAAATCCAGAAGAAATTCTGCGTCAATTCGGCCGAAACGAACCGTTTTTGGCCTATTTCGTGCATGAAAATTATGTGTGTTGTAAATACACGCACAGCCTTGCCGCTACCCCAATAGGAGAATTTATTATTATGTCAACAAAATTTGAACAATTGTTAGACCTTTTAATCAATGAAGAACATGAAAAAGCAAATGAACTTTTCCATGAAATCGTTGTAGAAAAGTCTAGAGATATTTACGAGAACCTTATCGCTGAAGAAGAAGATGAGGAAATGGATGAAGCCGCCGACGAAGATATGGACGAAGGTGCTGATGAAGATATGGATGAGTCTGCCGACGAAGACATGGATGAGTCTGCTGATGAAGACATGGACGAAGGTGCTGATGAAGACATGGATGAGTCCGATGAAGAATTAGAAGATTCTTACATGATGGACGGTGAAGAAGATGGTGAGATCGGTGGCGATGCTACTGATGATTTCGGTGCTGAAGTTGGCGCAGACCACGGTGAAATGGACCACGAAGGTGGCGAAGACCAAGCAATTTACGACATCAAGAGCGCTATCGAAGAACTAGAAGCTGCCTTTGCTGAATTAGAAAAAGCACAAGGTATGGAAACTGGTGATGACTTCGGTGACGAAGAAGGTGGAGAAGAAGGTGGAGAAGACGATATGATGATGGGTAAACCAGCATTTGAAGGTCGTCGTATGACACGTGAGTACACTGAGAAAGTTGGAAACGATTGGGAAAAGAACAGCCAAAAAACAGCTGGCCCAGTAGGTTCCGGTTCTGGTGATAAAGCAGGTCAAACTTCTGTATCTAACACAAAAAGCCCAGTAAGTTCTGGTAAAGGTAAGCCTACAACAGGTGCTACCGCTGCTAACATCCTAGGTGATTCTAGTGTTGGTAAAGGCAAAAATACAGGCGATCGTCCTGATAGCCTAAACAAAGGTATTGCACAAGTTGCTGGTGAGAAGTTTGCTAAAGGTATGCACAACGTTGATGGCGTTAAGTCCGGCGTTAAGACCCTAAACAAACAAGGTTCTGGCTACCCAGGCAACAACAAAACAGCTGGTCCAGTTGGTTCTGGAACAGGTGACAAAGCAGGTCAAACAAGCGTTGGCCAAGCTAAGAGCCCATTAAACGGCGCTCCTAACCGCAACGCTTAATTAGAGAAACAGGATGCATCAAATAAGTTATCTACGCGAACACCTAAGTTTCGATCAGGCTGGAGTAATTCTCGAGTCTGACGATAAGGATGGAAAAAGCCTTTACTTAAAAGGCATTGCCATCCAAGGTGGCATCCGCAATGCTAACCAACGTGTATACCCAGTTGACGAAATCGAACGTGCAGTTAAAACACTGAACGATCAAATTCAAAATGGTTATAGCGTTCTAGGCGAAGTAGATCATCCTGATGATTTAAAAGTGAATTTGGACCGTGTATCCCATATGATCACTCAAATGTGGATGGAGGGTCCCAATGGTTATGGTAAGATGAAAATTTTACCTACGCCGATGGGTAACTTAGTTCGTACTATGCTTGAAAGCGGAGTAAAACTTGGTGTTAGTTCTCGTGGTAGTGGCAATGTCAACGACATGAATGGCCATGTATCCGATTTCGAGATTATCACGGTAGACGTAGTTGCTCAACCCAGTGCTCCTGGTGCGTATCCTACTCCTGTCTACGAGCATTTAATGAATGCCCGTGGCGGGATGAGAGCGTTTAAAGTTGCACAAGAAGTTAAAGAAGATCCAAAGGCCCAGAAATACCTTAAGGAAGCACTCCTTAATGTTATTAAAGGTCTAAAATAAGCCCGAGGAGAAATAAATGTTGGACGCATTCAAACAATTAGTAGAATCAGGTGTAATGACAGCAGAGACACAACAAGTTGTCGAAACTGCCCTTGCTCAGAAACTACAAGAAACACGCGACCAAGTTACCGCAGAACTTCGTGAAGAATTTGCACAAAAATACAATCATGATAAAAGCATGATGGTAGAAGCAATCGACAAGATGTTAGGCGACCGCTTGACCGTTGAGATGTCCGAATTGTACGCTGACAAACAAGCTCTAGCCGAAGCAAAAGCACAATACCAACAACGTATTGCTGGTGATGCTAAAAAGCTAGAAGGGTTTGTTATCAATCAACTAGGAAAAGAATTAGTTGAGTTCCAAGGTGACCGTAAAAAAGTTGCTGAGAACTTCAGCAAGTTAGAGCAATTCGTAGTTCACGCTCTAACAAAAGAAATCCAAGAATTTGCAACAGACAAGAAAGATCTAGCTGAAACTAAAGTTAAGTTAGTTCGTGAAGCAAAGAGCAAATTTGAGGACTTAAAGCAAAACTTCATTAAGCGTTCCGCTAAGGTAGTTGAAAACGCGATAACACGCAATCTAACAACTGAAATCAAGCAATTGAAAGAAGATATTGATTCCGCTCGCAACAACGACTTTGGACGTAAAATTTATGAAGCCTTTGCACAAGAATTCTCTGGTTCATTCTTAAATGAAAAATCTGAAACAAGTAAATTGTTAAAGATTATCGCTAAGAAAGATCAAGAACTAGCAGAAGCACAGCAAGCCGTAGCAGAAAAAGAATCTCTAGTAGAATCTACACAACGTGAAATTCGTGTCACAAAAGACCTAATGGAACGTAAGGCTGTTATGGGCGAGTTACTAGCACCCCTAAGTGCTGATAAAAAAGCAATCATGAAAGAACTGCTAGAGTCAACTCCTACGCAGAAACTAAATGAATCTTTTGACAAATACCTACCAGCAGTTATGGAAGGCCAGACACGTAAGACAGCTCCTAAGAAAGCTATGCTTGCAGAAGGTGCAGAAGTAACAGGAAATCGTGAAAGTAAGCCAGAGGTAGGCTTAGATAACATTTTAGACATCCGCAAGTTAGCGGGTATATCTAAATAATTTAAAATTCAAGGAGACAATATAAAATGTCACAACTATTAAATGAAAGATGGTCAGAGACCAAAGAAACTCTGCTTGAAGGCCTACAAGGTACACGTCGTTCTTCTATGGCAGTTTGCTTAGAAAACACACGTAAGTACTTGGCTGAAAGCGCCACAGCTGGTGCAACAAGCGCAGGTAACGTAGCAACACTTAACCGTGTTATTCTTCCAGTTATCCGCCGTGTTATGCCTACGGTTATTGCTAACGAGATCATCGGTGTTCAACCTATGACTGGTCCAGTTGGTCAAATCCATACACTACGTGTACGTTATGCAGATAACGGAAGCGATGTTGTAGCTGGTGAAGAAGCATTGAGCCCATTCAAGATCGCTCAAGCATATTCTGGTAACGACGGTACAGGTGGTGCATATAAAGCTGCTGCTACAAGTACTTTAGAAGGTACACCAGGTAAGCGTATGAGCATCCAAATCTTGAAAGCTCCAGTCGAAGCTAAGTCTCGTAAACTAAGCGCTCGTTGGACTTTCGAGGCTGCACAAGATGCACAAGCTCAACAAGGTATTGATATCGAAGCAGAAATCATGGCCGCTTTAGCTCAAGAAATTACAGCTGAAATCGACCAAGAAATCCTAGCTTCTCTACGTAACTTAGCAACCGTAGAAGAAACATATGACCAGTCATTAGTTTCTGGTACAGCTACATTCGTCGGTGACGAACACGCTGCTCTAGCTATCCAAATCAACCGTGTAAGCAACTTGATTGCTCAACGTACACGTCGTGGTTCTGGTAACTGGGCTGTTGTTTCTAACCAAGCATTGACAATTCTTCAATCTGCTACAACTAGTGCGTTTGCTCGTACTACAGAAGGCACATTTGAAGCTCCAACAAACACCAAGTTTGTTGGTACATTGAACGGTGCTATGCGTGTTTATGTAGATGCATATCTACCAGACACAGGATACGACAACAACCAAGTTCTAGTTGGATACAAAGGTTCTAGCGAAGCTGATGCGGCTGCGTTCTATTGCCCATACATTCCTCTAATGTCTTCTGGTGTTGTTCTAGATCCAGCAACATTTGAACCAGTAGTTGGTTTCTTAACTCGTTACGGATACGTCGAGTTAAGCAACACAGCATCTAGCTTAGGCAATGCTGCTGACTACCTAGGTAAAGTTGCTATCACTAGCGCAAACGTAAGCTTCAAGTAATCAAATACTTGGCTTAAAAAGCAAAACAAAAACGCCCTTCGGGGCGTTTTTTGTTAAATACTATTCTATGTATTATGCAGTTCCATCTGCGTAGACCTAGAACGTCATATATTTTAAGGAGAAACAAAATGGGACGTCCAATTAAAGCCAAATTTTTTGGTAACTTAAACAACGAACAATTTAAAAATGTTGGTGTCAACAGCGGTATCGGTGGTGAAGGTGTTGCAGGTGTAAGTATTAGCAACACTGGTACAGGATATTCGAGAGGTGCTTTTATAACTTTTTCAGCACCAGACGAGCCAACAGGTGTAACAGCCCAAGGCCATCCAGTGTTTACAACTGACGGTGCTGGCCGTTTTGGTATTACTAGCATTGTTATTGATACAGCAGGTAGCGGATATAATTCAGCACCTACAATTACCGTAACAACTGCAACAAGAGTTAATAGTGTTGCTAACAGCGGTATCGGTGGTCTTAACACATTTACGGTTACAACAGCGACTGGTATTGCAATCGGTATGACTATTTCTGGTGGTTCTACCGGTATTAACGGTAAAGTTACAGGAGTTAGCGGTAATATTATTACAAGTACCGTAAACAACAGCGGTACATGGACTAACGCAACTAACTTATTCTTTGCTGACTATGGTTACGGATTTGCTGATACCGTTACTTTAACTTCAAGTCAAAAGTATTCTGCAATCAAAGGTAATGCTTATATTCCAACAGCCGCAGGCGGTTCTAGCGCAGTTGAATACGACATTATCAAACAAGAAGCAAGTCATCGCTATCTTGTAAAAACAGCACAAGGTGTTGGTCAATGCCGTTTGGTATCAACAAGCACAATGACTTCAGGTCAAATGAACATCATTGCTACTGATGCTAATGGTAACACATATTATGTTACAAAATTAACTGCTCACAAAGCTCTGTTAACTCGTCAAACACAAAGCGGTTCAAATGCTTGGTTATATACAACTGGCCAAACAGCTAAATGGACTATCGGTTCAGCCGCAAGTGGTGTGGTAAGTATTACACATACAATCTAATTAATTTAGATCTCAATAGAAAGGACTCTTCGGAGTCCTTTTTTATTATGGTAAATATGTGATGAGCACCAAATGGTATACCCCAAATAACTTTATTCAATATGCAGAAGATGAGTCACATATTCGTTGGAATACAGCCGACTTCGAAGTTGTTAAAACATTAAACGGCGGAGTTCCTTTATCTGCACCGTTGTTACACATTGCTAGACAACCAAGAAACGATATAACAATGAAAACTTGGTATATACGTGCAACAAATTTTAATTTTCAAAATTTACCACACACAATTTCCGGAATACAATTTAAGTTTGACGTTGATAGAGTAGGTCGTGTATTTGACGAAACGATTCAATTGACCTTTAACGAAGAATTAATAGGTGAAAATAAATGTTCTATGATTGTAGATCCTACACAAATATATGGAAGCGCTACTGATACGTGGAAGGTTGGAAATATTAATAGCATTGTACAAGATCCTACATTTGGAATAGTAGTAAGATTAAAAAGTCATCCTCAGTGGCCGCATAAGACTGCTCCTATTTTAAGAGGCATGGCATTGCAGATCTACTAAACGAATAAATACCCTAAAGGAATCTAGAATAATGACGGGAATAAGAAAATCAGGTACACGATCATTAGCACCAACTAATGGAGCAATACAATCAAGCAGTGGTGTACCATCTTTATCACAGAAAGATAACGGCGTTACTTTAATCCTATCGTCGGCAACTCAAGTTGGCGGATACTTACAATTGGTGAACAAAACTTCACCTAACCCTGTAATTGTTTTTAAAAATAATACACAGAACGTTGGAAATACTAACAATCCTACCGCGACTGACCCTGTTTCCATTGACCAGACAATATTCAGTAACACGGCAGAACGTCAATTAGCCGGTGCATATTTTTCTGGTGGGGTAGGTATTGAGAAAGATTTAGCGGTAGGTGGATTTATCTACGGTCGTATTGCGTCTGCAAACTCTGCCACCACAAGTAGTAATATTGTAGTTCTTAAAACAAATGAAAATGCCACTTACTATCCATTGATGACTGATAGTTCGGGTATTATTCAACAAGGTGCTAACTTATATGCTGACATTTTAAATCAAGATGCTACAGCAGGCGGTTTTAAATATAATCCGTATCTTGGAAAATTAACAACTGAAAGAATCCATGTTGACGGTACAGATAATTCTACCGGCATAACATCTGGCGCATTAGTAGTTGATGGTGGTGTAGGTATTGCATATGACCTTAACATAGGTGGCAACATATTACCCGCCGCAGCAGATGCTACAACAATCGGTGCTGACGGTCTTGAATGGGCTGATGCATACCTTAATAAAGTATACTCAAAATTTGTTGGTAGTACAGCAAGCAACCTAACACTTGCACCGGGCGCAGGATTAACTGATGTGTTTGGTGATATACGTGTACGTGGTCAAAATCCAATTGGTACTGCTCCTATCATTACAAACACATTGTATGTTACTATGGACGGCGACGATACTAACGACGGTCGTGCTCAAGATGCTAGCCGTGCTTGCCGTACTATTGGTGGTGCAATGAAGTCACCTTACTATCAACCAGGAACACAAATCCTTGTAAGCCCTGGTAGATATTTAGAAAACAATCCTTTAGAAATGAAGCCATATACTTCTGTTAGAGGCAGTGACATTCGTACAACATTTATTGAACCTATTAACAAGACACAAGATTTATTCCACGTAAACAGCGGATGCTACTTAAACTACATGAACTTCTTAAACGGACGTAGTGGTCGTTTAGAAGGTGCATATGATCAAAGATTTAACCGTGGTGCATATTGTGCAACATTTCCTCCACAAACTGGAGACAATAGAATTGACGTATTCCAATCTCCGTACATTCAAAACTGCACAAACCAAAGTGGTCCGTGGTTAAAAGATGGAACAATGTTCTTACCGAACAACACGGTACAAGTTCCTGCGGCAGTTGGTATAGCGTCTTGGCCTGCTAATACAACAACCATTGTTGTTTCTATGTCAACTGGTACATTAAGTATCGGACAAAGTATCAACGTTGGTCAACAAAATCCAGGATTCTTTAATGCTCGTACATTGTTGTTGGCCAACAAACCGTTCATTCAAAGTCAAACGGTCGCATGGGTTGATGCAACATTTAACAGCGGATCCTTTACATACGATCAGGCTAAATGTGCTCGAGACACTGGTCTAATTGTTGATGCAATTGCAACAGATATGTTGTACAATAGCACCAGCGATAGTATGTTTGCAGGTATACAATACTGGAATCAAGATACTTATACTGGAAATATTTCTTCAGAGATAACAGCAACCATTGCGGCTATTAATCATCTTAAAGGAATTGTATTAAGTGAGATAAGCAGTGGTAATCAATCAGCAGTTACTACATTGTTTAACGACATAACAGGTATTTTAACATCTGGTACTTCCGGAATAACTGATCAAATAGTTTACGGCGGCCTGCCTACAACTAATGCAACAACCGTAAACGATTATAATACATTACAAACAAATAGATCTTCTATACAAGACAGCGTTATTTCTTGGATCAACTCAACATATCCTGGATTAGATTATAATCAAGATACCTGCCGAAGAGATACTGGTTTTATTCTAGATAGTGTATGTTTTGATTTGTTGCATGGCGGTAATGTTCAAAGTATCAAGAGCGGTGTATATTACTACGGATACAGCAACGTAAACACGTTAGCTGGAACTAATGAGGTTCCTGCGACTACAGCGGCTTACAATTTTATCAAGAGTATTATTCCTAACATCGTCGAAGGTAACCAATTATTAAAAACTTATCAGTTCAGTGTAAGTCAAGTTACAAACTTGCCTGCTGGTACAGCGCATGAAGTTACTACGCTACAAAATAACATTGATGTCATAACTGGTATTATTAGAAATGGTCCTGACTATGCTGGACCAAAAACACCTATCAACTTAACTGAGAATACTTCTGTTGGTGTTCTTAACGCTTACAATTTATTAAAAGCTAACCTTAATTTTATCAAGGCAGAAGTTGTTGCATTCATTAATCAAACAATGAATAATTTTGATTATAACAGACAACTTTGCTACAGAGATGCAGGTATTATTGTAGAGAACATGGCTTACGACATGACATTTGGTGGAAACCAAAAGAGTGTTGAAAGTGGTTTAGCATACTACCGCGGCGTAACAAGTGTTATTGCTGGACAAGAAACACAGACAATAGGTGCAATTGATTATATTGGATACCTATGCAAGCTAATTGTACAAAATCAAACATGTCCAATTTTAATTCCTCCTGCAAATATCCCTACGGCTACACAGGTAATTAACACAGCACTAACTGGTGGCGATATTGTATTGCCTTCAATTGGCAAGTTGTTTAATATTACAACTAACATTATTGAGAATGGACCAAGTGCGGCACCTGACATCTTTATTAGTACAGGTCCTGATGCCGCATTTGTCAGCGCAGAAGTATTGTTACATGCTAATCGTACATTTATTCAAGAAAACGTTGTTAACTATATCAACTATAACTTATGCAATCCTCCTAAAGCACTTCCTTATAATCAGATTAAGTGTCGTAGAGATGCAGGAGTTATTCTTGATAGTGTAGCAATTGACTTGTTATTCTCAACTCCTACTAACACACAAGCTACCTTCTCTGGATTACAATATTTTAATCAAGGCGGCTATACTGGACAAATTTCTCAAGAAATTAATCCTACAATTGATGCAGTAACATACCTAAGAGATTTAAGTGTTAAGGTTGTACAAAATATTACTACAGCCACTGATGCCTTAATCGGTGTTACTCGTTATAGCAATGGTGTTCAGACAACATCTAGCAACTATGCAAGTAGTGCAGAAGTTGCTACGCTTCGCAGTGAATTTGGAATCATCTTAACTATACTTAACGGACAGACAACTGGATGGACTGATCAAATTGTTCCAAACGGCGGAACTGCAAGTGATTTAACCAGTGTTCAAAATACCGTAAATCTACTGCAAGAAAATAAAACTTACATGGCGCAAGAAGTTACTGCTTATGTAAATGCTAATAATCCAGGATTTACATATTCAACAAGTACATGTCAGCGAGATGTAGGATATATTATTGATAGTTTATGTTTTGATTTACTATACGGCGGTAACCGTCAAGCAATTCAATCTGGTCTAAGTTATTACACCAGTGCAATTGATACCACGGTAATTCCTAACGAAACTACTGCTACGGTTGATGCATTTACATTTATGGGCAACGTGGCTTCTTCATTAATACAAGGTATTCCGTACACTCCTTTACAGACCAAAGTTAAACCTGTATTAACGTTACCTGCTAGTGATAGTGTAAACGCCGGAGTTGTAACAACAATTATCAGCACAATTACAAATATTGTTGCAAATGGTCCTAGTGTAGCAGCTACACTTGTTCCTGTAACACTATCTCGTTCTACTGCAAGTGCTACAATATCTGCATTTGAAATATTAACTGCTAACCGTAACTTTATTGTAGAAGAAACTATTTCTTACTTAGACCAAACTTACAATGCTGGATCTTTCAACTATAATCAAGAATTATGTTTTAGAGATACAGGATTAATTATTGATGCAGTAAGTCAAGATATATTACTTGGCGGCAATCGCAAGTCTATTGAAGCAGGTTTAAGTTACTGGAATCAAGGTTATAACTATGTTACAGGCCAAGAGACAACTACTACAGCGGCTATTAATTATGCTAGAGATTTAGCACTACAAGTAATTGCCAATGTGTCAGTTACTCCTGTTACTGGTACGGTGGCAACACAAGTTATTAATCCGTTCTACCAATACGGTAGCGACTATATGCCGCAACAGGCCGTTGCTCGTAACTTTAATATTATAACTAATATCATCGAAAACGGTCCAAGCGTAACTCCGCCAGTTTACATAGGAGGCGGAATTTATCCGTTGACAGGTCCTAACGGTGATATTGTAACGGTTGCACCTACCGTTACTTACATCAATAAAGTCTCTACAGGAACTTATGTAGTTGGTTTGAACACAAGTACTATTGGATTTGGTGATAATGCAACTATATACTTTGGAAAAACTTACGTTTATCCTTTACAAGATCCGCAAGTCGAAGCATTGAGCTTACAATTAACTGGCAACACAAGCACTTGGAACATTCGTAAAGTTGATCCAATCGGCGCAATGGGTGGAGCATTAGTTGACGGTGCTGTAGTTAGCGATCGTAGTCCGATTCAATCGTTTGTTTTTGATGCGTTCACACAATTGAACCAAGGCGGTATTGGTGTTAAAGTTACCAACAACGGATACGCACAGCTAGTTTCTGTGTTCACAATCTTCTGTTCAGTTGGTGTACAATGTGATAACGGCGGTATTGCTTCTATCACAAACTCCAATTGTAACTTTGGTGATATCTCGTTGTTGGCCAAAGGCTATGGTACTAGATCGTTTAGCGGTACGGTATTCAACCCTGCATATCGTTCATACCCATTTAGCCCACAGGGCACTGATGGTAACGGAAATCCGTTACCATACTTAGACCAATTCTACCCAACAGGCTATTGGCCAAACAACGGTGGTAAAGTTGAAATATTTGTACCAGACGATGCTAATAGACCACATATTGGTCAGGTTATGGAAATTATTCCTCCAGAAGGACATGTTAACGAACAGGGTTTCTCTGGATTCTTAAACACGCAACCTAGCACCAGCACAATTACAACAGGTACAATTAACTTATCGAGTATTGATACCACAGATGTATTTGTAGGAAATACCGTTTATATTCGAGATCAATTTGGTCGTCAATGGGACGATAATGGTGTATGGTATGCAGCCACAGGAACCGTAGTTGCCGATGTTAACTATAACAGCATCAGTTTGAATAAATCGTTAACCAGTGGCGGCGGTGATCCTCTAAATCCAACATACTTTACAATATACTTCTGCGGAAATAGTTACTACACCGTACAAACAAGTCAGATTGCAGATCAACCTTATGCACCTAACACTAATATCTTAAGTGCAAATAGTAATTCTTCCTATCAAGGACCTGCAACAAGTCAAATTTCTGCACACATCTCTGCTGTAAATTATCTACAAACCGTTGTTGACAAAGTTATTGCTAATATTCCTGTAACAAAAACTTCAGGAAATACTAGCACACAAGTAATTAATGCAACCGTTGTCGGTGGAGCAGCCGCACAACCATTCATTGACTTGCGATTCAAGTACATGACTGACATTATTGGCGCCGCAAACATTACCGCCGCTGAAGCGGTAGTTCCACAAAGTCAAATTACAACTTCAGGTACGGTTCCGACAGGTGCAGGTAATGCAGTTGTGTTGATAACCAGTAACATCGATTTCATTGCACAAGAAGTAGCCGCTTATGTTGCAATAAATCTTGCAGGCGGGTTAGGTGACTATAACACTGACAAATGTAATCGAGATATTAAATTAATTTTACAACAACTAATTTATGATCTACAATCTGGTGGAAACTACAATAGTGTTTACAGCGGATTAAGTTATTGGAGTCGTCTGGGTACTTACCACATTGTTGAATTAGGTGAAGCAGTTAACCGACCAGACTTATTCCCAGACGGATCAACAGCTAACTTCTATCAACGTAGTTACATTTCAGCATCTGGTTACTTGTTCGAATATGTAGGTGCTGGAACTAACTATGGTGCATTGCCTCAACGAGGCGTTGCTGATCCTGTACAATCTAAAGAAACCGTTCAGTTAAATGCAGGTAAAGTATTCTTTACAAGTACTGACCAAAACGGTGACTTCCGAATTGGTCCAGGATTGGTTATTAGTCAAGCAACAGGTGTTCTAAGCGGTAGAACATTTGTACAATCATTATATGCAAATATGACACCGTTCATATTGGCAATTGAATAACAGGAAAGATTATGGCACAATTACCATTAAATAAATTTTTAACAAAGACAGCATTGTTATCCACTAGCACAACTGCTACGGTTTACACAGCACCGATTGGTGTAACCGCTATTGTGTTAATGGCGCAAGTTGCTAACTTAGACACAAACCCACATGCTGTAACTTTTGTTCATCATAGATACAAGACTATTCTTCCTGATGCTCAAGGATTTGGCGGACAACCGGGAAACACGGATAGCATGTTAGTTAGTCAATATGCTATTCCGCCAAATGATGCAGGAACACCACTAAGTGGAAAATTAATCATCGAAGAATTAGATAGTATTCGTGCGTATGCAGATACAACGGGGACAATGCAACTAGTATTAAGTATACTACAGACAGCAAATAGTTAATAGGACAATATATAATGCCAGGATTATTAAGTGGATCAATTTTAAGATCAGGAGGCAGCGGTCAGTTTATTAAACTAGCCAATGCTATGCCACAACTTCCTGCAACTCCTAGTACAAGCACAGGCTATACACTTATAACAAGTAATAAGTTAGTAACTACCTACGCTACCAGCTTAGGTAATGTGCAATTTAATGCTGGTACAATGTATGCCAACGTTACAGGAACAAATTTACAACTAATAGGAACTGGAACTTTAGCAGTTATAGTATCTGGCGGAACTGCAACAACATCAACTAACACAGGTGCATTAATTGTAGAAGGTGGTTTAGGTGTTTGGGGTAATGCGTATGTTGGTGGTAATTTAGTATCTACTATTTTTACAGCAACCACTGCAACAATACAAAATCTTAGTGTACAAAATTTAGATGTATATTCTACAGGCACATTCCACTTAGACTTAATTGTAGATCAAAATGCAAATTTGTTTGGCGAATTAAATGTTGTAGGACAAGGATCTGTAAACATATCACCTGAAGCAGCCAGTGTATCTATTGAACCTACTTTAGGCGGGTCGGTCACTATTCAACCAAGTCTGACTGGTAATATTAACAATATGATCATTGGGGCATTTGAACCTCAAGATTCACATTTTTTAAATTCCTATGCAAATAATTTTATAGGTCTTGCCACAACTTCAACTAACATTGCAGGCGGCGCACTAGGTAGTATTCCATACCAAACAAGTAGCGGAACCACTGCATTTATCAGCATAGGTAGCACAAATACCGTATTGGTATCAAACGGAACAACTGCAACTTGGTCAAGTTCAGCAAACCTTTCTGTATCAACTGCAACTTATGCTAACAATGTTTTTGTCACATCAACATCTAGCGGAAACTACGGTGTTATGTTAAGTACTGCAACTAATGCTTACGGAAAGTTAGAAGAGGATTCATACTTTACATATAATTCTGATTATAGACAACTTTCTGTTCCTAGCATTGAAGCATCGCAGAGCATTTACAGCCGAGAAGGTAACCCTAACGAAAATAATTTATTGTATGTACCAATATCAACATTATCAATAGGAACACCTCCATCTAATCCACGCCTTGGAGATTTTTGGATCGACCCAAGCCAAGGTGCAACTTTTCAATATATGCTAGACGGCCCAAATAGAGTTTGGGTACAATTTACAGGACTATAAGAATATAATATGTCATCAATTTTTCCATCAAATCCAAATACAGGTGACAAATTCACGGTAGGAACCACAACTTATCAGTGGACAGGGTACGCTTGGATCAAGATAACTGAAACTACTCAGTTAACGAACCTTACTCTACAGAATTTAACTGCTACAAATTCTATTGTAATCACATCAGCCACAAACGCTGTTAGCACCGTATCAGGTGCGTTTCAGGTTGTTGGCGGTGTAGGTATAGGAAAAGATGTATGGATTGGTGGCACGGTCCACATTGCAAATACATCAACTATCGCAAATGCAGATATTATAACAACTGCAACATTGGCTCAGTATGTTAAACAACCACTATTTGTTGCAGGAACTGACACGGTCATTACTACATCTACCGCAGGATATATAGAAACCGTAACAATTTGGAACACAAGTACTCTACAGAGTGTAACAGATAGAGGAAATGTTACTACAG
>Ga0214166_1000016_pt1 | contig 84485 bp, 76 predicted proteins | sample TroBogepilimnion_27_FD_153005 | JGI IMG/M metagenome (GOLD analysis project Ga0214166, IMG submission 153005) | Freshwater microbial communities from Trout Bog Lake, WI - Practice 18AUG2009 epilimnion v3 | ecosystem: Environmental > Aquatic > Freshwater > Lake > Epilimnion/Euphotic zone ...
TCTCGGTATCGACTGCAGCGAAACACGGGACACCAAGAAACTTGGTGCCTTCGTGCCTTGGTGGTGAATCCTTTTCTTCATATATAACTCGAGGTCACTCGTCCCGCCTGGGGAGCAGCAGGCTGCGCTGCACCCGCTCGAGGTTGCCGTGGATTCGCAGGATCTTCCAGGCCAGGATCATGGCGTAGCCGAGCCAGACCCAGAGCAGCCTCGGGTCCACGGGGGTGCGCTTGAGGACATCCGTGCCCATGTCCAGGCGCAGGCCCTGGAGATACCACACCACGGCCCCGAAGGCGATGATCAGGTAGCCCCAGCGGAACCAGTAGGGGCGCAGGCCCTCCTTCAGCTTCCAGCGCAGCAGCAGCCAGCGGTCGAAACGGTCGGCCTTCTCTTCGGTGAAATGGAGGGCGATCATCTGGTCCACCAGGGGGGCGTACCGGTGCACCTTCAGCTCCTGGATCTCCTCCTCGCCGTTGACCTTGCGCAGGAAGGCCGAGCGGATCTTGCCGATGCATTCCTCCCAGGGGGCCTCCTCCCGCTCGAGGGAAAGGTGCAGGCGCACCAGCCCCACCCAGAGCAGGGCCTGGGCCAGCAGCACGGCCCACAGCGACCAGCCCTGCCAGCCCTGGGTGCGGACGAGATCGAGGAAACGGGCGAGATCCATGGCGTATCAGTCCTCAAGGCACCAGCCTACGGCCTCTTATACTTTGTTCCAGGGCACTTCCCCAACGGAGAGAAAGGCCTCCCCGTCCAGGCCCTGCTCCTCGGCCCGCCGGAGGAGGTGCTGCAGCGCCTCGGCGGTGGCCTCGGCATCCTGGAGGGCGCGGTGGGCACGGGTGTTCGTAATGCCCAGGAACTCGCAGAGCTCGGCCAGACTGCGCCGGGGCAGTTCGGGGATGAGCTTCTTGGCCAGGAGGCGGGTGCAGATGAGCCGGTGCCGGCGCCACACACCCTCGGGCAGCCAGGCCTTGAGAAAACTGCCGTCGTAGGGCGCGTGATGGGCCACCCACACGCGGCCTTCGAGCCTGGGCGCCATCTTCAGGGCCACCTGCTCCCAGGGGGGTGCCCCCGCCAGCATGGGCAGGCTGATCCCCGTCAGGCGCTGGATCTCCTCGGGCAGGAAGCCCTGGATGGAGGCCAGGCTCGACCAGCGCTCCTCCACCACCGGGCCCGACAGCTGTACCAGGCCGACTTCCGTGATCTCCGAGGGCTGGAGGAAGCGCCCGTCCTTGCCCCAGCGGGCCCTGGGACTGCCGCCGGTGGTCTCCAGGTCCAGCACCGCGAAACGCAGCTCCCGCAGGGCAGGGGAACTGGATTCGAGAAGCGGGGCCTGGGTCATGCACTGACCAGGGTCTTGAGGCCATCCTTGAAGAGGACGTCCACCTTCTTGCCCATCCTCCGCTGCACGCGACCCAGGCCGAAGGAGGGGTGGTCCATCCAGGCCCCTTCTTCCCAGTGGTGGGCCACCTGGTAGGGCTGGGCCTTGGCGCCGCCCTGCTCCGCGGCCAGCACCTGCTGGAACTGGTTGACCAGGGCACCGGGACGCGGGCCCCCGGCCTTGGCCGCCGGCGGGATGCGGGGCGCGCGGGCCGGGGGTTCCGGCTTGGCTGCGCGGAATTTATGCACCGACCGGCAGTTTCCGCAGATCAGGCGGTCGGGCACGCCGTAGGTGACGGTGAGGACCTGGTGCCGGGTCTCGCCACCACAGCGCCCGCAGGGCGCGTCCACATCCTGGCCGGCGTAGTAGGTCTTCAGCATGCCCCAGGTTAGCATCCGCCGCTTTCCCGGAGATGGAGATTGGGGCTGGCCTTGGGGTCTCGAGACGGAGCACCCTCAGGGGGGACCGACATCCACCAGCTCGCCGTTCGCGTCCAAGCCCGCGAAGCGGTACCCTTCGGCCCGGAGCCTTGGGATCAGGACGGGCAGCACCTTGCCGGCGCGGTCGTGGATGTCGTGGAAGAGGATGATGCCCCGCCGCTCCCGGGCGATGGTCTTCAGGACCCGGTCCGCCACGGAGCTGGGCACGGGATCCGCCCAGTCCAGGCTGTCGATGTTCCAGAGGACGGACCTCAGGTGGAAGGCCTCCAGGGCCTGGAGCTGCAGGGCCGTGCGGGCGCCGTAGGGAAAGCGGAAGAGCTGGCTGTGGGCCCCGGGGATGGCCCGCAGCAGCTGGTCCGTTTCCCGGATCTCGAGGTCCAGCGGGGCGCCGGTCTCCTTGCTGAGCTGGGCGTGGGTGTAGCTGTGGTTGCCCACCACGAAGCCCCCCTTCACCAGGTCCTCGGTGAAGGCCGCGAGGCCGCTCAGCCGGATCTGGCCCGAGGTCTCCTGGGCCCCCAGGTTCCGGCCGACCTCGAAGAACACGGCGGGCACCTGCTGCTGCTGGAGGATGGCCTTGATCTCCTCGGTATAGACCCGGTGGGGGCCGTCGTCGAAGCTGAGGATGAGCACCTTCTCTGGCAGTTCCGTGCCGGTGATCTCGCGGCTGCCTTTGAGGCCCTCCGCCGGGCTGAGGATGGCAGCCCCCTTGAGGAGCGGTCCCAGCGGAAGGCGCCGCCGGAGTTCCTGTACATAGGCCTGCCAGCGATCCCGCTGGCCCCCGCGGGCCGGTGTCCCTGGGCCCCCGAAGACCCGCTGGTACTCGCTGTCCACCAGGGACTCGACCCGATCGACTTCCTGGAGATCCCGGGCCATCCGCCGGCTCAGCAGGAGGCCCTCAGGGGTGGAGTCGGCGAGCAGGGGCTTCTGGAGGACGCGCAGGGAGTCCCGGAAGGCAAGCCGGTCCAACTCGAGCAGGTCTGGATCCGCCTCCATCCAGTCCAGCAGTGCGCCGATGACGGAATCCCGCTCGGGGGCCGGCTGCCTGGCTAGGCTCGTGAGCGCGGAGTTGAGCTGGTGGACCAGATCCCGGCGTTCGTGGTGCAGGCGATGCCCCACGGCCAGGGCCTGTGCGAGGGCCGGTCCCTTGAGGTTGGCCTCGTCCGCGAACAGGACGATGAGCTGCCGGTAGACTTGCAGATCGGCCCGCAGGGCCTCCAGCAGGGGGGCCGTCCCGGGCGGTTCGGGCCGGACTGCCGCCTCCGCGAGGCTGGCGGCCACCACCAGGGGCGGCCGGGCCGGAATCCTTGACTGGTGCCGGCGGATGGTCCATACGCCTCCGGCGGCGAGGGCCAGGAGGAGAAGGGGCCAGATCCGACTAAGGGCCCTCATCCCAGCAGGGCCCTGACCTGGGCGAGCCGCTGTTCCCTCTCCTCGGCCTGCCCCCGCAGCTTGGCCACGGCGGCCTCGGGGGCCTTGGTGACGAAGCTCTCATCGCCGAGGCGGGCCCGGAGAGGTTCCAGCTCCTTTTCAAGCTTGGCCAGTTCCTTTTCGAGTTTGGCTTTCTCTGCCACGGGGTCCTTGAGGCCCGCCAGTTCCAGAGCCACGGCCCCGCCTGCCACCACGGACACGGCCCGGGTGGACGCGGCCAGATCGCCTTTGGTGAACGTGACGGACTCCAGCCGCGCGATGGATTTCAGGGCCTCGGCGAAGGGTTCCAGGTCGGTGATGGAACAGAAGGCCGGCACCCGCTTGGCCGGGTCCACACCCTGCTCCGCCTTGAGGCGGAGGAAAGCGGAGAGCACTTCCTGGAAGCGGGGGATGATCGCAGGGTCGCCGCCCCGGACCTGGAGGGTCTGCTCGTCCATGGGCCAGGACCGCTGGGCCAGGAGGGCGGGCTCCCCGGCGGGCAGGCGGCCATCCATCATCGCCTCGTGGATCTCTTCGGTGAGGAAGGGCACGAAGGGGTGGAGGGCGCGCAGCAGGATGTCCAGGAAGTGCAGGATGGCGGCCTTCTGGCCCGGGGTTCCGGCCAGGAGATGGACCTTGGCCAGCTCGATGTAGGTGGCGCAGAAGTCGTCCCAGACGAGGTGGTAGAGCAGGTCCGAGGCTTCGTGGAAACGGAACTCCTCAAGGGCTCTCGTGACGGCCGACAAGCTCTCCCGCATCCTGTTGATCATCCAGAATTCGGCTTCTCCGAATTCTGGCGGGGTCTCCAGGGTGATGGACTCATCGAGATTCATCTGCACAAACCGGGATGCATTCCACAGCTTGTTGCAGAAGTTCCGGGAGGCCTCGAGGCGGGCGGTGCTCATGGCGATGTCCGTGCCCGGCGCGGCCATGATGGCCAGGGAGAAGCGCAGGGCGTCCGTGCCGTACTCCTCCATCACTTCCAGGGGATCGATGACATTGCCCTTGGTCTTGCTCATCTTCTGGCCGCTGGCGTCCCGCACCAGGCTGTTGAAGTAGACCTTGCGGAAGGGGACCTCGCCCATCCAGGTGAGGCCGGCCATGGCCATCCGGGCCACCCAGAAGAACAGGATGTCGTAGCCCGTGATGAGGACACTGGTGGGGTAGTAGCGTTTCAGGTCCTCGCTCTCTTCCGGCCAGCCGAAGACACTGAACGGCCAGAGCGCCGAGCTGAACCAGGTGTCGAGCGTGTCCGGATCTTGGATCAGCTCTCCGGCTCCGCAGGTGCGGCAGGCGGAGGGTTGCTCCAGCTCCACGTGGAGTTCCCCGCACTTGGCACAGGTCCAGGCCGGGATGCGGTGGCCCCAGACCAGCTGCCGGCTGATGCACCAGTCCTGGATGTTGGTGAGCCAATGATTCCAGACGGCCCCGTGATGTTCGGGGGTGAACTGGATGGCGCCGGTCTTCACGGCATCCAGGGCCTTGGCCGCGGCCTCCTTCACGTCCATGAACCACTGCTCGCTGACCAGGGGTTCCAGCACAGCGCCGCTGCGGTCGCTGAGGCTGATCTTGTTGACGTAGTCCTCCACCTTCACGATGAAGCCCTGTGCTCCCAGGTCCGCCACCACGCGCTTGCGGGCCTCGAAGCGGTCCAGGCCCGCGTAGATGCCGGCTTCGGGGGTCATCTTCGCGTCAAAGCCGAGGATGGTGATGGAAGGCAGGTTCAGCCGCTGACCGGCCGCGAAGTCGTTGGGGTCATGGGCCGGCGTCACCTTCACACAGCCGGTGCCGAAGGCGGGGTCCACGAAGGTGTCCGCCACCACCGGAATCTGCCGTCCCGTGAGGGGGTGGTCCATCAGCTTGCCGATCATGCCCTGGAACCGCTCATCGTCGGGATGCACGGCCACGGCGGTATCCCCCAGCATCGTTTCTGGCCGGGTGGTGGCCACGACCACATCCCCGCTGCCGTCCGCGAGGGGGTACCGCAGGTACCAGAGCTTGCCCCGGCGCTCTTCGTACTTCACTTCGAGATCACTGAGGGCGGTCTGGAGGGCCGGATCCCACTGGATCATGCGGGGGCCGCGGTAGATGCGCCCCGCCTTGTAGCTGTCCACGAAAACCTTGCGAACGGCGCGGTTGAGGGCGGGGTCCAGGGTGAATCGGTTGCGGGTCCAATCCACCGAGCAGCCCAGGCGCTTCAGCTGGTGCTCGATGGCCCCCTGGTTCTTGTCCTTCCAGTCCCAGATGCGCTTTTCGAAGGCGTCGCGGCCCAGCTGATGACGGTCGGTGCCTTCGGCCTTGAGCTGGCGTTCCACCATCATCTGGGTGGCGATGCCCGCGTGATCCGTGCCCGGCACCCAGAGGGCGTCGAAGCCCTGGGCCCGCTTGAAGCGCGTGAGCACGTCGTGGAGCGTGTTCACCAGGGCGTGGCCCATGTGCAGGTTGCCCGTGATGTTGGGGGGCGGGATCACGATGGACCAGGGGGCCTTCCCGCTCCTGGGGGCCGCCTCGAAGGCCTTGGATGCCTCCCATACCGCATACCAGCGCGTCTGCGCCGTCCTGAAGTCGAAAGCCTTGTCCATTTCGCGCATGGGTGTCCTTGCCTGGGGCCTTTTGACGTCCGTTCCGGCTCGGGACCGGCTTGGCCGACTCCGAAATAGAGGACATGGAGGGGGGCTGAAGTCGTCAGCTTCCCCTGGGGTCGAATGGTTCAGTTTACCCGTGGGAGAAGGGGCCTTCTAGCCGGGACAACGAGAACGGGCCCCTCTTGGTAAATGCGATATCATAGTCCCCATTCGTCCGATAAGAGGACGGGGGGTCATATGCGTCTTCTTCGAGTCGTGGCACTGGGGCTGGCGGGCATGGTGGTGGTTGGTCTTCACGCGGAGGATAAAAGGACTCTGCCGGGACCCCACACGAAGTGGAAATTGGTTTGTTTCGACTGCCATCAGAAGGAGAAGCCCGTCCAGGCGGCCGTGCCGGACGAGGCCTGCATGGTCTGCCATGGGGACTACCCCGCCATGAAGGCGCTGACGAAGCGAGCCCCCCATAATCCGCACGATTCCCCCCACGACCCTATCCTGTGCACCGAGTGCCATCACCAGCACAAGCCCCAGACGGTGCAGTGCCTGGAGTGCCACGCGGACTGGAAAATGACGGTACCCCCCACCAAGTGATCAGCCCTGGGTGAACCGCTCGGGGTTGAATCCATTGACCATGGCCCCCCAGTGCTGGCCTTGGATCTGGATGGGCATGGAGAGGTCGTTGAGGATCTCCCCGGTGTCGCGCATGTAGGTCTGGAGCAGGAAGGCTTCGGTGTTTCTCACGCGGCGCTTTTCCGTCTCGACATTGAAGAAGAGCCGCTGGTGCCGGCTCTTGAGCAGATCCACCTTGGGATCCCCGGTCATGGGCTCCGACACGCCTGAGTGGTGGATGGCTGCGTACCCGTTGAGGTCCAGGGCCAGAGAGTAGGTCGATCCGAGGGCCTTGCGGGCCTCGTCGAAGAGGCCCTGGAGGTCCCGGGCGAAGGCCTCCGAATAGGTGGTCAGGAATTTCTGGGGATTCGTCTGAGGCACCGGCCGGTAGTCCCGGTCGAAGACATTCACGCCCCGGTTGGCGAGCTCCAGGATCCGGGCCTGGATGGCATCGCGCCAGTGGGCCACCAGCTCGATCACGCCTTCCAGTTCCCCTGTGCCGGTCCGGAACCGGGAGACCTGCTCGAGCAGGCTTTCGGTGGCTCGGTTCATGTCCACGGAATAGCGGTTGGCCTCCTGGAGCCGCCGGTTCGCCACCACACTCAGGCTCTGGATGTCCTGGGCCTGGTGGTGAATCTCCTGGCTGGTGATTGAAATGCCTTCCACGGCCGTGGTGGCACCGGAAAGCTGAGCCGTGTTCTCCTCGAAGTCCCGGACCATCTTGGCGAAGTGCTCCGAGGCCCGGCCCAGGGTGGCGGTGGTGCCCTGGAAGGCCTGGGTGATCGCCTGGATGCCCTGGGAGGTCTGCTCCACATCCTTGAGCATGGCACCCAGGTTCCGGGAGATCTCCTCGGCGGCTTCGCCGACATTGTCCGAGAGTTTCCGGACTTCTTCGGCCACCACGGCGAAACCCTTGCCCACATCGCCCGCGTGAGCGGCCTCGATGGAGGCATTGAGGGCCAGCAGCTTGGTCTGTCCCGCCACGCCTTCGATGAGCTGGACCACGTCGCTGATGCGTTCGGAGCGCTCGGCCAGTCGGGCCACCAGCTCCGAGAAGGAGACCAGTCGTTGGTTGGTCGTGGCCATGCCCTGGTCCGCCTCGATCAGTTCCAGGTGGGTGCCGCGGGCGGATTCCAGGTTCTCCAGTGTGGTCGTATTGATGTGGCCGGTCACACGGGCGATGCTCTCGACGGCCTCGGCCACCTCCTTGCTGGTGTGCGTGATGCGCTCGGAGGAATCCCCCTGGCGCTGGGCGTCCAGGGCGGAATCGGTGGTGAGCTTGGTGGTGCGGGTGGAGCCCACGGCGATGGACAGTCCCAGCTGCTTGGCATTGCCCAGGATCTCCCGGATCTTGACCGCGAAGAGGTTGAAGGCATCCGCCAGCTTCCGGACCTCGTCGTGGGTCTCGAGCCGGATGTCCTGGGAGAAGTCGCCCTCCCGGATCACCTTGGTGATGCGCTTCAGGGGGAGGGCCAGGGACAGGTAGACGGTGAGGAAGGCGATGGCACAAGCGGCCAGGGCCAGCCAGGGAAACAGGGTGGCCATCCGCTCGGTCCGGGCCAGCAGGGCGAGGGCCTCCGGGGTGGCCGCCGGGCCGGACAGGCTGGACCGGAGGGTCCGGACGAGGTCCAGGGACTGCCAGCTGGAGAACAGGAGCAGGGCGAACAGAGGAACCATGCAGCCCAGGATCTTCCGGGGGATGGAGTTGAACAGGAGCCGCTCCGCCAGTAGGTAGACAGCCTTGATCTGCCGCATTGGAGCTCCCTCACCAGGCCCTGGCCACCCTGTCCCATTCTCTGTTCCACCCCGCGATGCCAAGCCTTGGGCCCGGCGCAAGGTCAACGCTCCCATCGGCATCGGAAAGTCGAGCTCCGGTGATGAGTCTAGTCGCTGGACATGCGGTCATACATGTCCTCCCACTCCAGGTCGGTCCACCATTCGTGCTCCAGGCCATCGCAGGTGGTGCCGAAGGAGGGGCAGGCCACGCAGCCGTCGCCCCGGTGGACTGTCGCGTCACGCTCGGGGGGATAGGCGGCCAGGAGGGCGAGGCCAGCTTCCCGCGCCTGTCCCTCTGCCTCGGTCATGGGGCGGGAGGGCAGTTCGTGGATGTGGAATCGGCGCAGGCGCTCCTGGGCCTCGGGAAAGAGCACGGAGTTCTCGGCATCCATGTGGCGCCAGAGGGAGTGGCTGTAGTCCACGGCCAGAGCCTGCAGGCGGGCGCCATCGGCTTCGGCCAGCAGAGGGGCGGCCAGCCCTGCCTCCAGGCCATCCAGCACCCGGCCCATGTGCCTGTGCTGGTCCGTGATGGCCGCGATGGGGCCCCGGTGTTCCGGGATCTCTGCCCGGTCCACCAGGGCCCGGAAGAGGATGGCCTCCTCCTTCTCGTGGTGAAAATCCCCCGCGTAGCGGCGGAAGAAGGCCATGAAGCGGGCTCCGTCCGCGGGATCGCCCTGGCCGGCCTGTCGCGCTGTCACGTAGGCCCGCAGAGAGCCCAGAACCTGCTCGATGAGTTCATGTTCCTGCCGGAGATCCTCGATGAGTTGCATGGTCCTAGACCCTCGCGGTGAAGCCCTCCACCCGCATGCCCAGGGCGTTCAGCAGCCAGTGGTCGTGGCTGCCACCGGGGTTGGGGGTGGTGAGGAGTTTTTCGCCGGTGAAGATGCTGTTGGCGCCCGCGAAGAAGCAGAGGGCCTGCAGCTCATCGCTCATCTGGGTCCGGCCCGCGCTGAGGCGGATGCGGCTCCCAGGGAAGAGGATCCGGGCCGTGGCGATCATGCGCACCAGCTCCAGCGGTGGCAGGGGATCCACGTCCGCCAGGGGGGTGCCGTCCACGGCCACGAACTGATTGATGGGAATGCTCTCCGGCGGGGGCGTCAGTTCCGTCAGCTCCTGGAGGAAGTGGATGCGCTGATCGATGGTCTCGCCCATGCCCACGATGCCCCCGGAGCAGACCTCCAGGCCGGCGGCGCGCACCGCCGCAATGGTCTCCAGCCGCTCGTCGAATTTCCGGGTGTGGATGATGGTCTCGTAGAAGTCGCGGCTGCTGTCGATGTTGTGGTTGTAGACCTGGCAGCCGGCTGCCTTGAGGCGCTTGGCCTGGGCTTCGTTCAGCATGCCCAAGGTGACGCAGACCTCCATGCCCATGCCCGACACGCCGTGCACCATCTGGAGGACGGCGTCGAAGTTGGCATCATCCCTCACCTCGCGCCAGGCGGCGCCCATGCAGTAGCGGGTGGAGCCGTTCGCCTTGGCCTCGGCGGCACCGGCCAGCACCTGTTCCACATCCTTGAGGGGCTCCACCTTCAGGCTGGTCTGGTACCTGGCGCTCTGGGGACAGTAGGCGCAGTCCTCGGGGCAGGCGCCGGTTTTGATGGAATCCAGGGTGCAGAACTGGATCTCTTCTGCATTCCAGTGTTGCCGGTGCGCCGTGGCCGCCCGGTAGAGGAGTTCGGGCACCGGGAGATCATGGATGGCGCGGATGTCGGCGGCAGTCTGGGGCATGGGGGCTCGCAAAGGCCTGATTGTAACGGAATCCCGGATCAATCCTCCCGGGCATCCAGGTTCAGCCGGTAGCCGACACTGGGCTCGGTGATGAAATGCCTGGGCCGGGTGGGGTCCGCCTCGAGCTTCTTGCGGAGCATGGCCATGTAGATGCGGAGGTAGTGCGTGTTGCCTTCGCCGCCGGGGCCCCAGACCTCCGAAAGCAGCTGGCTGTGGGTGGCCACCTTCCCGTTGCGGCGGACCAGGGCCTCCAGCAGCCGGTATTCCAGGCCGGTGAGCTTGACGGGACGTCCCTCCAGGCGGACCTCCCGTTGCTCGAGGTCGATCCGGATCCCGCCCCCATGGACCACCGGGTCGGCCAGGTCGGCCTGAAGGATGTGCCGCAGGGCCACACGGATCCGCGCCAGCAGTTCGGCGGCGCCAAAGGGCTTGGCGAGGTAGTCGTCCGCCCCCTGGTCGAGGGCCCGCACCTTGTCGCGCTCCTGGTTGCGGGCGCTGAGGATGACCACGGGCTTCCGGCTCCAGGTCCGCAGCTCCTTCAGCACGGCCATGCCATCCCGGTCAGGCAGGCCCAGGTCGAGCAGCACCAGGTCAGGATTGTGGCTGCGGGCCATGGCCAGGCCCTCGGCGGCGGTGGCAGCGCTGAGGACCTGGTACCGCTGGCCGGACAGGGTGGGAACGAGGAAGCGGCGGAGGGACTCCTCGTCCTCGATGATGAGGATCAGGGGCTGGTTCACGGGGACCCCTCGGGCGGGGCGGGTGCGGTCCCGTCCAGGGGCAGGGCCACGCGGAAACGGGACCCCCCGCCCGGCCGGTGCTCGGCATGGACGCTCCCGCCGTGGGCCAGGACGATGGCCCGGCAGATGGCGAGGCCCATGCCCACTCCGCCTTCGCCCGCCCCCGGCAGCCGGAAGAACTTGTCGAAGATCCGATCGAGGAATGGGGCCGGGATGCCCGGGCCCCGATCGGCCACCTCCAGGTGGACCCAGCCCGGCTCCCCCCAGGCCCGCAGCTCGATGTCCTTCCCGGGGGCGTGCCGCTGGGCATTGGTCAGCAGGTTGACCAGGACCTGTTCCATCAGGGCCGCATCCAGGGGGACCAGGGGCAGCGACTCGGGAAGGTCCACGTGGACCGGCAGGGGCCCCTGGCGCCGTTCCAGCCTCCCCAGCGCTGAGCCGACGACCTCCTCCAGGGGCTGCCACTCCTTCTGGACCTGGAGGGCCCCGCTCTCCAGCCGGGTGAGATCCAGCAGGTTCCCCAGCAGGTGGGCCAGCCGCTCGCTTTCGTCCTGGATCATGGTGAGCAGGTCGCGCTGGGTGGCTGGCGGCAGGTCGCCGGGCAGGAGCAGGCTGCCGGCGGCGCCGTGGATGGCCGCGAGAGGAGTCCGGAGGTCATGACCGATGGCGCCCAGGAGGGTGCTTCGCATGCGTTCCGTTTCATTTTCCAGCTGGGCCTTCCGGGCCTCCTCCAGCCAGCGGAGCCGCTCCAGGGCCAGGGCGATCTGGACGGCAAAGGCCTTCAGCAGCTCCCAGGTCTCCGGCGGGGGGGCGCTGGACTCCCGCGGCTGCACCAGGAGGACCCCTTCGCTGCGGTCCGTTCCCAGGAGGGACAGGCAGTGGGCCCTCCCCAGGGGAAGAGGCTCCAGGGGGTCCCCCAGGCGCTCGCCGGCGTCCAGGCGCGGCAGCAGAGCTTCGGGCGGCGGGAGGTCCAGCAGCGGGCCCGGCGAGGGCAGTGCCCTCCAGCTCGAACCTTCAGGGAAGAGCAGGTGGGCCTCCACCTTGAACACGCGCCGGAGGTGCTCGGCGGCGGTCGTGGCCACCTCTTCCGGAGTGCGGCCGCGCCCCAGGGCGCGGCCCAGTAGGTAGAGCGAGGCCGTGTGCACCTCGCGGCGCTCGACCTCGCGCGCCTGCTGGCGCAGGCGGTGGAGGAGGCCGACCACGGCCTGGGCGGCAAAGAGCATGGCCAGGAAGAAGAGGAGGTTGGGCCAGTGGGCATCGACTTGGCTGAAGCGGGGCGTCTCCAGCAGGAAGCTGTAGAGCAGGGCGCTCATGACCGAGGCCAGCACTGCCAGGCCCTGGCTCCAGTGGTGGGCGATGAAGGTCACCGCAGCCAGGTACACCGGCAGCACCAGCGAGATGTTCCCCTCCCTGGGCACCAGCCAGGCCACGCCGGTGCAGGCCGCCAGCACCGCGAGGGTGCCGACCATGGCCCCGAAACCCGTTCGGGCCGGATCCGATCCAGGGCTCCCCCTCCGGTCATCCAGCACCTCGATCCGGGCGTCCAATCCGCGGCGCAGGAGCTCGTTGGCCGTGGAGTGGCCGACCCGGGCCCAGGGCCAGCGGTCCCGGGATCGCCCGATCAGCAGGGCCTGGGCCCGGGAGCTGCGGACGGCCTCCGACAACCCCTGGGCCAGGGTCGGGGCCTGGACGATCCGGATCTCGGCACCCAGGCGCTGCGCTTCCTGGAGCCAGACCTCGGCCTGCTCGCCGTCCTCCGCAAGGTCCACGCCGCCCAGCTCCACATGGACCGCGATCCAGGGCACGGAGCGCTCCTGGGCCAGGCGAAAGCCCGCCTGGATGAGGCGGAGGGCGCGGGCCTCGGATCCGAGGGCCACGAGGACGGGACGGGGCGCGGCTGCCATGGAAGGTCCAGGGTAAGCGGAGGGTCCCCATAAAAATGGCGTAAAAAGTCAGGCCAGGGGGCCCGGCTCGAGGATCCGGCTCTGCATACTTGCGGCATTCGGCCCATCCGGATGAGGAGGAGTTCTCCATGGAACCCATGGCACTGAATGTCGGAAACACAGCGTTCATGCTGCTTTGCGCGAGCCTGGTCATGCTCATGACGCCGGGCCTCGCCTTCTTCTACGGTGGCCTCGTGGGCCGCAAGAATGTGCTGACGATCATGACCCAGAGCTTCGTCTCCCTGGGCTGGACCACGGTGCTGTGGTTCGCCTTCGGCTACTCCATGTGCTTCGGCCCCACCTGGCACGGCATCGTGGGCGACCCCACCCACTACGCCTTCCTGAAGGGCATCACCCTGCACACCATGTACACGGGCAATGACGCGGGCATCCCCCTGATCGTCCACGTGTCCTACCAGATGATGTTCGCCATCATCACGCCGGCCCTCATCACCGGGGCCTTCGCGAACCGGGTCACCTTCAAGGCCTACTTCCTCTTCCTCACGGGCTGGCTGGTCTTCGTCTACTTCCCCTTCGTGCACATGGTCTGGAGCCCCGAGGGCATCCTGGCGAAGTGGGGCGTGCTGGACTTCGCGGGGGGCATCGTGGTCCACAACACCGCCGGCTTCGCCGCCCTGGCCTCGATCCTCTATGTCGGTCGCCGCAGCGTGGTCGAGAACATCCCCCACAACGTGCCGCTCATCGCCCTGGGCACCGGCCTGCTCTGGTTCGGCTGGTACGGGTTCAACGCCGGGTCGGAGCTGAAGGTGGATGAAATCACCGCCAGCGCCTACCTGAACACCGATATCGCGGCCTCCTTCGCCGCGGCCACCTGGATGCTGGTGGAGTGGATGAACGCCAAGCAGCCCAAGTTCGTGGGCCTGCTCACGGGCGCCGTGGCCGGCCTGGCCACCATCACTCCCGCCGCGGGCTACGTGTCCCTCAGCACGGCGGCCCTCATCGGCATCCTGGCCGGCGTGATCTGCTACTACGCCGTGGCCCTGAAGAACAAGCTGGGCTGGGACGACGCCCTGGATGTCTGGGGTGTGCACGGCGTGGGCGGCCTCATCGGCGTGATCTTCCTGGGCATCTTCGCCTCCAAGGCCTGGAACCCGGCCGGCTCCGATGGGCTGCTGCTGGGCAACGTGGCCTTCTTTGGCAAACAGTGCGCGGCGGTGGCCATCTCCTCCGTGTGGGCCTTCTCGTTCACCTACGGCATGCTCTGGATCATCGACCGCATCACCCCCGTGCATGTGGCGGCCAATACCGAGGAGAAGGGACTCGATACCGAGCTGCTCGGCGAGGAGGCTTATCCCCAGGGGATTTGAACGGCCTGTGCCCTCTGGCCGGGGCCTCAAGATGGGGACACACGGGTCATGAATCGATCTGCGGCAGTCTGTGCCACTACCCGGTTTAATGCCCTCATCGGGGATGGTCTGCGAAAAATTGACGGTAAAAATCTGCCTGTTTAGGCTGCGTGCTAGATTGGGCTCCTGACCACCCCTGGCGAGAGGAGATCCTGTGGCCGACAGCTCCGTCCAGACTGCGGTTGGCACCTCCCTCTCCAGGGAGGACCGGATCCGTCTGTATCGCACGATCTATGCGGCCCGCCGCATCGACGACAAGGAGATCCTGGGCAAGCGCCAGAACAAGGTCTTCTTCCAGATCAATGGCGTGGGACACGAGGCCATCCAGGCCGCGGCGGCCCTGGTGTTCCGCCCCGGCCACGACTGGTTCTTCTTCTACTACCGGGACCGGGCCCTGGCCTATGGGCTGGGCTACACAGCCAAGGAGATGTTCCTGGGCTCCGTGGGCGCCGCGGCTGACCCCGCCAGTGGCGGCCGCCAGATGCCCAGCCACTGGGGCCACCGGCGGCTCAACATCTTCACCACCTCCAGCCCCACCGGCAGCCAGATGCTGCAGGCCGTGGGTGCGGCGGAGGCGGTGCTGCGGGCCGAGCAGGGGGGCCTGCAGGAGAGCCTCCACATCGGCTCCGACGAGGTGGTGCTGGCCACCATCGGCGACGGCACCTGCAGCCAGGGCGAGTTCTGGGAGGCCGTCAGCAATGCCGTGAACCTGAAGGCGCCCCTGGTCTTCCTGGTGGAGGACAACGGCTACGCCATCAGCACACCCACGGAGGTCCAGTACCCGGGCGGCAACATCGCGGCCCTGCTGCAGGGCTACGCCGCCCAGGGCCTCCTCATCCTCGATGAGGTGGATGGCTGCGATCCCATCGCCAGCTTCGAGGCCATGAAGGCCGCCCACGCCTACGCCCTCGCCCGCCGGGGACCGGCCCTGGTGCGGGCCAAGGTGATCCGCCCCTACAGCCACTCGCTGTCGGACGATGAGCAGCTCTATAAATCCAAGGTCCAGCGCGAGGCCGAGGCCCAGCGGGATCCGGTGACCACCTATGCCCAGCAGCTGGTGGCCTGGGGCGACCTCTCGGAGGACCGGCTGCAGCAGCTGAAGGACGAGGTCCAGGCCGAGATCGACCTCGCCTGGACCGAGGCCGAGTCGGCCCCGGGACCCGAACCCGGCAGCAGCCACTGCCACCTCTACAGTGAAGACCCGGATGCCACCGCCGCCGCCTTCGACACCGAGGCTGCGCCCGGGGACCAGGAGCTGGGCAAGAAGACGATGATCGACCTCATCAATGCCACCCTCAAGCACGAGATGGCGCGGGACCCGCGCATCCTGGTGTTCGGCGAGGATGTGGCGGATGTGAGCCGGGTCGACATCCAGGACGAAGTGAAGGGCAAGGGCGGCGTCTTCAAGGCCACCCACGGCCTGCAGAAACAGTTCGGCGCGCACCGGGTGTTCAACTCCCCCCTGGCCGAGGCCACCATCGTCGGCCGGGCCATCGGCCTGGCGGTGCGCGGATTCAAGCCCGTGGTGGAGATCCAGTTCTTCGACTACATCTGGCCCGCCATGCAGCAGCTCCGCGACGAGCTGGCCACCATCCGCTGGCGCTCGAACGGTGCCTTCAAGGCCCCCGTCGTGGTTCGAGTGCCCATCGCGGGCTACCTCATGGGCGGGGCCACCTACCACAGCCAGTGCGGCGAGAGCACGTTCACCCACATCCCAGGCCTTCGGGTGGTGTGTCCGAGTACGGCCCTGGATGCCGCAGGGCTGCTCCGAACGGCGATCCGCTGCGAGGATCCCGTCCTCTTCCTGGAGCCCAAGCACCTCTACCGGCAGACCCACAACAAGGGCAATGACCCGGGCCCGGGCTTCATGATCCCCTTCGGCAAGGCCCGCACCGTGCGGGAGGGCACGAGCCTCTCGGTCATCACCTATGGATGCACGGTGCATCGCGCCGTGCAGGCGGCCCGGGAGGCGGAGAAGGAGGGCATCTCCGTGGAGATCCTCGACCTCCGCTCCCTCAACCCCTATGACTGGCCCGCCATCTCCGCATCCGTGAAGAAGACCCACCGGGTGATCGTGGCCCACGAGGACACCCTCAGCTGGGGCTACGGCAGCGAGCTCGCCGCCCGGATCGCCGACGAACTGTTCTTCCACCTGGACGCGCCGGTGCGCCGGGTGGCGGCCAAGGACACCTGGGTGGCCTACTACCCGGCCCTGGAGGACGAGATCCTGCCCCAGCCCAAGGACTTCCTGGAGGCCTACCGGAAGCTGGCTGCCATTTGATTCTCCAGTTTTCCCCGCGGGGTGGCGATAGTGTGGGGAACCACCCGGAGGAGCCATGCGCGTCCAACTGATCGCCCTGTTGCTGTCCGCCACCGCGGCCTTCGCCCAGCTGGGGGCCACCTATGCCCCCGCCGCAGATCTCCAGCGCACCTGGACCCTGGGCGGCCAGGCCTACGGTCCCACCCTCACGGGGCACTTCAACGGCTCGATCAACGGCCAGGCCATCGCCTTGGACCTTGACTCGGACCTGGGCCTGGCCAGGGACAAGACCACCCCCGGCTTCTTCATCGACTACCAGGGGCCGCGGTTCGCCCTCCAGGTCTCCAGCGGCACCGCGGAGTACCGGGGCGATCGGACCGTGACCCAGTCAGTTTCCTTGAATGGGGTGAAATACACGGCAGGAACTGAGGTTATGTCCCATATAAAGCTCGCAAGCACGGATGCCGTCTGGACCATCAAGTTCGTGAAGGGCTCCGATGCCTGGATGGGCCTGGACCTGGGCGCCCAGGTCTGGAAGCTCGACATGGATGCAACGGGTACCGTGCCTCCGTCCACGACCGCGACCACCGCGAGCACCAGCGTGTCCGTCCCCATCCCCCAGATCGGCCTTTCTGCGGGGGGCCGGGGGTTCAACGGGGGCCTCGAGGCCAAGGCCTACGTCCACTACCTGGGCTACAAGCAGGCCAAATACACCCTGGTGGGGGCCGACCTGCGGTACTTCCCCGTCCGCTGGTTCGGGTTGCGGGCCTTCTACGAGGGCAGCAGCTTCGACGTGCCCAACGGTTCCGTGAAGGACAACCTGGAGTTCCAGCTGGACCGGAAAGGTGTGGGATTCGGCGGAGTGTTCCGGTTCTGAGCCCAGGGGGTCCAGGGACCGAGTGCGGGAACCCAGGAATTGGTTGCAAAAAAAAAGAATGGACTGCCACAATCCTGTCATGCTGTTCGCGTGACCCGCCAGGGGCGGACCTCACATCTACGCTATGACGGCCTTGTCTGGGGAAAGTCATCGCTACATCATCACCAGACATTCTGCAGGAAACAGTCATGGCTCAAGGCACCGTCAAGTGGTTCAACGCTGAAAAGGGCTTCGGCTTCATCACCCCCGACGAGGGTGGCGCTGATCTCTTCGTCCACCACACCGCCATCCAGGGCGGCGGCTTCCGCACCCTGGACGAGAACCAGCGCGTCAGCTTCGAAGTCGCCCAGGGCCAGAAGGGCCCCCAGGCGACCAACGTCCAGAAGCTCTAGTCCCCTTTGCTCCGAAAAAGGCGGCCTTCGGGCCGCCTTTTTCGTGTGCCCCGGGGCAATGGGGGCAGAATGGCGGGATGAAGGGCATTCGTCCCGCCGGAGGTTCCCATGAACCATCGCATCCAGTTCCGGGCACCCGGTGGGCCGGAGGTCCTCGAGTGGGTCGAGGCACCGCTCCAGGCCCCCGGTCCGGGGGAGGCGCGGGTCCGCCATACGGCCATTGGCGTGAACTACATCGACGTGTATCAGCGTTCCGGCGCCTATCCGGTACCCCTCCCCGCCGCCCTGGGCTTCGAGGCCGCGGGCGTGGTTGAGGCCCTTGGCGCCGGTGTCGCAGGACTCGATGTGGGCCAGCGCGTCGCCTACGTCGATGGCCCCACCGGGGCCTATGCCCAGGCCCGGAATCATCCCGCAGCCCGCCTGGTGGCCCTCCCCGGGTCCATTCCCGACGAAGAGGCAGCGGCCCTGATCTTCAAGGGACTCACCGCCCACATGCTGGTGCGGCGGGTCTGGCAGCCGCACCGGGGGGACTGGGTCCTGGTGCACGCGGCGGCGGGAGGGGTGGGCCTGATCCTCACCCGTTGGCTGGCTGCGGAGGGGGTGCGGGTGATCGGTGTCGTCAGTACCGAGGCCAAGGCGGAGACCGTCAAGGAGGAGGGAGCCCATTCCGTCCTGGTCATTCCCCGGGGCGGGTCCTACTCGGATCTGGCTTCCTCGGTGAAGCGCATCACCGGCGGGAAAGGCGTACGGGTGGCCTACGATTCCGTAGGAAGGGACAGCTTCGAAGGCTCCCTGGACAGCCTGGCCCCCTTTGGCCTCCTGGCCTCCTTCGGCCGAGCCAGTGGCGCCGTCCCGCTGGTGGATGTGGCCGACCTCGGGCGTCGGGGCGCCTTGGCCGTGCAGCGTCCGAGCCTCTTCCCGCATGTGGCCGATCCCGCGGACCTCCATGCCGCCGCCAAGGAGCTGTTCGAGGTCCATGCCAGAGGGATGGTCCGGGCCCACATCCACGACCGGCTGCCGCTTCGGGAGGCCGCGCAGGCCCATCGCCTCCTGGAATCACGCGGAACCCAGGGGGCCCTGGTGCTGATCCCCTGAACCCGACGGGTGCAACGAGGTTCTAGTGGTGCCCGTGGCCGTGCTCATCCGTCACGGCAGGCTTGCCCATGAACTCGGGCTTGCGGCCGATGAAGATGACCCAAAACCCGTAGAGGGCGAGCACGGCCAGGCCCAGGACGAGGAAGGCCGGACGGGCAGCAGCCACGGCCGAAGACCGGAAGCCCAGCAGGCCCAGGGCGGCCCCCAGGAACCCGGTCCCGATGAGGAGGATGCCCCAGCGGGCGGAGGCGGCGGGACTCTGCCCCACTTCCTCGGGCAGGGTGCCAAGGGGGTGCTCCACCTCACCGGCGACCTGGGTGCCCTGGAAGATCAGGACGAGAAAAAGAATGAAATAGACGATCAGGAAGAGCATGGATGAACCCTCACCCTTCTTCCTATCACGATTCGCCCGCCCTCGGGCGCAATTCGGAGCATGGGTCACAACCTCCGGAGGGGGGAACCCCGCACCGGGGGCGGGTCTCAGCCCTCGTCCAGGATGCTGTGGCCCGACAGGATGGCGGCTTCCTGGCGCTGAAGCCAACGCTGTTCCCGCCGCCGGCGCCGGAAGGAGACCGTGAGGCAGGCCCCGGCCAGGATGAAGCAGAGGAGGGCGATGCCCAGGAGGAGGGGGAGGCCCGGGCCGAAGGGGAGTGGCAGGCCCGCGCGAATGGCCGCGGCACAGGCCAGGCAGGCCAGGCCCAGGAAGCACGCCTGGAGACCGCGGACTTTCCAGGGCCGGACCTCCTGGCGTCTCGCCGCCCGGGAGAGGTCCCGGACGAAATCGATCTGCTCCTCGTGGTTGGCCGTCCCATGGCTCGCTTCCATTTCCAGCTTGGCGAGGGTGAGGGCGAGTTCCCCCGACATGTCATCGAGGGTCGTCACGCGGGTTCGGATGGTCATGATGTCTCCTTTCGGTGAGAAAGCAGGACCGGAGCTCATGCGGAGGCTCCCGCTCCCCGGAGGAAGCAGTCCATGGCCCGATCCACGCAGGCCCCGGGGTCCTCGTCGACCTGGTTGCGGTGGCTGTGGTGGAGGGAGGCCTCCAGCACCCCGAAACAGAGCTGGGTGAGGAAGTCCTCGTCCTGTTGCCGCAGCAGCCCCGCCGCCGCCGCCCGCCTCAGGATGGCCTTCAGGCGCCCGCGCTCGGTCTCATAGATCTCCTTCAGCCGGGGGAGGAAGCGGGAGTCGAAGCCCCAGTCGTAGTAGACCCGGTCGTGGATGAACATGGGCAGCCAGATGGCTCGGCCCTTGAACTGGTTCGCGTAGGCCTGGAACATGGCCCGCAACTGGTCGAGGGGGGGGCGGTCCACCTTGAGCGTCGCCTCGGCCTCCTGGAAGAAGTGCTCCGCCCGCCGGAGCATCACCTGCTCGTAGAGCTCCTGCTTGGAGGGGAAGTGCCCGTAGAGGCCCTGCATTCCGATGCCGGCCTCCGCGGCCACGTCCTGCATGGTCGCTTCATCGAAGGGCCTCCGGCCAAAGACCCGGCTCGCGGCTTCAAGCAGTAAGTCTTTTCTTTGTTTCTTTTCAATCAATTTTCGATCGCTGATCATGGAAATCTCAGAATTTACATTCCGAATTTAGAATCTAAATTCTTAATGTCAAGGGCTTGTCTGAGTGGGTCGGCCACCTCTACTATTGACTCGTTCAAACGATTGATTAATTATTGAGATCTGTTGATCAATCGATTGATTGGATTCGAGGGACCATGAACGCTCAAGCCGCCGATCCAGCCCATGCCAGCCGCCAGCGTCTCATCGAAGCGGCGATCCTCACCTTCGCCGAGAAGGGCTTCGACGGAGCCGGCATCCGGGAGATCGCCCGGCGGGCCAAGGCCAATTCAGCCCTGGTGGCCTACCACTTCTGCGGCAAGGAGGGGCTCTACCTGGAGGCCCTGAAGGCGATCTTCTCCCGCAAGGTCTCACCGGTGTCCCAATTGGCGGACCTGCCGTCCCCCGGCGCCCCGGGCGCTCGGGAGGCCGCCCTCCAGGGGTTCCGGAACTACATCCGCGCCTTCGTGATCGAACTGATGTCCTGTGATGATTCAGACCCGGTGGACGAGGCCGCCATGATCCTCATGGCCCGGGAGATGCAGTCTCCGCGCCCCGCCTCCTCGGCCCTGCTCGTCGAGCATATCCAGCCCTATGTGACCTACCTGACCGCCTGCCTGCAGGCGCTGAGGCCGGACCTCGACGAGGAGGAGCTCTTCGCCACGGGGGTCAGCATCCAGGGGCTGCTGATCCACTTCCGGAATTCGCTGGGGATCATCCGCCTCATCCGGTCCAATCCGGGCTATCCCGAAGACCTCGAAAAGGTCATCCGGCACCACATCGATTTCAGCCTGAGGGGACTTGGCATTCCCGAGGCCTTTCCGCAGCCAGGGAATTGACCATGCTCCCATTCGCTCCGCCCACCCTCCAGGCCCAGGTCCTGACCCCCCCGATCCAGGCCTCCACGCCCGGCGCGGCCCTCGAGCTGGACCTTCCCGGCGCCCTCGCGCGGGCCCGCCACGAGAACCCCATGCTCCGCGCCGCCCAGGCCCGGGTGGAGGAGCGCCGGGGCCTGATCACGAGCACTCGGGCGGACGCCCTGCCGCAGTTGACCCTCGTCGGAGACTTCACGCGGGTACGGGACGTCTCCCTCCTCAACAGCAGCTTCGCGGGCAGCGCGGCGACCTTCGGCCTCACGCCCGACTCCCTGGTGGGCACCCAGAGCATCTACACCACCCAGGCGAACCTCACCCAGCCACTGTTCTACTGGGGCAAGCTGGGCACGGCCATCGACATCGCGAGGATGGGCGAGAAGGAAGCGGCTTACTCCTACACGACCTCGGAACTGGAGGTCCTGCACGGGGTCGCCAAGGCCTACCTGGCGGTGCTTGGCGCCCAGGCCGAGCAGGAGGTCATCGAGAGCCGGCGCAGGACGGCCGAGCAGTTCGTGTCGGATGTGAAGGCCAGGCTGGAGGCCCAGACGGCCACCGAACTGGACCGGCTGCGCGCCGAGAGCGAGCTGTTGGCGGTGATCCCCGCTTCGCTCCAGGCCGAGGCCAATGTGAAGCGGGCCATGGAAGTCCTGAACGGCCAGTTGGGGCTGGATCCCAGGACCCCTCTCCGGCTCGCGACCCTCGGCCTGCCGGAGGTCACGGCCAAGCCCGCGGGAGCCGAGCGCAGCGAGCTGGCCCAGCTGAAACAGCAGGAGGCGATGTACCGGGCCAACGAAAAGGTCATCACCTCGGACCTGCGCCCCAAGATCGACCTCAACGCCAGTTACGGATACCAGACCGACAGGACCGACAGCCTCTTCAAGGAACCCTACGACACCTGGAAGGTGAGCGTCACCATGCGCTTCCCGATCTTCGACGGGCTGCGCAGCTCCGGGAAGCGGGCCCAGAATGCGGCCCAGCTCGAGCAGGTGAAACAGACGCGCCTCGACCGGGAGCGCTCCGTGGCCATCGAGCAGAGCACGGCCGATCGCGAACTGGAGAAGGCCGTCGCCCTGAACGAGGCCGCCGCCCGCGCCCATGACGCGGCCCTGGAGGCCCTGCGCGTCAGCCGCGATTCCTTCGACCAGGGCCTCATCACCTCCCTTGACCTACTGCAGACGGAGCGGTCCGAACGCCAGGCCGAAAGCCAGCGCCGCGGAGCCGAACTGGGCCTCTGGTCCGCCCGCTTCGAGCAGCGGAGATCCCTGGGCCTCCCTCCCCTCTGATGCCGACGAATCCCTGGAGCCTTACATGAATCGCAAAGCCCTTCTTGTCTATGTCGCCGTGCCCATCGCCGTCATTGCCGGGGCCGCCACCTACCACCGCAGCCAGCGCAATCGCGAGCTGGACCACCAGGCCGCCGTGAAAGGGGAGGGCTCGGTGCCCGTCACCCTGGTCGCCGTCCAGGAGCGGAGCTTCCGTCCGGCGGTGGCCTTCACGGGCACGCTGCTGGCCGTGAACCGGGCCGAGCTGAAGGCGGAGGTGGTCGGCCGCGTCACGCGGGTGGCCGTGCAGGAGGGCGATGCCGTGGCCGCCGGGGCACTGCTGGGGGCCCAGGACGAAGACGACTATGTGCTCGGCATGCAGGCGGCCGAGGCCCAGGTGGCCCAGGCCAAGGCCGAAGCCCTGCAGTCCCGGCGGGACTACGACCGCGCCGTGGCCCTTCTGGAGAAGCGCAGCATCACCCGCCAGGCGGCCCAGCAGGCCGAGACGGCCTACAACGCCAACAAGGCGGCGGCCCAGGCCGCGGAAAGCAGCCTCGGCCTCGCCCGGCTGCGCCTGCGGAAAGCCCGCATCGTGGCGCCCTTCGCGGGGCAGGTGGCCCGGCGGCTGGTGCAGCCCGGTGAGATGCTGAGTCCGGGGCAGACCGCCTTCGAGGTGGTGGACAACCGCAGGCTGGAAATTCGCGCGGACCTCCCCACCGATGCCATGGCCCTGGTGAAGGTCGGCCAGCGGGCCACCTTCCGCGCCATCGGTCTGGACGGGCTCGTGGAAGGCCGCGTCACCCAGGTGAGCCCGAGCCTTTCCCAGGATGGCCGCACCCTGCATGTGCGGGTGGAGGTGCCCAATCCTGGGGGAGTCCTCAAGGGCGGGCTCTTCGTGCAGGGCGTCATCCTTGGCGAGGGTCTCACCAGGAGCGCGGCCCTACCGGCCACCCTGCTGAAGGCCCAGGACCGGGACGCGGAGATCTACATCGCCGAGGGGAGCGTGGCCCATCGCCGGAAGGTGGCGCTGGGGCCCGAGGAGGACGGCTATCGGCCGGTCGGCGGCCTGAGGATCGGCGCCCAGGTCATCGACAGTGGCAAGGACCTGGTGGCTGAAGGCTGCCGCCTGCGGGTGCTCAGCGCCGCACCTGCGGCCGGGGAGTGAACCGTGTTCCTGTCTGACCTCGCCATCCGCCGGCCCGTCCTCACTGTCTGCATCATGCTCGCCCTGGTCGTGCTCGGGCTCTTCTCCGTGAAGACGCTGGGCATCGATCAGTACCCCAACACCGACATCCCCACAGTCACCGTGTCCGTGGTCTACCCCGGCGCCAGCCCCGAATCCGTCAAGCAGGACGTGGTGCGGAAGATCGAGGAGGCGGTCAACCCCATCGAGAAGATCAAGGAGATCAGCTCCACCAGCCAGGAGGGGCTGGGCACCCTGGTGATCCAGTTCCAGCTGGGGCGGAACGTGGACAATGCGCTCAACGACGTGCGCACGCGGATCGGCCAGATCCGCCGGGACCTGCCAGGCAACATCGAGGAACCCGTCATCTCCAAGTTCGACCCGGCCCAGCTGCCCGTCCTCTCCCTGGTGGTGAGGCCCGACGCCAGACACGCGGACCTGAACGACCGGGAGTTGACCCGGATCGCAGAGGACTTCCTCAAGCGGCGCCTCGAGAACATCCAGGGCGTGGGCAAGGTGGACCTGGCCGGAGGCAGCACCCGCGAGATCCTCGTCCAGATCGACCCCCAAAAGCTGGAGGCCAAGGGCCTCGCGCTGCAGGCAGTGAAGGGCGCCCTGGCCAACGACACCATGGCCATTCCCAGTGGCAACCTGCTGCAGGGCAGCCGCGAAATGTCCGTGAAGGTGGATGCCAAGGCCCGCGCTGTGGGTGATTTCAACCGCGTGATCGTGGGCAACCAGGAAGGCCGCCCCATCGAGCTGCAGGAAGTGGCGACGGTGGTGGACGGCATCCGGGAAAGGCGGAGCCTGGCCCGGCTGGACGGGAAGGACGTGGTCGCCCTGGAGATCCAGCGGCAGACCGGCGGGAACACCGTGGCGATGGTGGCCGCGGTCCAGGCGGCCCTCGTGGACCTGAAGCCCGAGCTGGCCAAGCAGGGCGTCGAGGTGGTGACGGCCAAGGACAACGCCCGCTTCATCATCGACAACGTGAACGACGTGAATCTGTCCATCTACGTGGGGGGTCTCCTCACGGTCATCATCGTCTTCTTCTTCCTGAAGAGCTGGCGGTCCACGCTCATCACCAGCCTTACCTTGCCGGTCTCGGTGATCTCCACCTTCATCGTCATGCGGGCGCTGGACTTCACCCTGAACGTGATGACCCTCATGGGCCTGTCCCTGGCCATCGGCATCCTCATCGATGACGCTATCGTCGTCCGGGAGAACATCACGCGGCACGCGGAGATGGGTAAGGATCACGTCACCGCAGCCCGGGAGGGCACTGCCGAGATCGGCCCCGCCGTCATCGCCACCACCCTGTCCATCCTCGCCGTGTTCGTGCCCGTGGCCTTCATGGGCGGCATCGTGGGCAAGTTCTTCTTCCCCTTCGGCATCGTCGTGGCCTTTGCCGTGGCGGTCTCCCTCCTCGTGAGCTTCACGCTGGATCCCATGCTCAGCTCCGTGTGGCCCGATCCCGAGCACGAGAAGAGCGCCGACGCCCATGTGCACTACCGTGGCCGCAACCTGGTCATGCGGGCCGTGGAGGCCTTCGGCCGCACCCTCGACCACTGGGAGGTGCTCTACAAATCCGCCATCGAGTGGGCCCTCAACCACCGCAAGACGGTGATGGCCCTGGGCGCAGGAAGCTTCCTGCTGGCCATGGGCCTGTCGGGCTTGCTCGGCAACAACTTCATGCCGGACTACGACCGGGGGGACCTGCAGGTGACCTTCAAGGCGGAGCCCGGCTCCAGCCTGGCCGCCACCCGGGCGAGGGCCCTGGCCCTGGAAACGGCCATCAAGGCCGTGCCTGGAGTCGACTTCACCTACACCACCCTCGGCACGGGGCTCAACGGCACCGTGGATGCCGGCGGCATCTACGTCAAGCTGAAGGAGGGACGCCGTCCGGGCCAGGTGGCGATCCGCCGGCAGATCCGCGAAGGTTTCCGCTCCGTGCCAGGTGTGGATGCCGCCGTGGGGCCAGTGAGCGACTGGGGCATGGCCTATCCGATCATGGTGGCCGTCCAGGCGCCGGATCGCGATGCGGTCATCCAGGCCGTGCCCCTGGTGAAAGAGGCGCTGCGCAGCGTCCCCGGTGCCGTGGACGTGACCACCAGCCTGGACAGCGGCAAGCCCGAACTGAAACTGGTGATCGACCGCAAGGCCGCCTCGGACCTGGGCGTAAGCCCGGCCCTGGTGGCGCAGATGGTGCGGCCCCTGGTGGATGGCGAGAAGGTCGCCAAGTACGAGGACGAAAAGGGCGAACAGCGGGACGTGCGCGTCCGGCTGGACGATCAGCAGCGGCGTTTCACGAGCCAGCTGGCCGCCATGACGGTCCAGAGCACCAAGGACCTGGGCGGCGGCAAGCACCCGCTGGTGCGCCTCAACCAGGTGGTGCGCTTCGAGGAGGGCATCGCTCCCGCGAAGCTCCAGCGCCACGACCTCATGGATGAAGTGGAAGTCGATGCCAACTACGAAGGCTCGACGCTGGGGGAGGTCAGTGCCGCCGCCGCCGAGAAGGTGGCGCAGCTCAAGACCAGCGGCCGGCTGCCGGAGGGGGTGCGCGTGGAATTCCTGGGCCAGACCCGGGACAGCAAGGAGACGGCCGGCTACATGGGCTCGGCGCTGCTGCTGGCGGTCTTCTTCATCTATTTCGTGCTGGCCAGCCAGTTCGAGAGCTTCAAGCTCCCCATCGCCATCATGGCCAGCCTGCCCCTGTCCATGGTGGGCATGGTGCTCATGCTCCTGGTCACCGGCGATTCCATGTCCATGATGACGAGCATCGGCATGATCCTCCTCATGGGTCTGGTCACCAAGAACGCCATCCTGCTGGTGGACCACGCCCTGCACCTGGAGCGGGAGGAAGGCATCTCGCGGCGCCAGGCCATCATTCGCGCAGGCACGGTCCGCCTGCGGCCGATCCTCATGACCAGCTTCGCCATGGTGGGCGGCATGCTTCCCCTCTTCCTGGCCCTGGGCGCCGGTGCCGAGATGCGGGCCCCCATGGCCCGGGCGGTGGTGGGCGGGCTCATCACCTCCACGCTGCTCACCCTGATCGTGGTGCCGGTGTTCTTCGAGATCATCGAGGAGCTGAGCCTGGCCAAGGCCTGGGCCTGGAGCCGGCGCCGTTTGGGCCTGTCGGCCGCGGAGCCCGCCGCCGATCTGCCCCTCGTGGAGGCCCCGGATGCCTGATCCATCGTTCTATGCCGCCGTGGAGTCCCGCCGCACGATCCGCGACTTCCTCCCGGAGCCCGTCCCCCGGGAGGTCCTGGACCGCTGCCTCGATGCGGCCCTGCTGGCCCCCAGTTCCAGCAACCTCCAGCCCTGGGAGTTCGTGATCATCCGCGACCCTGAGGCCCGGGCGGCGGCCAACGCCGCCTGCCTGGACCAGCTCCCCGCCAGGACCGCTCCCCTGCTGATCGCCCTGGTGTCCCACCGCGACACCTGGCGCCGGAACCGGGACGAGATCCTCCGCATCTTCGAGAGCCGGGGGCCCCTCCGCAAGAGCCACGGGTCCTACTACCGGAAGATCATTCCGCTGGTCTACCGGACCGGTCCCTTTGGCGTCCTGGGTCCCCTGAAGCGCGCCTTCAGCCGGATCGCCTCACTCTTCAAGCCCACACCGAACCTCATGGCGCGCTCCGATGTCCGCGTCATGGCCCACAAGAGCACAGCCCTGGCCGCCGCCACCTTCATGTTGGCCCTGCGGGCCGAGGGCTTCGACACCTGCCCCATGGAGGGCTTCGATCCCTGGCGGGCCAAGGCCCTGCTGGGCCTGCCGAGGGGCGCCGAGGTGAGCATGTTCCTGGCCGTCGGCCGGCGCAGCGAGAAGGGCGTGTGGTGGGACCGGGCGCTCATGCCGCGGGACTGGACCGTGCGCGAGATCTGACGGCTCGTCTTCGGGCGCCGATTGGGGCACTCTGGAAGGTCCATGACCGCTTCATCTCAAGAACTGACGGACCTGCTGCGGCTGGCGGACTCGCCGGTGGAAGGCTTCACGGTCCCTGGTGCCAAGTTGCGGTGGTTGTCACCCTCCGCCCTGGCCCTGGTGCTGGCCAGGTGGGCGAGCCGGGGGGCGCGGACGCAGACGCTGTGGCTGGACGCCCCCAGCGAGGCCGAGGCCCGCACCCTGGCGCAGGATCTCCAGGTGCTTCTCCCCGGCACGGGGGTCGCCCTCTTCCCGGGCTTGGCCGCCTATGCCGGTGGGGAAAGCAGCCCCCCGGGCATGGTGCTGCGGGAGCGCCTGTCGGCCCTGGTGGGCCTGCTGGAGCGCCGGGTCCAGGTGCTGGTCACCGGGCCACTCACGGCCTGCGAGAAGCTGCCCCATCCCACCTGGTTCCAGAAACAGAAGCTGGAGCTGCGGAAGGGGGCCGAGGTGCCCCGGGAGGTGCTGCTGGAGACCCTGGTGGCCCTGGGCTACCGCCGCACGGAGATGGCCTCGTCCCCGGGCGAATTCAGTTCCCGCGGCATGGTGGTGGACCTCTGGCCGGACCACCTGGAGCAGCCCCTGCGCCTGGAGACCTTCGGCGACGAGCTGGAGCGCCTCAGTCCCTTCGATCCCGACACCCAGCGGCGCACGGGCGAGGCGCTGGAATCGCTCATGCTCTACCCCCGCTTCGAGGGCGACCGGGGCGATAGCCAGGCGCTGCTGGGGGCCTTGGCCTCCCGGGCGGACCGCACCCAGGACCCCGGCGACGACCTGGCCTTCCGCCGGACCCGCCTGGCCACCCACGGGCACTTCCCCGGGGAGGAGCTGTTCCATCCCCTGCTGACCCAGCCCAAGGGCCAGCTGGTCCACTGGGTGCCGCCCTGTATTCGCATCCGGTTGGACGGGGCCTGGGAGGAGGCCCTGCGGGACGCGGAGCGCGCCCGCATCGAGGAAGGCCTGGCCATGCTGCGCCGGGGCGGCGTGGTCTGCCCCGACTTCGAGGACCGCTTCCTGCCCGTCGATCCCAGCCGGCCCACCCTGCTCCTCACCGAATGGCAGAGCGAGGCCACGGTGCCCCTGGCGGCGCAGCCGGTGCGCGAATTCCAGGGTCGCCTGTCCGAGCTGGCGGACCACCTCCAGGACCTGTCCCTCAAGGGCCAGCGGGTGTTCCTGGCGGGATCCACGCCGGGCATGCGGGATCGTTTCCAGGAGTTCATACGGGAGCACGAACTGCCCCAGGCCTACGGCACGGAAGTGGGCTGCAGGGCCCTGCACCTGTCCCTGAGCGCGGGCCTGCATCTGAAGGAACCGGCCCTGGTGGTCTTCACGGAGCGCGAGGTCTTCGGCCGCAAGGCCATCCAGGCCGCCCCCAAGAAGTCCCGCAGCGCGGCCTTCCTGTCGGACCTTCGGGACCTCAAGGCCGGCGACCGGGTGGTGCACCTGGACCACGGCATCGGCGAGTTCCTGGGCTTCGCCACGCTCACCGTGGGCGGCGAGGAGCAGGAGGTGCTGCAGCTTCGCTATGCCGATGGCGGCCAGCTCAATGTGAGCCTGGAGCGGGCCGATCTGGTGCAGCGCTACACCGGCGCCGAGGGCCACCTGCCGCCCCTGGACAAGCTGGGGGGCGCTTCCTGGGCCAAGGTCAAGCGCCGGGCCAGGAAGGCCATCCGGGACATGGCCGACGAGCTGCTGAAGCTCTACGCCCAGCGCAAGCTGGAGAAGGGCCACGCCTATGCGCCGGACGGCCCGGACATGGCGGCCTTCGACGCCAGCTTCGCCTTCACGCCCACGCCGGATCAGGTCGAGGCCATCGAGGCGGTGAAGGCCGACCTGGAATCGCCCCGGCCCATGGATCGCCTGCTCGTGGGCGACGTGGGCTTCGGCAAGACCGAGGTGGCCATGCGGGCCGCCGCCAAGGTGGCGCTGGAAGGCAAGCAGGTGGCCGTGCTGTGCCCCACGACGGTGCTCTGCTTCCAGCACTTCCGCACCTTCAAGGAGCGCTTCGCCGGCTTCCCCGTCCGCATCGAGATGCTCAACCGCTTCGTGGATCCCGAGGACCAGAAGCGCATCCTGCAGGAGGTGGGCGACGGCAAGGTGGAGATCGTCATCGGCACCCACCAGATGCTGGGGGCCAAGGTGAAGTTCGCGGACCTGGGCCTGGTGGTCATCGACGAGGAGCAGCGCTTCGGGGTGGGGCACAAGGAGAAGCTGAAGAAGCTGCGCCTCAACGTGGACCAGCTGGCCCTCAGCGCCACGCCCATCCCCCGCACCCTGCACATGAGCCTCACGGGTCTGCGGGAGATCAGCCTCATCGAGACCCCGCCCAAGGATCGCCTGGCCATCGAGACCGTGGTGGCGCCCTGGAGCGACGAGCTGGTGCAGACGGCCATCCAGTTCGAGCTGCGGCGCGGCGGCCAGGTCTACCTGGTGCATAACCGGGTGGAATCCATCGTGTCCATCGCCGAGCGGGTGCGGGAGCTGGTGCCGGACGCCCGGGTGGCCGTGGGCCACGGCCAGCTGAGCGACGAGGGGCTGGAGCAGGTCATGGTGGCCTTCATGGAGGGCCGTGTGGATGTGCTGGTGGCCACCACCATCGTGGAGAACGGCCTGGACGTGCCCAACGCCAACACCCTCATCGTCCACCGGGCCGATGCCTTCGGCCTCAGCCAGCTCTACCAGCTGCGGGGCCGGGTGGGCCGCAGCGACGTGCCCGCCTATGCCTACCTGCTGATCCCGCCCAAGCACGAGATCAGCGAAGATGCCCGCCGGCGGTTGCAGGCCCTGGAGGATTTCTCGGAACTGGGCTCGGGCTTCCGGGTGGCGGCCATGGACCTGGAGCTGCGGGGCGCCGGCAACCTGCTGGGCGGGGAGCAGTCCGGCCACATCCACGACATCGGGTTCGAGCTCTACGTGAAGCTGCTGGAGGAGACCCTCTCGGAGCTGCAGGGACAGCCGAGCGGCACCTTCGACGTGAAGCTGGACGGACTGGCACCGGGCGCCCAGCTGGGCCGCCGCTGGATCGACCAGGCTGCCGAGCGCCTGGTGGCCTACAAGCGCATCTCCCGTCTGCGGGAGGAGCGGGACCTCGAACTCTACCGGCTGGATCTGGAGGACCGCTTCGGCCACATCCCCGACGACGATGCCGACACCCTCCGCTTCTTCGAGCTGCTCAAGGTCAAGCTGCGGGCCCAGGTCCTGGCGGTGTCCGAGGTGGCCGTGGACAGGGGCCAGCTCAAGCTGCGCCTGAGCCCCCAGACACCGCTCGATCCGGGGAAGCTGATGGTCTGGGTGGGTCGGACCAAGGGTGCCAGCCTCAGTCCCGATGGCACCCTGCGCCTGCCCCTGCAGGGCACCCTGGACGGCCCGATCCTCCAGGCCCAGCGCGTCCTGGCGGAATGGGCCGGGCTTTAGGGGCTGGGTTCCGGAGAGGGCTTGTATCCGGAAGCACCTTGTCGGATCTTCTTTCGCCATAGGACACTGACACCATGCAACCTCTTAAGGTCCGCCGCCCATGATCGCGATCCTGGCCATGGCCCTCGTGTTCGGCGGCGCCGTGATCCTGGTGGGCTCCCTGTTCCTCACGCGACAGCTCATCGCGGAGCTGCCCCACGGCCTGCTGCGTAGCTACTGGTTCGTCATGCTGGTCCTGGTCTGTGTGTTCATCCTCGGCTATCTGGGCTACGCCTGGCACTCCCTGGAGGGCCACACCCGGCCAGGGGATCTCATCGTCCCCGCGGTGTTCTTCCTGGGGGCCTGTTTCGTATGGCTCACCTCGCACCTGTCGCTGCAGACCGCCGTGTCGGTGATGCAGATCAGCCTCCTGGAACAGGAGACGATCTCGGACCCCTTGACCCAGGTCTTCAATCGCCGGTACATGGATCGCCGACTCAGCGAGGAGTGCGCCAGGGCCAGGAGGTTCAAGCTACCCCTATCCGTCCTCCTGCTGGATATCGACCACTTCAAACAGGTCAATGACCGCTTCGGGCATCAGGCCGGCGATCAGGTGCTGATCTCCTTTGCGGAGCTCGTCAAGAAGGGACTCCGCGAGCCGGATGTCCTCACCCGATACGGGGGCGAGGAATTCATGGTCATCGCCACGCAGACGCCCCATGGCGGCGCGGTGGAGGTGGCGGAGCGATTGCGCCGAGCCATCGAATCGAGCCCATTCAGGCTCAGCCATGCCTCGGGCGGCCCCCCCGAGATCAACCTGACCTGCAGCATCGGGGTGGCCAGTTTCGGCGACGGGATTGACCAGGCCTCGAAGCTCATTGCCTTGGCGGACGAGAACATGTACCGGGCGAAGCACCAGGGGCGGAACCGGGTCTCGGCCGAGCCTGCCGGCGTCTCCGGGGGCCCGGCCCTGAACCCGGCCCCCCTGGTCCAGGGATCCTGAGGACCGTGGCTCGGCCTGTCCGGGGTGGCCCAGGCTCGGGCCAGTTCCCTTGCAGGTGCCGGTGCGGCAGGGATGAGGAAGATGGCATCGGCCGGGATTCAGCCTGAACCGGGTCTCCGCCGAAAGGCAGGCATGGCCCAAGGAAGGATTTCGCGACTCTGGACTGGCCACCGCCCCACGGTGGTGACCGCCGGGTGTTTCCTGGCGGCGGCTGCCGTGGCCCTGCTGACGACCCAGCTGGGGAGCATCAAGGACTTCGAGCCCACCGGGATCGCCACCGCCAGCCGGACCCTGAACGCCATCATGTCCGTGACCATGACGAGCATCGCGCTCATCCTGCCGCTCACCGCGAACCTCTACACGCCGCGCCTGGTGAAACTCTACGTGGCCCACCCGCTGATCGTGGGGGGGCTGTCCGTCCTGATCATCAGCAACCTGCTGCTGATGTCCCTGCACTTCTTTCCGCCGGGGCATGCATTCGTCCGGGCCTGCATCTGGGCCATCGCCCTCATCTACCTGGTGGTGCTCGCGGGCATCCTCCCCTACCTCTTCGGCATCAGCCGGTTCCTGCGGCCCAGCTACTTCATGCCGATGCTCAGCCGGAAGGGCCTGCGCAGCCTGCCCGAGCTGGCCCGGGGCAGGCATATCGAGACCAACAAGGACAACCTCTTCGAGACCATCGATGTGGTGACGAACGTGGCGCTCACGGGCATGGCCCGGGGGGACCGGCAGCTGGTGCTGCTCGCGCTGAAGAGCCTCCATTCGCTCCTGGCGGGAATCATCAGTTGTGGCGGTCGGGAGGCCTCCGCCTGGCGGGCCTCGAGGCCCTGGTTCGTGCCGGGCCTGGCCAAGGAGGGGCAGGACTACCTCATCCGCGAAGCGGTCTGGCCCGAGGCCTATGTCCTGGCGCAGATCCTCAAGGTGGGGGAGGTGGCCACCCGGCGACAGCACGAGCTGCTGTCCGAGATGGCCGCGCAGCTGGTGGACACGGCCCGTCTGGCCTGCGAGGCCGCCTCGGAGCCCGTGATCGAACTTCACGTGATGACCTTCAACACCCTCCTGAGGGAGGCCCTGGATGAGCGGGACCTCCGCCGGTTCCAGAACCTGTCCTATCACTTCCGCCTGCTCATCGAGACCTTCCACCGCATGCCCGACCGGATGCATGAGGCCCTCCGCCACCTGATGCACTACGCGCGCCTAGCTGCCAGGGAGGGGCTGCATTTCGCCTACGAGACGGTCGTGTACGACCTGGGCGAGCTGGTCCTGAGCATCGGCCGGAAGGACGAGGAGCGGGCCGTGGAGCTGGTCCAGGCCTGGTCCGGGCCCGTCTGGCAGGAGGCCATCGCCCAGGACAGCACCATGAAGAAGGTCGGCTGGCGCACCATCCTGCGCACCCACTGGGAGGCCCGGGCCCTGGGGTTGAAAGAGGTTGCCGACGCCATCTTCTGGCGCTTCCTGACGGACGAGGCCATCCATCGCGAGCAGCTGGAGCTGCTGCTGGAGGAGAACCGGGAACTGCACTATGAGTTCAACGACCGGCTGATGCGCTTCGCCCACCTGTCCCCACCCGCGGAGGCCGAGGCCCAGGCCTTCCTGGAACAGTGGTAGGCGGCCTAGCCAGTGGTGCCGAAAACACCGGGGACCGGCCTCCCGCAGTGACCACAGGTTCCGTCCTCCTGGAGGTTCAGGTCCAGCAACCGGTAGCCATCCCGCTGGATGACGGCCCGACCGCAGCCGGGGCAGCGGGTCGTGCCACCCTCCCGATCACGGACGTTCCCGGTGTAGACGTAATTCAGGCCCGCCTCGCGGGCGAGCTCCCGGGCCCGGGTGAGCGTGGCCCCGGGGGTGGGTGGGACCTCCAGCATCCGGTGGTCCGGGTGGAAGGCGCTGAAGTGCAGGGGCACGTCCTCGCCGAGGTCGGAGGCGATCCATTCGGAGAGCCTGCGGATCTCACCCTCTGAGTCGTTCAGGCCCGGGATGAGGAGGGCGGTGATCTCCGTCCAGACCTTCGTCTCGTGGACCAGATAGCGCAGGGTGTCGAGGACCGGTTCCAGGGAGCCACCCACCACTCGCCGGTAGAAGTCGTCGCTGAAGGCCTTCAGGTCCACGTTGGCCGCGTCCAGGTGCGTGAAGAAGTCCCGGCGGGCCGCGTCCTCCAGGTAGCCCGCCGTCACCGCCACGGTGGCGATCCCCCGTGCATGGCAGGCCTCGGCCACGTCCGAGACGAACTCCAGGATGGTGGCGGGCTCGTTGTAGGTGAATGCCACGCTGCGGCAGCCCTGGCGACGGGCGCCCTCGGCGATGGCCTCGGGGGTGGCCCGGTCGCGGAGGAGGCCCAGGTCCCGGGAGCGGGAGAGGTGCCAGTTCTGGCAGAAGCGGCAGGAGAGGTTGCAGCCCAGGGCCCCGAAGGAGAGCACCGAGGAGCCTGGGAGGAAATGGTGGAGCGGCTTCTTCTCGATGGGGTCGACGCAGAAGCCGCTGGTCCGGCCGTAGGCGGTGAGCATCATGCGGTTCCCGATCCGCTGGCGCACGACGCAGCGGCCTCGCTGCCCCTCGCGCAAGGCGCAGTGGTGGGGGCAGACCTGACAGCGCAGGCGGCCGTCCGGGAGCCGCTGCCAGTGGCGCGCAGGTTGGAGGAAGCCCGCCCCCTCCGGCCCCTGGCCTGGCGCTGCCGGGGCCTCGTCGCGCCAGGCTTCCACGGTGAAGGTCCAGGCCCTGATCCGCGGCGACCAGAAGGTGATGGGCCAGCCGGCCTTCCGCTTGAGGGCCGCGAGAAAGGCGCGGGGCTCGGTCAGCTCGGCCCAGACCTGGGGCAGGAAGACCGCCCTCTGCCCGTCGAGATCCAGGACCAGGCCATCCACTCCGGGTCGGAGCCGCCGGAGGAGGTCCTCTTCGCCAGAGCAGGCGAGGGGCTGCAGCGGGGAGAGCAGGGACACTTCCACGGCCAGACGGGGCAGCTCCTCCCGCCGCAGGGGTTCGAAGCGGGCGTCCTCGAAGGCGGCGGCCCTGGCGTGACGGAGGATCCCTTCGGCCTGGGACGCCGGCGGCACCAGGCTGCCCACACAGCCGCGCAGCTTGCCGTCCAGGGTGAGGGTCACGAAGGAGGCCCTCGGTTCGTCGAAGCCGGGGGTGTCGATCCGCTCGCAGGCGGGTCCACCCAGGGCTTCCACGATGGCCTTCCGGGCCAGCCGGGCCAGGCTTGGCCCGTCCCGCTCAGGGATGGCCACGGCCCGTTTCGAAGAATGCAAAAGCTCCATAACCGACGACCTCCTCTCGGCCTCCGGCCGTGTCGCCCGAGTTCCGGAGGTCCAGGAGCAGGGGGTGCATCTGCTGGCGCCTGGCGGCCTCCAGGAATCCCGCCACGGGGGCGGCCCCGCAGGCGCGCTCGCGGGCCAGGGCCGGGTCCAGCAGGAGGATCTGGCGGGCGGTCCCCTCGTCCATGGCATGGCACTCGCGATAGGGCAGGTAGTGGGAGAGATCCGAACTCACCACGATGATCGTTTCTGGACCACCCCACAGGGCCTCCAGCACCTCGGCCACCTGAGAGGGCGTGGCCTCACCCACGGCCAGGGGGACCAGCTTTGCTTTGGGAGCGACCCGCTGCAGGAAGGGCAGGTGCACTTCCAGGGAATGCTCGGGTCGGTGGATGGCCTCGCTGCGGCGCACCCAGGGGATCCGCGCCAGGGCCGCCAGGTCGAGTTCCACCAGGCCGAGGGGGGTCTCGAAGGCCTCCGATTCCGGCAGGACCAGGCCCTGGAAGGGCACGTGGTGGCTGGGCCCCAGCAGCACCACCCGTTCCAGGCGGCCGCCTGCCCGCAGCAGCCGAGCGTAGCCGCTGGCGGCCACGGGTCCCGAATAGACATAGCCGGCGTGGGGGACGATGAGCGCCTTGGGCAGGGGCTCCCCTGGTGGCACCACCACCTCCGCGAGCAACCGATCCACCTCCCTTGCCAGGAGGCCTGAATCCCCCGGATAGAACCGGCCGGCGACCCGGGCTGGGCGAACCTTCAACATGGCGTCATCACTTCCTGCAGGGGTACGATGGGTCGCCCTGGGTCCCTCCGCAAGCGTCCAGGCGAGGTTTCATTCCTTCGGGAACCCTTTCAAGGGACTCGCGAGTCCTGAGCCTGTTGAGACGCCACCCTGGGCCAGACTAGTGCACCTCGCCTGAAATACCTGGATCAGCGGGGTGATGGCGAGGTGCACTTCCATCGGGGCATAGCCCCTCTGGCGCCCCATCGCGCAGGCGCGCCGGGGCTGTCCCCCGCCGGGGGCACTGCCGTGCCCCCAGACCCCCGTCTCGTGGTGCCCCCAGCAGTCCAGATGATCCAGCTATTACGCGCGGGCACCACTAGGAGCTCACCGGAGCCGCCGGGTCATGGGGCAGGCTGCCCCTGGGGGATCGGAAGTAGGCAAAGGGCGTGGCCTGCAGGAGGTTCGACACGCGGCTCATGTAGATGTCGGCGTAGCGCTCGATCTGCCGGGTGAGGTGGCTCTTGTCATTGCCGGCCCGGGTGAGCAGGCCCCAGCGGGCATTGGTCAGCTCGCCGCCGGCCTTGGCCAGGGGGCCGATCTCCGCATCGAGGGCCACGAGCTGGCCCCGCAGGTCCTGGACCCGGGACTCCAGGGTCGCGGCGTCGCTGCCGGCGGCGGGTCCGTAGCCCGTGTGCAGGCGCTGGAGCGCCAGGCGGGTCCGGGAGAGCCGGGCTTCCAGCACCTCCTTCTCGCCCATCAGGGCCAGGAGGCGCAGCTCCGTGGACCGGTAGGCCTCCAGGGCAGAGACCTCGGCCTCCAGCTCCCTCAGCACCAGGGCCGTGCGCCAGCTCAGGGTGCGCTTGCTCACGTGCACGTCGCCGAACATGTGGTCCCCTACGTAGAGGATTTCGTCGCCGGCGATGCCCAGGTCCCGCTCCACCTGGGCCGCACATCCGCCCAGGTACGTGCCGCCGGTGTGCAGGGGGCCGGTCAGGGGGCGCAAGAGGCCTGTCTCGTCGACGACTTCGAAGAAGGGGGCATGCTCCGTGAAGAAGGCGGGCTTGCGGGCGCTGACGATCACCACGTCGAAGAGCTGCCGCCAGGTCATGCCCCCCGGCAGATGGCGGTCATAGGCGTGGGCCATCATCTTCGTGCTGAAGGTCCACTCCGAGTTGGTGATGAGCAGCAGTTTCTTGCCCGCGGCCTTCTGGTCCAGCAGGGCCAGGGCCGCCTCGGGATCCGGCACCACGTACCGTTCCGGCGCCGCTGCTATCTCAGCCTTCAGGTGCCCTTCCATGTGCTGGGCGTCCACGGCCCCCCTCACATGCCGGTAGAGGCTCGCGTACTCGAAGGGGCGGGGCAGGGCGCCCCGGTCCAGCAGGTCCACGGCCTGGGCAAAGAGGCAGCCCTCGGACAGGGAGAACAGCGTGTTGAGGAAGACCCAGCGGGGATCACCCAGGTCCACCAGCGTCTGTGCGTAGGCCTCCCGCTGCTCGCCGAAATCCAGCATGCGCGTGCCGTGCATGGCCCGCTTCACGAAGCCGAAGCGGTTGGCCTTCACCAGGTTCCCCAGTTCGGTGTCGATCACGAGCCCCCGGGTCACCATCTGGCCGTCGAAGTCGAGCCCGGCCATGGGCCAGCCCTCGGAGGCCAGGCGCTCCCGGGCCTGGGCGTAGACCATGCGCTCGAAGGCGTCCACCCGGTACTCCACCAGCGTGTAGTCCATGTCATAGCCGATGGCCCGCACGGAGCGCAGGTTCAGGGTGCGGTTGCAGAAGATGCCGCGGGGCTGGGCAGTGGTTCGGACTTGCTCGTTTAATGGCATGGGCCAGGATACCAAGGCGCAGGGTGGGGCCCAGATGGAGGGTGGGAGCACATGATTGTTATGAAATCTAATCTTCCGCCCCGGGGCGCCGATAATGGAGTTTTGGCCTATCGGTGGAGGGACCCATGCGCTGGTTCCACGACCTCAGTGTCCGCTTGAAGCTGTGGTTCCTGGCGGGCACCCTCCTGGGCCTCACTCTGATCATGGCCGGGGCCGACCACGTCAGCATGAACTCCATGGCGACGGCCATCCGCGCCAACCTTGAGCAGGCCGACCGCATCATGCGCACGGCGGACCTGGCCCGCCAGGCGCAGAGCGATTTCAAGACCCAGGTCCAGGAATGGAAGGACATGCTGCTGCGCGGCCACGATCCCGAGAAGCTGACCGGGTACCGGGCCGGATTCGAGAAGGCCGAAGGGCAGGTCCACGCCGATCTCCTGGAGCTGAAGGTCCTGCTCCCCCAGGTGGGGCTGGATTCCACCCTGGCCGACAAGGCCACGGCCGAGCACGCCATCATGGGCGAGCGGTACCGGGCGGCCATCGGCCGCTTCAAGACCTCCGAGGCCACCAGCTACCGGGTGGTCGATCAGCTGGTGCAGGGGATGGACCGGCCCATGGCGACCGCCCTGGGCGACCTGGCCAAGCTCGTGATCGCCCGCAACCTCGCCGAACGGGAGCACCAGGTGACCGAACTGGACAGCCTCCGGCGACGGGCCGGATGGATCCAGCTGTGGACCCTGCTGGCCGGCCTCGCCCTGGCCCTGGTTATCGTTCGCTCTTCGCTGCAGGGGGTGCTCGATCCCCTGGACGCGCTGCGACAGGCCCTGGAACGGATGGGTGCCGGCGACCTGCGAGACCGTCTCGACCAGCACCGGAAGGATGAGTTCGGCCGGATGGGGGCCAGCTTCAATCAGTCGATGTCCCGGTTCGCGGGGCTCTTCCGGACGCTCCAGGACACGTCGGGCCAGGTGGCCTCCCAGTCCACGGAGCTGAGCGTGACGGCGGCGGAGATGAACCGAGCCACCGCCGAGATCGCCCAGTTCTCCGAGATCCAGCGCCGGGACTCGGAGCTGACGGCCTCGGCCATGACCGAGTTCGCGGCCTCGATCCAGGAGGTGGCGGTCAATGTCCGGTCCACTCAGGAACAGACCAGCAGCATGCAGAGGGATGCCGAAGTCGGCGCGGGTGAAGGCGAAGCCTCGGTGGAGGCGATGCGGGCCATTCGGGAGGCCAACCAGAAGATGGTCCAGGCCGTGAAGGTGATCCAGGAGATCGCCCGCCAGACGAACCTGCTTTCCCTCAACGCGGCCATCGAAGCGGCCAAGGCGGGCGTCCACGGCAAGGGCTTCGCGGTGGTGGCCGAGGAAGTCCGCAAGCTGGCCGACCGCAGCGCCGGCGCAGCCAAGGAGATCGGGGCCCTCATCTCGCAGACCGAGGAGGCCATGGAACAGGGGGGTACGACGGTGGCTTCCACGGTCAAGACCCTCCTTACGTTGAGGGACCGTGCGCTCACGGTGGCCCGGGTCATCCAGGAGATCGGCGCCGCCTCGGAGGAGCAGACCCGGACCTCGGATGCCGTGGCCCGGCAGGTGGAAGAGGGGGCCCAGGGCATGGAGCGCTCCTCGGCGGCCACCACGGAGCTTTCCCATACGGTGGCCGAAGTCCAGAAGACCGCCGAAGAGCTGGCCCACGCCTCCGAAGGCCTCGCGGCCATCGCCCAGCAGTTCATGGTGGCCTGAACCCCGGGACGGGCTGCGGGGCCGCCACTGTGCGATCCTGGGGGCCGCTGCGGGAGATCCCATGTCTGTCCTACTTCGATTCCTGGCTCCGGCCCTGCTCCTGACCCTGCCCCTCGCCGCCGCCGAAAAGCGCGCCTTCCAGATCGAGGACCTGTACCGTCTCAAGGGTGTGCAGCACCTGACCCTCAGTCCGGACGGTTCGAGGCTGGCCTTCGAAGTGTCCAGCCAGGACCTCCGGGCCGCGAAGCGCAGCACCCAGCTCTGGGTGCTGGAGGTGGCGAGCGGGACGACGAGGCAGCTCACCTTCTCGGGCAAGGCGGACTCGGTTCCCCAGTGGTCCAGGGACGGCAGGACCCTCTACTTCCTGTCGAACCGCGAGGGGGGCAGCCAGCTCTGGGCTCTGGACGCCGGTGGCGGAGAGGCCCGCAAGGTCACGGCCTTCGAGGCGGGGGTCGAGGCACCCAGGGTGGTTCCCGGTGCGGACAAGGTGGTGTTCGAGGCCTCGGTGTTTCCAGAAGCCGGCGCCGACGGCGCGAAACAGAAAGTGCTGAGCGAGAAGATGGCCCTGGGTCCCGTGCAGGCCCACCTGGCGGATTCCCTGCTCTACCGCCACTGGACCGAGTGGCGCGATTTCCAGTACACGCAACTCTTCACGGCGACCTTCGAGGGCAAGGTGGAAGCGCTCACCTCGGGCAGGCAGGACCATCCCGCCTTCTGGCAGACCTGGGCCCTGAGCCCCGATGGCCGGGAGGTCTGCGTCACCGCGAACAGCGACCCGGTCCCGGCCCGGAGCACCAATCAGGACCTGTTCCTCATCTCCCTGGACGGGGATCACACGCCCCGCTGCATCACCCCCGACAACCCGGCCGCGGACCAGGATCCCAAGTACTCGCCGGACGGGCGCTACATCGCCTACCGGCTGCAGGTCCGCCCCGGTTGCGAGTCGGACCGCTTCCGGCTGGCGGTCTACGACCGGACCCTGAAGGCCCGCCGGGTGCTCACGGAGTCCATCGACAACTGGGTGGACACCTTCCAGTGGTCCCCGGACGGGAAGGCGCTCTGGTTCACCGTGGAGGAGAAGGGCCATTGGCCCCTGTGCCGGGTGGACCTGGCCACGGGCAGGATCACCCGCGTGCTCGAAGGCCAGAGCATCCGCGAGTTCGTGCCGAGCCCCGACCAGAAGTCGATCTACCTCACGAAGACCCGGGTGGGGGAGCCGGTCGAGGTCTGGCGCTACTCCCTCGGGAATCAGGCCTTGACCTGCCTCACCACCTTCAACCAGGCCGTGGCCGACGAGGTGGACATCCGTCCCGCCGAAGAACAGTGGGTCACGGGTGCCGACGGCAGGGCCATCCAGGTCTTCCTGGTGAAACCCCACGGCTTCGATCCTGCGAAGAAGTACCCCCTGATCCTCAACGTCCACGGCGGCCCGCAAATGATGTGGTCCGACACGCTGCGGGGCGATTGGCAGGTCTACCCCGGCGCCGGCTACATCGTGGCCTTCCCGAATCCGCACGGTTCCACCGGCTTCGGCCAGGCCTTCACGGATGCCATCAGCGGCGACTGGGACGGCAAGGTCATGACCGACATCGCGAAGGTTACGGATCATCTCGCCACCCTGCCCTATGTGGACAGGGACCGCATGGGCGCCATGGGCTGGAGCTGGGGCGGCTACGCCATGATGTGGCTGGAGGGCCATACCCAGCGATTCAAGGCCATCGCGGCCATGATGGGCGTCTACGACCTCCGCTCCATGCACGGCGCCACCGAGGAGCTCTGGTTCCCGGAGCACGACCTCACGGGCACGCCCTGGGAGAAGGCCGCCGCCTACGAGCGCATGACTCCCAGCAGCCAGGTGAAGGCCTTCAAGACACCCTGCCTCGTCATCAGCGGCGAGCGCGACTACCGCGTGCCGTACACCCAGAGCCTTCAGTTCTTCACGGACCTGCAGGAGATGGGTGTCCCCAGCCGCCTGATCATCTTCAAGAACGATGGTCACTGGCCGGACAACCTGAAGTCCATGCCCGTCTACTACAACGCCCACCTCGAGTGGTTCCAGAAGTACCTGGGCGGCGGGCCCGCTCCATGGAAGACCGAGGACCTGGTGCGGAACCTGGTCTTCGACCAGGCAGGAAAGTAGACGCCGCTACTTCTTTTTCTTGGCGGGCGAGAGCGGGGAGGGCTTCACGGGCGCGGCCAGTTTGCCGGACAGTTCCGCGCCCCGGTTGGTGGCGCCGTGGACGACGGTGGGTTTGGCCTTCTTGGGTTTCTTGTCGTTGGACATGAACGCCTCTGGTCGGGCCTCCGCTTCACGTGGATTTTGGCCCTGTTCCCAATATGGGCGCGATGAGATGGAATTCCCAGAAATCGGCTCACTTTGTTGGTTCCGGCCCATATCCGGGAAGGGGCCTAGAACCTCCAGGTGGCGCCCAGGCTGATCCCTGTGGCGGTGAGGTTGGTCTCGATGGAACTCCAGAAGAACTTCGCCTCCAGGCCGAGCTGGGGCGAGAACTGGTAGCCGATGCCGCCGGCGGCGCCGAGCCGCGGTACATCCGTGGATGAGGGGGTGGCCACCTGGGAGCTCACCCGCCATTCCTGGCAGCCGAGGCTGCCCACCAGATAGGGCCCATCCTGGGTGTCCCCATTGGGGAACCAGAGGGCGTCGAGCATGAGGTCCACCGAGCTGACCCTGGCCTGGGTGCTCCCCAGGCCCAGGGAGCCGCCCGCGGGGATCTGCTGGGCGCCCAGGGTGGGCCGCAGGAGGAAGCCCTCCCCCAGGGGAAGTTCGACGAACAGGTAGGCACCAAGGCCCGGGAGGCCGTTGGTGAGGCCCCGGAGGTCGCTCATGGGCACGAAGACCTGGGCCTTCAGGCCGACGGTGGCGTCCTGGGCGGCGAGGGACAGGGCGCTCACCAGGAGGAGGGGCAGGCATCGGGATCTCATTTTCAGGCCTCGTAGTGGGAGAGGATGCCAGTCCAGCGGCCCTGGGAACGGAGGATGCGCTCGGCCACCAGGCGCAGAACACCGTGGCCTCCTCCGATGGGGGTCACCCAGTGGCAGGCCGCCTTCACTTCGGCCACCGCATCGGCCGGGCAGCAGGCCAGGCCCACGCGGCGGAGCAGGGGCAGGTCGGGGAGGTCGTCCCCCAGGTGGGCGATCTGCTCGCAGGCCAGTCCATGCTTGGCGCAGAGCTGGTCGAGGACGGGGCCCTTGTCCAGGTGGCCGGCGAAGCAGTCCTCCACGCCCAGGTCCCGGGCGCGGTTCAGGGTGGCTTCCGAGGCCAGACCCGAGATGAAGGCCACGGCGATGCCCGACCGCTGGAGCCACTTGATGGCCGCACCGTCTCTCACGTGGAAGACCTTGGTGTGCCCAGGCTCCTGGCCATAGTGCAGGGCTCCGGTGGTGAGCACCCCGTCGATGTCGGTGCAGAGCAGGCGGATCTTGGCGGCACGCTGGTCCAGGTCATCCACGGGCATCTCCATGAACAGTCAGCCTAGCAAATCCAGGCCGCGGGGTATGACGTCTGTCACGAGTCATGCAAAATAGGCAGTAGGGTGGGAAGTTGGGTTGCTGGATGATCCGATGGGTATAGAGTTTTCTCGAGCGGTGCAATTTTCGGCTTGACAAAAAGTTTAACCGAATGAATATAGTCGCATGGAGTTAATTCCGTGAACCACCAGCTCAGCAATCCCATGATCGACGAAGTCAGCTGCCTCTTCAGCGCGCTGGGAGACCCGTCCCGGCTGAAGATCCTCCGCTCCCTCCTGGATTCCAAGGAGCCCCTCAGCCAGGGGTCCGTGGCCGAAGCCGCCGGGCTCTCCCAGGCCAACGCCTCGAAGCACTTGGCCTGTTTGGTTCGGGTGGGGCTCGTGAGCCGGGATCCCGAAGGCAACGCGGTCTACTTCACGCCCATCATGCCCCTGGTGGGAGAGCTCTGTGATCTGGTCTGCGGGCATGTCAGTGACCGTGCCCGGGTGACCTACAAGGCGCTGAAATAAGAGGGCCCCTGGCCCTTTTTTTGGCTTGGAGTATTCCTTTATGACCATTAAAATGCTGCAACCACTGATCCTGCTCCTGGTCGCAGGCTCGGGGCTGGGCGCCGAGGAGCCCTTCACGGTGTCACGCGCCATTCAGAAAGCCTGGACAGATCAGGCTGGGCTCCGGGCTGGCCAGGCCATGGTGGACAGCCGCCGGGCCGAAGCCGAAGGCTACCGCGACCTGAGGTTGCCGACGCTGACCCTGAACGCCCAGGCGGTGCGGACCGACGAGCCCATGATGGCCTTTGGCATGAAGCTGAACGAAGCCCGCATTGGCATGGCGGACTTCAATCCGCTCTCCCTGAACCACCCGGATTCCATCGGCGCCTATGGCGGCTCCGCGGTGGTCCAGCAGCCCCTCTACACCGGGGGCCGACTCACCGCCGCCCGCCGAGCCGGCGACTTCATGTTCCAGGCCGAGCAGGCGAGCCAGGAAAGACGGAAACAGGAGACGGCCCAGATGGTCGTGGAGGCCTACTTCGGCGCGCAGGTCGCTGAGCAGGCGCTGAAGTGGGTGGAGGACACGCGCTCATGGATCCAGGGCATGGAGGATTTCGTGGGGGCTCGGGTGCAGCAGGGCCTCATGCTTGAATCCGAGCTCCAGCGGCTCAAGGCCTTCCATGCCCAGGCCGACGCCCAGAAGGCCGATGTGGTGAAGCAGGTGCGCTCGGCCCGATCGGGCCTGGGCCTGCTGACCGGTACCGGGCCCGTGGAGGGCTCCCTGGCCACGCCCCTTGAGGCAGCCCTTTCGCCCGCCGGGCAGGGCACGGCCTTGCGGGGAGACCTGGTGGCGGCGGATCTCCAGGCCAGGGCTGCCAGCGAGGGCGCCAAGGCCGCCAAGGGCAATCTGATCCCCGAAGTGGGCCTGGAACTGGGCGCGGGTACCCTGCACCAGTCCTGGTCGGAAAAGGGAAACTGGACCTGGGCGGCCGTGGGGATGAAGTGGAAGGTATTCTCCGCCCCCGACCAGGCCAGGGCCAGGGCCGCCCGGGCCCAGGAGCGGGCCGCGGCCGACATGCGGACCTTCAAGCAGCAGCAGGCGGAACACGAAGTCCGGGTGGCGCGGGAGGCGGTGCTTGCCGCCGAGGCCAAGTGTGCCGCGGCCAAGGATTCCCTGGCCGCCGCCGAGGAATCGAAGCGGCTGCGCGAGGCCCGGCACCGGGCAGGGCTCGCCCCCCTCATCGAAGTGCTCGATGCGGAAGCCGCGGTCCAGGGGGCCCGGACCCTCATCCTCCAGGGCCTCTATGAGCTGCGCGTCAGCCGCGCCAGCCTGGACCTCGCCACCGGCCATCCCATCGAAGGAGTGAATCCATGAAGTCCGTCCTTGCCCCCCTGGCCCTGACCGGCGTCCTCCTGGGCACCCTCGCCTGCGGTCACAAGGACCCCCGTCCCGAAGCGAAGGACCTCCCCAAGGTGGCCGTCTCCCTGGTGGCCCAGGGCGCCCCCGAGGGCGGCGCCTGGGTGGCGGCCACCCTGCAGTCCACCCGCACCGCGAACATCGCCACGCGCATGGCGGCCCAGGTCAAGCGGGTCCACGCGGAGGAAGGCCAGCGGGTGGCGGCCGGCGCGCTGCTCATCTCCCTCAGCGACGAGGACCTGCAGGGCCAGCTGAAGGCTGCGGAGACAGGACTCGCCACCGTCGAGGCCTACCACCGCCGCATCCAGGCCCTCCAGGCCCAGAAGGCCAGTACTCCCGTAGAACTTGAGCAGACCGAGGCCCAGGTGGCCCAGGCCCAGGCGGGGGTCACGGCCCTGAAGGCCAACATCGCCTACACCCAGATCCGCGCGCCCTTTGCGGGCGTGGTGCAGTCCCGCAAGGTGAACGAGGGCGATTTCGTGGGACCGGGCATGCCGCTCCTGGAGCTGGTGGGCGACGGCGAGCAGGAACTGGTGGCCACCCTGTCGGAGGCCGAAGCCAAGGGTCTGAAGGCTGGCACCAAGCTGGCCTTCGAATCCGAGGGCGCCGAAGGCCAGGCCCAGGTCACCGGCCTGGCCCCCGGCGGCGATCCCTACAGCCACAAGGGCACCCTGCGGGCCAAGGTGCTCAGGCCCAGGGGCCTGCGCCAGGGTTCCTTCGCCCGCATCCTGGTCCCCGGCCTGCCGGGCATCCAGGGCCTGTCGGTGCCCCGCAGCGCCATTGTGCAGCGCGGCGAACTCACGGGCGTGTTCCTCGCGAAGGAGGGCCATGCGGAGCTGCGCTGGCTCTCCATGGGCGAGGGGGACGGGCCCTACCTGTCGGTCCGCGCGGGCCTGAAAGATGGCGAAAAGGTTATCGACCATCCCGGCGCCCTCCAGGATGGCCAGCCCATCGAGGTCTCGACTGGGGTGAGCCATGGCAAGTAGAACCCAGCTTGGCCTGGCCGGCAGGCTGGCCAAGACCTTCCTCCGCAGCAAGCTGACGCCCCTCATCGTCATTGCTTCATTGATGCTGGGACTCCTTGCGGTGGCGCTCACGCCCCGGGAGGAGGAACCCCAGATCATCGTGCCGATGGTGGACCTCTACATTCCCTTCCCCGGTGCGAGCCCCCGGGAGGTCGAAAGCCAGGTCACCACGCCCATGGAGCGCCGCCTCTGGGGCATCCCCGGGGTCGAGTACCTCTACAGCATGAGCCGTCCGGGCATGGCGCTCATCACCGTGCGCTTCAAGGTGAACGAGCCCCAGGAGCCCAGCCTCGTGAAGATCTACCAGGAGCTGGCGGCCAACCCCCAGCTGCTGCCGCCCGGGGCCATGAAGCCCATCATCAAGCTCCAGACCATCGACGATGTGCCCTTCCTCGTGCTGACCCTCCACGGCCAGGGGACGGGGGCCTCTCAAACCCCGGGGCAGCTCCGCACCGTTGCTGATGTGCTGGCTCGGGAACTGTCCGACGTGCCCAGCACCGCCCAGGTGAAGGTCATCGGCGGGGCCCGGCGCATGGTCCGCATCGAACCGGATCCGGATCGACTCCGGGCCCTCAACCTGTCCATCGGCGAACTCCAGCCGGCCCTCCAGGCCGCCGAGGCGCAGCTGCCGGCGGGCGCCCTGGTGGACCGGGGGAAGCGCACGGAACTCGAGGCCACGGGCTTCGTCCTGCAGGCCTCGGAGTTGCGCCGCCTCGTGGTGGGGGTCCGGAACCAGAGACCCATCTACCTCGCGGACGTGGCCCGGGTGGTGGATGCGCCAGAAGTTGAAGCTCCCGCGGTGCTCTTTGCCGAGGCCTCCCGGCCGGGCTTCGAGCCCGCCGTCAGCATCGCCCTTTCCAAGCGGGCCGGTACCAACGCCACGGCCCTGGCGGAGCAGGTGCTCGCCAAGGTGGAAACCCTGCGGGGCGGCCTCATCCCCGGCGATCTGAAGGTGACCGTCACCCGCAACTACGGGGAGACCGCGGGCGACAAGTCCAGTGAGCTGATCGAGCACCTCCTCATCGCCACCCTCAGCGTGATCGTCCTCATCCTCCTGACCATGGGGTGGCGCAGCGCCGTGGTGGTGGGCGTGGCCGTGCCGGTCACCCTGGCCCTCACGCTGTTCATCACCTACCTGTTCGGCTACACGCTGAACCGCGTCACCCTGTTCGCGCTCATCTTTTCCATCGGCATCCTCGTGGACGACGCCATCGTGGTGGTGGAGAACATCCACCGGCACATGCACCTGCCCGGGCTCCGGAAGAGCTTCGCCACGGTCGTCGTGGAGGCGGTGGACGAGGTGGGCAATCCCACCATCCTGGCCACCTTCGCGGTGATCGCGGCCATCCTGCCCATGGCCTTCGTGCGGGGCCTGATGGGCCCGTACATGCGGCCCATCCCCGTAGGCGCCAGCGTGGCCATGATCTTCAGCCTGCTCATCGCCTTCGTCATCAGCCCCTGGGCCAGTCTGAAAGTCTTCCGGAAGGAGGCCCACCTCCCGGACACGGACGAATCAGGCCTCCATCCCGCGACTCCCGAGACCGTGGCGCCCGAACCGGTGCACGACTGGCCGGACAAGAACCCCGAGGTGGCTCCCGATACGAGGTTCGCCGCCATCTACCGCAAGGTCATCCGGGCGCTCCTGTTCCAGCCAAAGGTCCGCTGGGGTTTCTTCGGCGGGGTGCTGGTGCTGCTCATCGGCGCCATGTCGCTCGTGGGTTTCGGCGTGGTGAAGGTCAAGATGCTGCCCTTCGACAACAAGTCGGAGTTCATGGTCCAGCTGGACCTTCCGGCCGGAACCCCGAAGGAGGATGCCGTCGCGGTGGGCCAGGACCTGGCCCGCCGGCTGCTGAGGGAACCCACGGTCAGGAATGTCCAGATCTACGCCGGCGAGGCGGCGCCCTTCACCTTCGTGGGCATGGTGCGCCACAGCTTCCTCCGCCAGGAAGCGGAGATGGTCGACATCCAGGTGAACCTCGTCTCCAAGCAGGAGCGCAAGGAGCAGAGCCACGAGATCGTGGTCCGCCTGCGGCCGGAGCTGGAGCAGATCACGGTCCCCGCGGGGGCAAGGATGAAACTCGTGGAGATCCCTCCGGGTCCGCCGGTGATGGATACCATCGTGGCGGAGGTGTACGGCCCCTCCGAGGCAGAGCGGAGCCGTCTTTCCGGCGAGGTCCTCCAGGCCTTCAAGAGCGTGAACGGCATCGTCGACGTGGATTCCACCCTGAATCCCACCAGCCCGAAGATCAGCCTGGTGCTGGACCGGGAGAAGGCCGCCCTGTTCGGCGTCGCCCCGGCCCACGTGATCCAGACCCTCTACATGGCGGGCTACGGCCACACCGTGGGGGACCTCCACGTGCTCCGCGGCTCCAGCCAGGTGCCGGTGGTGATCCAGCTCGCCCCCGGAAGGCGGCAGCGGCTGGAGCAGATCCTCCAGCTGACCGTGCCCGGCGCCCGCGGCATGATCCCGGTCAGCCAGATGGTCACGGTGAAGGAGGGACGCGAGGAGGCGGTCCGCTTCCACAAGAACTTGATGCCCGTGGACTACGTCTTCTCTGACCTGGCCGGCGCCATCGAAAGCCCCGTCTACGCCCTGGCCGCCCTCAACAATAAGATCGACGCCATGAAGGGCACGGGCGGCGCCAACGTGGTCCGGCTGGGCCTCGCCCATCCCGAGAACACCGAGAACCTGATCATGAAGTGGGATGGCGAGTGGCACATCACCCTCGAGGTCTTCCGTGACCTTGGGATGGCCTTCGCGGCCGTGCTGGTGTTGATCTTCGTGCTGGTGGTGGGCTGGTTCGAGAGCTTCGAGATCCCCTGGGTCATCCTGGTGCCGATTCCGCTCTCGCTCATCGGCATCATTCCCGCCCACGGCCTCCTGGGGGCCTTCTTCACGGCCACCAGCATGATCGGCTTCATCGCCGGGGCGGGCATCATCGTCCGCAACAGCATCATCCTCGTGGACTTCATCGAGCTGAAGCTGCGGGAGGGCATGCCCCTCGCCCTGGCCGTGGAAGAGGCGGGCGTGGTGCGGTTCCGGCCCATCCTGCTCACCGCCGCCGCCGTGATCGTGGGTTCCCTGGTGATGCTGGCGGATCCCATCTTCCAGGGCCTGGCCATCAGCCTCATGGCGGGGTCCGTGGCGGCCACGCTGCTGTCCGTGCCGTCGATCCCGGTGCTTTACTACCTCGTCGCCCGCCGCGGCCGGGCCGCGGAACTCCAGCGCGAGGGTTCCCAAATTGCCGCTGACGAATAGGAGCCTTCTGTGACCGTCGATCGCATCGTCCACACCGTCGCAGGTACCTTCATCCTGCTGAGCCTCTGGCTGGCGCACGTCCACAGCCCGAACTGGTACTGGTTCACGGCCTTCGTGGGCGCGAACCTCCTCCAGAGCGGCCTCACCAACTGGTGCCTGATGTCCACCCTCCTCCGCAAGGTCGGGGTGCCCGAGGGCCAGGCCGTCGGGTGCTCCCGGTGAAGGTCGTGGTGACCCGGCTGGCCCTGGGCCTCCTCGTCGGCGGCGGCCTGGGCTACGGCTGGCACCGGCTGGTGGGCTGCAGCACCGGCTCCTGCCCGCTGACGGCCACGCCGCTCCGGGGCATCGGCTACGGGGCCTTTCTGGGCCTGATCTGGGCCCTGGGGAGGTAGGCGATGACCGGACTGCTTTCCCGCGCGGAGGCCAGGCGGCTGCTGGACCAGGGTGCTGCCGTCGTGGATGTCCGTTCCCTTGAGGAATATGAGCTCGGCCATGTGCCCGGCAGCATCCACCTCCCCCTGCACCTCGTGCCCCATCTCGCCGCCGAGCGGCTTCCCAGGGATCGCCCCCTCCTGCTCTGCTGCGCCAGCGGTGCCCGCAGCCATGCGGCCGTCCAGCAGCTGCGTCGCATGGGCCTGGATGCCCACAACCTGGGCCCCTGGCAAGCGCATCCCGACCTGTCCTGATCCCGGAGAAGCCATGTCCGAAGTCATCCGCCTGATGCTGGAACACTGGATCTACCTGATCCCCATCGCCGCGGTGGGGTACCTGCTGTGGAGCCGCCGCTCGGCCTCCGCCGCCGATGCCAAGGCCATGCTGCAGAGGGGGGCCCTGATCCTGGATGTCCGCACCAAGGCCGAGTTCAGGGCCGCGGCCCATCCCAAAGCCATCAACATCCCCCTGGACGAATTGGAGAAGGGCACCCAGAAGCTGGATTCCTCCAAGCCCATCCTCATCTGTTGCGCTTCGGGCAGCCGCAGCGGCCTGGCCGTCTCCATCCTGAAGCGGAAGGGATTCAAGGACGTGCATAACCTCGGCCCCTGGCAGCGAATCCAGTCCCTCCTCTCCTGAAGCAGGGCGAACCGAGCTGGTGGATCAGTGGTGGCTCTTCCAGATCACCCGGATCATCTTGAGGTTGATCACCACGAAACGAAGGATCTGCCAGGGGACATTGGTCCGCAGGGACTTCGTGAAGTCCGTGGGCTTGGTCGCGAAGGACCCCTGGGCCCGGCGGCCCTGGTCAAAGGGGGTGTACACAGCGGTCATGGTTCACTCCGGGATGAAGGACCAGAAGGGGCGCATCTTCGCCTTGTAGATGAACAGGTGATGGAGCAGGATCTTGATCCAGTGCCCGGCGAGACCGATCTCGCCGAACGTGTGGTTCAGGTCCCGGCCGAATTCCGGGTATCGCTCGAAATCCGGAACGATGGGGAAGACGGTGATGGACGCGGCGGTGCCACGGAAGGGGTTGTTCCCTGCGGAGGCCACACAGGCGGCCCCCATCTCGGCCATGGAGGCGGTGGTGGTCGGTTCCTTCGCCCCCCAGATCATGCTGTAGATGCTGCGGGCCACGGCCCTGCCGATCATGGCGCTGGGCATGCCGGTGCGGGGTGGGGCCGGGGTGATGGCCGTGCCCCTGGGACTCTGCCGGGGCCGGGAGATGGGGTGGGGCGGCGCAAAGGCGATGCCCGCAGCGAAGATATTCGGGAAGGCCGGGGACTGGTAGGTGCGGGGCCAGTCGGAGGCAAGCCACGCCTCGAAGGGCTTGGCCTGGTAGTCCGCATCCACCCTCATGAATCCAGAGGGCGCGAAAAGCCGTTCGGTGATGTCCGCCCCCTGCCGATCCAGCGCCTTCAGGCCGACACCCTTGAAGGGGGGCAACAACATGGCCAGGTCGAAGCGCTCCTCTCCATCCTCGCCGTTCAGGAACTCGAGGGAGGCACACCCGGGTTCAAGTCCCTTGACGTGCGCCTGGGTCACCCAGCGGAGCCCCCGTTCCGCGAGCAGGGATTCCGTGAAGATGTTGCTGGGGGTCACGTAGCCTCCGCGGCGGATGTGGATGCCCCCCATGCCGAAGTCGCCGAGTTCGAACTCGTTGGTCAGGTAGGTGATGTCGGCCTTCTCACGGACACCCCTCGCCCGCAGTTCGAACTCCAGGTTCACCAGGTACTCGAAGGCCGCCCCCTGGCAGGTACAGGTGCCGTGCCCCGTTCCGACCAGGAACCGTTGCCGGTCGCCCTTCTTCATTCGGGCCACGGCCTCATCCAGGGCCCGGGAGGCCTCCTGGGCATGGGGGGCCGTGCACACAGACAGGCTATGGCCCCTGGGCCCCAGGCCCGGGGTGGCTTCGAAGGAGAGTTTCGGCCCCGTGGCGTTGATCAGGTAGTCGTAGGGCACCCGCAGCAGCAGTCCGGGACTGGTTTCCAGGGTGGACTCGGCCTCGACGAAGGGCTGGCGGTCCTCGTCCAGTCCCTCGGGATGGAGGACGGTGGCCTTGGCCTGGTGGAAGGTGATGCCCTTGCGCTGATAGATGGGCTGGAGGGGGAACATGACCTGGTCGGGCTGCAGCAGCCCGACCCCCACCCAGATGTTCGATGGGATCCAGTTGTAGTCTGGCCGGGGGGAGATGACGGTGACCTCCGCCTCATCGCCGAGCCACTTTCGAAGGAAGGCGGCGCTGGTGTGGCCGGCCACGCCGGCGCCTAGGATGACTACACGAGGTCGGGACATGAAGACTCCGGGCAGGGGACTTTGGGGGTTGAGTTGATAGAATGTATGTCTATTTGGTTAAATAGCAATTAATAATTTTCATTCCTGCCAAGGGCCACCGAAGATGAGGTCCCTGTGAGCTTGCGATGCAGGGAGGACCACCTGGTCTCATCAAAAGGCGCCGTGAAAGAAAAAGGCGGGCCCACCCCGGACCCGCCTCCCCTGCCCCTGAACCACGGCCCCTGTCTGGAAGGCCTTTGGTTGGACTAGTCAAATATAATCAAATAATCATTCAATTCAACATGCTTTTTAGAATATTTGCGACCATGGACCTTGTTCGGATCCTGGCGGCCGGCCCAGGCGACATCTACGAACGAAATACCATTCGTGACATACTCATCTTGAATTGGCCACCACTTACGGGAGGAACCATGGGCGACCCACTCTTCTGGCACCGGCTGCAGTTCGGATTTACGGTCACCTACCATTACCTGTTCCCGCAGCTCACCATGGGCCTCGCCTTCATCATCGTGCTCCTCAAGGCGCTCGGCCTGAAGACTGGGGAAGCCCAATACTCCGAGGCTGCCCGGTTCTGGATCCGCATCTTCGGCATCAACTTCGTCGTGGGCGTGGTGACGGGCATTCCCATGGAGTTCCAGTTCGGGACCAACTGGGCCGAGTTCTCCCGCATCAGCGGCGGCGTCATCGGCCAGTCCCTGGCCATGGAGGGCATGTTCGCCTTCTTCCTTGAGAGCAGCTTCCTGGGGCTCCTGGTCTGGGGGGAGAGGAAGCTCAGCCCGAGGGCCCACTTCGGGGCCGCGGTGGCGCTGTGGATCGGCAGCTGGCTGTCCGGCTATTTCATCATCGTGACCAACGCCTTCATGCAGCACCCGGTCGGCTACACCATGGGTCCCGGGGGGATCTTCCAGCTGGCGGACTTCTGGGCCTTCCTCCTGAATCCATGGGCCATCGCCCAGTACGTCCACAACATGCTGGCCACGGTGGTGACGGCCTCCTTCGTGGTGGCGGCCGTGGGGGCCTTCTGGGCCCTCAAGGGGCTCCATCCCGCCCAGGCTCGCCTCAATCTGAAAGCAGGTGTCCTGCTCGGCTTCGTATTCAGCCTGTTGCTCGCTTTTCCTGCCGGTGACATCTCCGGGAAGATGGTGGCCAAGTACCAGCCCGTCTCCCTGGCGGCCATGGAAGGCCGCTTCGAGAGCGGCCCCCACGCGGAACTGGTGATGGTCGGCCAGCCCAACGTCGCCAAGGGGAGGATCGACAACCCCATCCAGCTGCCCTCGGTCCTCAGCTTCCTGGCCTACGGGAGCTTCTCCGCCAATGTGAAGGGGCTCAATGAATTCCCGCGGGAGCAGTGGCCCACCAGTATCGAACTGCTCTACTACGCCTACCACATCATGGTGGGCCTGGGCACCCTCCTGATCCTGATCATGGGGATCGGGGTTCTGCTCAATTGGAAGGGACGCCTGGAGACCTCCCGCGCCATGCTCTGGGTGCTGATGCTGGCCTTCCCCTTCCCCTACATCGCCACGAGCGCCGGGTGGGCCGTGGCGGAATTCGGTCGGCAGCCCTGGTTGATCTATGGCCTGCTCCGCACCGCCCAGGGTCCGAGCCCCATGGTCCATGCGGGCGAGACGGTGTTCACAAGCCTTGGATTTGCCGGCATCTTCGTCGTCCTCTCCTTCCTGTTCGTCTACCTCATCGGCCGTGAGATCGCCCACGGGCCCGTGTCCCCCGCGCCGAAGGCCTAGGAGGCTCCCATGGAAATGCTCTGGTTCTGGCTCACATCCGTTCTGGTGGCCATCTATGTCGTGATGGACGGCTTCGACTTCGGGGCCGGCATCCTGCACCTCTTCGTGGCCAAGACCAACGAGGAGCGCCGCGAGATCCTCGGGGCCGTGGGCCCTCTGTGGGATGGCAACGAAGTCTGGCTCCTGGCCGGGGGCGGCACCATGTTCCTGGCCTTCCCGCGGGTGCTGGGCGCCGGGTTCTCGGGGTTCTACCTGCCCCTGTTCCTGGTGCTCTGGTTCATCCTGCTCCGGGCCATCTCCATCGAGTTCCGGTCCCACGTGAACGATGGCCTCTGGCGCCACCTCTGGGATACGGGCTTTGCTGTCTCCAGCATCGTGCTGCCGGTTCTCTTCGGCGCGGCCCTGGGCAATGTGCTGAGGGGCGTCCCCCTGGACGCCAGCGGCTATTTCGAACTGCCTCTCTGGACGAGTTTCCGGGTGGGGCTATGGCCGGGCGTACTGGACTGGTACACGGTCCTCATCGGTGTATTCGCCCTGGTGACCCTGGCGGCCCATGGTTCCCTCTTCCTCGCCTGGAAAACCGGGGGCCCCGTCCAGGAAAGGTCGGTTGCCCTCTCCCGGAAGCTCTGGGCGGCGGTGGTGCTGGTATGGCTCCTGGCGACCTTGGCCAGCTTCCTGGTGACCCCGGTGCTCTTCCAGAACCTCCCCAGCGCTCCCCTGGCCTGGCTGGCCATGGCGATCTTCCTCGGCGGGCTGGTGGTGGTGTTCCTGGGCCTGAACCAGAAGAAGCACCTGCTGGCCTTCCTGGGCTCCGGCGCCTTCATCCTCGGGATCCTCGCGGCCACGGCCGCCTGTGTCTACCCCGTGATGCTCAGGTCCACCCTCAACCCGAACTACAACCTCACGGCCGTCAACTCCCTGGCCGGCCGAACGGGCCTGAACGCCGCCACCGGGTGGTGGTTCATCGCCTTCGTCATCGTCCTGGGCTACTACACCTACCTGTTCCGGGTCCACCGGGGGAAGGTGAAGGCGGCGGTCGAGGGCGAGGGCTATTGATTGGAGGCGCCACCGCCCTGGCGCCAGCGCCACACCAGCCAGGCCCAGCAGGCCGCCATGCCCAGCCATCCCATCGCCCGGATGACCTGGGCGATGGTGGTGTCCTGGGCCAGACAGCCCCAGTGGCTCAAGAGACTGGTCCAGTCGTGCTCGCCGCCCCCCACCAGGGGGAGCACCTGGGCCCTGGCATCGGCCATGTAGCGGGCGATGTTCAGGAGGTTCTCGCAGGTCCAGACCCCGGCCACGGCCGTCCCATAGGCATCCCGCCGCACCCAGAAGGAGCCGGCTACCAGCAGGGGCACCAGGAGTTGCATCAGGGTGCCGCCGAGGATGGTTAGGGTCTCCCAGCCCAGGAGGCCGAAGAGGGGGTGGCCCGCCTCATGGAAGAGCAGGTTCACGCCATCGAGCAGGGGAACCCATCCCGGCTCCGCCCAGAGGGCGACGAGAAAGAACGCGCCGAATCCGATGGAGGTGGCCACCAGTCCCGCCGTTCCCACGGGCTGCCAGGGTTCTTCCAGCAGTTCGCGCAGGCCTTCGGGCATGGGGATCACGAATGGGCCAGGTGCCGCGCCACGATCCGTTCCACGACCTGGTCCAGGCTGAGGTCGCTGGAATCCAGTTCCTCGGCATCCTCGGCCTTCCGAAGGGGGGCCACGGCGCGGGTGCTGTCAGCCTGGTCGCGGCGCTGGAGGTCGGCGAGCACCGCCTCGAGGTCAGGCATCTGCCCCTTGGCCTGGAGTTCCAGGAAGCGCCGCCGGGCCCGGGCTGCGGGGCTGGCGGTGAGGAAGATCTTGCAGCAGGCCTGGGGGAACACCACGGTGCCGATGTCCCGGCCGTCCACCACCCAGCGGCCGCGCGATCCGATGTGGCGCTGCTGATCCACCAGGAGTTCGCGCACCCGGGCGTCGGCGCTCACGGGCGTGACCAGCCGGGTGATCTCCTGGCTCCGGATGGCCTCGCTGACGTCCTCGCCCCGCAGGAACATCCGCCCGCCTTCCTGGCTGAGCTCCAGGCCGGCCAGGAGGCGCTCCAGGGCGGAACGGTCTTCCAGGGAGGTCCCCGTCCGGTGGAGGGCCAGGGCGGCGGCCCGGTACATGGCGCCGGTGTCGAGGTACTGCCAGCCCAGACGCTCGGCGACCCGCCGGGCTGTGGTGGACTTCCCCACACCCGACGGGCCGTCGATGGCAATCAAGGGAAAAGTGGAGCCGGTGATCCCGGGGGTCCGGGGCGCCGGCTCGCGCGGTTCCATTACTTGAGCCCGAGTTCCTTGAGGATCTTGGGATCCTTCTCGTCCTGGGCCAGGAGGTCGTGGCAGGTGTCGCAGTCGCCCTTGATGGTGCGGCCATCGGCGGAAGAGTGGCTGCCGTCGTGACAGCGGAAGCAGCCCACGGAGTCCTCGTGGCCGATGTTGTTGGGGTGGGTGCCCCAGGTCACCTTCATGTCGGGGAACACATTGTGCAGATAGATGCCCTTGACCACCTCGCAGGCGGTGTTCACCTGGTTCCGCTTCTTGATGTAGATCTCGGGGTAGTTCGTGCGGTAGTACTCTGCCAGATCCACGGGGATCTTGGCTGCGGCCGTCTTCTGATCGGGATAGTCCACCTTCAGCAGCTCCAGAGCCTTCTTCTTGAGGAAGGGCAGCTCGGGGCTCATGCTGTTGTTGGCAATGGCCTTGTCGAGGGCGCGATCCGGCAGCATGAAGGCGTGGCTGGGCCGGTTGTGGCAGTCCACACAGTCCATCTGGCGGGCGGAGGCCTTGTCCAGCTTCTCCTTGGGCATGGTCTTGTAGTCATCGGTCATGTAATCAACCAGCGTCCCGTCATCCTGGCGGTAGGTGACCTTGGGGATCTCCTGGCGGCTGCGGTCGGTGGTCAGGTAGGTGATGCGCGCCATGGCATCGAGGTGGCGGCCATGGATGCCGGTGGTGCCGTTCGGGGTGTGCCCGCCGATCTTGAGGAGCAGCACGGTGGTGAGGGGGGTGTTCGCCTCGTCCTCGGAGTACTTGGTATGGATGATCAGCTTGTTGCCCGTGAATTTCTGGGGCCAGTGGCACTGTTCGCAGGTTTCCCGGGCCGGGCGCAGGTATTCGACCGGGCTCGGGATCGGGCGGGAATAGGTGCCGAAGGCCACCGCGAAGATCTGCCGGATGCCGGAGATCTTCGCCTTCACCAGGGCGGGGGCCCCGTGTCCGATGTGACACTGGGCGCAACCCACCCGGGAGTGGGGCGAGTCCAGGAAGGCGGTGTATTCGGGGCGCATCACCGTGTGGCAGGTGAGGCCGCAGAACTGGTTGGAGTCCATGTACTCCGTGCCCTTGAGGACGGCCGTCCCCATGATGGACACGTTGATGAAGGTGAGGATGCCCACCACCGTGAGGAGGTGGCGGACGCTCGGCTGTTTGAAATCCACCGCCTGCAGGGGCAGGGGCGCCTCCCCGGCCAGCCTTCGCAGGCGGCGCACCCGGAGGATGCCCAGGGGGATGAGCAGCAGACCGCCGACGAAGATGGCCGGCAGGATGGCGAAGAGCAGGATGCCCATGTAGGGATTCACCTGCTCGGGGCGACCCGTGAGTTCCATGAACCAGAACCAGACCAGCACGAAGGCCGAACTGGTGGTCAGGGCCGCGCCGGCCAGCGTGATCCAGTTGTTGCCCAGCTGGAAGGCCAGCCGGGTCAGGTCCCTCACGCGTAATCCAAAGCTCATGAATTCACCTCAAGACGAAGAAACCAGACAGAGGGCACCATGTGGCAGAGGACCCTGGCGTGTGAAATGTCTATATCCACCCTAATTTCCTCCCAGTCCATCTGCAAGCCTTGACTCCGGGGTGCTCCAATGCAAATTCACTGGAATCAGTCGGCGGCATTCCAGGTTGTGACAGATGTCTTGGCCCAGATCGAGGCCATCAGGGAATCTGCTGGCGCAGCAGGCGGAGGAATGCGCCGCCGTACTGCAGCAGTTTCTTGGGGCCGACCCCGCTCAGGGCCAGGAATTCCGCCTCGGAGGCAGGCTGGAACCGGGCCATCTGCTGGAGGGTGGCATCGCTGAAGATCACGTAGGCGGGAACCCCCTTGGCATCGGCCAGCTGTTTCCGCAGGGCCTTCAGCTCCCGATAGAGGGCCTCCTCGCCGGCCACGGGGCCCGCCGGCAGCGGGGGGCGGGAGCCGCGGGGCGAGCCGCGCCTGGCTTTGCCGGGCTGGGGCGCGGCCTGGAGCGGGTCGGCGCCGGAGCAGATGTCACAGGCCGTTCCGCAGGCCTCCATCCGTTCACCGAAGTGGGCCAGCAGGGCCTGATGCCGGCAGCGCGGGGAATCGGCCAGGCGGAAGAGGTCCCGGGTCTGCCGCTGCTGGGCCTGGGCCAGCGTGGCGTCCAGGCCCTCCGTGAAGCGGTCGTAGCTGAGCACATCCCCCCAGCCGTAGAACATCACGCAGTCTGCGTCGGCGCCATCGCGTCCGGCCCGGCCGATTTCCTGGTACCAGCCCTCCACGCTCTTGGGCATGTCCCGGTGGATGACGTAGCGGATGTTGCTCTTGTCGATGCCCATGCCGAAGGCGACCGTGGCCACGATCACGTCGACATCGTCCCGCTGGAAGGCTTCCTGGGCGGCGGATCGGGCGGCGTTGTCCATCCCTGCATGGTAGGCCGCGGCCCGCAGGCCCTCGCCGTTCAGGAAGGCCGCGGTGGCTTCCACGGACTTCCGGGACAGGCAGTAGACGATCCCACTCTCCCCTCGCCGGGCCAGGACGAGGCGCAGGATGGCCTCCCGGACCTGGGGCTGACCCTCGGCCCCCTTCCGGTAGGCGCTGATCCGCAGATTGGAGCGGTAGAAGGAGCCCTGCACCTCCAGGGGGTCGACCATCTCCAGCTGCGTGGCGATGTCGCGGCGCACCTCCGGGGTGGCCGTGGCCGTGAGGGCGAGCACCGGCACCGCCGGGAACCGCTGCTTGAGCCCGGCCAGGGTCCGGTAGGCGGGACGGAAATCATGGCCCCAGTGGCTGATGCAGTGGGCCTCGTCCACGGCGATGAGGCGCAGATCCACCTCGCGCAGCAGGTCCGCCAGATAGAGCTCGAGCCCCTCCGGTGCGGCATAGACCAGCTCCAGTTCCCCGCCCTTGAGGGCCCGGATGCGATCCCGCCGGGTCTCCGCGTCCAGGCTCGAATTCAGGAAGGCCGCGCGCAATCCGGCTTCGGTGAGCGCATCGACCTGGTCCTTCATGAGCGCGATGAGGGGCGAGACCACCAGGGTCACTCCGCCCAGCAGCCGGGCGGGCAGCTGGTAGGTGAGCGATTTCCCCGCGCCGGTCGGCATGATGCCCACCACGTCCCGGCCCGACAGGACGGCCTCGATGATGGCGCGCTGGCCGGGGCGGAAGGCCCCGTAGCCGAAGGTGGCCTTGAGAGCCGCCTCCAGATCCGGCTGGAGCTCCAGGTCCGCGGCCAGGGCCTTGAGCAGCGCGATGGACTCGGGGTCGAAGGCGCCGGGGTCCTGCCTGAACCGGGCCCGCAGGGCGTCGAGGCCCTGCCGGCATGCGCCCCGTTCTCCTCGTGCCAGCTGGCCCCTCAACAGGCCGATCTCCTCCGGGACTGGGGCCAATCAGCAGCCGCCGTCGAGGAGGGGCCCGGCTGCGGCCCAGAAGGCCCTCATTTCCTCGGGCTTCCCGAAGGTGATCCGGATGTGGTTCGGCAGGCCGTAGCCCTGCATGGGCCGCACGATCACGCCCCGGCGGAGCAGTTCGTTGAACAGCTCCACGGCGGGGAAGGCCGTCTCCATCAGCACGAAATTGCCCCCCGTGCCCATGAGCTGGCAGCGGTGCTTCCCCGCTTCGGCCAGGAAGGCCGCCCGGGCCTCGGAGTTCTTCTGCCGGGAGAAGGCCTCGAAGGCCAGGTCCTGCACGGCCACTTCCGCCGCGGCCTGGGCCAGATGGTTGGTATTGAAGGGGCTGCGGACCCGCTCCAGGTAGCCCATCAGTTCCTTCGAACCTAGGCCATAGCCGATCCGCAGAGCGGCCAGGGCGTGGATCTTGGAAAACGTGTGCAGGACCAGCAGGTTCGGGCGCTCGTCGAGGTAGGCGGCGGCGTCCGGGTAGGTGGCGGGATCCTCGTACTCGGCATAGGCCTGGTCCACTACCAGGACGATGTCCTCCCGGAGGTTCCGCACCAGGCGTTCGAGGGCCGCCCGCTCCAGGCGCAGGCCCGTGGGGTTGTTAGGGTGCCCTAGGTAGACGAGCCGGGTGTCCTCGGCGACAGCGCGGAGGATGTCATCGGCGTCGAATTCCGTCGTGGAGGCCCTGGATTCGATGACGCGCCCCCCGCCGGTCTGCGTGGCGATGCCGTAGATGGCGAAGCTGTGCTTCGGGATGACGGCGCTGCCGCCCTCCAGGAAGGCGGCCTTGGCCACCATCTCCAGGATCTCGCTGCTGCCGTTGCCGAGGATCACCCGCTCCAGGGGCAGGCCCTTCCGTTCGGCGATGCGCTTGCGGAGGTAGAAGCCGTCGCTGACCGGGTAGAGGCCCAGGCCCTCGTCCTCGGAACCCGCGATCACGGCCGCCACGCGGGCCTTCACCGCCTCGGTGGGACCCCAGGGGTTCTCGTTGGAGGCGAGCTTGACGATCCGGGTGAGGCCCAGTTCACGCTGGACCTCCTGGATCGGCTTGCCGGGCACGTAGAGCGGGATGCCGGACAGGTGCTCGAAGGCCGGAAGGGTGGAGAGACTTGCGTTCATCAGGCCGGCCGCTCGGAGAGGACCTTGTCCACGATGCCGTACTCGAGCGCTTCCTCGGCGCTCATGAAGAAGTCCCGGTCCATGTCCTTGACCACCTTCTTCAACGGCTGGCCCGTGTGCTTCGCGAAGGTGGCCGCCAGGTTGTCCTTCAGGCGCTGGATCTCCTTGAAGGTGATCTCGATCTCCGTGGCCTGGCCCTGGGCCCCTCCGCTGGGCTGGTGGATCATGATGCGGGCGTTCGGCAGGGCGAAGCGCTTCCCCTTGGTGCCGGCGGACAGCAGGTGGGCACCCATGGAGGCGCACTGGCCGATGCAGTAGGTGACGATGTCGTTCTTCACGAACTGCATGGTGTCGTAGATGGCCAGGCCCGCGGTGACGCTGCCCCCGGGGCTGTTGATGTAGATCTGGATGTCCTTGTCCGGGTCCTCGCTTTCGAGGAAGAGCATCTGGGCGACGATGGCATTGGCCACGCTGTCGTCGATGGCCGTGCCCAGGAAGATGATGTTGTCCTTCAGCAACCGCGAGTAGATGTCGTAGCTGCGCTCGCCGCGGGGCGTCTGCTCGATGACGATGGGGGGATAGTAGCTGCTGGGCATGGGCCCTCCGGCTGATCGATCAGGATAGCAAGAAGGCGCCTTTCGGCGCCTTCTACGCAGGGTTAGGACAGACCACTACTTCTTGGCAGCGGGCTTTTTCGCCTTGGGTTTTTCCTCGGGTTCGGTCTTGGCGGCCTTGGGAGCCTTCTTTGGTTTTTCCTCGACTTCGGCTTCAGCCTTGGGCGCGGCCTTCTTAGGAGCGGTCTTCTTTACAGGCTTTTCCTCTGCCAGGTGATCGTGGTCACAGTCGGGGCCGTGGACATGCTCGGCGGAGGCCACCGCGGCGGGTTCTCCGCCCTCCTGGCCTTCGAGGTCGCCCCCCTCCAGTCCGCCCGCATCGAAGCGGTTGACGGGGATCCCGGCCTCCCGCTTGCGTTCCAGTTCGACCAGGGCCTCGAAGGCAGCCTTGTCCAGCAATTCCTCGGTGACCTTGGCGGTGGCCAGCAGGCGGTCGAAGATGCGGTCGGTCCGCAGACGGCCCTTGATCTCCGTGGCGTTGCCCCGGCGCTCCATCTCGGCCTTGAAGGCCTCGAAAGGCTGCTGGACCTGGTTTTCCGCCATGAACGTGCGGATCTCGGCGTCGATGTCCGCCTCGGGAACCTCGATGGCCTCCGTGTTTCCGATGGCCTGCAGCAGGTAGCCGCTGCGGACGGCCCGTTCGGCATCGTTCAGGCGGTACTGGCGGTAGGCCTGCCAGTTCACTTTCTTGGGATCCATGCCCTGGCGGGCCACATGCTGGGCGAAGTCCTGGCAGTAGTCATCCAGCTGCAGGCTCACCATGGAGCGGGGCACCTCGAAGGGCGCCGCCTCCAGGAGCGTGTCGAGCAGGGTGGCGTGGAGGCGGGCCACCGCATCCCGCTCCGTGGCCTCTTCTAGGTCCTTCCTGACAGCCTCCTTCAGGGCCTCGAGGTTCTCGAAGGCGCCCAGGTCCTTGGCGAACTCGTCGCCCAGGACCGGCACTTCCTTGCGCCGCAGGTCCTTGACCAGGATGTCGTAGGCCAGGGTCTTGCCAGCCAGGACGGTATTGGCATCATCGGCCGGGTGGGTCAGGGTGAAGGTCTTCTTCTCGTCGACCTTGAGGCCCACCAACTGGGCATCGAAGGGCCGGGTGGGGTCGATTTCCAGCACCTGGTCCTGGTAGGTCTTGGCCTTGAGTCCATGGGGTTTCACCCGGATGTCGCAGGTGGCGACGAGTCCGGCCGCCACGACCCCATCCTCCACCGGCAGGTGCTTGACGGCCCGCTGGCGCAGTCCCTCGAGGTGCTCCTGGACCGTGGCATCGTCGATGGCCCGCTTCTTCTTGGTCAGGACGATGCCCCTGTAGTCCGGCAGGACGACCTCGGGAGCCACGTCAAATAGGGCGCGGAAGACCGCGTCAGTGCCTTCCTTCAGCTCCAGCTTCTCGATGGAGGGTTGGGAGATGGGCAGGGCACCGGCTTCCTGGGCGGCCTTCCAGAAGTGCTTTTCCACCAGTTGCTGGGCCACGTCTGACTGGATTTCGCGGGCGTATTTCTGCATGAGGACCGGGCGGGGGGCCTTGCCGGGCCGGAAGCCGGGGATGCGGACCTTCGGCGTGATCTTCGCCACCACATCGCTGAAGGTCGCGCTCACCTCCGAGGCGGGCACCGTCACTTCGACGGCCTTGCGGGTGGGGGACTGGTGGTGGAGGGTGGCGGGCATGGATGCTCCGTGTGGCGTAGGGATGTGTCTTGGGGATCGTTCGGCTTTGGTTGGAGGGGGTAGCGGCTTTCTTCGTGACGAGGGCACTTCCTGTGCCCTCGCCCTGCGGGCGGCAATCGCCTGGCGGCGATTCCGTCCTATTCGCCAATCCTGGCGAATGGTGCCCTCGCCCTTCGGGCGGCAATGGCCGCGTTGCGGCCATTCCGTCCTATTTCGCAATCCTGCGAAATGGTGCGAACGGTCGGACTCGAACCGACACGGTGTGAACCGCTGGAACCTAAATCCAGTGCGTCTACCAGTTCCGCCACGCTCGCAAAAGCCGAATTGTCAAACCGGTGGTGCGCCCAGAGCGACTCGAACGCCCGACCCTCAGGTTCGAAGCCTGATGCTCTATCCAGCTGAGCTATGGGCGCGCACCGAATCCAACAGTCTACCTGGAACAGCCGGTGGCATCGACCCCTGGTTTGGCTGGATAGAGCGCCGGATGCTGAAAGCTCTATCCAGCTTCGCCCGTGGCCTATCGGACGCGCCGTCGGGCGCGTCCTCCCGCTCGCCTCGCTCGCGGAGGCCGGAGCCGGGCGCGCACTGGGCCGACCGCCGGATCGCGGAATGGCCTGCGGGGCAGGCCAATGAAGCGAGGATCCGGCGAGGAGGGCATGGGGGTCTACCTTGAACGGCCGGTGGCTTCGACCCCTGGTTTGCCTGGATGGGGCCCTGGGTCAGGGAGCTGCCTCCGCCAGGCACCAGGCATCTTCGGCACCGTTCTGCCGGAGCCGGGCCAGCGCCAGGTCATCCAGTCCCATGTCCAGCGCGGCGTCGAATTCGGTCCCCAGGTCGCAGGGGACCAGGCCGGGATCGTCCGTGCCGAGGGCGCAGCGGACGCCGGCGACCAGCATGCGGGGCAGGGGGTGGGGCGCCACATCCGGGGCGAGGGCGCCGTTGGAACTGGGGCAGACATCCACCGGGATGCGGCGTTCCGCCAGGAGGGCGAGGGTGGCGTCATCGGCCCTGAGGCCGTGGACGATGCGGGACACGCCCCCTTCAAGCACCGCCTCCCGGACATTCGAACCGGGTCCGTTCTCCCCGGCGTGGGCCGCGATGCGCAGACCCGCGGCCCGGGCCCGGTCGAAGACCGGGGCCCAGTCCCGGAAGGGGCAGCGCTCCAGGCCCCCCGTGGAAAACCCCTTCACGAAGGCCGGCAGTTCCGGCAGGACCAGGTCGAGCACCGCCTGGCCGTGCCTCGGCCCCAGGTGGTTGACGGCGTCCAGCACCACGCAGCCCCGCAGCCCCCAGGTCCGGGCCTCGGCAAGACCGTCCTCCAGGCCGCGCCAGAAGGCTTCCAGCGGGATCTGTCCGCGATGGACCACGAGGAAGTGGGGCGAGGCCCAGAGATCGAAACCCGTGCCACCGGCCGCCTGGGTCCGCCGAGCCACGGCCAGGAGGGCCTCGCGCACGGCCTCGCGACTGTCGAGCAGTGCCGCCCCGCAGAGGAACGCCTCGATGAACCCGTCGAAGGGGACTGCCCGTCCGGCCCACAGGGTCTCGAGGCTGGCCGGCAGACCCAGCCCCCGCCGCCTGGCCTCGTCCCGTACCCAGGCTGGATCCAGGGCGCCTTCCAGGTGCGTATGCCGATCGACGAGCGGAACAGGGGAGGGGCTCACCCGGACATTATGCCCGCCCTCGCCGGATCCCCACTTGCCAGGCTGCATTGGGCTGCCTGTCGCGTGATCCGGCGGGGTTCGCTACTCGTCGTAATCGTCCATGCGCAGATCGCCGGGATCGAAGCCTTCGCCCCGCCCCCGCTCGATGGCCACTCCGCTCTCGCTGAAGCTCTCCTCCAGGTTCTCGGCCTCGGGCTCGGCGCTGAAGTCGTCCTCGATCACATGGACGCTCTTCTCCTTCTTCACCGCCTTTGGTTTGGCGGGTGCGGCCTTCTGGTTGGCCCCGCATTTGGGGCAGATGGCCTCCGGTTTGCCGAAGTCATAGAACTTCGCCGAGCACTGGAAACATGTGAACTTCTTGCCAAGATCTGCCATTGCCCGTCCTCGTCCAAGCCCAAAGGAACAAGGTTCTACCAGAAACAGGTCGGGTTGTCACCTTTCGCAGGAAAGTTCCTAGGCCCAGGGGGCGGCGCCCAATTTGGCGGCATCGCCATCGCACAGCTGATGGATGACGATGCTGGTGAAAATCCGGTATTGAACCTCGACCTCCTCCCCGAAGCGTTCCACGAAGGTGGCCCGGCTGCGTTCCAGCTCGTCCCGGAGCTGTCCGTAGAGATTCCCCTGGCTCCGGGCCTGGGAAACCTTGGCCGGGAAGTAGAGTTCCACGTCCCCCACCAGGACCCGGGCCAGGCGCTCGGCGGCGGCCCGGGTCTTCGCATCGAGCTCGATGGGAGCGGCCGGCTCGATGGGCTCCGGCACCATCTGGGTCGGAGCGCTGGGATGGGCCTCGGCCATGGCATGGGAGCCGGATTCCTCTTCCCTGCCGCTGGCGAGGGAGGCGAGCATGGCTGAGGCGGCGAGCACCAGAGCCCGGGCCTGCTCAGGGTGATCCAGGGACTGCCGAAGGCCGCTATCGACCAGCACCAGGGCCACGGCCCGCTTCTTGTGGCGAAGGGCGAAGATGGCAACTTCCGCGGCCTCGAAGCCGCTGATGGGGGCGACCAGGGCCGTGTACCCAGGGCCCTTGCGGCGGATGGAAGGGGTCCCACCCTGGATCACGGACTCCAGCTCCGGCGGGGGCACCACGCCCCCCGCCCTTGAGGGGGCGTCGGCCTCGAAGCCCCGGTGCGCGTAGAGGGAGGCCACTCCCTGCTTGAGGATGTAGAGCGCGCTCCGCTCCACCAGGACCGACAGGGCGTCCAGCAAGCGCCGAAGCAGGTCGCTCTGGCTGGCAGCCCCCTCGAGCAGGTCGAGGGCCGACGCCAGCTCGGAGTCCTGGCGGCCCGGAGGAACCAGCGAACCGGGAACCGCGGCCTCCAGGAACTGGGCGAGCAGCGCCTCACTGGGGCTGAAGCGACCCAGGGCGGTCTGCCAGGTGGCCATCACCTCTTCCAGGAGCAGCTGGTTCTGCTGGTTGAGCCAGCCTTCCAGGCGGGCGCGGAAGGCATCGTGCTGGGGCTGGTCCACAGGGCGGGAGTCGCTCATCAGGGGCTCGGTGAAGGTTAGCCTAAAGGGTATCCGATTCCCGGCCTCCGCCCTTGACCCGGCAAATGATTTGGGGACAACCCGAAAGAATTGGAATGCCCCTCGCCCCTGGCGCTCGAATGCTTGGACAGGCCTCCGGGGAACCGATAGGATGGCCCTGGTTCATTGGAGTCGCTGGATGGCGGATCTTTCCATCGTGGTAAGGCAGGTTGGCGAGGTGGCGGTGCTCCTCCCGGCCGGCTTCATCAATGCCCACACGGTCCTGGGTTTCGAAGAGGCCCTGGAGAAGCTGGTCCAGGACGGTCACTACACGATCCTTCTCAACTGCAAGGATCTCAGTTACATCAGTTCAGCTGGCCTGGGCGCCATCATGGGCCTCATCGAGACGGTGCGGGAGCACGACGGCGACATTCTCCTGTCCAACCTCCAGGACAACGTGTTCACCATTTTTGATACCCTCGGTTTCACCCAGCTCTACAGGGTATTCGGAGACGAGAACCAGGCGCTGGCAGCCGCCGCGCCGGAGCAGAAGGGCTGAGCGTGGTGTCTGAGGTGGACCAAGCCCAGTTCAGGCTCATCATCCCGAGTCAGACCCGCTACCTGAACCTCGTGACGGGCCTGGCCAAGCGCGCCTCGCTGGTGGCGGGACTCGATGACGCGACGGCGGCCAAAGTGAGCATCGCGGTGGACGAGGCCGTTACCAATGTCATCCTCCACGCCTATCACGGGGAGGGCGAACACAGCGTGGAGCTGGAATTGCGCTTCACCGAAGCGGCCCTGGAGATCCACATCTGGCATTCGGGGCAGGGCATCCGGGGCGACCAGCTGGTACTGCCGGACCCCAAGGAGTACATCAAGCATCCTCGGAAGGGGGGACTGGGCCTGCTGCTCATGAGCCGCTTCATGGACGAGGTCAAGTTCAAGTCGGACGAAGCCTCCGGCCGCAATGAGTGCTGCCTGATCAAGAAGATCAGCTGAACCGGGCGGATCCGGTCATGGCGAACACCTCTTTCGACCGCCTCCGCCAGCTGGCCCTGAAGATCCCCGAAGGCGCCCAGGAACTGCTCCCCCTCATCGACTTCCTGGAGACCTTCCCGGAGCAGAGCAGCGAGAACGACCTGGTCCACCTGGTGGGCATCACGGGCATGGGAATCGCCAAAGCCAGCCAGGGGGGCCTCTGGGACGGCGGGAAGTGGCTCTTTCTCCGAGGTGCCGCGCCCGCCTTCCCCACCCATCCAGGGGGCGGCTGGCAGGTGGCGCCCTGGCGGTATGGGGAGGAGGTGTACGGACATCTCGTCCTGCACACCGAGACCCTCCCGGATGCCATTCCACTGCTGCTGTCCATCAGCGCGCCCCTCCTGGCCTGGCGGCGGGCCGAGGCCGTCCGCCTCTCCCAGAACCAGACCCTGGCTCTTCAGTTCTCCAGGCTCAATACGGTCTTTGAACTCACCCGCAACCTGGGCGAAGTGGAAACCCGCCGGGACCTCGTGCGCCTCATGGCCAACACGCTCATGGGCGAGTTCCGCATCATGCGGCTGCTGGTGGTGGACGCCCAGGGCCTGGTCCTCCACGCCAAGGGTCTCGGGACCCTGCCCGAGGCCCTGGTCGGAGAAGCGCTGCATGAGGTGGTGCAGGCCAGGGGCCTCGTCCATGCCATTGAACTGGTGGATCAGACCCACAGCCATGGCTTCGCCTATGCGGCCGAGCCCGCCGTGGGGCAGCTGTCCGAGGATGACCTGGTCTTCCTGCGGACCCTGCTGAACCTCACCTCCTCCCAGCTGTCGAGCCTGGAACTGAGGGAGGCCCGCCTCCAGACCGAGCGCATGGAAAAGGACCTGGACCTGGCCCGGAACATCCAGCGCAGCCTGCTCCCCAAGACTCTGCCTGAACCGGCTGGCTGGCAGTGCGCCGCGGCCAACCTGCCCTACCAGGCCGTCGGAGGGGACCTCTACGACCTGTGGATGGCCGCGGACGAGGGCCTGGGTGGGCGCCTTCACCTTGCTGTGGGCGACATCTCCGGCAAGGGACTGCCGGCCTCCCTGATGATGACCCAGCTCTCGGCCTTCCTGCGGGCCATGGCGGACCGGCGGGTGGAGGACTGGGGACGCCTGGCCGAGCGGGTGAACCGCCGCATGAACGATGTGCGGGACGGAAACCGCTACACCACGCTATTTGCCGGCAGCCTGAACCCCTTGAACGGGAACCTCCGCTATGTGAATGGGGGCCACAATCCGCCGCTGCTGGTCCGAGTGTCTGGGGAGGTGGTCCGGCTGGTGCCCACGGGACCCATGGTGGGCCTGCTGCCCGGCGTCACCTTCTGCGAAGGGCGTGCCCACCTGGACCTGGGGGATGTACTGGTCATCTTTACGGACGGCGTCGTTGAAGCGGAAAACGCCGCCGGCGAAGAACTGGGCGACGGACCCCTCGCCGAGGTGGTGCTTCGCCTCCCGCAGGCCGGGGCGGAGGAGATCTTCGAGGCGCTGCTGGTCGAGGCTTTCCAGCACCTGGGTAACGGCAAATTCAGGGATGACGTGACCCTGGTGGTCATCAAACGCATGGGCTGACCGGCCCATCCCGTCGCGCGTATCCTGGCATCCGGAGGCAGGCCGATGAACCAGACGAAAACCCTTCTCATCATCGTGGCCATGACCGGTCTCCTGGTCTGGATCGGCGGGATGGTCGGGGGCCGGTCCGGCATGGTGCTGGCGCTCACCATCGGTTTGGTCCTCAACGGCGTGAGCTACTTCTTCTCGGACAAGATCGTCCTGGCCAGCTACGGCGCCCAGCCCGTCACCCAGGCCGAGGCGCCCGAACTCTACGCCATCGTGGCCAACCTGGCCCAGCGGGCCGGGCTGCCCATGCCCCGGATCGCCGTCATCCCCGAGGACACGCCCAATGCCTTTGCCACGGGGCGGGACCCCGAACACGCGGTGGTGGCGGTCACCGAAGGCATCTTGCGGATCCTCAGCCGGCCCCAGCTGGAGGCCGTCCTCGGACACGAACTGGGCCATGTCAAGCACCGGGACATCCTGATCGGCAGCCTGGCCGCAGTGCTGGCCCAGGCCATCATGTTCCTGTCGCGGTTTGCGGGCTTCTTCGGGGCCCGGGACGAGGAGGGACGGTCCAATCCGATCGCCGGGATCGCCATCATGATCCTGGGTCCCCTGGCGGCCTTCCTGCTGCAGATGGCGGTAAGCCGGTCCCGCGAGTACCTGGCGGATGCGTACAGCGCCCACTTGACAGGTCGACCGGACATGCTCGCCGCAGCCCTGGAACGCCTTGAGAGCTGCAACCAGCAGCAGCCCATGGCGCACTCGGAGCCGGCCTCGGCCCACATGATGATCGTCAACCCGCTCAGCGGGGGCGGGCTCATGAGCCTGTTCTCGACCCACCCACCCCTGGCGGTGCGGGTGGAGCGCCTGCGGCACATGCCCATCGAGGCAAGGTAGGCAGCCGCCCCAGCGAAGGCTGCCCAGGGCGCGGGGTGCAGGTGCTGCGGGGAACCCCGGGAAGCGCAAGTCCGAACTGAAAGGTCCGGCGGAACCTGCCGATAGGGTGCCATGCGGGAACGGCTCGGCAAATTTGAAGTGGTGCGGCTCCTGGGCCAGGGCGCCATGGGCGAGGTCTACCTGGGTCGGGACCCGAAGCTGGGCCGCGAGGTGGCCCTGAAGGTGATCACGCCGGGGTCGGTCATGGGCGACGAGGCCCAGGCAAGGTTCGAGCGCGAAGCCCGGGCCTCGGCCCTGCTGAACCATCCCCACATCGTCACCGTCTACGAATTCGGCGAGGACGAGGGCCTGCACTACATGGCCATGGAGTACGTGCATGGGGAGGAACTAGAACGACTCATCCGCGAGGGGGTGGTGCCGAAGGCTGAGCTGCTGGAGATCCTCGCCCAGGTCTGCGATGGGCTCGCCTTCGCCCACGAGCACGGGGTCATCCATCGCGACATCAAGCCGGCCAACATCCTGGTCAACCGGCACGGGAAACGCCCCCGGGCCAAGCTCATGGATTTCGGGGTGGCCCAGATGGGGCCCTCGGGCCTCACCCAGGCCGGAACCTGGATGGGGACGGTGAGCTACATGGCTCCGGAGTACCTGGACACGGGGACCGCCACCCAGGCCTCGGATCTCTTCGCCCTCGGGGTGATCCTCTACGAGATCCTCACGGGAGGCCGGAAACCCTTCATCGGCGACACCACGACCCTGGTGCTGAACCGCATCCTGCTCCACCCGCCCGATCCGATCTTCCCTTCAGATCTGAAGGATGTCTCGGGCCAACTGCTGCAGGTGGTGGAGCGATCCCTGGCCAAGGCCCCCCAGGATCGATACCCGGATGCGGAGGCTCTGGCCACGGCCATCCGGGAGGCCCTGAAGGATCCGCCCGGCGGGACTGCGGTCTCACTGGTCGAACCCAAAAAGGAGGCTCTGGGGCAACAGATCCGCGTGGGCAAGGGGGGGCAGGGCAACTGCCTGAGCCTGAAAGTGGCCCTTCGCCAGGCGGGTCCCGGCAATGAGATCGTCATGCTCCCCGGGATCTACCGGGAATCCGTGGTGGTGGACAAGGACGTGACCATCCTGGCCCTGGGCGAGTCGGGGGAGGTGGTCATCGAAGGCGTGGCCGGTCCGGCCCTGGTGCTCCGGAGCCCGGGAATCAACCTCCGGGGCCTGACTCTCCAGGCAGCTCCAGGGTCGCCAGCGCTCCGGGTCTCCGGCGGGGCTCCCCGGATCGAAGCCTGCATTCTCAAGGCGGGGGCCTGCTGCGTGGAACTGGACGCGGCCGGCACCTCGCCCGTATTCCGTGATTGCACTTTCCTGACGGAAGGACCGGTGGGCCTCCGGGCCGAGGCCGGAACCTTTGCCCGGATCGAGGGGGGCCGGATCCTGGGCTTCCTCGGCGCGGGGGTGGACGTGGGGGCCGGGGCCCAGGTGACCCTGCAGGGCGTGATGTTGGGGCCCGGGGAAGGAGTCGGGCTGAAGGTGCGCAGCCGTGGCCAGGCCACCCTGGACGGATGCATCCTCTCCTCCGGAGGCGGTTGCGTGGAGGTGGAGGAAGATGCCCGGGTCCAGCTCAGCCACTGCAGGCTGATGGACAGCCACTTCGCGGGACTGCTCGCCCTCGAGCACAGCCAGGTCGTCATGGAATCCTGTGATATCGGGAATCACGCCTGTTCCGGAGTGCATGTTCTGGCTGGCGCCAATGTCGTCCTGCGCCAGTGCCGCATGCTGGGTAACGCCGGCTTCGGCGTCTCGATCATGGATCGCGGGTTGGCCACCCTGGAAGGCTGCCTCGTGCAGGCGAACGGCGGGACGGGACTGCTCATCCATCATGGCGCCACGGTGCAGGCCCGGAACTGCGCGTTCTCGGGGGGACGCTCCCTGGGAGTGGACTGTTCCGAGGGTGGCCAGGGCGTGCTGGATGTCTGCGAAATCTCGGGCAATGCGGGGGCCGGTGTCCAGGTGGAAGCCGGGGGCAGCCTGCTCCTGGTGCGCTGCACCCTGAAGGAGGGCCGGGATACGGGACTGCTGCTCCTGGAGGATTCCCAAGTGACCCTGGAGGAGTGCGTGGTTCACCGCAACGCCCGGGGCGGGATCCTCCTCGCCAAGGAGGCGGCTGACCCGATCCTGCGGGGCGGGAATCGCATCGAGGACGGATTCCTGAGGGTGGATGCCGGCGGAAACCTGGTCAAGATGGCGCCGATCTAGTCCAGCCCCACGAGTTCATCCATGAGGGGGAGCCAGGAAAGATCCTCCACCGAGGGCCAGGGCAGGGGGCGGATGAGCGGGTCATCTGGATCCGGTACCGGTGCTTCCCGGGAGATCAGCGCAACCGGCAGCTCGTGGGACTCCCCAAGCTCCTTCTGGAGGGCCCGGATCTCCGCCAGGGAGTGGTCATCCATGAGCCGCGAGTCCAGCACCAGCAGGGGATGGGTCTGGGCCCTGGCCGCCTTGAACGCCGCCAGCGCCTGATCCAGGGAGTCCGCGTACTCCAGCCGCAGGAAGCCCACGGCGCCCAGCGCCTGGCAGACCAGCTCGCGATCGGGACCGGCCGCCATCGCGAGCTGGAGCCCGGAGCAGCGGCGGCCCAGACGCCGAAGCGCATCGGGGGTCAGGCTCCCGGCCGGTGCCATGCGCGCCGCCGGACCCTTGGCTTCGGCAGGGCTCCGCGCACCGGGATCCCGCGTTCCGTCGGCAGCCTGGGCCGAGGGGGCGTGCTGCAGGTGCTCGCGGAGGGACAGCACGCCCTGGATGTACCTCGACTCCACTTCGTCGAGTTCCCGGAACTGGATGCCGACGATCACCTCGCCGTCCCGCTCCCAGGCATTGGCCAGGACCCCCCGCGCCTCGAAGACAGGCAGGTTCGGGAGATCCCGGATCTTGAGCATCGGGAAGGACTTGCCCCGCTCGAAAAAGCCCATCCCGGGGGTCACCCGCATGTGGTCATCCAGTCGCATGACCCGGTCCACCCGGAAGGCCAATCCCCCCAGGGACAGGTTGGCCAGGGGGCCGGAGAGTCCATGTCCGGGCACCCCTCCGTCCTGGGCGATGACGTAGGCCTTTTCCCGGGGGCGGAAGGAGTACCGCTTGTGGCGGCGGCGGTCCGAGGGCATCAGCAGGGTCGGGACCGTGAAGCGGTAGAGCAGATAGCCCTCCCGCCCCTGGAACGTGGTGGGGGCCTCGTAGCGCTGGTCGGCCACGGAAAACAGCATGTCAAAAGCCGCCCCCTCGACCATTTCGTGGGGAAGGGGACGAATGAGCTTGATATGGACCAGGTCCTTCCGGGCATCGAGGTGCTGGATCTGGGCCGTGTAGGGGAGGGTGTGGGTCCCCTCCACCTTGATGGAGAACTCGATTTCCTGTTGAAACAGGTCCTGCATGGTCTGCCGGATGAAGGCAGGGGCCTCCACGGGCGCCCCGCGCCCTGTCCACCCCGGTGTCTTCCCCTGATTCATGGCCCCGCCTTCACTATGGCATCGGGCCCTAGGCCGATTGGATTGAGTCCGAGACTTCGAAGGGGTTGCAGTCCCGGGACCGGATCATGGGCAGATGCCTCTACACATTGAACAGGAAATTCATCAGATCCCCGTCCTTCACCACGTATTCCTTCCCTTCGGTCCGCATTTTCCCTGCGTCCTTGGCGCCCTGCTCTCCACCGTACTGGATGAAATCCTCGTAGGCGATGACCTGGGCCCGGATGAAGCCCTTCTCGAAATCCGTGTGGATGACGCCTGCCGCCTGGGGCGCCGTGTCCCCTTTGTGGATGGTCCATGCCCTCACTTCCTTGACCCCGGCGGTGAAGTAGGTCTGGAGTCCCAGGAGGGCGTAGCTGGCATGGATGAGGACGTTCAGACCGGGCTCGGCCAGACCGGCCTCCTCCAGGAACAGGGGGCGGTCTTCTTCAGGCAGGTCCTGGATCTCGGCCTCGAGCTTGGAGCAGATCGGGATGCAGGGGGCCTCCCGGGTTGTCGCCAGGGCCATGAGCTTACGGTAGTGGGCGTTGCCATCGGGGTTCCGGATGTCCTCCTCCCCGATATTGCCCACGAAGAGGGTGGGCTTGAGCGTAAGCAGTCCGTAGGACTTCACCAGGGCCTTCTCCTCCGCCGAAAGCCCGACGGTCCGGGCCCAACGGCCTTCGTTCAGCGCGGCGTAGAGGCGCTCCAGCACGCCCACCAGGGCCAGCGACTCCTTGTTGCCGGTCTTGGCGACCTTCCGGTGACGGTCGAGCCCCTTCTCGATGGCGTCCAGATCCTTGATGACCAGTTCCATCTCGATGATGCCGAGGTCCCGCTCGGGATCGACGCCGCCTTCCACATGGGTGACGTTGGTGTCCTCGAAGCAGCGCACCACCTGGACGATGGCATCGGTTTCCCGGATGTGGCCCAGGAAGGCGTTGCCGAGCCCCTCCCCTTTGCTGGCCCCCCGGACCAGCCCGGCGATATCCACGAACTCCTGGGCCGCCGGGAGGATGCGCTGGGGCTTCACGATCTCAGCCAGGATCCCCAGGCGGGGATCCGGCACGTCCACCACCCCGGTATTGGGCTCGATGGTGCAGAAGGGATAATTGGCCGAAGCCGCGCCCGCACGGGTAAGAGCGTTGAAAAGGGTGGATTTCCCCACATTGGGTAGACCCACGATGCCACAGGCGACAGCCATTCCATCCTCCAAGCCCTCCAGTATCTCAGACCGGGGTTGTGACGAAAAGAAAGGCTTCCAGGCCTTGCGCGGAGCCGCAGAGCGCCATACTCTCCCCGCCAAGGTCGCCGGGCGGCGAAGGGGAGGCAGCATGATCGTACGGGCGGAATGGCCGGGCTACGTGGTGGACGTTCTCGTCCGCCCCGGCCAGGAAGTGGAAGAAGATGAGCCCCTCATGATCCTCGAGGGCACGGATTCTTCCCGCTCGTCCTTCTACATCAATGCGCCCGAGGGGGGGAAGGTCCGGGAGATCCTCCTCGAGGAAGGCGATTTCGCCTACGAAGACGATGACCTGGTGGTGCTCGGGGACTCGGACCGGGACGAATAGCAGTCCGGGCCGTTACACTGGGCCTTCGTCCTCATGAGGTGACCGAATGGCCGTGGTGCGGGCCGAGATGGCCGGGATGGTGCTCAAAGTCTGTGTCGCCGTGGGTGATACCGTGGGCGTGGACCAGGACCTAGCCATCATCGAGTCCATGAAGATGCAGATCCCCGTGGGCAGCCCCCAGGAGGGAACGGTTCGACAGGTCTTCGTGACCTCCGACCAGTTCCTGAACGAGGGGGACCCCATTGTCGAAATTTCGTGAGGTTTCGCGTGCCCATGACGAATGGTGCTGAGGTTTCGCGTATCCCCGCAGGGGATACCGAAAGGATGCAGATCCCCGTGGTCAGCCCCCAGGAGGGAACGGTCCGCCAGGTCTTCGTGACCCCGGACCAGTTCCTGAACGAGGGGGATCTTATCGTCGAGCTGGGTTGATGGAAATCCGGCTTGAAAGGCTCGGGGGAACCGATGCAGGCATCGTGCTGCTGGGGCTGGACCGCCCGGCCGCGAAGAATGCCCTCGGGGGCCAGCTCCTGGCGGAATTCCGGGGGGCCCTTTCAAGTCTGCGGGTGGACGCTGGAGTTCGCGTGGTGCTGCTGCACAGCCATGTGCCGGGGGTCTTCTGTGCGGGGGCGGATCTGAAGGAGCGGGCGAGCATGTCCCCCTCCGAGGCGGCCACCTTCGTCCAGGGCCTCCGCGATGCCTTCACCGAACTGGAGGAACTGCCCATGCCCACCATCGCCGCCCTTGAGGGCGGCGCCTTCGGCGGGGGCCTGGAACTGGCGCTGGCCGCGGACCTCAGGGTGGCCGGATCCAGGGCAGAGATGGGTCTCGTCGAGACGGCCCTGGCCATCATTCCGGGAGCCGGCGGTACCCAGCGCCTGCCCAGGCTCATCGGACTCTCCCGGGCCAAGGAGCTGATCTTCACGGCCCGCCGGATCGGCGCCGAGGAGGCGGGCCGGCTGGGCCTCGTGGACCGGGTGGTCACATCCGGAGAAGCCCTGCCCGCGGCCCTGATGCTGGCCCGGGAAATCCAGCCGAACGGACCCCTGGCCCTGCGCCTGGCGAAACAGGCCGTGAACCGGGGAGTGGGACTGAACTTGGCGTCGGGGCTGGCCTTTGAGCAGGCCTGCTACGCCCAGGTGCTTCCGACGAAGGACCGTCTGGAAGGGCTGGCGGCTTTCCGGGACAAGCGCAAGCCCTTCTACCGAGGTGAATGATGGCCCACACGCACGGCCCCACCACCTCCGGGCGCCTGGCCCTGAGTTCGCTGATCTTCGGCCTGAACTTCCTGGTTCAGGGGCTGGGGGGTCTCTGGACCGGCTCCCTGGGACTGGTTTCCGACAGCCTGGAGAACCTGAACGATGCGGTCGTGAACCTGCTTTCGCTGGGCAGCATCCGGGTGGCCAACCGCCGGGAGCCCTGTGACCAGTGGAACTACGGATGGCATCGTCTGGAGATTTTCAATACGCTCCTGGGGGCCCTGCTCCTGGTGGTGCTCGCCATGGCCGTGCTGATCGAGGCCTGGGGCCGCGTCCGGAACCCCCAACCCATCCGCCTCGGGTGGGCCATCGGATTTTCCGCCCTGGGTCTCCTGCTCAACCTGGCGGCCACCCGAGCCCTCGTACCCTCCAGTGGGACACGTCAGCAGCAGGATCTGAACCTCCGGAGCGCGTATCTCCATGCCCTCGGTGACAGCCTGGCAAACGTGGCCGTGATGGTCGGCATGGTGATCATCCGTTTCACCGGCTGGCGCTGGGTGGATCCCCTTCTCGCGGTGGCCATCGTGGCCTTCATCCTGCGGGGCGCGTTCTTCCTCCTGCGGGATGCCCTGGGCATCCTCATGCACCGCGCGGCCTTTGACCAGGAGGAGGCCAGGGCCGCCCTGATCGGGCTGCCCGGCGTCCGCGGGGTGGAGGACCTGCGCTCCTGGCGCGTATGCAGTCATCTCACGGTCTGCACTGCCCACATCATCGTGGATACCGAGGGCCTGGAGGACACCGAGGTCCACCAGCATCGCATCGAGCACCTGCTGGCCGAACGATTCGGCGTGCGCCATCTGACCCTGCACTTCGAGACGCCGGCCATGTCGGCGCGACACCAGCATCGGTTCATGCACGAGCACGAGACCGAAGGCCACGAGCATCACGATCAGCATGAGCATCACGACCCGCAGGACTGCCACGGACATGACTAGGGTGGCCGCCGGCCGCCCTAGTGCAATGGCGCCTCTCAGCCGCTAGGCCATGCCGTGCTTCTTCATGATGGCGCCGCGTTGGGCGTCGTACTCGGCCTGACTGATGAGCTGGCTGTCGAAGAGGTCCTTCAGCTCAGTCAGGTCTTCCTTGAGCGATTTCACCGGAGCCGGGCTGGCGGGGGCGCTTCCCGCCGGGAAGCCCTGCTGGCCCAGGCCCTGGGCCGCCCCAGCCATCTGCTGGCCCATCAGGTTGCCCATGCCGAAGCCCACGCCCACGCCCATGCCCAGACCGGCGACGCCGCCGGGATTCTGGGCGGCGAGGGGGATGCTGTCTGCCACCTGCATCTGGGTGTAGGCGCCCATGACGGGGGCCATCATGCCCACACCCGTGCGCTTGTCCATCATGGCCTCGACCTCTTCCGGAAGGCTGATGTTCTCCACGAAGAACTTGGACAGCTCGAGCCCCATGGTCCTGAACTCGTCCTGGAGCTTCTGCTTCACCAGGTCCGACAGCTCGTCGTACTTGGAAGCCAGGTCCAGGGCCGGAACCTTGGCCTCGCCCAGCACGTCGGTGAAGCGGCTCATGATGGTCTTGCGCAGCTGCTCGGTGATGTCGGCCAGGGTGTAGACGCCATTGGTGCCCACGAGCTGCTTGAGGAAGGTGCCGCTGTCGGCGACCTTGATGGAGTAGATGCCGAAGGCCCGGATGCGCAGCATGCCGAAGTCCGCGTCCCGCATCATGATGGGGTTCGAGGTGCCCCACTTCAGGTCGTTGTAGAGCCGGGTGGAGGTGAAGTAGGTCTCGGCCTTGAAGGGGCTTTCGAAGCCGTACTTCCAGCCCTTCAGATCCGCCAGGACCGGCAGGTTCTGGGTGCTGAGGGTGTGGGTGCCCGGCTTGAAGACGTCCGCCAGCTGGCCCTCGTTGACGAAGACTGCCTCCTGGCTTTCGCGGACGACCAGCTTCGCGCCATTCTTGATTTCCTGATCCCGCACCGGAAACCGCCAGGCGAGGGTGTCATTGGAGTCGTCGAGCCATTCGATGATTTCAATGAATTGGGCCTTGCCCCAGTCCATCAGCCCCATGAGTTGTTCTCCCCGTGGCATCGGCCACGGGTACGATTCTAGGCCGGACTGTCAAACCCGGCATGGCCGCGGGCGGGAAAAACCGGCGAACGGTCGGTCCCGGTCGGATAACCGTCGTCAGGGGGTTCCCTTGATCGGGCGGGCGGGTCCATCCGACTTCCCCTTGGAGCCGGGCTGGGCGATGCGGGTCTTGCTGAAGACCATGCGGGTGTCCGCATCGATGATGCAGCGCCAGCCTCGGTCTTCATGGGGCATCCGCACCTCCACCTCCCAGCCGCCCGAGGCTCCGTTCAAGGGGATGCGTCGGGCGCTGACGGCCCTGCCGCCCGTGTCCTGTTCGGCAATGACCCTGGCCTGCTTGGCTGACCCGACCAGACCCGTGGTGCGGGCCTGGATGGAAGGTGTCGAAAGAACCAGGGCTGCACCGAATAGGGCCAATGCCATGGGGTTCGTGCGCATGGGGACTCCTGGGATATGACCGGCATTCTAGACCCAGTCATAAGTAATGAGCAACCGGTCCAGGCTCCACTCAAGTGCGGTACAGGGCCGCCCCCCAGTGGAGCCCGGAACCCAGGGCCGTGAACATCACGTTCATGCCCGGCTGCACGAGGCCTCCCTGGCGACACTCGTGGAACAGGATGGGCAGGGTGGCGGCCGTGGTGTTGCCGTAGCGCTCGATGTTGTGGGGCACCTTTTCCGCCGGCAGGCCGAGGGCCTTCTGCACACCCTCGATGATGCGGAGGTTGGCCTGGTGGATGAGCAGCAGGTCCAGGGCCTCCACCGCCAGGCCGGACACCTGGCAGACTTCCCGGACCGCCTGGGGCATCAGGGTCACGGCGGAGCGGAAGACCTCCTTGCCGGACATGACGGGGAGGGTGTCGCCGGCGTCGATCTGCTCATGCGACACGAAGGGACGGCGCTTGAAGCTGGCGCCCAGCATGGTCAGCACGCCGGCTCCGGTGCCGTCCGTGTGGAGGCGGATGGGGCCGAGGCCCGCCTCGCCATCGCGGCCTTCGATGACCACGGCACCGGCCCCGTCGCCGAAGAGGACCGTCCGGTCCCGGGTGGTGGTGTTCTCGGCCCGCTCGGCGGCCGTGATCTCCCGCGTCGATCGGCCAATGAGGGTGTCCCAGCCCAGGTGCCAGGGCATGAAGGCCGTGTGCACCTCCGCCCCCACCAGCAGCACCCGCCGGTAGCGGCCACTCTGGATGAACAGGTCCGCGAGTTCCAGGCCGTAGAGGAAGCCGCTGCATTGCTGCCGAATGTCGAAAGTGGGGATGTCCCCCAGGCCCAGGGCGACCTGGAGCAGGGGGCCGTTGCCCGGCAGCATGTGATCCGGGGTCATGGTGGCGAAGACGACGGCATCGATGTCCCGGGGTGCCAGACCCGCATCGGCGATGGCGTTGCCGGCCGCCATCACGCCGAGATCCGTCGAACCCTGCCCCGTGTCAGCGTAGCGCCGCTCCTGGATGCCGCTGCGAACGCGGATCCACTCGTCCGAGGTGTCCATGAGGCCCGACAGGGCCTCGTTCGTGACGACATGCCGAGGCAGGCCGATGCCGGTTCCGGTGATGACGCTTCGCATGGGCACCTTTCATTGACTTTCGGTAAGGATAGCCGAGGCGGCGGGCGGGGCCCGAAGAACTGCCTTCGGGAAGGGGGGGGGCAATGATGACGATCCGGTCTTGTTTTCTGCGGGTCCAGTGACTATCTTCGGGGCTGCGTTCGGGGAAGGTGACCCCGGAGGGCTTCGGAGCGAACCATCTCCCCGTGTTGCGCGGAGGAGGGAGTCCCATGTCTGACAAAGTCGCGGATCTGGCAGGACCGGGCATCAGCACCTACGAGGAGGTCGAGAAAATCCTCCCCTCAGGGTACAGGCCCTTGTTGAACCGAATGGATACCCAGCGGGCCGTCTTCCGGGTCAAGCGGTACATCGAAGAGCACCTCTGCCGGGAGCTGAACCTCGACATGGTGCAGGTCCCCTTGATCGTGGACCGCGCCAGCGGCGTGAATGACTACCTGGACCGGGACGGCTCCCGCACCCCGGTGGAGTTTCCCTGCGGGCTGGGCCTCCCCAGTCCCATCCAGGCCCAGGTGGTGCAGGCGGCCACCAAGTGGAAGCGCATGGCGCTGGCCCAGTTCGGCTGCCAGCCCGGCGAAGGCATCTGCACGGACATGCGGGCCGTCCGGAAGGACTACTTCCTGGACCACGATCACAGCGCCTACGTGGACCAGTGGGACTGGGAGCGGCGGCTGACGCCCCACCAGCGGAACCTCGACTACCTCAAGGAGACGGTCCGGAAGATCTGGAAAGTGATCCTCGGCGCCGGGCGCCAGGCCCAGGAACAGTTCCCGGCCCTGAAGGCGGCCGGGCTGCCGGATTTCCCGGCAGAACTGGTGTTCATCCATGCGGAAGACCTGCTGGAGATGTACCCGGATCTGCCCCGGAAGCAGCGGGAGACCGCCATCCTCCAGCGCTACCCCGCCGTCTTCATCATCGGCATCGGCTGGGTGTTGAAGGACGGCTACCCCCACGAGATGCGAGCCGCGGACTACGACGACTGGGCCACGGACACCTCGACCATGACGGGGCGGAGCACCCACGGGCTCAACGGCGACATCCTCGTGTGGAACCCCGTCACCAGGCGGCGCCATGAGCTGACCTCCATGGGCATCCGGGTGACCAAGGAGACCCTCCGGACCCAGCTGGAGCTATCCCGGCAGCTGGATTTCCTGGGTCTCCCCTACCACCAGGCCATCCTGAAGGACCAGATTCCGCTCTCCATCGGGGGAGGCATCGGCCAGGCCCGGACCTTCATGTACCTCCTGCGCACGGCCCACCTCGGCGAAGTGACCGTGAGCGTCTGGCCCCGGCAGCTGAAGGACATCTGCGCGAAGAAGAACATCCACGTCCTCGAGTGACTCGGGCCCGGCCCGGCCGGGGCTGGACAACCCCAGGCCGCGAGTACACATTTGGGCATCTTTATTGTTGATGCCTCCATCCTCATTTGGCAGGCGTCGGAGCCCCGGTGGGGCCCCTTCAACCAGCGCGCGGTGGCGACCGTGCAGAGGATTCTCGAGCCACGAGAAGGAGGGCGAAGCCATGGAACGATATGGTCTGAGATTCGAAGTCGGCGGCAGGACGAGGCTCACGGTCCCCTACCGGGGCGCCAGGCTCCTGAGGCACCCGATGTTCACGAAGGGGACGGCCTTCACCAAGGAGGAGCGCGTCTCCCTGGGTCTCGAGGGCCTGCTGCCCCATGCGGTGAGCACCATGGAGCAGCAGTCCAAACGGGTCTACGCCAACATCGCCCGGAAGAAGGACCCCCTCGAGAAGTACATCGGCCTCGCCGCCCTGCAGGACCGGAATGAGTATCTCTTCTATCGGGTGTTGATCGACCACATCGAGGAATTCCTGCCCATCGTGTACACCCCGACCGTTGGCCAGGCTTGTCAGGAGTTCAGCCACATCTTCCGTCGGGCCCGGGGGATCTGGATCACCCCGGAGCACCGGGGCCATATCAAGGATGTCCTCGGGAACGCCCCCTTCGACGACGTGCGCCTGATCGTGGTCACGGACAACGAGCGGATCCTCGGCCTGGGCGACCAGGGGGCGGGCGGCATGGGCATCCCCATCGGGAAGCTGGCCCTCTACACCGCCGCCGCCGGGATCCCGCCCTGGCAGACCCTGCCCATCAGCCTGGATGTGGGCACGGACAACCAGAACCTGCTCCAGGACGAGCTCTACCTCGGGTGGCGGGCCCCCCGCCTGCGGGGCGCCGAATACGATGCCCTGGTCGACGAGTTTGTCCATGCGGTCATCTCACGCTTTCCCAGGGCCATCCTGCAGTGGGAAGACTTCAAGAAGGTGACGGCCTTCACTCTCCTCGACCGCTACCGGAAGGTCCTCACCAGCTTCAACGACGACATCCAGGGTACGTCCGCCGTGGGCGTGGCGGGCATGGTCGCCGGATCCAGGGCCACGGGGCTGCCGCTCCGGGATCAGCGGGTGGTCATCCTGGGTGCCGGGGCTGCGGGGATCGGCATCGCCCGGCTGATGCGGGACACCCTCCGCCGGGCCGGCCTCGAGGGCGAGGCCCTGACGAAGGCCATCGCCAACCTCGACAGTGAAGGGTTCCTCGTGGACGACCTGCCGATCCAGGATGCCCACAAGCGGGCCTTTGCCTGGCCTGCGGCCCTGGCCGAGCAGCATGGCCTGGGTGCCGGGATGCGCCGCGACCTGTTCGCGGTGGTGCGGGCCCTGAAGCCCACCATGCTGATCGGGACCTCGGGCCAGCCCGGGGTCTTCACCGAGGATGTCATCCGCGAGATGGCCCGACACACGGACCGTCCCCTGGTGTTCCCCATGTCCAACCCCACGAGCAAGTCCGAGGCGACACCCGCCGATGTCCTCCGGTGGACCGAGGGGCGCGCCCTGGTGGCCACGGGCAGCCCCTTCGAACCGGTGTCGCTGCTGGGGCGGACCCACGTCATCGGGCAGGGCAACAACGCCTTCATCTTCCCGGGCATGGGCCTCGGGCTTCTCGTGTCGGAAGCCCGGGAGGTGAGTGATGGGCTGTTTGCGGCGGCGGCCCATCGACTGGCCGAAGAGGTGCACCCCGAGGACCTGGAAGCCGGCAGCCTCTTCCCCTCCACCAGCCAGATCCGGCGGGTCACCAAGGCGGTGGCGGAAGCCGTGGTCCGGGCTGCGCTCGGGGAAGGCCTGGCGAACCGACAGCTGGCCGAAGCCGATATCCCGGGGGCCGTGGCTGCGGCCATGTGGGATCCTGCCTACCTGCCCCTGGATCCGACCATCCTGGATCCCGCCGAGGTGGGCCACAGTCTGGCCAGGTCGTCCTGACCGACCCGGTTCAATCCGCGGAGCTGGGAACGCCCAGTTCCGCGAGCCAGTCGGCATGATCCGAGGGGCGCTCGCTGCGGCGAGTGCCCCTGCGCAGTGCATGCAGCCGCAATGCGCCGTCCGAGAAGCCCAGCAGCACGCCTTCCCCGGTGCGGCGGAACTGCCCGGGCGGGCAGGGCTCGGAGCTGGGCAGGGCCCAGGCGACCTTGAGGGTCCCGGAGGTGGCTTCCAGGAAGGCGTTGGGCCAGGGGTCGGCCACGGCGCGGATCTGATTGAAGGCCTCGCGCACGCTCATGGCGAAGTCCAGACGCGAGTCCGCTGGCTTCCGGCCCCCGAAGTAGGTGGAGGCTCCCAGGGTCCTCTGGTCGATCCGGCGGATGGACCCGTCCACCAGGCCGGGGATGGCTCCGCCTACCAGGTCCCGCCCGGCGGCCGCAGCCTTGTCCGTGAGGCTGAGTGCGGTCTCGTCCCAGGCGATGGGCAGGCGGGCCTGGGCCACGATGTGCCCATCATCGGGCTTGGGGGTCATGGCGTGGAGGGTGATCCCGGTTTCCGTCTCGCCCTTCACCAGCACCCAGTTGAGGGGGGCCCGTCCCCGGTACCTGGGCAGCAGGCTGCCGTGCAGGTTGTAGGCGCCGAGTCGCGGGAGCTCCAGAAACCGGCCCTGGATCATCTCCCGGAAATAGAAGCTGAACAGGAAGTCGGGCCGGTGGGCCAGGATGGCGTCATAGACGGCATCATCGTTGAAGGCCGGGGCCATGTGGACAGGGATGCCGCGGGCCTGGGCCACGGCGGCGGGGGGGGTGAACCACTGCTCATCCGCCCCCTGGGGGTAGGTATAGAGGTCGAGCACCTCGACGCCCGCCTCCAGCAGCCCCTCCAGGGCCGCGGTTCCCACGCTGGAATAGGCACAGACCACGGCCGTCGGCTTGGACATGATGTCTCCTGATGCCCCAGGATCGCATAATCATGGAATTCCCTGTCTGCAGACCTATGCTGGATTGGGAGTTGTCCTGTGCGCCTGCGCATCCTATCCCTCCTCTTCAGCGCGGCCCTTCTGGTGGGGGGGGAGGATCCCTTCGCGGCACCCCCAGAATTACAGGCCTTTGCTCGGCGGCACACCCTAGGCCAGCAGGCGATCGCCACCAAGGTCGGGGCTCTCCTGAAGGCCTTTTTTGCGCCGACCGAGGAGGGAGGACTGGGCATCACCTACGACAACGCCTATACCCGGACCCCAGCCGAGGCCTGGCGGGACCACCGGGCCAACTGCCTCACCTTGACAGCCCTCTCCGTGGTCGCCTGCAAGTCCATCGGCCTCGATGCCCACTATGGCGAGTCCCTGCGGGTCAGCCGCTGGCGGCGGGTCGGTTCCATCGTGCGCTACGAGCGACATGTGGTGGCGGTGATACCCACCGGCATGATCGGCCAGGAAGTCGTCGCCGACTTCCTGCCGGAAATCCGGCGAGGCTCGCAACTCATCGTTCCGCTGGCACCTAATCGGGTGCTCGCCCTGTTCTACAGCAACCGTGCCGTGGAAGAGTTGTCGGAATCCCGAACGGATGAGGCCCTGGCCTTTGCCCGCCGGTCCGTTGAGACGGATTCGGGCCTGGGCGTGGGATGGAACATCCTCGGCGTGGTCCAGCGGAGCCAGGGGTTCGATGCCGAGGCGGAGCAATCCTTCCTCCGCGCCATCCGGGCCGATCCCAAGGACGGCGCCCCCTGCGGCAACCTCGAAAGCCTGTTGAGGGCCCAGGGGCGGGAATCGGAGGCCCAGTTCTACCGGGACTTGGGCCTGGAAGTCCGGAAGAACGACCCCTTCTTCAATGCCTTCCTGGCGGAGGAAGCCTTCCAGGACTGCCGTTGGGAAGAAGCCGAAAGGCGGATCAAGCTGGCCATCCGGCTGCTGCCCATCGAATCGGACTTCTACCTGATCCAGGCCCGCATCAGCCTGGCCCAGGGGCAGCGCAAGGACGCCATCAAGGCCCTGGAGAACGCGCGCAAGTGGGCCATGCCCGAGATGCGGGCCCGCTACGACACCAAGCTGGCCCTGCTGAAGGGGGATAAGCCGGCCTAAGAGGTCGTAACAAAACCCCACGGCGCCGCGCGAGGAGCGCCGGGCGAGCGAGGCGAGAAACGCGAGTCAAAGCGTAGCAGGAACTACGCGTGAC